>Ga0209808_1000671_pt1 | contig 16925 bp, 16 predicted proteins | sample GraSoiAngelo_157_FD_186171 | JGI IMG/M metagenome (GOLD analysis project Ga0209808, IMG submission 186171) | Grasslands soil microbial communities from the Angelo Coastal Reserve, California, USA - 14_1009_16_20cm (SPAdes) (version 2) | ecosystem: Environmental > Terrestrial > Soil > Grasslands ... | reverse complement strand
GAAGGTCTGACGCTTCAGACGTCGTGCGAGGAGCAGCGATCCGGCGATCCCCAGGCCGAGAGCGAGCGCGACATTTCCGCCGATCACCGGCATCCACGTGAGAACCGTCGCTTTGACCTGTTCCTCGAGGAAGCCGACCGACACGATGCCGATGACCTGGCCCTGCGCGCCGAAGATCGGCACCTTCGCGCGGACGGACCAGCCGAGGGTGCCCTGCTCGATGCCGACCCACGACTGGCCCTGCAGGGCCGGCGACGGATCCGTCGAGACTCGCTGCCCGATCTGATCAGGGTTGGGATGCGAATACCGGATGCCTTCCGTGTTCGCGACGACCACGAACGAGGCGGCCTCGCTCTTCCGGATGGCCTCGGCGATCGGTTGGATCACGGCGGACGGCTTGGGATCGGCGAAGGCCTCGATCACGTCGGGCATGGCCGCGACCGAATGACCGATGGCGAGCGAGCGCTTTTCGTACTCCTCGGTAACCTGCCGGCTCACCAGGGAGTACGAAATCACCGCGCTGGCGAGGACGATCGCGGCAATCACCGCGACCTGCATGAGAAGGACTTGCGAGGCCAGCTGCCGTGGACGCACGAACACATGTTGCGCCCAGGGGACCCGCCCCGCACCGCGAGCGTAATGAACAGAACGACCGGAAGGACCGAATGACTAGCGCGGAGCGCTCGATCCCCCGCAGGCTCTCGCCGATGGCATCGGCGATCGAGCTTCGGCACGTCACGAAGCGCTTCCTTACGCCTTCCGGTACGGCGTACACGGCGTTGCGCGATCTCGATCTCGCCGTTCAGGAGGGCGAGTTCTGCGCGATCGTCGGCCCGACCGGCTGCGGAAAATCGACGACCCTCGCGCTCATCTCCGGTCTCGAGCCGCCGAGTGAGGGCGAGGTACGCGTTCGCGACGAGGTCGTGCGCGGGGTGGGACGCGACGTCGGGTACGTCTTTCAGGTCGACGCGGTCTTCCCGTGGAAGAGCGTGCTCGACAACGTCGCCACCGGTCCGCGGTTCCGCGGCGTGACCCGCCGCGACGCCGACGAGCGCGCGCGCGATTGGATCAAGCGGGTGGGTCTCGCCGGGTTCGAGCGCTACTACCCGCACCAGCTCTCGGGCGGGATGCGCAAGCGTGCGGCGCTCGCCCAGACGCTCATCAACGAGCCACGGATCCTGCTGATGGACGAGCCGTTCAGCGCGCTCGACGTCCAGACGCGCACGCTCATGGAGAACGAGCTGCTGCAGCTCTGGTCGGCGACGCGCGCATCGGTGGTCTTCGTGACGCACGATCTCGAGGAGGCGATCGCGCTCGCCGACCGCGTCGTCGTCATCACCGCGGGGCCGGGGACCGTGAAGGGCGTCTACCGCGTCGACCTGCCGCGCCCGCGCAACGTCGCCGAGATCCGCTTCCAGCCGGAGTTCTCGCGCATCTACCAGGAGATCTGGAACGATCTGAGAGATGAGGTGCTCGTGAGCTATGAGCGCTCTAAGCGCAGCGTCTCGTAACGAGCCCGCGCGGGCGGAGGATGCGAGCGACGCGGGCGCAAAGGCTCGAGCGCGAGCGCGCGCGAATCGGCGGCTGCTGGTCAACGGTCTGCGCGTCGCGTTTGCCGTTCTCATCCTGGGCTTTTGGGAGATCGGGACCTCCACCGACGCGGATCACCGCGATGGCCTGTTGATCGACCCGTTCTTTTACGGCCGACCTTCGGGCATCGCGAGTCAGCTGTGGACGTGGATCACGAACGGAACCGCGCAGGGGCCGCTCTGGCTGCAGATCGCGACCACACTCGAGGAGGCGTTCCTTGGATTCCTCATCGGGGTCGTTCTCGGCGTCATCTTCGGAGTCGCCCTCGGCCGAGTTCGCCTGCTCTCGGATGTGTTCGCTCCCTACATCAAGGCCTTGAATGCGATGCCCCGCGTCGTGCTCGGTTCCATCTTCATCATCACGATCGGCTACGGCATCTGGTCGAAGGTCGCGCTCGCCGTCGTTCTCGTGTTCTTCGTCGTCTTCTTCAACGCCTTCCAGGGCGTGCGCGAGGTGGACCGCGTGCTTATCGCGAACGCACGGATCCTGGGCGCGAGTGAGCGGCAGCTCTCGACGCACGTGATTCTGCCGTCCGCGCTCTCCTGGATACTCGCGAGCCTCCATACGAGCTTCGGCTTCGCACTCGTCGGCGCCGTCGTCGGCGAGTACCTCGGCGCGATCCACGGAATCGGGCTCATCATCGCGACAGCGCAGGCGACCTTCAACCCCAACGGGGTCTTCGCGGCGATGTTCATCCTCGCAGTCGTAGCCCTCACCGCCGAGGTCGCGCTGACCTGGCTCGAGGGCCGTCTCATCAAGTGGCGTCCCAACACGATCTCCGACGTGCGCATCTAATAAAGGGAGGAACGAATGCAGCGAACCATCGCGACACTCGGTCTCGTAGCCACCATCGTTCTCGCTGCCTGCGGCGGCGCGAGCAACAACGCCGGGACGAGCCCCACGGCGAGCGCGAGCGGCAGCGCCGTCGCCAGCGCCGGGCCGGCATCGCTCACCATCATGGTCGGCGGGCTCAACAAGCAGATCTACCTGCCGAACAAGCTCACCGAGGCGCTTGGTTACTTCAAGGACCAGAACCTGACGGTCAACCTTATCGACGAGCCGTCAGGGAAGGACGCGACCACCGCGCTCATCGCGAGCGAGGTCGAGGCGTCATCGGGGTCGTACGACCACACCATCGACGTCGCCGGCCTCGGCAAGAACCTCGTCGAGGTGGTGCAGCTCCTGCGCGCACCGGGTGAAGCCGAGATGGTCGCGACCGCCAAGGCCAACGACATCAAGGGACCGGCCGACTTCAAGGGTCGCAAGCTCGGGGTGACCTCGATCGGATCCGGCACGCATGGTCTCACGCAGTACCTCGCGAGCACGAAGGGCATCACGCCGGACCAGTTCACCCCGATCGCCGTCGGCGCGGGCGACACGTTCATCGCGGCGATCAAGCAGGGGACCATCGATGCCGGCATGACGACCGAGCCCACGATCTCGCGTCTCGTAAAAAGCGGCGACGGCAAGGTCCTCATCGACCTCCGCACGCCCGAAACGACCAAAGCCGCGCTCGGCGGCGACTACCCGTTCATCTCGATCTACATGCGGGCTGACTGGGTCGCTCAGAACAAGGGCATCGTCCAGCGCGTCGTGAACGCGTACGTCAAGACGCTCAAGTGGATCGCGACGCATTCCCCGGCGGAGATCGCCGACAAGCTACCCGCCGACTACTACGCCGGCGACAAGGACCTGTACCTCACCGCGCTGACCGGCAGCATGCCGATGTTCAGCCCCGACGGGAAGATGCCGGCCGGTGCGCCCGACTTCATCCTCAAAGTGCTTCAGACCTACAACAAGAACGTGCAAGGCAAGACGATCGATCTCACGAAGACCTGGACCAACGAATTCGTCGACGCGGCGAAGTAAGCCTGATCGAAGGCGTTGCAGCGCGGGTGTCTTCCTCGCTCGGCCCCGGTGGGATCGCGATGTACCGCCGTCCAGGGGCCGCTCGCTCGGAAGACCCCCGCGCTGCTCGCCGTCAGCCTCGCGAAGTCCGATCGCTCTCAGATCTCGATCAACGTTCCGTCGGTCGTGTGCTCGAGCTCGAGGTCGGAAAGATGTGCGAGCGTCTCGGCCCCGAGGTGGGTGAGCACGATCCGGTTGGCCTCGAATTCCGAGCGGTGCTCCATCACTTGTTTGTACGAGATGTGCGCCGGGTCGTCCCGGTCGAAATACGAGGCCTCGCAGATGAAGAGGTCCGCGCCTTTCGAGACGGCGGCGAGCTCCTCAGTCCAGCGCGCGTCGCCGGAGTACGCGATGAGCTTTCCGCCGATCTCCACGCGCAGGCCGTGCGGCTCGGCCAGACGCACGTGGCGGACCGGCAGAGCGCTGACGCGAGCGCCGCCAAGCTCGATCGGCTCGGGCCCCAGCACGCGTGTGCGGAGCGGGAATCCGAGCTGGACCGGCCCGAAGAAGTCCGGATAGAGCGCCTGCTCCGCCGCGCGCATGCGCTGCTCCAGGGAGGGTGGCCCGGCGCAGACCAGCTCGGTCTTGCGGCCGGCGAAGTGCTGCTCGATCACGAGGAACGTAATGCCACCGAAGTGGTCGCCGTGAAGATGGGTGACCGCGACAGCGTCGATCGTCGCGGGGTCGACGTGCTTCTTGATCGCCGGCAGCGCGGATCCGCCGCAGTCGAGGAGCAGCGAAACACCCGGCGCCGTCACGTGGATCGCGGCGTTCGCCCGGCCGCCGTCGCTGAAGGCGTTTCCGCTTCCGAGGAAATGGACGCGAACGGTCACGCGATCTCTTTGACTGCGACCGGCCGATGCTCCTGAAGTGATCGTCGCGCGGCGAGCGCGATGCGCAGCGCCTCCATCCCATCGCGCACGGTGCAGGCGTTCTCGACTTCGCCGCGAGCGAACCGCAGGAAGTGCGCGAGCTCCGCCCGGTACGCCGCGTCGAAGCGCACGAAGAAGGTCGGATACGCGGGGCTCTTCATCTTCGGCCCATCGCGCTCGACCGACGACATCGGCGTCCGTGGGTCGAGACCGACCGCGATCGTGTCCTTCGCGCCGTAGACCTCGACCCGGATGTCATAACCGGCCTCGTTGTGCCGCGCGGCCTGGAGCAGACCGATGGCGCCGCCGTGCAGCTTGAGAATCGCGCCGGATGTCGCGACGTCCCCCCACCTGGCGTACTGCGGAAAGCCGAGGGTCGACCCGGTCGCATAGATCTCGTTGACCTCGTCGCCGAACATCCAGCGCGTCACGTCGAAGTCATGGATGAGCTGATCCACGAATTGCCCGCCCGAGGTCTCGGCGTAGGCGTCAGGGGGCGGAAGCGCGTCGCGGCTGGTCATGTGGAAGCTGTACACGGTGCCGAGCTCGCCGGCGCCCACGCGGCGCCGCGCCTCCCGGAATCCGTCGTCGAAGCGGCGCTGAAAGCCGATCTGCACGCGCCCTTTTGTTTTCTCGACGTGATCGACAAGACGCTTTGTCGATTCGAGGTCGAGGGCGATCGGCTTCTCGCAAAAGACGGCGAGGCCGCCGTCGAGCGCGCGGCGGATCAGGTCGACGTGGGTACCGGTGGGCGTCACGATCACGACGGCATCGGCGCCTTTCAAGGCGTCGTCGATGGTCGGCGCGTGCTTGACGCCGAGCTCCTTGGCGAGGCTGGCCGCGCGCGCCGAGTCGGCATCGTTGATACGGAGCTCGTCGACCCCCGCCAGGCCGCGCAGGACCTTGGCGTGGAAGGCGCCGAGCCGGCCGACGCCGAGGATCGCGATCTTCACTCGGCGCGACTCTAAACTGCGAATCTCTTTGACGCAGATGAAGCTCGCGGGCGCGCCGATCTCGTGGGGCGTCTGCGAGGTCCCCGACTGGGGCCTGCAGCTCGCTCCGGACCGTGTCCTCGAGGACATGCGTGCCCTCGGGCTGCGCGCGACCGAAGCCGGGCCCCCCGGATTCCTTCCGGCCGATCCCGCGAAGGCGCGCGCGCTGCTCGATTCGTGCGGGCTGCGGCTCATCGGCGGTTTCGTCACCGCCGTGCTGCACGAGAGCGCTCGCCGTGCGGACGAGCTCGCCTCGGTCAAACGCCAGGCGGAATGGCTCGCCGCCGGCGGGTCCGAGCTCGTCGTCCTTGCCCCGGCGCTGGCCCAGACCGGCTACTCGGGAGCGGCGGCGATCCCGGAGGGTGCCTGGCCGGAGCTGGTTGACGGCATCGACCGCGTCGCCGAGATCGCCGACTCGTACGGTCTCGGCGTTGCCGTTCATCCGCACTGGGGCACCGCGATCGAGCGGCGCGAGCACATCGAACGGTTCCTTGACGCGTCGGCGCATGCGCTCTGCCTCGACACGGGGCACACCGCGCTCGGTGGCTCCGACCCGCTGAAGGTCGCGCGCGATGCCGGCCCGCGGGTTCGCCACGTGCACCTCAAAGACGTGGACGGCGCGCTCGCGGCGCGCGTCCGTGACGGAGCCGTGTCCTACAACGACGCGGTCCGCTCAGGGCTCTTCCGTCCGCTCGGCGAAGGCGCGGCTCGCATCAAGGACGTGCTCGCGCATCTGCGAGGAGCGGGCTACCCAGGCTGGTACGTTCTCGAACAGGATGTGATGCTCGATGCCGACCCCGCGCCGGGACCGCCCGATTGGATCGCGCGAAGCGCCGCGTTCGCGAGGCAGAATGCCTAGCCCCGAGGTCATCACCATGGGGCGCGTCGGCGTCGACCTGTACCCAGAGCAGATCGGCGTCACGCTGGCCGAGGTGCGCACCTTTGCGAAGTCGCTCGGCGGCAGCGCCACGAACGTCGCTGTCGCCGCCGCGCGGCTCGGGCGGCGGGCCGCTGTCATCACGAAGGTCGGCGACGATGGGTTCGGCGTGTACGTGCGGCGCGCGCTTGCGGAGTTCGGGGTCGACACACGATGGGTCGGGACGGACGCCGCGCTTCCGACGCCGCTCGTCTTCTGCGAGATCTTCCCCCCGGACCGATTCCCGGTGTACTTCTATCGCGAACCGAAGGCGCCCGACATGAACATCGCGCGCGAGGAGCTCGATCTCGGGGCGATCGCCGCGGCACCGCTCTTCTGGACGACGGGCACCGGTTTGTCGGATGAGCCGAGCCGTAGCGCGACGCTTGCCGCGCTGGACGTCCGCAAGCGCCGGGACTTCACGATCCACGACCTCGATCACCGCCACCACCTCTGGCGGAGCGGCGACGATCCGCGACGGTGGGCTCGCGAGGCGGTGAAGCGCGCGACGGTGGTCGTTGGGAACACCGACGAGGTGGAGATGGCGACCTCGACGCGCGATCCGCGCGCGGGCGCGGCCGGCCTCCTCGATCTGGGAGCGAAGATCGCGATCGTCAAACGCGGCGGCGAAGGGGTTTACGCGCGTGCCGCGAACGAGGAGGTCAGCGTGGCGGCGGTGGAGATCCCCGTGCTGAACGGGCTCGGCGCCGGGGATGCATTCGGTGGAGCGCTCTGCCACGGGCTGCTCGCGGGCTGGCCGCTCCGGCGCACGCTCGAAGCCGCGAACGCGGCAGGCGCGATCGTCGCGTCTCGGCTCGCATGTGCGGACGCGATGCCAACGCTCGCGGAGATCGAGACCGTGCTCGCACGGAAGGTTTCGGCGTGACGCGACTGACCATGGCGCAGGCGCTTCTGCGGTTCCTGTCGTCGCAGCACGTCGAGCGCGACGGGGTCGAGCAGCGGTTCTTCGCCGGGATGTGGGGCATCTTCGGACACGGCAACGTCGCCGGTATCGGAGAGGCGCTCTTCGAGTCGTCGGACCTTTTGCCGTACCACATGGCGCGAAACGAACAGTCGATGGTCCACACCGCGGTCGGGTACGCGCGGCAGAAGGATCGCCTGCAGACCTTCGCCTGCACGTCGTCGATCGGCCCCGGTGCCACCAACTTGCTGACCGGTGCCGCGCTCGCGACGGTGAACCGCCTTCCGGTCCTTCTCCTGCCAGGCGACGTCTTCGCGTCGCGCGTGTCCGATCCGGTGCTGCAGCAGCTCGAACAGCCGTCGCGCGGCGACGCGAGCGTGAACGACGCCTTCCAGCCGGTATCGCGCTACTGGGACCGCATCGCGCGCCCGGAGCAGCTCGTGTCCGCGGCGCTCGCCGCAATGCGCGTGCTCACCAGTCCAGCCGACACCGGCGCGGTCACCCTCGCACTGCCGCAGGACGTGCAGGCGGAGGCCTACGACTATCCCGACGCGTTTCTCGCCAAGCGCGTGTGGCACGTGGAGCGGCGTCCGCCCGATCCCGCTGCACTGGCGCGCGCCGTGGCCGCCATCCGATCGGCGAAGCGGCCGCTCGTCGTGGCGGGCGGTGGAGTCATCTACGCGTGCGCGTCGGATGCGCTGCGCCGATTCGCCGACGAGACCGGCATACCGGTCGCCGAGACGCAGGCCGGAAAAGGATCTCTGCCGTACGACCATCCCGCCTCGCTCGGTGCGATCGGCGCGACCGGAACGTCCGCGGCGAACCGCGTCGCAAGGGATGCGGACCTCGTGATCGGCATCGGCACCCGATGGAGCGACTTCACGACCGCGTCGAAGTCCATCTTCCAGGACCCGAACGTGCGGTTCGTGAACGTGAACGTTGCCGAGCTCGATGTGTACAAGCAAGGCGCCATTGCGGTCACGGCGGACGCGCGCGTTACGCTCGAGGCGCTCGCGCGGATCGGTTACCGGGTCGATCCGGCGTTTCGCGAGACCTGCGTGCGGCTCGCCAAAGAATGGGATGCCGAGGTCACGCGTCTCTACGCGCTCGCGCATTCGCCGCTGCCTGCGCAATCGGAGGTCATCGGCGCGGTCAACGAGTTCTCGGCGCCGACCGACGTGGTGGTCTGCGCCGCCGGGTCGATGCCGGGAGATCTGCACAAGCTCTGGCGGACGCGGGATCGCAAGCAATACCACGTCGAGTACGGCTACTCCTGCATGGGCTACGAGATCGCGGGCGCTCTCGGGGCGAAGCTCGCGGATCCAGTACGCGAGGTCTATGCGCTCGTCGGCGACGGCTCGTATCTGATGTTGAGCGAGGCCATTGTCACGTCGCTGCAGGAGCGGGCGAAGCTCGTCGTCGTTCTCGTGGACAACCGCGGCTTCGCCTCGATCGGCGGTCTATCGCGATCGCTCGGGACCGACGGATTCGGGACGCAATTCCGCGAGTCGAGGCCGGACTCGCGGGGCCTCGACAGCGAGCGCGACCCGGCGCCCTATCTGCCGGTCGATCTCGCCGCGAACGCCGCGAGTCTCGGGGCCCACGTCATTCGCGCGAACGGAATCTCCGAGCTTCGCGATGCGCTCGCTGCCGCTAAAAAGGTCGACCGCACGGTCGTGATCCATGTCGCCGTCGATCGTTATGTCGCCGCGCCGAGCTACGACAGCTGGTGGGAAGTGCCGGTCGCGGCGACGTCCGAGGTCCCGAGCGTGCGAGAGGCGCGCAAGGGCTACGAGAAGGCGAAACAGAAACAGCGGCGCTACCTGTGAGCCCACTGCTTGTACGCGGCCAGGATGGTGGTGTCTCGGTCAGCCCGGAGTCGGCAGGCTGGCGCTATGTCAGCTTCAACGCGCTCCGCATCCCGGGCGGCGGCCGTTTCGAGCTGGAGACCGAGGGATCGGAAGCGTGCGTCGTCGTGATCGCGGGCCGGTGCGCGGTCCGCATCGGTGAAGTCGGGTGGTCTCACGTTGGAGAGCGGGCATCGCCCTTCGACGGGCCGCCGCACGCGGTGTATGCGCCGCCGGGCGTGACCGTCGAGATCGCCGCACATTCCGGCGACGTCGAGATCGCGATCGGGTCGGCGCCTGCGGGACGCGGCGAACCGGCGCGCCACATCAAGCCGTCGGACACTCGCCGCGAGGTTCGCGGCATGGGGAATATGGAGCGAACGATCCATCACATCCTGATGGAGGACGCTGCCGCCGAGTCGCTCCTCGTGACCGAGGTGGTGACGCCCGCCGGGAACTGGTCGAGCTACCCGCCGCACAAGCACGACACCAACGATCCGCCCCAGGAAACGCAGCTCGAGGAGACCTATTACCACCGCCTCCGGGACGTGCGCGGGTTTGCGATGCAGCGGATATATACGGCGGACCGCTCGCTTGACGAGACGATGTCGGTGCGCGACGGCGACCTCGTGCTCGTGCCGCGCGGATTTCACACGGTATCCGCCGCGCCGGGATATGAGCTCTACTACCTGAACGTCATGGCCGGTCCGGTACGACGCTGGTGCGTGACATTCGACCCCGAGCACGAGTGGCTGCGCCGGTAGGCGTGCCGCTACGCGCGGTGCTCTTCGACTGGGGCGACACGCTCTTTCACGCGCCGCACGCGCCGGAGGTGATCGTCGATTTCGCGAGGTCCTGCGGAGTTTCGGTCTCCGAGCCGCGAGCGCGCGAGATGTGGGACGAGATCTGGACCATGGGCAAGACGATGGAGGAGATAGCGAAGGGGCGGGATCTCTCGCCCGAAGCGCATCGTCGCGTCTGGACCGATCTCTTCGCCCGGCTCGACCGCGTCGTCCCCGGTGTGTCGGGCGCGCTGTACGAGCGGGTGATGAACCCGCAGTCGTGGGTGCCGTTCGCGGATACGCGCGCGACGCTCGAAGCGGTGCGGCGCCGCGGGCTCAAGGTGGGCGTGGTGAGCAATGTGCCCGCGGACCTGCGACCAGTCTTCGCGCAGCACAAGCTCGACCGGCTCGTCGACTCGTACACGCATTCGTATGAGGTTGGCGCGGAGAAGCCCGATCCCGCGATCTTTCTCGCCGCGGCGAAGTTGCTCGGCGTGAAGCCGAGCGAGACGCTGATGGTCGGGGACCATGAGGTGGATCGCGGCGCGGAGCGCGCCGGGATGCGCGTGTTCATATTGCCGACGCAGTTTGATGGAGATGTGCGCGGATTGGATCGCGTGGTTGCGTTGATTCCTAGTTGACGACTACTGTGACCCGGGGGAGACTCGGACTCCCGACTTCTTGCTTCGTAGGCAAGCGCTCTATCCACTGAGCTACCGGGCCGGTTCGTCGATTCTAGCGATTGTCGCGAGAGTTCGGTAGTAACGGCCGTTCTTCGCCGTGCGTCGTCGATGGCAGTTCGCGCACCGGACTTCGCATTTTGCGATCTCCGCGAGGATCACGTCCCAGGAGGCCGCCACATGCGCCAGGCGACTTACGTTATCTCGCTTGTCGCGCAAATGGTCGAAGTCGAGAACATCTGGATCTGATTCTCCGCAGTCGACGCAGGGATGGTCCCCGAGGTAGTCGCGGATCCTGCGTTGCAAGATGCTTGCTTCTCGAACTCGTCGCACGCGAGCCGCCGCGATCCGCCTCTTGCGGTTTCTGTCATACCAATCTTTGGTGTATGTCCGCTGACAGAGGAGGCAGATCCACTGGCGCGTTTGAAGAGCAAGCGATCGGAGTGGAAATTCCGTTAGAGGCTTGACTTCCTTACAGACCCGACAAGTGCGCAACGCGAGGGCCGCGTCCAACGTGATTTGCGCAGCTCTGGATCGGGCCACTGCGGTCTGCGGCTCGACTGCCTTGCGTGCCGGAAACAACGTCGCCCGGGTTTTCCGTCGATGACAGTTGGCGCAACGGACCTCGCATTTTTCGATCTCTGTCTTAATGCGAGACCAAGTGCGTCCGCTGCTGGCGTAAGCGGACACATCTGCGATTTTGTGGTCGAGATGATCGAACTCGAGCACGACAATGTCGAGCTCGCCGCAGTCGACACAGGGATGGGTGCCGAGATATTCGATGATGCGCCGACGATTCTCAGTCTGGGTGGCGGCCACATTCCGCATTAGCCGCGACTTCTGCGCGTCGCGGTTCTTCCGGTAGTACTCACGCCCGTAGGCGGCGAAGCACTCGCGACACCACGTCTGCAGCTTCGGCTCGCCGCGTCGCACCGGAGGAAACGCCTCGAGCGGCTTGGTCTCGCCGCATTTCGTGCACGCTCGCATGAGCGCGAGCGTGCCGATATCTCAACATCGTTCGAATAGGACGGGCGGTCGGTACCTCAGTACTACTTCAGCGACCCCGGGGAGACTCGGACTCCCGACCAACAGCTTCGAAGGCTGCTGCTCTATCCGCTGAGCTACGGGGTCAATGCAACAAAAGGTTACCGCCTCACGAGCGTGTACCACGCCGACGGGATTCCCTTGCCTTCCTCCATGCCGACCACATCGAACGCGTCCGCGAACGTCGCGCCCACATCCTCCGCGGTGAGACCCACAGCCGGACCGCCGGGCGCGAAGGCATACAGCAGATACGTCCCACCGGATCGCATCACACGGGCAAGACCCGCGGCGTAGCCCGCCCGGCTAGAAGCGGCGATCGAATGCAGGCAGCCGATGTCGAGCGCGAGGTCGAACGGCCCCGCAACAGAAAGTCGAGTCACGTCGCCGACGGTCAGCGTGCACGCGACCCCGGCATCCCGAGCGCGACGGCGTGCTTTCGCGATCGCGCGTCCGGCGAAGTCGACACCCGCGGCCTCCCAGCCCTGCCGCGCCAGGTAGACGACGTTCGTTCCAGTCCCGCAGCCGAGGTCGACCGCCCGGCCCGGCGGATGCGACGCGACGAACCGTTCGAGCTCCGGTGGCGTTACACCCGTGTCCCACGGCGGCCGCCTCGGGAGCCAGTACCACAGGCCGAACCAAATGCGCCGCACCGCGCGAGACTAGAGCGAGGCCACGCCCCCGGCGGGACCGCCCAGCCCCATAGCGACCGCGACGCCCTAGACCGAACCACTCACGCCCTCAGCCTCTAATGTGTCGTAGGTGGCGACTCCCTTCCGCGCGCCTATGGCCAGCGACTCGGTGCTGCGGCGTGGGGACTTCATCGCGCCGGTCCTGCACGAGATCCACCGCGTCATCGTCGGCCAGGACTACCTCGTCAATCGGCTCCTCATGGGGATGCTGTGCAACGGTCACCTCCTCGTCGAGGGCGTCCCCGGCCTCGCGAAATCCCTCGCCGTGAAGACCCTCGCGGACACCATCGACGCGGACTTCAAGCGCATCCAGTTCACGCCGGATCTGCTCCCCGCGGACCTGAACGGCACGATGATCTACAACCCCGCGACCCAGAGCTTCAGCCCGCGAATGGGCCCGATCTTTACCGACCTACTGCTCGCCGACGAGATCAACCGGGCTCCTCCGAAGGTGCAGAGCGCACTCCTCGAGGCGATGCAGGAACGTCAGGTCTCGATCGGCGGGCAGACCCATCCTTTGTCCGAGCTCTTCACGGTGCTCGCGACCCAGAACCCGATCGAGCACGAGGGCACCTACCGCCTCCCCGAAGCGCAGGTCGACCGTTTCATGATGAAGGTCGTCATCGGTTACCCGTCTTCCGACGAGGAGCGGGTGATCATGGACCGCAACACGATCGAGGAGCCTGCCATCCCGCGGAAGCTCGCCACCGCGGCGGCGATCCTCGACGCTCGGGCCGCCGTTCGGCAGGTTCACATGGACGAAGCGATCAAGGACTACGTGGTCCGCATCGTCGTCGCGACGCGTGATCCGCAAGGGCCGAAGCTCGCCGATCTCAAGCCGCTGATCGCCTACGGCGTCTCGCCTCGCGCCACGATCTACGTCTCGCTCGCGGCGCGAGCGCACGCGTTCCTCGATGGCCGGGACTACGTCCTTCCCGACGACATCAAGGCGGTCGCGCTGGACGTCATGCGGCACCGGCTCATCGTCACCTACGAGGCGGAGGCGGAGGAGATCACACCCGAGATCGTCATCGGTCGCGTCCTCGACAACGTAGCGGTCCCCTAGCGTGAGCCCCGCGACGGCGCCGCAGCGGGGACACGTCCCGCCGGAGGTCCTCCGGCTGGTCAAGCAAGTCGAGATCAAGGCGCGGATCCTCGCGGACGAGGCGCTCATGGGGACGTATCGAAGCGTTTTCCGCGGCTCCGGACTCGACTTCGAAGAGGTCCGTGAGTACGAGCCCGGGGACGATATCCGCAGCATCGACTGGAACGTGACCGCCCGTATGAACGCGCCGTACATCAAGAAATATCGCGAGGAGCGCGAGCTCAACATCTATCTGGCGGTCGACGTCTCCTCGAGTGCGTGGTTCGGCACCGGGGACCTCTCGAAACGAGAGCTCGCCGCGGACGTCGCGGCCCTGCTGGCAGTCACCGCGCTCCACAACAACGACCGCGTCGGGCTGGTCCTGTTCGCGGACGGGGTCCGCGAATTCATCCCTCCACGCCAGGGCCGTCATCATCTGATGCACATCATCCGCGAGCTCCTGTACGCCGAGCCCCGCCGCTCGCCGACGGAGATCGGGAGCGTCGCGGACTACCTCGCGAACGTCACCAAGAAACGGAACGTCGTGTTCGTGGTCTCGGACTTCCTCGACATGGACTTCGAGGCGCCGCTTCGGGCGCTCGGGCACAAGCACGATCTCATCGCGCTCATCCTGAACGACCCCCGCGAGGCCGAGCTCCCATCGGTCGGGCTCGTCGCGCTCGAGGACGCCGAGAGTGGTCGCGTCGGTTACCTCGACACGTCCGATCCGGCCGTGCGCGAGCGGTTCTCGCGGTCGGCGCGCGAACGCCGCGCGCAGCGTCTCCGGGCGTTCAGCCGCATGGGCGTCGACCGCGTGGAGCTCTCGACGGACCGGCCGTACGTTCCGGCGCTTCTCGGTCTTTTCAACGCGCGGTCGCGACGCAACTGATGCGCGCTCTCGTCGTCGCGGGGGTTTTCCTGATCCTCCTGGGTTCGGGGGCGGCGGCCGACGGTCCGATCAACGTCGGCGCCTCGGTAGACAAGCACGGGATCACCGTCGGCGATCCGATCGGGCTCGTGCTCGTAGTGGAGACCGACCCCGGTTATCTGATCACCGACAGCGGCGTCGGCCGCTTCATGGACGAGTTCGAGGTGCTCGAGGCGATCCCGCCTCAGGTCACGAAGATCGCGGGTGGCAGGACGCGTTACACCTTCCGCTATCGGATCACGGCATTCCGTGTCGGCGACCTCGTCTTTCCGCAGATCAGCGTCGCGTACCAGTCGCCGGCGGGCGTGCCCGGAATCGTACTGACCGCCGACATACCCATCATCGTTACCAGCGTCATTCAGCCGGGCGAACCGAGCGACGACATCAAGCCGGCGAAGCCGCAGCTGCGCCTTCCGACCGCCGCGCCGCAGATCCCACAGCTCGCGCTGCAGGTCGCCCTCGCCGTCGTGGTGCTCGTGATGCTCGCGCTCATCGTTCGCCAAACGCGGCGCGCCGGCGCCCGCCGTCCGAAAGATGCGGAGATCGACGAAGTACTGCTGACGCCCGCGCAGCGCGCCCTCGCCGAGCTGAATCGGGTTGCGTCACTCGGCCTGCCCGAAAAGGGTCGCTACGCCGAGCATTACGCGCTCCTGTCGAAGACGCTCCGGGTATATGTGCGCGACCGCTTCGGTCTCGCGGCGGGCGAGCGGACGCCCCGGGAGCTGCGCGAGGACATGCTCCGCGCGGGAATCGACCGCACCGAGATCGCGACGATCTACGAGATCCTGCGCGAGGGCGAGACCGCCCGTTTCCATCGGGCCGTCTCCTATCCCGCGCGCGCGCAGCACGCGGTCCGGTCCGCACTGGACGCGATGCGCCGGGCGGCCGTCGCCGAGCAGTACGAGCTCTTGAAGGGTCAGCCGTCGTGACCGACATCACCTCGCTTCAGTTCGGGGATCCCTGGGTGTTGGCGCTCCTGCTCATCGTTGGCGCGGGTCTCGCGGTGAATCTTCTTCGTGCGCGGCGGCCCGGGACGGGTCTTCTTTTCTCGTCGCTCGGGCTCATCACCGGAGGGCCCCCTGGCTGGCGCGTGCGCTGGCGGTGGGTGCTCATCGTCCTGCGCGTCGCGGCCCTCCTCGCCTTCGTCGTGGCGCTCGCGCGGCCACAGCTCGTGCGCGCTTCAGTCGAGTCGATCGCGGAAGGGATCGACGTCGTCCTGGTCCTCGACACGTCGGGGTCGATGTCCGAGCGCGGTTTCGGCGGCTCCGCGAAGATCGACGCGGTCAAGCGCGTCGTCCATGATTTTCTCGGCGGGTTACGGAACGACCGCGTGGGCATCGTCGTCTTCAGCGGCGAGGCGATCCTGCTTGGCCCGCCGACGCTCGATTACTCCGCTTCGCAGAAGCTCGTCGAGCCGATCGAGACCGGCACGCTCACCGGTGGTACGGCGATAGGCACCGGCCTTGCGACCGGAATCAACGTCCTTCGCGACTCGCAGGCGAAGTCGAAGGTCGTGATCCTCCTGACCGACGGCGAGAACAACGGCGGAGACATCACCCCGCTCGACGCGGCGAACATGGCGAAGCTCCTGGACGTCCGCGTCTACACCATCGGCGCGATCACGCTGACGGCGGGCGCCGATCAGGACGTGAGCTCGGGCACCGTCGACGAGCGGCTGATGCGCAAGATCGCCGAGGACACCGGGGGCCACTACTACAGCGTCTCCGACGAGAACTCGCTTGCCGAGGTCCATCGCGAGATCGAGTCGCTCGAGAAATCGCATGTCGGAACGCGGGACTTCATCGACTATCAGGAGGCGCATCTGGCCTTCCTTGCGCTGGGGATCGCCGCGCTCTTCGCCGAGCTCGCGCTCGCGGCAACCGTATTCCGGAGGACCCCGTGAAGGTCGCGCTCGCGCATCCGGAGCTCGCGCCGCTCCTGCTGGCGGCGGTCCTGATCGTGGCTCTCTGCGGGGTCGCGCTCCTCCGCCGGCGCCGCGCCCTCGCCGCGTTTGCCGGTCCCGGCGCGCGTCTCGCATCGGCGAGCCCCGCGCGGCAGCTCGCGAAGCTGATCCTCGCCGGGGCGGCGTGCCTCCTCGTCGTCCTCGCGCTCGCGGGACCCGAGATCGGCGAGGCGCCGCGGCGGGCACCTCTATCGACGCTCGATACGATCGTCGCGCTCGACATCTCGCAGAGCATGGCGGTTCGCGATGTCGACATCGATCGCCTTCACGTGGCGCAGCGTGCGATCGAGCTCCTGGGCCAGCAGCTGAGTGGCGGACGCGTCGGCCTCACGCTCTTCGCGGGCTCGAGCGTGCTGCGCTACCCGCTCACGGCGTCGACGAAGATCATCGGCCCCGCCCTCGACACGTCCGGACACGGCTTCCACGTCCAGCCCGGCTCGTCGCTCCGCGCCGCGCTTCAGGGTGCGGCGGCGCAGTTCCCGACCACCCCAACCGACAACCTTCGTACGCGGGCGATCGTGGTGGTCACGGACGGAGAGGATCCCGAACCCGATCTGCCGCCCCTCGATACATATCTCGCCAGGGGTATCGGCATCTTCACGCTGGGTATTGGCACGCTCGCGGGCGGCCCGGTCCCGGTTTACGACGTGAAGGGCCAGTACCAGCAAATGCTCGTCGACGCGAACGGCACACAGATCACGAGCCGGC
>Ga0209808_1000664_pt1 | contig 16977 bp, 18 predicted proteins | sample GraSoiAngelo_157_FD_186171 | JGI IMG/M metagenome (GOLD analysis project Ga0209808, IMG submission 186171) | Grasslands soil microbial communities from the Angelo Coastal Reserve, California, USA - 14_1009_16_20cm (SPAdes) (version 2) | ecosystem: Environmental > Terrestrial > Soil > Grasslands ... | reverse complement strand
AAGCCCACCTTTTCGGTATAGAACGTCTTTGCACGGTCCACATCGGAGACGGGGATCGCAACCAGTTCCAGTTTCCAGTCCATGAATGCCTCCTCCTCAGGTCCACCGCCGAAGCTAACGATCGATCCCAAAAAGTAGCAGAACGGTCAACGGGGATTCATGGGATGTCCCACCAGAGTGTAACGAGCTCACGTGGCTCCACTGATAGTCGCCAACGTCCATCGCGTTCGACCGCGTGCTCCAGGACGATGGACCGCACCTCATCATCCCGGGAGCTGTCGAGACATACCGTTCGGCGCATCCAGGCGACCAGATCGTCGAGGCCTGTGAAGCCGCCTCGCTGCTCCGATTCCCAGAGCTCCACATGCGGCTCAATCCCGGACCCGCGGACGATGTGGCGGGCATCCTCCCAGCTGGGCCCGGTCGGCCGCTCGAGATCCCAGAAGTGTTTCCAGAGCGCTCGTTCCAAGGGCCGATTGCGGGGATGCGACCGCGTGATCTCGATCACCACCCGACGGCGCGCCGCATGCTGGAGCGCCTCGATGAACGGAGCCAGATCGGCGACGTTGTAGAGCACATGCCCGCAGACCACGACATCTGCGGGTCCGGCCTCCGCGGCCGCCTCCGGCCAGGACCCCACCACCGTGACGTCGGCGGGGCTGTTCTCGAGCATGGCCGGCTGGCTGTCCACGGCGACGATCCGATCGGCAGGTGGCCGGAGCGGCAATGACATCGCGCAGCGGCCGGCGCCCACATCGAGCACCTGGCCGCCAGACGCCAGCGCCTCGAGGGCGCGATGGTGCGACGGCGTCAGCCCGGACTGCCCCGGCTCAAAGAGCGCCACCGGAAGCGCCCATGGATCCTCAGGAGCCTGGGCAAGGATGTGCTCAGGGATCGCCCAGGAGGCGAGCGCTTGTTGCCAGCGTCGCGTGCTCGCCCTAGCCAACCGAGTGAATCAGGTCGCCGCCGAAGACCAGGGGGCCCTCCGGCTGGAAGGCGTCGGCGAGTCGGTCGAATTCCTGGAACTCGGGATCCGCATCGTGCTCCGAGTGCTCGGCCATGCTGGGAACCTCGACGACGATGACGTACTTGGCGACCTTGCGCCGTTCATCACTGCCGAATTGCGATCGGAAGAAGCGCGCGCTCAGGAACTTGCCGCGCGCGTGGTAGTCACGCCAGCGCGGCAGCTGCCGTTGCTCGAAGAGGGCCTCGTATTCCTTCGCCTGGTCCGCCCTGACGTGAATGACGATCACATTGACCTGACTCATTTGAACCTCCTACCAGCTCACCCTCCCAGGGTAATCATGCGCCCACGCGGTAGGCTGGAAGGCACCCGATGTTACAGGTGCGGCGCGACCGGGAGATTCACCGCGAGGATGGTGGCTGGTTCCAGGCCCGCTGGCATTTCTCCTTCGACCGTTACCGAGATCCCGAGCAGATGGGCGTGGGCCCGCTCCGGGTGTTCAATCACGACCGTCTCGCGCCGGGAGCCATCTGGCCCATGCACCCGCACGCCGACATCGAGGGGATCACCTATGTCTGGAAGGGCGTCTTCCGGCACGCCGACAACCTGGGCAACGATGGAATCCTCGAGCCTGGTGGGGTGCAGCTGATGACGTTGGGATCCGGCGCGCTCCATTCCGAGCAGAACGCGTCGAAGACCGAGCCGATGGAGTTCCTTCAGCTCTGGATCCTCCCCCACACCGCGGACCTGACCCCCGCGGTCCAGCAGCGGCAGTTCTCAAAGGCGCAGCGGACGGACACCCTTCTCCAGGTCGTCGGCGCTGCCGGCGACGACCTGGTCACGGTCCACCAGGACGCTGCGGTTTTCGTCGCGGCATTGAGCGCCGGCACGGAAGTCACGCATCGATTCGGATCGAAACGCGCCGGGTACCTCTATCTGATCGAGGGCGCCGTGGCGCTCGCCGACGATCGCCTGTCGACGGGGGATGCCGCCAAGATCCTTGACCAGCCGGAGCTGCCGGTTCGGGCTGAAGCGGCGAGCGAACTGATCCTGGTGGACGTCCCCATGCGGTTTACACCAGTGGGTGTATGGGCTCGCTGAGTACATTAGGTTGATGCCGTCCCAGATTTTCTCTGCGACCGAGGTCAAACGCCTGCTGGAGGAGGGAGCCCAGCTGGTCGACGTGCTCGGCCAAGACGAGTTCGAGCACGACCACATGCCCGGGGCGATCAACATCCCATTGAAACAGCTGGACGAAAGGACGGCCGGCCAGCTGGACCGAACCCGGCCGGTTCTCGTCTACTGCAACGACTTCGGTTGAGACGTGTCGCCGCGGGCCGCGTCGCGGCTCGAGACGCTCGGATTCAAACGCGTGATCGACTACGTCCCGGGCAAACAGGCCTGGTACGAGGAAAACGAGCCGCGGGAGGGCAAGGCGGTCGACGAGATCTGGATCGGCGACGTCGCCGATGCCGAGGTGCCCACCTGCGGTCTGACCGAGCGCATCGGTGCGGTCCGTGCGCGAGTGCATGCTGCCGATTCCGAGACCTGCGTGGTCGTCAGTTCCGAGCGGGTGGTGCTTGGCTTGTTGCGCAAATCGGAGCTCGACGGTGATCCGCAGGCAACCGCCGAGGCTGTGATGCGGCCCGGGCCGAAGACGTTCCGCCCGAGCGTGACGCTCCAGGAGCTGCTGAAGTCGATGCGTGACAACAACATTCAGACCAACAGCCTGGTGACCACGCTCGAAGGCCGGTTGGTAGGCGTCATCTCGCGGGCCGACGCCGAGGCGACCCTGGCGCACGAGCAAAGCGGCGAGGGATCGCCGTAGGCTTCGATTCACCGAAGGAGGGAGCAGGACGTGGACCATCACAAGCAGCCAAAACCGCCCCGCCAGCTCTCGGGGTATCTGGAGTCGATGACGCGAGTCGTGTTCTCGTCCGGGTTGAACTGGCGGGTGGTGGAAGCCAAGTGGCCCTCGATCCGCGAAGCATTTCTGGATTTCGAACCGGAACGGGTAGCGCGGATGACTGCCAGGGATGTCGACCGGCTCGCGGGCGATAGCCGGGTGATCCGCAACGTGCCAAAGATCGAAGCCACGGTGCTCAACGCGAAGGAAGTGGTCGCGATCGGAAAGACGCCGGACCGGTTCCGCGCCTACCTCCGGTCGCTCGGTCCGGCGTCCGAGGCAACCGCCGTGCTGCGGAAGCGCTTCCGCTACCTTGGCGACCACGGCACCTACTACTTCCTGTGGTCGGTCGGCGAGAAGGTGCCGCCCTGGGATGAGTGGCGCAGCCGCCCGTCAAAGGCCGCCGCGAGGACGAAAGCCAAATCCAGGAAACCCAGCGCCAAACCGCCGCGCGCATAAAGGAGGGAACGCATGAATCCATCCGTCGAAACCGCTCGACTCGAACGCAACGCCGTGGGCCTCGCCCCAACCCTGTTTCAGTCGATCACCCACATGGCGCCCGCCGCTGCCGTCGCCTTTTCCATCATCGTCGGGGTTCCCTACGCCGGAGGGAGTATCCCGCTAGCTGTTCTGCTGGCCCTGATCGCTTGTCTGCTGTGCGCCATTAGCATCGGGCAGCTGGCAAAGCATCTTCCGTCGGCGGGCGGACTCTACACCTACAGCTCGCGCGGTCTTCATCCCTACGTCGGCTTCCTGGTCGCCTGGGGGTTCATCCTCGCGGAGCCGATCGTCGCCCCGCTGCTGTATCTGGTCTTCGGCAACGAGCTGGCCGCGAATCTTCACTCGCATTTCGGCTGGCCCGTCTGGCTGTGGGCGCCGTTCGCTGTGGTCGCCGGCCTCATCGTCTGGTTCCTGACCTATCGCGGCATCCGGCTGTCGACGGGGACCGGCGTTGCGCTCGGTGTTTTCGAGATCGTGGTTTTCCTCGCCCTCGCCGTCACGCTGGTGATCGCGGCCGGGGACCGCAACACGCTATCCGTTTTTGGACCGAACACCGGAAACACCAAGGGACTCGGCTCGATTTTTCCGGCGATGATCTTCGCCATTCTCGCCTTCATCGGCTTCGAGGCCGCCGCTCCACTGGCCGAAGAGGCGAAAGAGCCGCGCAAGACGATTCCCCGGGCGGTGCTCTTGTCGGCGCTCTTGATCGGCCTGTTCTACCTGTTTTGCTACTACGCCGCGAGTGTGTACTTTGGGCCCGACAAGATGGCGAAGGACTTCATCGGCTTTAACGGAGGCGACCCCTGGTCCGGCATGGCGCAGGCGGTCTGGGGACCAGGATTGATCATCGTTATCCTTGCCGTGCTGAATAGTGCCATCGCCAACTCCAACGCCGGGGTCAATGCGGCGACCAGGGTCGGTTATGCGCTGGCGCGCATCGGCCTCCTGCCAAGTATGCTCGGCCGCATCCACCCCCACTTTTCAACGCCTCACGTCGCGGTAAACGTGCAGGCCGCCGGCGGCATCGTCCTGGCGGTGGCGCTCGGCCTGGTTGCCGGTGGTCCCGTCCCGGCGTTTGCACTGCTGGCGACGGTGGCGACCATCGTCGTCGTCACGATTTACATCCTTACCAACCTCAGCAACCTCGTTTTCTACTTGAGGGAGCGCCGGACTGAGTTCAATCTTCTACTCAACGGTCTGGTGCCCGTCGTTGGCACCCTGATCTTCCTGCCTGCGCTTGTTGCAGCCTTCGGCATCGACTTCCTGAACCTCGGCATCACGTCACTGGTGCCGCCCGCGAACCTGGCACCGATCATCATCGGGATCTGGATGGTGGCCGGCATCGCGCTGTTGATCTACTTTGCGGTTAAAGCGCCTGCTCGAATCACCGACACCGGGCATGTGTTCGTGGAGGAAGGCGAGCCGTCTCAACAGAATTGATGCGACGACGCACCGTCGTATTCGAGGGTTGAAAGTTCGGCAAGGCGGCGGCTAATATCTTCTTCTGCCCAGTCGGGCAGGAGGAGGAGTACACATGCCAGAAACCGCTGTATCCGCACCCGGCAAGCCAGCCTGGGCGGATCTTTCGACGACCGATGCCGCAGCCGGAAAGACTTTCTATAGCAAGCTGTTCGGCTGGCAGCCCGAGGACCAGGGCCCTGAGGCGGGCGGTTACGTGATTTTCAAGCTCGGCGGCAAGCAGGTGACCGCGCTGGGGCCGGTCCAGAATCCGGGCCAGCCGGCCGCCTGGTCGGTGTACATCGCGACCGACGACGCGGCCGCGACCGCGAAAAAAGTGCGTGACGCCGGCGGGACCGTCGCCCTGGAGCCGATGGACGTTCTGGGGCAGGGCTCGATGGCGGTCTTCCAGGACCCGATCGGGGCGTTCATCTCGGTCTGGCAACCGGCGAAGATGAAGGGCTTTGATGTGACGAATCAACCGAATAGCTTCGCCTGGGCCGAGCTGAATGGCCGCGGCGTCGAGAAGACGAAGCCCTTTTACAAGAAGGTCTTCGGCTGGGGGGACAAGACCAGCCCGATGGGCGAAGGGCAGCCTCCGTACACCGAATGGCAGCTTGGTGGCGAGAGTATCGGCGGCGGCATGGAGATGGGCAAGGATATGCCGCCCAGCGTCCCGTCGTTCTGGATGGTCTACTTCGGGGTCGCCGACGTCGATGCCACAGCAAAGAAGGCGAGCGAGCTTGGCGGTAAGGTCAACATGGCGCCGCAGGACTTTCCCGGCGGGCGCTTCGCAATCCTGGGCGATCCGCAGGGTGCTGTCTTCGGCATCATGCGAATGACGAGCTAAAACCGAGTCGTTCAATCAGGCAGGGGTCGACGTGACTCCTGCCTGGCGTTTGCCCTGAAGATACAACTGCGCCGAAGCGGGCAGTCGCCACATCGCGGCGCGCGGGCGCGGCAGACAATGGCTCCGAGGTCCATCAGGGCCTGATTGATCAGGTAACCCCGTCCTTTCGGAATGACGCTGGCCGCCAGATCCCAGAGCAGGCGCGTACGGGCTCGATCCGACACCGCGACGCCGAAATGCCGTCGCAACAGGCGGGCCACATTCGTGTCGAGCACCGGCGCGTCTCGATGGTGGGCGAAGCTCATGACCGCTCCGGCTGTATACCGTCCGACCCCCGGCAGCCGGCGAAGCTCCTCCATGGTCGCCGGAAAGCCGCCACCACCCTCGGCGACGCGCAGCGCAGCAGCATGCAGCCAGCCGCCGCGGATCTTGTAGCCCAGCGGATCGGTGATCGCCTTCACGTCCGCCAGCAACGCCTGGGCCATCGCGTCAACGGATGGATACCGCCCGAGGAGGCGCGCATACACTGGCAGCACCCGAGCGATCTGGGTCTGGTGCGAGAGCACTTCGGAAACCAGGATGGCGTAGGGGTCACGGGTCTTTCGCCAGGGCAGATCGCGTCCGTTGATCGCATACCAGGCCAGCACCTGGCGCTGGAAGGATCTGCGGCGGCCGGGGCCGATTGCTGGAAGCATCGGGTCGGCGGCGGACTCCCGGAAGTCTAGTTCCGGGCGGAGTTGGCCACGATGGCGGGCACGTCGGCCGGGTCCATGTCGGTGTCGAACGGACCGTTGGGATTGTCGATGACCCAGACATGCAGCATGTCGGGGGTGTCCTGTTTGCTCGTGCCGGGAGGGCAGGACCGGCTCCAGCCCGGGCGGTCGACGATAGAGAGGCCGGCAAAGGCCACCACCATGCTCGTCTTCTTGTCGAAGCAAAGATCGTCGTGGTGATGCCAGCTGGTCAGGGCGCCGCCGATTTCGGGGCCGGGCATCCCCCATCGAGGCATGATGTACATTGCGCCGATCAGCACCGGTCCTTTGGGACTGTTGTAGTAGATGAGCGACTGGACGTGCTGGGGCTTCAAGATGTCGGCGTCCGTAGAGTAGGCGCGGTTCACGTAATGCACGATCTCCAGGTCGGGCGGCTCCATCGGCTGGTAGCCCGCGGCGACCGCGGCTCGGAGATCCCGATACTTCACGACGGCCGCCATCGTCTGTTCGTACAACCGGGCAGCGGCCTCCAGCTGGGCGGCCGTCACCGAGATTGGGGTCGATCCTGCATGTCCAGCGCCGGTAGCCGGCGCCTGATGGGTGGCTGCCACAGCGTGCTGGTCGGCTGCGATCAGTCGCTGGCTGGCCGCCAACTCGATCGACGCCGCCCAACCCGCGGTTACGCCTGACACCGCGATCAGCACCAGAAAGCCGGCCAGGAACGCGCGCCGCGACCAGGAGCCCATCGGCAGGTGCGAATAGGCTGCGCCCAGGACGCCGACGACCGCCAGGATGAGGCCCGCCCCCAGCAGCACATGGCCCGGGTTGGTCAGGGTGAAGATTCCCTCCCGGTGCGCCAGGGTGGGGTCCGCGGCATGCAGGTAGAAGTCCCAGGCTTGCCCCAGCAGCAGCGCGGCGACGCCGATGACGCCGGCTGCCAGAAAGGCCGCCGACCGGTTCCTCATACCGCCACCGGCACCTTTTCAGAGAAGTGGCAGGCGGCGCGATGACCGCGTGCCTTCTCTTCCAGGGGCGGCTCCAGGTCGGCACAGGGCGTCGGCACCTGGGCGATGGGGCAGCGCGGATGAAACCGGCAGCCCGATGGGGGGTTGACCGGCGAAGGGATCTCCCCACTGAGGTGGACGATCCGTCGTTTGGACTGAATTTCCGGGTCCGGGATGGGAATGGATGAGAGGAGCGCCTTGGTGTAGGGGTGGCGGGGGTTGCGATAGATTTCCGCACTGTCCGCGACCTCGACGATCTTCCCGAGGTACATCACCATCACCCGGTCGCTGATGTGCCGCACCACCGAGAGGTCATGGGCGATGAACAGGTAGGTGAGCTGGAATTCCTTCTGCAGGTCCTCCATCAGGTTGATGATCTGGGCCTGGATGGAGACGTCGAGAGCGGAAATCGGCTCGTCCGCCACGATGAGCTTCGGCCGAAGCGCGATGGCCCGGGCGATACCGATCCGCTGTCGCTGCCCGCCGCTGAACTCATGGGGGTAGCGGTTGTTGAAGTAGGGGTTGAGGCCGACGATCCTCAGCAGCTCCTGAACCCGTTTGTCCTTGGCCCGGCCGCGCAGCAGACCAAAGTTTTCCAGCGGCTCCGCGATGATGTCGCCTACGGTCATCCGCGGATTCAGCGAGGAATAGGGGTCCTGGAAGATCATCTGCAGTTCCCGCCGCTTCTGGCGGAGCTTCTCGCCACTCAGCTTGGTTAAATCGACACCCTCAAAGAAGATGTTTCCGGAGGTGACCGGCAACAACTGGGTGATCAGCCGGCCGAGCGTCGACTTCCCGCAGCCCGACTCGCCGACCAGGCCGACGGTCTCGCCGGGATAGATCTCAAAGTTAACCCGCTCGACCGCCTTGACACTGGCGCCCAGGCCGGCGGGGAAATGTTTGACAACTTCCTCGGCCCGCAGCAGCGGCGCCCGCTCAGGCACGCGCTTCACCGTCGCGGGCCAGCGCCCGACGCATCGTGACCCAACACGCCGCCTCCTGGTCCGGGCCGACGTCCATCAGGGTCGGATCGTCGTGAAAGCAGCGCTCGATCCTGAACTGGCAGCGAGGGTGGAAGCGGCAGCCTCGCGGCGGTTTGATCAGGTCGGGCGGGAGGCCCTCGATCGAGAGCAGCCGGTCCTTGCGGTCGGCATCCAGGCGAGGGATTGACTGGAGGAGCGACCAGGTGTACGGGTGCTGCGGGTCTTTGAAGATCTGCTCGACCGGCCCCTGCTCCACGATGCGCCCGGCGTACATGACGAGGACCCGCTTGCACAATCCGGCGACCACCCCCATGTTGTGCGTGATGAGGATGATCGCGGTCTTCGTCTCCTCGTTGAGATCACGGAGCAACTCAAGAATCTGGGCCTGGACCGTGACGTCGAGGGCGGTGGTCGGCTCGTCGGCGATCAGGATCGATGGCTTGTTGGCCAGGCCCATCGCGATCATCGCCCGCTGTCGCATGCCGCCACTGAACTGGTGCGGATAGTCTTCCACCCTCGACTCCGCAGCCGGGATGCGCACTTGCTTGAGCAGCTGAACGGCGCGGCTGAGCGCGACCTTGCCCGAAATCTTGGTGTGTGCCTCCATCGCCTCCTCGATCTGGTAACCGACTTTCAGCACCGGGTTCAGGCTGCTGAGAGGGTCCTGGAAGATCATGGCGATGTCTTTCCCGCGGATGTCGCGGACATCATCGCCGGGCATCGTCACGATGTCGGTTCCCTTGAACAGGATCTGCCCACCGGTGATGCGGCCCGGCTCCTGCACCAGGCGCAGGATGGAGAGCGCGGTCACGCTCTTGCCGCAGCCCGACTCGCCGACGATACCGAGCGTTTCACCGGGATGCAGGTCGAAGCTGACACCGTCGACGGCCTTGACCACGCCGTCGTCGGTGAAGAACTGGGTTTTGAGGTCCTTGACTTGCAGGACCGGCGCGGTCACCGCTTCTGCCTCGGGTCGAGCGCGTCGCGAAGACCGTCACCGAGGAAGTTGAACGCCATCAACGTCAAGGAGAGCGCGATGGCCGGCACGAGGACGATGTGCGGCGCGATCCGGATGGCATGGAAGCCATCGGCCGCCATCGCCCCCCAGGACGGGGTGGGCGGCTGGACGCCGAGACCGAGGAAGCTCAAAAAGGCCTCGAAGAGGATGGCCTGCGGAATGCCGAAGGTGGCCTGGACGATGATCGGTCCCAATGCGTTCGGCAGGATGTGGCGGGACAGGATCTTGTTCGGACGGGTACCGGAAGCCCTGGCCGCCTCGACGAACTCGCGCTCTCGAAGCGAAAAGGTCTGGCCCCGCACGAGTCGCGCCATATCCATCCAGCGGGTCACAGCGATGGCGAAGATGATCTTGTCCAGCCCCCGACCCAGGATGAGCACCAGAATCAGCGCGACCAGCAGATCGGGAATGCCGTAGAAAATATTGATCAGGGTCGAGATGATGCCATCGAGCCAGCCCCGGAAGTATCCAGCGATCAGGCCAATCGTCACGCCCACGACCGCAACGATGATCTGCGTGCCGACACCGACCTCGAGCGAGACCTGGGCGCCGACCATCAGGCGGCTCAATATGTCGCGGCCGGCCTGATCCGCGCCCAGCAGGAAGTCTGAGTTCGGGGTCTGGTAGGTTGGCGCGACGCCCTGCCGCCAGATCGGATAGGGGGTCCAGAAAACGGAGATGATCGCCACCACCAGGAGCAGCACCAGGAAGACGGCGCTGCCCAGTGCCAGCCGGTTGCGCTTGAGCCGGCGCCAGGCATCCGCCCAGAGGCTGGTCTGCTCGCGCGCCAGCGTGTCGCCAACGTACTCCTCGGGGGTCGCGACGCCGGGCGCGGTTGCCATGTCGCTCCTTAGTAGCGGATTCGTGGGTCGATGACGGTATAGAGCAGGTCGACGAGGAGGTTCGCCAAGCCGATCGCCAGCGCGTAGAAGGTAAAGACCCCGATCACGATGTTGTAGTCGCGTGAAAGGATGCTCTGAACGAACTCCTTGCCCAGGCCGGGGATGCCGAAGATGTTCTCGATCACGACGCTGCCCGTGATGATGCCGATGGTGAGCGGGCCGAGGATGGTGACCACCGGGATCAGGGCGTTGCGGAGCGCGTGCCGGATGATGACGATCCGGTCGCTCAGTCCTTTGGCCTTCGCGGTGCGGACGTAGTCCTGCCTGAGCACCTCCAGCATGCTGGCTCGCGTGAGGCGGGCCACGATGCTGGCGTAGGGGAAGCCGAGCGCAAAGGCGGGAAGCAGGATCTGGCCAGGGGTGCCATAGGTCCCCTCCCAGCCCACCTCGTAGTAGAGGACGCCTCCGCTCCAGTTGTAGAGATAGACGGCGAACAGCAGCACCAGCACCGAGGCGATCACGAAGTTCGGCATGCTGTAGCCGATCACCGAGGTGGCGGTCGCCAGGTAGTCGACCCAGGTGTTCTGCTTGATGGCGGCGATTACGCCTAGCACCATCCCGAGCCCGATAGTGAAGATTAGAGCGGTTGCTCCCACCTCGAGGCTCACCGACGCCTCCCGCAGCAGCAAGGGCGTGATCGGAATGCCCCGGTTGACGAGCGACTCGCCGAGGTTGCCGTGCACGATGCCGGCGACGAACAGCTTGTACTGGTCCCATAGCGACAGGTCCAGGTGATAGTGGTGCATGATCGCGGCCAGCGCCGCAGGGTCGATCCGGCGGTCGCTCAGAAAGGCACTGCCGGGAAGCTGGTGCACGCCGAAGAAGACTATCGACGAGACGGCAACCGCCGTGAAGGCGATAAGCACCAGCCGCTCGCCCAGGAAGATGAGCGCCCTTCGCGACAGCATTGGCTCAAATATAGTCGGGAGGGGGCGCTCCCTCAGGAAGCGCCCCTCCGCGTCAGGTTAGTGCTGCAGGATCGAGAGCTCGTTCCAGTACGGGTCGTTGAAGGCGTTGGGCTGCGGGCCCTTGACGTACGGCTTGGTCAAAAAGACGCCCACGCCGTAGACGAGCGGCGCGTAGGCGGCGTCATCGATCATCAGCTGGGACGCCTTCTTGTAATCGGCAAGCGCATCCTCGGTCTTCTTGGCGTCTGCGCCCTTGACCAGCGCGTCCAGTTGCGGGTTGGAGTAGCCGGTCCCGCCGTTGCCCGCATCCGTGATGAACAGGTTGTCGAACCAGTCCTGCGGGTGGTCGTAGTCGGCCTGCCAGCTGTGGCGGAAGATGGTGTACTCCTTCTTGGTGCGACGCTGGAAGAATGTCTGGCGCTCCGTCGCGGCCAGGTCGACCTTGACGCCGAGGTTATCCTGCCACTGTGATTGGAGGTTTTCGGCGATCGCCTTGTTGAAGGCGCCCGGATTGTACTGGTAGACCAGGCCCTTGATCTTGGTCTTGTTCGGATCGGCGCTCTGTAGCAACTGCTTCGCGGTGGCCGCGTCGAACTTGGCCAGCGGGTCGGCGTTGTCGCCGAGGTAGCCGCGCAGCCCCTTGCTGATCAGGCCACCGGTGGCGGCGCTGCAGGTAACGCCGTGACTGCACGCGACGTCCACCAGCTTGGTGCGATCGATGGCCAGCGAGAACGCTTTGCGAAGGTCCTTGCCGGCCGTGCCGGCGAACGGACCCTTCTCGTAGTTGAAGCCCACCCAGGTGGTGCGCGTCTTCTGGATGAATTTCAGCTCACTCGATTTTGGGCCGGCCTTGATGCGCAGGACATCCTCCGGCGGGATGTTGCCGTTCATGTCCCCGAATCCGACGTTGTCGAAGCCGTTCTGGTCATACTTCGCGATCGCCGACGAGAGGTCGGCGATGATGTCCACGTGGATCTTCTTTAGTACGGGCTTCGGTGACCCCCACCAGTTGTCCACCGGGACGAAGTCGAGCGACTGCTTGGGCGTCCGGGCGCTCATCTTGTAAGGCCCGGTGCCGATCAGGGTCTCGGGCTTGGTCCACCAGGTGTCCTCGCCACCGGCCGTGACCGCCTTCTCGCTGACGACGCCGGTAACGGCCGTATTGAACGCGACCTCGGTCAGGAAGAACCCGGCCGCTTCGGTCAGCTGAACCTTCAGGGTGTAATCGTCAGAGGAAGTGAGGCCGCTCATGGTGGTCGCCTTCTTGCCCTTGACGTCCTTGTAGCCGACCACGTGATCGAGGTCAGACGCGTAGTCACCCTGAGCCTTGGCGGCGCGGTTCCAGGAGTAGATGACGTCCTTGGCCGTCACCTTGTCCCCGTTGGAGAACTTGACGTCATTCCGGAGTTTGAAGGTGTACGTCAGCCCGTCGGAGCTGATGCCGCCGTTGGAGGTGGTCGGAACCTCCTTCGCGATGTCGGGGACGATGTTCAGGTTGTCGTCGAATTTCAGGAGACCGTCGTACAGGTTCTGCGCAAAGGCGGCGTCGACCGCGGCATTGATGAAGGCCGGGTCGAAGGAGCCGATGTCGTCATTGAGCGGAAACCGCAAGGTCTGGTCAGCCGCGAGTTGCGTGCCCTGGTTGGCCGTCGACCCACCACCGCACGCCGCAACGAGAATTCCGATCGCCCCCACGACGGCCAGCGATCGAAGGGCACGAAATGCGCCTACTCCTCTATCCATGGTCCCTTCCTTCTTTCCAGATTTCTCCCCGAGTGGGGAGCTGCCTCCCAAGGCGGTAAAGACTATACCTACTCCGAAAATGTTAGAGGGTTGTTAGACGCCGCCGAGGCCAGCGCGGTCGCCTCCTCCCCCAGGTCGGCGGCACGAACCACTCGGTTCACGAAGCCCACGCCGGCGGCTTCCGTCGCCGTCATTAGGCGTCCGGTCAGCATCAGCTCGAGCCCCAGCTTTCGAGGAAGGGTATTGAAGACCGGCGGCATGATCGTCATCGGCATGATGCCGAGCCGAACTCCGGGCAACCCGAAGTGCGCGTCTTCCGCGGCGACCGCCAGGTGACAGGCCGCCACGAGTCCGAATCCCGCGCCCAGGGCATCGCCATTCACGGCCGCGATCAGCGCCTTCGGATAGGCGTCGATCAACAGGAAGAGCGCCCCGAGCCGGCGGCGATCGAGCGCCTGCTCCAGCGCCGGGCGTGCGGCCAGGAACTCCTTCAGATCGGCGCCGGCACTGAAGGCATCGCCGGACGCGGCGATGATCACCGCCCCAACCGTCGTGTCCTCCCGGGCTCGCGCCAGCGCGCTGTGCAAAGCCGGGACCATCGCTGAGCCAAGGGCGTTCCGAACCTCAGGCTGATTCAGCCGAAGGGTGAGGATGCCGCCGGCCCGGTCTTCGGTCAGCTCGCTAGACGCTAGACGCCCGCCACCACGGCGCTCTTTTGCTCGGTATAGAAGTCGAGCACCTCGACGCCATGCTCCTTGCCGAATCCGCTGTGCTTGGTACCGCCGAACGGCAGCTCGTCGTAGGCGACCTGGATGGTATTGACCCAGGTGTAGCCGGCGTCCAGCCGGTCGATGCCAATCTGCGCCTTCTTCAGGTCGCGGGTGAAGATCGACGAGCCCAGCCCGAACTCGGAGTCGTTGGCCCGCTCCAGGGCCTCGCCGAGGTCCTTGACCCGGGCGATTGGCAGCAGCGGACCGAAGGTCTCCTCCCGCCAGACCCGCGCTTCCAGCGGGACGTCGGTGATGATCGTGGGTTCGAAGAAGAAGCCGCTGTCGAATGGCTCACCTCGCAGCCGCTTGCCGCCGGCAAGCACGCGGCCGCCCCGGTCGACCGCATCCTTTAATTGAGCTTCGATCGTCTCTCTCCCACCGGCGGTATGCATTGGGCCCATCTGCGACGATGCGTCACTTCCGGGTGCCACCTTCAACTTCTTCGCTCGGGCGGTGAGTTTCTCGATCAGCTCGTCTGCCACCGAATCGAACACGTAGACCCGCTTGACGGCCAGGCAGGCCTGTCCGGCATTGAAGAAACGACCGATGGCGATCGCCTTGCTGGCCTGTTCCAGGTCCGCGTCATCACAAACGATGGCCGGATCGCTGCCACCCAGCTCGAGCGTGACATGTTTCAGGTCCGATGCTGCCTCGGCCATCACCTGCTTACCAGTCTGGGTTTCGCCCGTGAAGCCGATCTTGCGCACCTTTGGATTCTTGATCAGTTCCTGGCCTACCACGGCGCCGGGGCCGACCACAACATTGAGCACGCCGGGTGGAAGACCGCCCTCGTTCATCAGCTCGACCAGGCGGATGGTGGACAGGGGGGTGGTGCTGGCGGGCTTGGCGACCACGGTGTTCCCGACCGCCAGGGCCGGCGCGATCTTATTCGCGAGCAGAGTCAGCGGAAAATTCCACGGGATGATGGCGCCCACTACTCCCAGCGGGCGGCGGACGACCAGTCCGAAGGCGCCCGGAACCGAGAGCTGGACATGCTTGCCGCGGATGGCGCCCGAGGCGGAGAGCGAGGCGTAGAACTCGATGTTTTCGACGAATCGCTCGGCCTCGATCTTCGAGTCGCGCAGCGGCTTTCCCTGTTCGCGCGTCAATAGCGACGCGACCTCCTCGAGGTGCTGGCGCGCCAACGCCGCCCCCTTCATCAAGATCTGCGCGCGCTTTGCCGGCGGCATGTCCGCCCACGCGCGGAAAGCGGTGTGCGCGGCATCGATCGCCTGCCGGGTTTCGTCGACGCCGGCTTGGGGGACGTTATCGACCAGTTCTCCCGTCGCCGGATTACGGATTTCCACGGTTTTTCCAGACCGTGCCGTTGCCGGCTTGCCGTCAATCACCATCGTGCTCATTTCGTTGCCATGCCTCCAGCTATGCGAGCGAGCGAACTAGACTTCAGGGTACACAAAGGAGGCATCGATGGAGCAAGCGACCACCTCGACAAGGGCTGTGTCGGTGAGCAGGGAACACGACGGCGTCGCCCTCATTCATCTCAATCGTCCACCCGCGAATTCCTACGACCGCGGATTCATCGATGATCTGAACGCGACCATCGACGAGGTCCGCTTCGACGAGTCGATCGGTGCTGCGGTCCTGACCTCAGACCTTCCCAAGTTCTTCAGCGCCGGCGCGGACATCGGCATGTTTCGCACCGTAACCGCCAAGGCGCGGGCCATGACCATCCTGCACATGCACGAGGTGTTGCTCAAGATGGAGCACACTCCCAAGCTTTTCATCGCCGCCATCGGCGGGCACTGCCTGGGTGGCGGCCTGGAGATCGCGCTCGCCACCGACTTCCGGTTCGCCGCCGAAGGCGAGTACCGGCTCGGCGTCCCTGAGGTGACGCTCGGCCTGCTTCCCGGCAACGGCGGCACCCAGCGCTTGCCGCGGCTGATCGGCCGGCAGAAGGCGATGGAATTGCTGCTGACCGGCAAACCACTCGACCCGAAGGCGGCCGCCGGCCTGGGGATCGTCGATCGGCTGCTTCCAGCGGACCGGCTGCTGCCCGAGGCGGTCGCGTTTGCCGCGACGATGGCCGGAGGTCCCACGGTGGCGATCGGCGAGATCAAGCTGGCGGCGAAGCAGGGGCTGGAGATGCCGCTCGAGAGTGCCCTGGCGTTGGAACGCGGCGGCATCTTCCGCCTGTTCCAAACGGCGGACGCGAAAGAGGGGCTCAGCGCCTTCGCCGAGAAGCGCAAGCCGACCTGGAAGGGCGAATAGCCAGGGACCTCTGCGGCGTCGTCGACTGCCTGATCTCACGCTCTTGACGTAGATTGGGCGGTCTGACGACACTGAAGCCGAAGCCGCTGCCTGTCACACGCACGGAGGGAGAGCCATGCGCTGGCGCGCCATTGTGCCAGCTACGCTGCTGGTATTCGGCGCAACGGCGCCGTCGCTTCCCGCGTCCGCGGAACCCCCGGTTCCCGGCCTGGGTGACTGTCCCCTGTACGGGGATGTCCACATCTGCTCCGCCGAGATCCCCAGTTGGGATGGTTCCCCCCTCGACGTCGACCTGACCCTGCCGCAGCAGGCAGGCGGCAGTCGCCATCCGCTGATGGTCATGCTGCACGGCTTTGCCAACAACAAACACGAGTGGGAATCGCTGACCGACGAAGGAGACCACGCGGACAAGTGGCATTGGAACAACCACTGGTTTGCTCGACACGGTTTCTACGTGCTGACGTACACGGCGCGCGGGTTTCTCGACCAGGGGAAAACCCGTGATGATGAGCCGAACACACCACCGGGAGCGCCCTTCGGTTCCTACACCGGGCCCGGGACGCCTGGCACGGTCCACCTGAAGAGCCGGGACTACGAGATCAAGGACACCCAGTGGCTGGCGGCCATGGTTGCCGCGGCGTATTCCGACCTGGATCCGAATTCGGTAGCGGTCAGTGGAGGGTCATACGGCGGGGGCGAATCGTGGACCCTGGCCAGCCAGGCCAGCTGGCGTTCGGCTCACGATCAGAATCCGGCCCTCCCCATCCTCCAGCTGCAGGTGGCGGTCCCAAAATATCCGTGGACCGACCTGGCCTACAGCCTGGCGCCCAATGGCCATAAGGGTCCATTCGATGGGACCATCTACTCGTCCTCGCAGGGAAGTCCGACCACCGATTCCGGCCAGGAGAATCCGGTCGGCGTCGTCAAGTACAGCTACGCCACCGGCTTCTTTGGTGAGGGCATCGCCGACGGGTTCTTCGAGACAACCCCGGAGCCCATCCCGGCCTGGTATGCGGACGCCGTGGTCG
>Ga0209808_1000663_pt1 | contig 16979 bp, 16 predicted proteins | sample GraSoiAngelo_157_FD_186171 | JGI IMG/M metagenome (GOLD analysis project Ga0209808, IMG submission 186171) | Grasslands soil microbial communities from the Angelo Coastal Reserve, California, USA - 14_1009_16_20cm (SPAdes) (version 2) | ecosystem: Environmental > Terrestrial > Soil > Grasslands ... | reverse complement strand
ACGCGGCGACGATCTGCGGCGTGAATGCGTCGTAGCCCGTCGGCGTCGGCGTGTTGAAGACGCGGTAGCTGCCGAGCCAGGCCCGTGGCGCGATCCCGCTCAGGCCGGCAACCGCCGGATGGTCGAGACCCGGCCCGACGTTCGTGCCCGCGTCGCCGGCGGCGATCCCGGCCACGTGAGTGCCGTGGAAGGACGACCGTCGGTCGAGCGGCAGCTTGCCCTGGGCCCCGGAGCCCGGGCCTGGATAGGCGCGGGCGACGATCACCTTCGGCGTCGTGTACGCGGTCGCGCCGCGCGGGAAACCGGCCGGATAGCTGAACCCCGCCGGGTTGAAGAACGGGTTCGACTGGTCGATCCCGTCGTCGACGATGCCGATCTTGACTCCGTCGCCGCGGTCGCCAGTGGTCGCCCACATCGTGTCGGCGCCGATCACCGCGGGGCTGCGGTTGGTGTCCAGCTCGTAGCGGACGCTCGGGTAGATCTTCGTCACCGCAGGCAGGCGCGCGAGCGCCGGCAGCTTTCGGGCCGGGAGCGAGACGGCGAACCCGTCCATGACGACCCGGTAGCGATACGCGATTCGCGCCGACGGGATCGCGCGCCTGAGCTCAGCCGCGGCGACCCGCTGCGCGCGGGCGAGCCGGGCGAGGTAGGCGCGCGAGCTCGAGCTGCGGACATTCAGCCCCGTCGTGCTGATTGCGCTGAAGAGGTTCCGGTTGTAGGCGGCGAGCGGGGGCAGACGCAGGTCGGCGAGAACAGTGAGCCGGCGCGACGACGCGGACGGGATCTTCAGCGTCCCGGCGCGCACTCGCGGGAGGCTTCGCTCGCCGTACGTCCGGCGGATCGGCTGGAGCGTCGCGGAAGCGGAAGACGCAAGGATCAGCGCCGCGGCAAGCGGAAGAAGTGCAAGGCGGCGCAAGGTTTTCAGGGTAGCCAAGAAGCCTTAAACTCGCCCGCCGTGGCTGATTTCGACGGCAAGCGCGGCCTCGTCCTCGGCGTCGCCAACAAGCGCTCGATCGCGTGGGCGATCGCGAAACGGCTGGCCGACGGCGGGGCCAGCCTCGCCTTCACGTACCAAGGCGAACGGATCGAAGCCGGCGTCCGCGAGCTTGCGGGGACGGTCGACTCGCCGCTCGTGACCGAGTGTGACGTCCGCTCCGACGACGATGTCGCCCGTGTCGTCGCCGAGGTGGGGGAGGCCTTCGGCGGGGAGCTCGATCTGCTCGTCCATTCGGTCGCATTTGCGGCCGCCGAGGATCTCGCGGGCCGCTTCACGGATACGCCGCGGGAGCGTTTTTGGATGGCGCTCGACGTCAGCGCCTACTCACTCGTGGCCGTCGCGCGGGCGGCTGAGCCGCTGCTGGCGGCGGCCGGCGGCGGCTCGATCCTGACGATGACGTACCTCGGCGGGGAGCGCGCGGTCCCGCACTACAACGTCATGGGCGTCGCGAAGGCGGCGCTCGATTCCTCGGTGCAGTACCTGGCCTGGGATCTCGGCCAGAAGAACATCCGCGTCAACGCGATCTCGGCGGGGCCCGTCCGAACGCTCGCCGCCCGCTCGATCGCCGGCTTCCCGACGATGGAGGCGATCGTCGAGGAGCGCGCCCCGCTGCGCCGCCATATCAGCGCCGACGACGTCGGTGCCGCGGCCGCGTTCCTGCTCTCGGACGATGCTCGCAACGTGACCGGGACGACGCTCTACGTTGATTCCGGGTATCACGCGATGGGGATGTAACGCGACCGCCGGGCGGGCTAGAGCGCCTTCGCAGCCGCCAGTAGCACGTCGAAGTCCGGCACCTCGGCGTCTTCGTAGGCCCAGACGCCGCGCACCGTCGCCGTTCGGTCGACCAGGAAGGCCGAGCGGTGCGGGACGTCCTTGAAGCCGCGGAACTCAGACGCGATCCCAAATCCCTCGATCGCCTCGGCATTCCAGTCCGAGAGGAGCGGGAAGTTCAAGTCGAGCGCCTGGATCCAGGCGATGTGCGTCCAGGGCGAGTCGCGCGAGATGCCGAACCTCTGGACGCCGGCTTGGTCGAACTCCGCGCTCCTGTCACGCAGGAGCTCCATCTCGTTCGTTCAGGTCGAGGACCAGTCGAAGAGGTAGAAGAGGAACAGGGCGGGGCGCTCGGTGACGAGGTCGCGCAGCGAGATCGGCTCCTGCGGCGCGAGCCAGACGGTTGCGTCGGGGATCTGGTCGCCGCGAGCGCGCATGGAGCGGAGCTTAAAGCTGCAGGTCGATGATTTCCGCCCCGCGCGGAGTCCGACGCTTCAGGGAGTGATCAGCGCGACGTCACGGGTCGCGGGGGCAAGGCGGGTCGAGCTTCGGCGGTTGCCCGCGAACTCGGTGACGATTCCCTGGGAGAGCGAGGCGGTGGCGACAAGGCCACGCTCGATCGAAAGATTGAACGAGCCGGTCGGTGTTTGGATCGTCCTGACGAGCCGCCGCGTGCGCCAGTCGAAGACCCGCAGGCGGCCCGAGTTTCCGCTCGAGACGTAGGCGTAGCGTCCGAACGCCGGCAGTCCGTCGGCATCGTCGAAGCGGACGTGCCCGGGGGCGCGGCCGCAGTAGAGGGTTGCCACCGGGCGCTTGGTGCGTGCGTCGAACACGCGCACGAAGGGCCGGTCGTCGTAGGTGACCCAGACGTAGCGCCCGTCGGGGGTGAACGCCAGATCGTGTGCAAGGCCCTTCGGGTCGACGTGCCCGATGACGCGCGGCCTCGCGATGCGGCCCGTTGCGCGACTCGTGTCCAGAACTGTGATCGAGGTTGCGCGCTCGCCGAGCGCGACCCAGAGCCGTCGCTCGTCGGGAGCAAACGCCATGTGGTGCGCGCCGCGGCCGACAAAGACTTTGCGGATGACCCGCCCGAGGATGACGGCGAGCTGGCCCCGCGCGTCGTCCGTCACGTAGAGGTAGTCGCCGTCCGGTGCAAAGGCGGCTATGTGCGGCGAGCCGAAACCTCTGATTACCTTCTTGATGCGCAGAGTCCTCGGGTCGACGAGCGTGACCGCGCCGGGCCGCGTGCTGACAACGGCGGCCGCGCCGGCGTACGCCTCGACGTTCTGCGGATCGGCCGGAACTCGGAGGCGCTTCACGACCCGGCCCGACGGCAGCGAGGCGACCACGAGCTGGTTCAGGGTCTCGGCCGTGACGAGCGCGTAGGTCGGGCGCCCGCCTCCCCCGCGGGCCTGCGAGGCGGGTGTGAGGACCGCGCCGATCAGGACGGCGAGCACGGCGAGCTTCATGCAATTCGTACGACCGAGCGCCCGGCCGCCGTCCCCGCGCGGAATAATCAAGGCGATGGAGGAAGGGCAGGAACGAGCCGTTGCCACGCTGAGCGCCGAGACCTCGCTGCCGGGCTTGCTCCACGCCGCGACGCGGGAATTCCTCGAGATCGTCGATGGCGATGCCTCCGCGATCTCGCGGGTTGTCGGTGACGTCTTGATCCAGGTCGCCGAACGCGCCCGCGACGATCGCACCCTCGTTCTGGGCCACGGCTATCTGATCTCCGATTTCCCGCTGACCGAGGCGGCCTTGCGCCACGACGAACCGCACTGCGTCTCGCTGCTCGATCCCGATCCCGATCCGCGGGAGGCGTCGCTGCTCCGCGAGCTGAAGCTCGATTCGCTGCTGATGCTGCCGCTGATGGGGCCGGCGGGCGGCTGGGGCCTCGCCGAGATCTATGTCAACGGGCGGAGCTTCGCGATGGGGACGACGTCGCCCGGGCGCGCCCACTCGCGGCGGCTTTCGGCGAACGGCTCGCTGCCCTACCCTCGCCGGCGTCCGGCCGCTAGCCCGCGCACGGTCTCCAGCAGGCGCGGCCGCGAAGCCTTGGGCGGGCCGTGCACGAGGATGAATCGCGCCAGCCGCTGCGCCTCTTCCTCGTCGAGGGAGACGGCCGCTTCGGCGCTGCCGGTCTCGTTCCAGACGCTGAAGCGAATGTGGCGCTCGGGCTCGCTGCTTCCGAAGTAGCGCGAGACGCGGAGCGCCTTGCCTTGATCCCCCTCGAGCTCCTCGTGCGGGCGAAAGAACTCGACGAGCTTCCGCCGCTGCGGCGCAGAGCACCAGGGGCAGTAGTGGAACCTCGCCTCGACGGGTCCGCCGCACTCCGGGCAGTCGCGCATCCGCGCCTCCTTCCCCCAGAGGCTACAACGGCGCGCCGGCGTCCGGAAGAGGCGTGCCTCCGTGCGAGGACGGAGACAGGCTCCGAAGAGACGTTACGCCTTAGCGATCTGCGGCTCCGCCGAGCCGCCGTCGGTGTCGATCTCGACGGCCAGCGTCTCCTGCTTGATCCAGTCCTCGTGCTGCAGCAGCTCCTTCTGCGCCGCCGGCAGGGTGATCCGGATCCGGTCGGTCAACTTCAGGCCCTGCTCCTTGCGCAGCGAGTTGATCCGGTGGATCAGATCGAGCACGAGGGCTTCGAGCTCGAGCTCCGCATCGAGGGCGGTGTCGAGCGCGACCGTGACGCCGTCGCCGCTCGCGACCGCCCAGCCTTCCTTGCCCGTCCGCTCGACCAGGACCTCGTCGGGGCCGAGCTCGTGCTCGCCGACGCGGAAGCGGCCGCCGTCGAGCTCCTCGAACTCGCCGGCTTCGAGCGCGGCCCTCACCGGCCGGAGCTCCTTACCGAGCTTCGGGCCGAGCACGGGCAGGTTCGGCTTCACGCGCAGCTCCGTCGCCTCGACCGGCCCGAGCTCGACCTGCTTGACTCGCAGCTCGTCGCGCACCTCGGCCGCGTGCTCGTCGGAGAGCCACGTACCGTCCACGACCAGCCGTCGCAGCGGTTGGCGCACCTTCAGGCCCGCGGACTGCCGCGCCATGTGGCCGAGACGCACGACGCGCCGCGTCCCAGCGATCTCGCTCAAGAGAGTCTCGTCACGCGCCCGTTCCTCGGGCCAGCCTGCGAGGAACACCGACGCGGCACCATGAGGAACGAGATTCCGCCACAGATGCTCGGTGAGGAAGGGCATCACCGGCGCGATCACACGAACGCCCTGAACGAGGGCGTGCCACAAGGTGCGCAGAGCGACCTCGTCGCCGTCCCAGAAGCGACGGCGCGAGCGGCGGATGTACCAGTTCGAGAGGTCGTCGACGAAGTCGTCGAAGGAACGGATCACATCGATGGTGCGGAACTCCTCGTAGGCCGAGGTCGCGTCTGCAACGAGCTGCGCCGTCCTGGCCACCACCCAGCGGTCGAGCGGCTGCAGCTCGGCGTCCGGACCGCCCTCCAGGTCTTCGAGCCGTGGCCGGAAGCCGTCGATGTTGCCGTAATCGACCAGGAACTTGACCGAGTTCCAGAGCGTCAGCAGCCGCCGCTTCACCTCCTCCGCGGGCGCGAAGCCGAAGCGGATGTTCTGCGTCGGCGGCTGCTGGCAGTAGAGCCAGCGCATCACGTCGGCACCCATCCGCTCGAACGCCTCCTCGGCCTCGATCAGGTTCCCCCAGGAGCCGTGCATCTCGCGGCCCTCGGCGTCGAGCAGCTTCTCGTAGGTGAGCACCTGCCGGTACGGCGCCTTCCCGGTCAACGCGACCGACATGAACATCAGCGAGTAGAGCCAGAGCCGGATCTGCTCGCGCATCTCGGAGACCCAGTGCGCCGGGAACCACTCTTCCCAGTAGCTCTGGTCGGGCAGGTCGGCGTGGGAGAGCTCGCGCGAGGCTCCGGTCGCGTAGCCGCCCTCGATCCACTCGGGGTTCTGCCAGCCGAGCGTCGAGAAGGGGACGATGCCGGCGTCGAGCCAGACGTCGCCGACCTCCGCCACACGCTTGACCGGCTCGCCGCAGGACTGGCAGCGGATGAGCACGCGATCGATCCAGGGCCGGTGCAGCTCCTCGAGCTGCTCGATGCCTTCGACCGCGCGGTCCTCGAGCTCGGCCCTGGAGCCGATCACGTTCAGCTCTCCGCACGTGCAGCGGTAGAACGGCAGCGGCAGCCCGTAGAAGCGGCGGCGCGAGATGTTCCAGTCGTCCATGTTTCGCAGCCAGTCGTCCATCCGCTTGCCGTACTGCGGCGGCGTCCACTCGACCGTCGCGTTCGCGTCGAGCAGCGGCTGCCGGATCTCCTCGACGCTGATGAACCAGTCGTCGGAGACGCGCCAGATCAACGGCGTGTCGCAGCGCCAGCAGTGTGGGTAGCGGTGCTCGTAGAGGCCGGCCTCGACGAGCAGCGCCCGCTCACGCAGATCGCCTGCGATCTGGTCGGCGGCGTCGCCTGTCGACGTCCCGTGCAGCCAGCCGTAGTCCTCGTAGAAGCGGCCGGCTTCATCGACCGGCGTCAGGACGGGCAGGCCTTCGCGGCGGCCGAGCTCGAAGTCCTCTTGGCCGGCGCCGGGCGCGATGTGGACGATCCCGGTGCCTTCCTCGAGCGAGACTTCCTCCCAGGCGACGGCGCGGTGCTCGACCTCGGCAGCTGCGGGCAAGTGGTCGTACGGCCCTCGGTAGCGCCAGCCGACGAGCTGCTCGCCGCGCAGCACCTCTTCGAACGTCTCGTCCGGGTAGCGCGCGACCGCCACCCATTCGCCGTTTTCGCGCCGGCCGTACTGCGCGTCCGGATCGACCGCCGCGGCCACGTTCGCAGGCAGCGTCCAAGGCGTCGTCGTCCAGACGACTAGGTACTCCCGCTCGCGCTCGAGCAACGGGAAGCGCACGTACAACGACGGGTCGGCACGCTCCTGGTAGACGCCGGCCTGAGTCAGCTCGTGCTGGGAGAGTGAGGTGCCGCAGCGCGGGCACCACTCGGTCGAGCGGTGGCCGAGGAAGAGCCAGCCTTTCTCGTCCACGACCTTGAGGAAGCGCCAGATGTACTCCATGTTGGTGTCGCTGAACGTGAAGTAGTCGTTGCCCCAGTCCATCCACTGACCGAGCCGCTTGCAGCCGCGCGTCAGTTCCTCGGCCGCCCAAACGACCACCTCGCGGCACTTGGCGGCGAACTTCTCGAGCCCGTACTCCTCGATCTCGCGCTTCGAGTTGAGCCCCAGTTGGCGCTCGACGCCGACCTCGATCCAGAGCCCCTGGCAGTCGAAGCCGTTCTGGTAACGCTGGTCGAAGCCGCGCAGCGCCTTGTAGCGCTGGAAGACGTCCTTGAGCGTCCGGCCCCAGGCCGTATGGACGCCGAGCTTCTTGTTGGCGGTGACCGGCCCGTCGATGAACGACCACTTGGGACCGCCGCGGTTCCGGTCGCGCACCTGCTCGAAGATCCCTTCGTCCTCCCACCACTGCAGAATCTCCTCTTCGAGCCGAGGATGGTCGGGAACCGACGGCAGCGGCGTGAAGACCTGCTCCATCCCTCGATTCTAGGCTCAGGGAACAACGGGTCCGCGCCGGGCGTTTCAGTGAACGACGACAGAGGAAAGGAACAACGAAATGAGCACTGCTGTAACCGAATCGAGCTTCGAGCAGGAGGTCCTACAGAGCGACAAGCCTGTGATCGTCGACTTCTGGGCCGAGTGGTGCGGGCCGTGCCACGCTGTCTCGCCCGTGCTCGACAAGATCGCCGAGGAGCGGGACAGCGACCTGAAGCTCGTCAAGGTGAATATCGACGAGGAGCCTTCGCTGGCTCAGAAGTACGGCGTCGTCTCGATTCCGACGATAATCCTCTTCCGCGCCGGCGAGCCGGCAGCGGCTGCGATCGGCGCCCAGCCGAAAAGCGCGATCGAGAAATCGCTGGGCCTGTCCGAGAACGGCGCCGGCTAAAGCGAATTCGCACGCTGGCAGAGGCTCACCCGCGGAGGTCTCCGCGGCCAGGGTCCGTGTCCGCCCGGTCTAGTTCTTGGCGTGCTCGAGGTACGAGAGGAACGCGGCATGCTTGGCGAGATACGCCTCAAGCTCCGCGATTCCAACGCCGGCCCAGTCCTCCAGCCAGCTCTCCTCGAGATCCGCTTCGATCCGGTGGAAGCCTCGATCGCTCATGACATGAATGATCGACCCGATTCGGCCGAGAATCCATGAGCCGAACGGCCTAAATTGGCTGGCCGAAGGGCCTATGCTCGCGCGGCCTTGGCCGGCTTCCTCCTGATCAATCCGCGCTCGGGGCGAGGCGGTCCAAGCCCCGACGAGCTCGCTGCAGCAGCGCGCGCCCGAGGGATCGACCCGCACGTGTTGGGTGGGGAGGACGACGTCATGGCGGTTGCTCGCGAAGCGGACGCCGCCGCGATCGGGATTGCCGGCGGCGACGGGTCGCTGGCGCCGGTTGCGCAGGTTGCACTCGAGCGCGAGCTGCCCTTCGTCTGCGTTCCCTTCGGGACGCGTAACCACTTCGCGCGCGATGTCGGTCTCGACCGCGACGATCCGTTTGCGGCGCTCGAGGCCTTCGGCGGCGAGGAACTGCGGATCGATGTCGGCCGGGCGGGCGAGCGGCTGTTCCTGAACAACGTCTCGGTCGGGGCCTACGCCTCGCTCGTCCGCCGACGTGAGGCGCGCCGGCGCCGTCGCGAGTCGCTGGCACGGCTGCGCGCTCTCATGCGAACGATTCGCCATCCATACCGCCTGCGCCTACGCGTGAATGGCGAGCCGCTCGCCGCTCGCGTCGTCGTCGTAGCAAACAACGCCTACGAGCTGAGGCTGTTCGACCTCGGCGCCCGGCGAAAGCTGACCGAGGGACGCCTGCACCTCTACGCAGCGGGCGGTCTGCTCCCGACAGCCTGGGAGGAGCGCGTGGGCGAGACGTTCGAGCTCGACGGCCCGCGCGGCCTGCAGGCGGCGATCGACGGCGAGCCGACCGAGCTCGCGACGCCGGTCGCCTTGCGCGTTCAGCGGCGAGCGCTACGCGTGCTCGTCCCGCCAGGCCGCTAGCACGAGCGGGACATTCTCGAACGCGAGCTCGTCCGCAGCGGGAAGCTCGTCAGGGTCGAACCAGTGCAGCTCCGAGACGTCATCGGCCGGCGCAGCCTCTCCGCCAACCACGCGCGCTGTCCAGTAGAGGTTCAGCGTCGCCTCTGCCGTCGAGTCGCCGCCGTAGCGATCCATCCAGATGCCGAGAAAACGCTCGGGCGCAACCTCCAGGCCCGTCTCCTCCCTCAGTTCCCGGCGAAGGCCGTCTAGGGGATCCTCGCCTTCGTCGAGAAAGCCGCCCGGGATGTCCCAGAAGCCCTGAAAAGGCGCGACGGCCCTGCGCGCGAGCAAGACGCGTCCGGCGTCGACGCAGAGTGCACCGGCGGTCGGCTTCGAGCTCCCGTAGGCGATGAAACCGCAGGCAGAACAGGCGAGCCGCGCGCTGTCACCCGCGAGCTCGCTGCGGCAACGCGGACAGAAGGTCCAACCCTCGAGCTCGCCCATCTGATGTAGGTGTACACCTACATCACCCTTCCGACCAAGGAGCACTGATGCAAGAACAACCGGAGCCGACCTCCGAAGAAGAAGAGCAGGCGCCCGAGGACCAGGAAGAGCATGAAGCGATGCGCGGGCCGGGCCACGAAGACCCGCCCGAGGTGGAGGAGATTCACGACGCATGAGTCCCAAATTCGTTCCCGCCGGGCTTGCCGAACTGCAACGCATCGGGCTGCTTGCCGAGCTCCCGGGCGAAACTCTGGTCAGGCTCGCCGGCAAGATGCGCCGCGAGCAGGTCGCGGCCGGCGGCGCGGTCGTCGAGGAAGGCGAGGACGGCGACCGCTTCTACGTCGTCCTCGCCGGGATGTTCACGGTCAGCCAGGCCTCGCTGGGGCCGCGGCGAGTCCTGAGGCCCGGCGACTACTTCGGCGAGGTCGCGCTCGCGATGGACGTGCCCCGCACCGCCTCCGTGCGGGCCCTGACGCAGGCGACGGTTGCGAGCTGCGACCGCGAGACGTTCGACGAGTTCATCCGGCCGCTTTTCGCTGACGCCTAGCGGAGGATCCCGGTGTGGCCCAGTGAGTAGCGGCCCGGCTGCGGCCATACACACACGCCATGGGGCCCGTAGCCGACCGAGATACGTGCGAGCACGCGGCCGTCCTTGGTGCTGATCGCATAGACCTGCGCGTCGTAGCGCGCCGACAGCCACAGCACCTTGCCGTCGGCAGAGACCCCGCCCATGTCCGGGCTGCCGCCGACGTTCCACTTGGCGACAAGCTTCCGGGTGGCGAAGTCGAGCACGGAAATCGTGCCCTCGTTCCGATTGGTGACGTAGAGCAGCTTCGCGTCCCGGCTGGGATACAGGCCGTGTGCACCGGCGCCCGTGTGGATGAACCCGAGCACATGCCGGCCAGTTCGATCGATCTCCCAGACCCCGTTCGAGGCCATGTCAGCGACGTAGAACACCTTTCCGTCGGGCGAAAGCTTGACATCCTGCGGCATCGCGCTTGCGCGCGGCAGGTGCAGGACGCCGACAACTCGCTCCCGCCGCACGTCGACCTTCACCATCTCCGCGGAGAATTCGCAGCTGGCCAGCAGGAAACGTCCGTCCGCGGAGAAGTCCATGTGATCGACCCCGCTGCACGGCACGCGGAGCACACGGTGAAGCTTCATCGTATGGGCGAAGCGGAAGTCGAGCCGGTGCTCGCGCTCGGCGACCACGATCGCGTAACGGCCGTCGGGGGTGAAGTAAAGGTTGTAGGGGTCGCTAACGTGCACCGGTCTGCCCTTCGGCCGCCCGGTAATGGGGCTGACGGGCGTCAAACTGTTACCGACGTCGTTGTCCACCCAGAGCGTCTTCAGGTCGTACGAAGGCGTCACATGCTGGGGCAGCAGACCAACGCGGTAGTGCGCCACGATCTTGAAGGTCCGCTGGTCGATCACGTCGACGGTGTTGCTGGCGCTGTTCGGGACGTAGACCCGCGGCGGGACGTTGCGGACGACGCGGCTGAAGGCGTTCGCGCCGTCGTGCGCGTAGACGTTGACCGCGAGTGGGGTAGCGTGCGGGGTCGGTGGCCGCCTTGCTCGCGGCGTGCGAGCCGTGACAGCTGCCAGGCTCGTCAGCCCGGCCAAAGTCGTCCGGTTGCGGCCCCCGGCGACCATGACCGTTCGACCCAACGTCGCCACGGCTGCATCGGAGAGCGGCTGCGGGAGCCGTCCCACTATCCGGATCCGGCCGCTGAGTGGATCGACCGCGACGATCCTGGCCGTCGGAGTGTTCGGTCCCGCTGAGCGGCCGCCGACCACGAGCGCGCGATTGCCGAGCGCAGCCGCGCCGGCATGTGTCGTCGGCGCCGGCAGCTTGCCGAGAGCGCGCACAGCCCGTGTCTCGGGATCGAACACGTAGACGGCGCGGCTCGCAGTCCCGTTCGGGAGCGAACCGCCTGCGACGACGAGCTTGCCGCCCGCGGCAGTCACGGCCGCATAGCGGAGCGGCGTCGGCAGGCGGGCGACGACGCGAGCGCTTCTGCCGGGGTGCCAGCTCACGATCGTGTTGAGCCAGCTCGTGCCTGTATACCCCCCGACGACGTAGGCCTCGTCGCCGAGAACTGCGGCGGCGTGGTCGCTGCTAGGGGCCGGCAGTCGCCCGACTCGAGTCGTCACACCGGTCGCGGGGTCGACGCGGAGGATCTGGTCGAGCTGGCGGATCCCGTCACCGCCGCCGAGCTCGTAGGCGAACGAGCCGATTCGGACTGCCGCACCGTCGTGGAAGACGGTCGGCAGGCGACCGATCGTCCGCGAGCGGCCGCCCTCGATCGCGCGGACCTCTCCGGTCGAGGTGTCCGCGGAATCGAGTCCGCCGAGAATGAGAATCCGGCGTCCGAACGTCGCGATTGCCGCGTCCTGAGTCGGGATCGCCAGGGAGCCTGCGGCATGCGACGCGATCCGCAGCGCACCGGCCCGCTGCGCGTGCCGCCGAGCGGCAGGTAGCGGGGCGGCAGATCGATGGGAGGCCGCGCGATCGTCGTGATCGAAACCTGCCGCCCAGACTCCGGCTGCGCCGGCGCCGGCGGCGATCAGCAGACTCGCGATCGCGATGCGACGCCACCGCTTCGGGCTCGCCCGCCGCTCCGCACGCGTGAGAGGCGTCTCGGCCACGGACGTCTAGGATGCCCGACCGGCTAGGCGGCTGCGCCGGTTCCGCTCGATTCGGCGAGGACGGCATCCGCAAGCCGCGGCCAGGCCTCCTTGGCCCAGTCGCCGAAGGGTGTGTCGCAGAGGCAGGCGCAGGCGAGCCCCGCTTCCGGATCGATCCAGAGGAAGCTGCCGCTCTGTCCGAAGTGGCCGAAGGTACGCGACGAGTTGCGCTCGCCGGTCCAGTGCGGCCGCTTTCCGTCGCGCAGCTCGAAGCCGAGCCCCCAGTCGTTGGGATCCATCCGGCCGAAGCCGGGGAGGACGCCGACGAGACCCGGGAAGGCAACGGCTGTCGCCTCAGCCAGGGTCTCAGGGGCGATCGAGCTCGGAGCCAGCAACTCGCGGCCGACAGAGAGCAGGTCGTCGAGGGTGCCACTTACCCCGGAGGCCGGCGACCCGTCGAGCGAAGCGGTCAGGCCGAGCGGCTCGAGCACAGCCTGTCGTAGGTACTCGGCGAACGGCATCTCCGCCCGCTCGGCGACCACGTTTGCGAGCACTTCGAAGCCGGCGTTCGAATAGATCCGCCGCGTGCCCGGCTGCGCGATCGGTGTCTCGCCGTCGGGCGGCAGTCCCGATGCATGCGCGAGCAGGTGCCGCGCGGTCGAGCCCGGCGGCCCGGCCGGCTCGTCGAGCTCGAGCACGCCCTCCTCGGCGGCAACGAGCGAGGCGAGCGCCGTCAGGAGCTTCGTGACCGACGTCCAGGGAAGCGTCGCGGCGCTGGCTCCAGTCGCTCCCAGGCCGGAGGCCGAGGCGGTCACGCCGACGGCGGCGACGCCGACGGGCCACTCATCGACCTGCCGCAGCGCGTCCACGCACGGCGATACTAGCCCTCAGTGGAGCGCCGTCTCGTTCCCGCCGACTCCCCGTTCGCGCCGACGGTTGGCTACTCCCGCGCTGTTCGCGTCGGCGACCAGATTCACGTTTCCGGCACGGCCGCGGTAATGCCCGACGGCGCGCCCCCGCCAACCGGGGCGTACGCTCAGACGCGACGGTGCCTCGAGATCGTCCTCGAGGCGCTCGCGGAGCTCGGCGCGCGGTCCGAGGACGTGGTTCGGACCCGCGTCTACATCACTTCGGCCGAAGACTGGGAGGAGATCGGCCGCGCGCACGGCGAGATCTTCGGCGAGATTCGGCCCGCGAGCGCAATGCTCATCATCACCGGCCTGCTCGACCCGCGGTTCCTCGTCGAAATCGAGGCGGACGCCGTCGTCGCCGAGGGCTGAAACCGCCGCAAAGGGAGATACTTGCGGTGATGAAGCAGATCTATCCGGCGACGATCACCGGCAAGAGCTTCGCGCCCGGCGGCAGCGTCCTCGACCACGCATTCGGCCAGAGCGAGCCCTACACGCTCGGAGTCGAGGAGGAGTACATGCTGCTCGACGGCCAGAGCTTCGACCTCGTCCAGCACATCGACACTGTGCTGGCGGCGATCTCGGGACACGAGCTCGAGACCCACGTCAACCCGGAGCTGATGCAGTCGGTGCTGGAGATCGCGACCCCCGTCTGCCGGACCGCGGGTGACGTCGACCGCGAGCTGCGGCGCCTACGTGCGTACGTGACCGAGGTCGCACGCGCGGACAACCTGCGCGTCGGCTCCGCGGGCACGCACCCCTTCAGCCTCTTCGAGCGGCAGCGGATCACCGCCCGCGACCGTTATCGGCACCTGATCGACCAGATGCAGTACGTGGCCCGCAGGGAGCTCATTTTCGGCCTCCACGTCCACGTCGCCGTCGACGATCCCGAGAAGGCGATCCAGGTCGTCAACGGGCTGCTCGCACACCTCTCCTCGCTGCTTGCGCTCTCGGCGTCTTCGCCGTTCTGGCGCGGCGAGGCGACTGGGCTCTCGTCGATCCGCCAGATCGTCTTCGCGGCGTTCCCGCGCTCGGGGCCGCCCCCGCGCTTCAAGGACTACGCCGACTACGCCGAGGTTGTCGGTCAGCTCGAGAAGACCGGCTGCATCGCCGACTACACGCACATCTGGTGGGACGTCCGGCTGCATCCGCGGCTCGGCACCGTGGAGATCCGGATCTGCGACGCCGTCACCCGCGTCGAGGACGCCGTCGCGCTGGCAGCCTACTGCCAGGCGCTCGTCAAGCATTACTCCGAGCGGTACGACCGGGGTGACGAGATCCCGTCGTATCACCGCATCCTGACGACTGAGAACAAGTGGCTCGCCGCCCGCTACGGGCTCGAGGCGCCGGTGATGGACCTCGCGACCGGTCGGCGAAACCGAGTTCCGGTTGCGCAGCTCGTCCGCCGAACGCTGCGCGATATCGAGCCGCACGCGCGCGAGCTGGGCTCGGAGCGCGAGCTCGAAGGCATCCGAGAGATCCTCGGGCGCGGGAACGGCGCTGACCGTCAGCGGCGGACGTTCAATGCGAACCGCGACCTCGTCGAGGTCGTCCGCGAGATCGCCGACGCGACCGAAGCGGCCGCCGTCCCGGCGGCAGTAGCTTGATCTGCTAGGCGCCTCGGGTCCGCCCACTAATCCCGGCCGGCAACACCGTCAGCCGTCGTCCCTCTGCAGGCAAAACCCCCGGAGGCGTCGCTTGTGACGCCGGAGCGTGCGAGGCCCGAGTTGGAACGGTCCCGGCGCCTCGTCCCTCACAAAACAAAAAAAAAGAGAGGGGCCCGCCGCTCGGGGGGTCGTGGCGGCGGACCCTCTCAATTGCTCACCGCGGGCATATGGCCAGGTGCCGCCCGGGTGCGCATCGCCCAGTGGCAGAGACGCTAGCGCCCGGGTGTGTGCTTGCCAATAGGCCATCCGGCCCATCTTTTGAAACCGGAGACACATCGTGCGGCTTCCCTCGCAGGCAGGTCGCCTCGACGGCTCAGGCCGCGGCTCCTATCATCCACAGAGCCCAGTGAGTGCGGAAACCCAGGCGGTTTTCTTCAACGCAGTGCCGCTGTTAGCGGTCGCCTCGGCCTACCTTGCCGTCACCGTGATCGTAGCGCCGAGGCTTTGGCGCGAACGCGCGGGCTTAAAGGGGAGCGAGCTCGCCGTGCCGCTGATGTTTCCGTGCATCGGGCTCCCGGCCGCGATCATCGCAGGTGCCGTTCTCCACGACCGGCGCCCGATCGGAGGTCACGTTTGGGTCTTGTTCGCGGCGAGCGTGATCGCGCTGTTGCCTGCACTCGTTTTCCTCTTCCGCCGGGGCGACGGCGGCGAGGTCCTCTCGAGCGGGGCCCGCGCCCGTGAGGCTGAAGAGCTCGTCTCGGTTCGGGGGAGAGAGCTCGAGGCGGTGGCTGCGATCTCCGAGGGGCTGGCGCGGACGACCGATCCCGAGGCGGCCGGCCGCGTCCTTCTTGATGAAGTGGGCTCCGCGCTCGGCATCGAGTTCACGGCACTGGCGCTGATCGACGAGGACGCAGGCGAGGCGCGCGGCCTGCTCGCGCGAGATCAGGGACACGACGTCGATTGGTGGCGCGACGTTCGGATCGACCTCCGCAACGAGTCGTCCGGAATCGCGAGCGCCTTCTTCCAGGCGGCGCCAGTGGTGGTCTTCGATTGCTCCGTCTCGCCGCTCGTCAGTCAGCGGCTCGTCGATCGGGTCGGCGCCAAGAGCGGTGCCTTCGTCCCGCTGATCGTCGACGAGCGCATCATCGGCGTCCTCGTCGCGGCGCCGACCTCGGCCAAGCGCGCCTTCTCGGGCGAGGAAGTGACGCTGATGCAGTCGCTGGCGGCCGATACGGGCCTGGCCCTCGAGCGCACCCGGTCGGCCGACGCGCTCGACGAGGCTCTCGCACGCGAGCGTCTTGTCGCCGAGATCTCGCGGCGCGTGCGCGCGGTCGAGGGGCTCGCCGACGGCACCCGGATCGCGGTCATAGAGGTCGGCCGGGCGCTGCGGGCCTCCCGTTGCTACATCCGTCTCGGCGGGCCTGGCGAGACGCAGCGGCTTGCAGCCGAGTGGTTCGCGGCCGGCCTGCAGCCGATCGGAGCGCAGACACAGAACCTCCCGGCTGCAAACCTGGCGGCGCTGAAGCGGCGGACGGTCGTGATCTCGGACATCGACCACGGTTCGGAGCTTGAGGGTCCCGAGGTGGGCACCATCGAGACCCTGCGTCGGATCGGGACGAAGTCCCTCGTCGCGACACCAATGCTCGCCTTCGACCGGCCGATCGGCGTCCTGGGACTGCACCGGGCGGAGAGCGGCCCGTGGTCGGAGGGCGAGGTCGCTCTCGTCGAGTCGGTCGCGCGCGAGTTGGCGCTCGCCATTCACTCGGCGCGCCTGCTCGAAGAAAATCGGCGGCGCCTGCTGGAGCAGACGGCGCTCCTGCGTGCGGCCCAGGTCGTCACGAGCGAGCTCGAGCTCGAGGCGGTGCTCCAGCGGCTCGTCGACGAGGTCGCCCGGCTGCTCGATTGCGAGGCCGCCGACTGCTACCTGCTCGACAGGCAGCGCGGAATCCTGCGCTGCGCCGCAGTCCACGGGCGCGAACCCAAGCTCGTCGGCTCAGAGTTCTCGGCCGATCAGGGCCTCGCCGGTCAGGCGATCCGGCAACGAGCCCCGGCTCTCTCGAGCGACCACCCCGAGCTACAGGATTCGGTGCCGCACGCGGCCTACGAGGGCTACGCGGGCGCGATCGCCGCACCGATGGTGTGGTCGGACGAGATCCGCGGAGTCCTCGGTGTCGGAACGCAGGCGGATCGCTCCTTCACGAGCTCGGACGCCGAGTTGCTAGAGGCCTTCGCCACCCTGGCGGCGCTCGCGTTGCGCAATGCCGAGAGCTTCGAAGAGCGCTCGCGGCAGGCGAAGATCCAGCGCGCTTTCTACGACATCGCCTCCGTGCTCGCGGCGCCGATCTCCCAGGGCGAGACGCTCGGCGCGGTCGCGCGCGCCGCAGCCGAGGCGCTCGGCGGCGACTCGGCAGCTCTACTGATGCCGAGCGAAGGCGCCTTCGAGGTGGCCGCCGCTCACGGGCTGCCGAACGAGGTCGCACTCGTCGTTCACGAGGCGGCGGTCCGGGCGGCCGAGCCGCTGGCGACATGTGCGCGCAACGGCACCATGATCGCAGCGCCGGCACTGACCGA
>Ga0209808_1000659_pt1 | contig 17024 bp, 14 predicted proteins | sample GraSoiAngelo_157_FD_186171 | JGI IMG/M metagenome (GOLD analysis project Ga0209808, IMG submission 186171) | Grasslands soil microbial communities from the Angelo Coastal Reserve, California, USA - 14_1009_16_20cm (SPAdes) (version 2) | ecosystem: Environmental > Terrestrial > Soil > Grasslands ... | reverse complement strand
GCTCGTCGGCGCTGTGAGCATCGCGCTCGGGACGGTGGTGGTCGATCAGACGAGGTCGGCCTCACATCGGGTCGATGCCTACCTTACGACCGAGCACGGACAGCCTCCGCAGACTCATGCCGAGCGCGACATCGACCGCTTGCAGGTCTGGCTCAACCACCACGGACTGCGCCGAATCAAGATCCGCAAGCAGCTCAACGACTCCGTCGACAACATCCGCACGAAGGACGTCCAGAAATACACGACGAGGGTGATCGACTTCGTCGAGGGCGCGGCGATCGGGACGGTGAAGCTGCTGTTCAGCCTGGTACTCCTGCTCGTGATCTCCATCTACATGCTGCTCGACATGGAGCGGCTCTCCGGCGCGGTCAATCGCCGCTTCCCGCCGCCGCGCGGGTCGCCGCCGCTGCTTGTCCGGATCGAGCAGTCGCTCGCCGGCTACGTGAAAGGCCAAGCGCTCCTTTCGGCGATCATGGGCCTGAGCGCCGGCTTCGGTATCTGGCTGCTCGGGACGCTCGGGCTGGGGCCGGGCCTGACGAAGTACGCGGTCCTGTTCGGCGCCTGGGTCGCCTTCACGGAGCTGATCCCCTACCTCGGCCCTTGGCTCGGGGCCGTGCCGCCGTTCGTCTACGAGCTGATCGTGCATCCGATCTCGGCTCTCTGGGTCGCGCTGCTCTTCCTCTTCATCCACCAGATCGAAGGCCACGTCGTCGTCCCCAACGTGATGGGCACGGCGCTGCGGCTCCACCCGCTGCTCGTCATCTTCGGCTTGCTCGCGGGCGGCGAGATCTACGGGTTGCCGGGAGTCTTCGTGGCGCTGCCGCTGCTCGCGGCGGGCCGCGCGATCTGGGAGTTCTTCTCCGAGCGGATCGTGCTCGAGCCGTGGGGCGAGGCAGGCGCCGAGCCTCTGCCGGTTCCCGTCGAAGTCGAGACCGCAGCACCGGAAGCCCCGACGGAGATCACTCCCTCCCGGGCCGCCAGGAGATGAACGGCCGTCCGCCGCTGCTCGCGGCCCGGGCGGCGGCGAGGCGCTTCGGCTCGCGGCTCGCCCTCGCACCGACCGATTTCGAGCTCGCGGACGGCGAGGCGGTCGCGCTCGTCGGCCCCAACGGGGCTGGCAAGTCGACCTTGCTGGCGCTGCTTGCGGGCGCCCTCGAGCCGTCGGCGGGCATCGTCGAGCGGCAGGCCGGGGCGAGCGTCGGCTGGGCGCCGCAGCGGCCCGCTCAGTACGGGCGGCTGTCGCCGCGCGAGAACCTCGAGCTGTTCGCGCGGCTCGGAGCAGAGGAGCGGCCGGAGCGATCGGCCGAGCGGCTGCTGGAGGAGTTCGAGCTGCCGAGGGACGGAGTCCTCGCGGGCGAGCTCTCGGTCGGCAACCGGCAACGCCTGAACCTCGCCATCGCGCTGCTCGGCGATCCGGACGCGCTGCTGCTCGACGAGCCCACGGCGGCGCTGGACCCCGAGCAGCGGCAGCGACTGTGGGAGCGCCTCGAGCTCCAGCGTGAGCGCGGCGTCGCGCTGCTCTTCGTCACCCAGCACGCCGACGAGCTCGAGCACCACGCCGAACGCGTCGTCGCGCTTCGCGACGGCGCGGTCGCCTTCGCGGGCCCAGTCGCGGAGTACGACGTTCTCGCACCGGCGAGATGAGCCGTGTCGGCCTGCTCCTGCGCAAGGACGCGCTGATCCTGCGCCGCTCGCCGCTCCTGCTCGGCCTCCTCCTCGCCTACCCGCTCCTGATCGCGCTGCTCGTCGGGCTCGTTGCCGGCTACGCGAACGCGAAGCCGCGCGTCGCACTGGTCGACGAGGACGGCCTGCCACGCTTCGTCGTCGTCGGCGGCCACCGCTTCGACGTCAACAGGACGATCAAGCGCGTCAGCAAGGACGTCAAGCTCGTCAGGCTCGGCCACAACGAGGCACAGCGGGAGCTCCGCTCGGGGAAGGTCGTAGCCGTACTCACGGTTCCACAGGGGTTCATCTCGACGCTGAAGGGAATGGTCTCGAGTCCGAAGCTCGAGGTGCAGACCGCTCGCGGGATCATTTCGTCGCGGGTGGACGAGCAGGTGCAGGCGCTCGTCTATGGATTGAACCGGCAGCTGCAGACGGCGTACATCGGCACCGACCTCGGTTACGTGCGGCTGATCCTGCACGGCGGGCGGGGCTCGTTCCTCGGCCGCGAGTTCACCGTGCTCGGCCTCGATGGCGCCGAGCTGCTCCTCCGCCGGGCGCCCGGCCCGCAAGCGCGCAAGCTGCGCGACTTCGTCGGCGACGCACGCCTCGCGCTCGCGCAGACCGGCAACGCACTGCGCGCGACCGCGCACCCGATCGAGATCCGCCGCGCCAAGAGCCGCGGCCGGACCTGGGCGCTCTCGGCCGACGTCCAGGCCTACGCGCTCGGCCTGACGATCAGCTTCCTCGCCCTCGTGCTCGCCGCCGGCTCCCTCGCCGCAGAGCGGGACGAGAACGTCGCCGGCCGCCTCGCGCGCGGGCTCGTCAGCCTCGGCGAGCTCGTCTGGGCCAAGGTGCTGCTCGCCGCGCTCGTCGCGCTCGCGCTCGGCCTGGGCGTCTCGCTCGTCTTCGGCGCGATCATCCAGATCGGGAACGTCACCGGCGGCGAGCCCTGGGCACGCGTCCCGCTGCTCGCGGTTGGCCTGCTGCTCGCCGGCGCGGCGCTCGGAGCGGTAGGAGCATTGCTCGGTGCCATCGCGCGGGAGGCGCGCACCGCCTCGCTCGTGGCCCTGCTCGTCGTCCTGCCGGTCGTCTTTCTCGGGCTCGTCCCGCAGGAGGTCGTTCCGGTCGCCGGCTGGATCAGCGACGGCCTGCCGTTCATCCACGCCGTCCGTTTCTTCAGCGCCGCGCTCTACGACGCGAGCCCCTGGGGACGACTCTTGCGTGAGGCGCTCTGGCTGGGCGGGCTGGGTGCGCTCTTCGGGCTGTTGGCGCGCCTGGGAACGCGTAGATTGCTCGCGTGAGTACGTTCCCCGCGACGAGGCTCCGGCGCCTGCGGCGGACCGGCCGATTGCGCTCCCTCGTGCGCGAGACGCGGCTCGATCTCGGCGACTTCGTGATGCCGCTCTTCGTCTGCCCGGGCGAGGGCGTCGTCCAGCCGCTCGCAGGCCTGCCCGGCATCGCCCAGCGCTCGGTCGATGCGCTCGTCGACGAGGCGGAGACGCTGGTCGGGCTGGGCGTCTCGGCGGTGTTGCTCTTCGGGATCCGTGAGGAGAAAGACGAGGGGGGCTCGGGGGCGTACGACGAAGACGGGATCGTCCAGCGCGCGCTCCGCGAGCTGCGGGCCGGCTTCCCCGAGCTCGTGCTCGCGACCGACGTTTGCCTCTGCGAATACACGTCGCACGGCCACTGCGGCGTCCTCCGCGGCGACGAGATCGACAACGACGCCTCGCTCGAGCTGCTGGCGCGAACGGCCGTCAGCCACGCCGGCGCCGGCGCCGACACGGTCTGCCCGAGCGACATGATGGACGGCCGCGTCGGCGCGATCCGAGCCGCGCTCGACGACGCCGATTTCGAGCAGATCCCGATCGTCTCCTACGCCGCGAAGTACGCGTCGGCGTTCTACGGCCCGTTCCGCGAGGCGGCCGAGTCCACCCCGGCGTTCGGCGACCGCCGGGGCTACCAGCTCGATCCCGCGAACGTGCGCGAGGCGCTGCGCGAGTGCGAGCTCGACGTCAACGAGGGAGCCGACGCGCTGATCGTCAAGCCGGCGCTGCCGTACCTCGATGTCCTGCGTGCCGTCCGCGAGCGGTTCGAGCTGCCGGTCGGCGCCTACAACGTCTCAGGCGAGTACGCGATGCTCAAGGCGGCGGCGCAGGCCGGGTGGCTGGACGAGCGCCAAGCAGCACTCGAGTCGCTGACCGCGATCGAGCGCGCCGGCGCCGACTTCATCGTCAGCTATTGGACGAAAGAGCTCGCCGAGTGGCTGTGACAGCGGGCCTGGGGCGGCGGGCTCGCGAGGTGATCCCGGGCGGCGTCAACTCGCCGGTGCGGGCGATGCGCGCCGTCGGCCTTGACGAGCCGCTCTTCGTCCGCCGCGGCGAGGGCGCGTGGATCGAGGACGAGGCCGGCCGCCGCTACGTCGACTGGGTGATGTCGTGGGGGCCGCTGATCTTCGGGCACGCGGATCCCGAAATCGTTGAGGCGGTGGTCGCGGCCGCGCGCGAGGGAACGACGTTCGGCACCTCGACCGAGCGCGAGGTGGAGCTCGCCGAGGAGCTCGTCGATGCGGTGCCCTCGCTCGAGCTGGTCCGGCTCGTCTCCTCCGGCACGGAGGCGGCGATGAGCGCCGTTCGGCTCGCGCGGGCGGCGACCCGGCGTGACCGGATCCTCAAGTTCGCGGGCGGCTATCACGGTCACGCGGACGCCCTGCTCGCCGAATCAGGCTCGGGGCTCGCGACGCTCGGGATTCCGGCGACGCCGGGCGTCACGAGCGGCGCGGCCGAGGACACGATCGTCGTGCCCTACAACGACGTCGACGCCGCCGCAGCGGCGGTCGCGCGCTGGGGGGAGGGACTCGCCGCGATCGTCGTCGAGCCGGTGGCGGGGAACATGGGCGTCGTCCCGCCGCGGCCCGGCTTCCTCGAGGCGCTGCGCGATCTCTGCGACGCAAGCGGTGCGCTGCTCGTCTTCGACGAGGTGATCACGGGCTTCCGGGTCGCCCGGGGCGGCGCGCAGGAGCGCTTTGGCGTCATCCCCGACCTGACGCTGCTCGGCAAGATCGCCGGCGGCGGCCTGCCGCTGGCCGCGTTCGGGGGCCGCGGCGACGTGATGGAGCAGCTTGCCCCGAGCGGCGGCGTCTACCAGGCGGGCACGCTGAGCGGAAACCCGCTCGCCACCGCTGCCGCGCTCTCGGTGCTGCGCCGGCTGCGTGAGCCGGAGATCTACGAGGAGCTCGAGCAGCGCGGCGCCCGGCTCGAAGCGGGCCTGGCGCCGTTCGGCACGGTCCAGAGGGTCGGGGCGATGGCGACGCTGTTCATGCGCCAGGCGCCGGTGCGTAACCTCGCCGACGCGCAGGCGGCGAGTACCGAGCGTTACGCCGCCCTCTTCCGCCACCTGCTCGAGCGGGGCATCTACTTTCCGCCCTCGCAGTTCGAGGCGCTGTTTGTCTCCATGGCGCACGGCGAGGACGAGATCGAAGGGACGGTGCAGGCGGTTGCCGATTTCGACGATTGATCTGTGGGAGACGATTGCCTCTGAGGCCGAGTACGAGAGCAAGCTCTGGAGCGAGGCCCTCCGGCCCGACGAGGAGCGCGAGGGAGAGCCGGTTTTCTCGCCGCTCGGCGAGGAGCGCTACGCGCTCGGGCTCGAGACGATCTACGAGGGCTACCTCGTCCACTACGGGCGGCCACGGCTGTTCGAGCCGGCCGACGACGACACCGCGCTGCTGCTCGGGGACTACCTCTACGCGCATGGGCTCGTCCGGATCGCCGAGGTCGGCAGCGTCGAGGCGGTCGCCGACCTGGCCGAGCTGATCTCCCTGTGCGCGCAGCTCCGCGCCGACTCGGCGCCGGGCGACGGCGTCGCCTGGGCGGCGAGCGCGGCGCTGCTCGGGGCGGGCGAGCTCGACGAAGCCCGCCGCGCCCTGCGCGACCGCAGTGACGCGGCACCGCTCACGGCGCTCGCCGCCGCCCACGCCGGCGGGGCGCTCGAATTGGCGCTTGCCGCGCACGCCCGGAGACTTCGTTAGGGTCGCGGCCGCATGACGCTGCTCGCGCTCGCACCCCTCGCCGCGACGGCGGCCGAGGAAGGGAAGAAGGTGATCATCGCAATGCTGATCGTCGGCCTGATCTTCATCGGCGTGATCGCCCTCGGCGAGACGTCGCGCTGGTTGCGTCACCGCCGGCGGCACTAGCGACCGCTTCACATCCGGCCCGCAGAGCGCGATCCTTTCCTCATGCGCGAGCTCCCGACCGGCACCGTCACCTTCCTCTTCACCGACATCGAGGGCTCGACGAAGCTGCTCCACGAGCTGGGTGACGCATACGTGGACGCACTGGCCGAGCACCGGCGCGTGTTGCGGGAGGCATTTGCGCGCCATGGCGGGGTCGAGGTCGACACACAGGGCGATTCGTTCTTCGCCGCCTTCGCCCGAGCGACGGATGCGCTTTCTGCAGCGGCCGAGGTGCAGCGGGCGCTGGAGCCGGGCCGCATCCGCGTCCGAATCGGGATTCACACCGGCGAACCCACGCTCACAGACGAGGGATACGTTGGCAGGGACGTCCACAAAGGCGCCCGGATCGCCGCCGCCGGTCACGGCGGCCAGATTCTCGTCTCGCAAACGACCCGCGAGCTCGCGGACGAGGGCGGTCTCCGCAATCTCGGTGAACACCGGCTCAAGGACCTGACCGCCTCTGAGCGGATATTCCAGCTCGGGGACGGCGAGTTTCCGGCGCTCAAGACTCTCTACCAGACCAACCTGCCCGTGCAGCCGACGCCGTTCGTGGGCCGAGCCCGCGAGCTTGCAGAACTGGTCGAGCTCGTCCGCCACCATCGACTGGTAACGCTGACCGGCCCCGGTGGTTCCGGGAAGACGCGGCTCGCCCTGCAGGCCGCGGCAGAGGTCGCAGAGGACTTCGAGGGTGGCGTGTGGTTCGTGCCGCTGGCCGCGATCGACGATCCGGAACTCGTCGGGCCTGCGATCGCGGACACGCTCGGTATGCGCGACGAGGTCGAGCTTCATCAGCAAACCAAGCCGATGCTCCTCCTGCTCGACAACTTCGAGCAGCTGCTGGAGGCGGCTCCGCTGGTCCCACAATTCGCCCGCTCGAACGATGTTCGGGTCCTCGTCACGAGCCGGGAGCGCCTGACGCTTATCGGCGAGCAGGAGTACGCGGTCCCGGCGCTCCCCGTCGACGACGCGGTGTCGCTTTTCTCGTTGCGGGCGCAGGCGCTGAGCCGGGGGTTCGAGGCCGATCGCGACGTAGCCGAGATCTGCAGCAGACTTGACGGCCTCCCGCTCGCCATCGAGCTGGCCGCCGCGCGCGTAAAGGTCCTGACGCCGGCCCAAATCCTCGGTCGACTCGGGAGCAGGCTCGAGCTCCTGACGGGAGGGGCGCGCGACGCGCCTCAACGACAGCGGACGCTCCGCTCGACGATCGAATGGAGCCATGAGCTGCTCGACGAGGCCGAACGGGCGCAGTTCGCCCGCGTGGCGGTCTTTGCCGGCAGCTTCTCGCTCGAGGCAGCCGAAGCGATTGTCGAGGTCGACCTCGACCGCCTCTCGTCGCTCGTCGACAAGAGCTTGTTGAGGCAAACGGGCGAAGGCCGGTTCTTCATGCTCGAGACGATTCGAGAATTTGCGCGCGAACGCCTCGAGGAACTCGGCGAGGCCGAGCGCCTCCGCGCGCGCTTGGCCGAATGGACGCTTGCGCTCGCAGAGCGCGCCGAGCCGCAGCTCGAAGCCAGAGATCAAACGACCTGGCTCGATGCGCTCGAGCCCGAGCGCGACAACATCCGCACCGCGCTTAGCGCCTTCGCGGATCAGGGGCGAGACGATGACGCTCTCCGGCTGGCAACGGCGCTGTGGCGGCTGTGGTGGCATCGCGGGCCTACGGCCGAGGGCGCGCGCGCACTCGAGACGGCGCTTGCATCCGCTTCGGCGCAGGCGGTGCCCGATCGGATCAAGGCCCTCCGCGCGTTGGGGTACTTCGCCCATGCGAGGGGCGCCTGGGCGGAAGCGGCCGACTTCCACGAGCGCGCGGTCGGTCTGAGCCGAAGCGCCGGCGATTTGCGGGAGGAGGCGCTCGCGCTGCTGGGCCTGGGAGCAGATGAATCCGCACAGGACGATCTCGTCTCCGCCAAACGGCATGTGGAAGAGGCTGCTCGCCTTGCTTCGAACATCGCCGACGCCCGCCTCTCGGCGATAGCCGCCGCGACGCTTGGGGCCCTGGCCCTCCACGACCGGGACTACCCTCGCGCGCGGGCGCTCTTCGAGCGATCTCTCGTCGACGTGCGCGGCGAGGACTTCGCCACGGTCGTCAATCTCGGAAATCTTGCGCTGACGGCCCTGCGCCTCGGTGACATCGACGAGGCGGGGGCGAGGATCCGCGAGAACCTGGAGCTCGGCTTGCGTCTCCACGACCACCTCTCGACAGTCCATGCCCTGGAAGTCCTGGCTGCTGTGTTGAGAGCGCGCGGGCAGTCTGATCTCGCCGCCAGGGTGCTTGGAGCGAACGCAACCTTGCGGGAGGACGAAGCGCTGTCGCTTCAGGAACTCGAGGCCGAGCTCCACGAAGAGACCGAAGCGGCCTTACGCCAGGCTCTCGGCGAGCAACGCTTCGCCTCTGAGTTCGAAACCGGCGCCTCGACCGAGCTCGCAGAAGTCGTCGAGACGGCGGTCTCCCGCCTGGCTGAACGATGAGTGCGTCGAGCCACCTCCCGTCGGGGACCGTCACCTTCCTCTTCACCGACATCGAGGGCTCGACACGGCTGCTGCACGAGCTCGGAGACGCCTACGCGGACGCGCTTGCCGAGCATCGGCGTGTGCTGCGCGAGGCGTTCGCGCGCCACGGCGGCGTCGAGGTGGACACGCAGGGCGACGCGTTCTTTGTGGCCTTCGCGCGGGCCTCGGATGCGCTCGCCGCCGCGCGCGAGGCGCAGTCGGCGCTCGACGGTGAGATCCGGGTACGGATGGGCGTGCACACGGGTGAGCCGCTGCTGACCCAGGAGGGCTATGTCGGTCTCGACGTCCATCGGGCCGCTCGGATCGCGGCCGCAGGCCACGGCGGCCAGGTCTTGGTTTCCCAGTCGACGCGCGATCTCACCGGCGCGCACGACCTGTACGACCTTGGGCACCATCGGCTCAGGGATCTGACCGAGGGGGAGCGGATCTACCAGATCGGTGATGCGACGTTTCCTCCGCTGAAGACGCTCGACCGGACGGAACTGCCGGTCACTGCGACGCCGCTCGTCGGACGGGCCCGTGAGCTTCGGGAGCTGACCGAGGCGCTCCGCGAGGGCAACCGGCTCGTGACCGTTACGGGAGCCGGCGGCAGTGGCAAGACGCGGCTCGCCGTTCAGGTCGCCGCCGAGCTGATCGACGATTTCGCTGACGGCGTCTTCTTCGTCCCCCTCGCCGGGGTGTCGGACCCGATCCTCGTCGAGCCGACCGTCGCCCGGGCCGCCGGCGTCCCTCGGGTCGCGGATCTTCGCGAGCTCGACATTCTCCTCGTGCTGGACAACCTCGAGCACCTCCTCGCGGCCGCAGGAACGTTGAGCGACCTGCTTGCGCAGGCGCCGAAGGTAAAGCTGCTCGTGACGAGCCGCGCACGACTGCGCGTATCTGCCGAGGTCGAATATCGACTCGAACCGCTGCCGGAGCCCGACGCCGTCGCGTTCTTTGTCGAGCGCGCGCGCGCCGTTCGTCGAGATCTTCGAGCCGACGATGCCGTACGGGAGATCTGTCGACGACTCGACGGCCTGCCGTTGGCGCTGGAGCTCGCCGCCTCGCGCGTAAAGGTGCTCGACCCGCCGCTCCTCCTCGATCGGCTCGGCAGCCGGCTTCCCATGCTGACCGGTGGGTCTCGCGATGCGCCGGAGCGGCAGCAAACTTTGCGCGCGACGATCGAGTGGAGCTACGCGCTGCTCGAAAAAGAGCTGCAGACGCTGTTCCGACGCCTCTCTGTCTTCAGCGGGAGCTTCTCACTCGACGACGCCGAGCGGGCGGCGGCGGCCACGTTCGACGATGTCGCCGCGCTCATCGACTGGAGCCTGCTCAAGCCGATCGGGGAGGGCCGGTTCCTGATGCTCGAGACGATCCGAGAGTACGCGTACGAGCTCCTCGAGCGGTCTGACGAACACGGGCAGATCTCCGAGGCACATCTCGAGCTGTTTCTCGAGCTCGCGGAGGAAGCGGAACGTGAGCTCGTCGGTCCGGAACAGGTGCGGTGGTACGAGCGCTTGAACGTAGAGCAGGACAACCTACGCGCGGCGCTCGCGTTCGCGTGCGCGACGGGAGACGGCGAACGTGCGCTCCGGCTGGCGGGGTCGCTGTGGCGTTTCTGGTGGAACCGCGGCCAGCTCGACGAGGGGCAGCGCTGGTACGACGGTGCGTTCGCTCTGGGGAATCCCGTCTCGCCTCCGGCGCGGGCCCGTGCGCTCCTCGGCGCGTCCCACATGTCCGAGGCGCGCGGCGATCGCGAGCGGACGCGCGGGTTGTTGGAAGAAGCAGTCGAGATCTTCCGCAGTGCCGGAGACTCGTGGCGGCTGGCGATTGCTCTTGCCCATCTTGCGACCGCTCAGTCGAATCGGGCGGAGGAGCTTGCGCTCAGCCAGCAAGCGCTGCAGGTTGCGCAGGCAGACGGTGACGAGCGAAACGTCGCGGTCATCCTGCACAACCGTGGCTACTTCATGGAGGAGGACGGGGACCTCGAGCAGGCCGCTGCGTTGTACGAAGACTCGCTCGCCCGCACTCGGTCGATCGGCGACACGTACGGAATCGGAACCACGCTCGACGCGCTCGGGTGGCTCGCACTCCAACGGGGCGATCCCGACGAAGCTGCGGCCGCAGTCCGTGAGAGCCTCGGCCTCCTCCGGTCGCTGCGGGACACGCGTTCGCTTGTGTATGCGCTGACGACCGCGGCGGCGATCGCCCTCGAACGGGGCCACCCGAGCATTGCCGGCCGACTCTGCGCTGCGGACGAGGCGCTGTGCAAACGTCACGGATTCAAGCTCGACCCGTCCGCCGCCCGCCTCCGTGCAGACACGACCGCGCAGGTCCGCGGCGTGCTGGGCGACGCATTCGACGACGAATGGGCGGCGGGCATGCGGCTCGACCTCGACGAAGCGGTCGAGCTTGCGCTCGAAGCGCTCGCCTAGACTGATCGCGATGGCGCCTCCCGCTGACTTGCGCGCGTGGATCGCGCTGCTCGAGCGCGAGGGCGAGCTCGTTCGCGTCACCGCCGAGGTCGATCCGCACCTGGAAGTCACCGAGATCACCGACCGCACGGTCAAGGCCGGCGGGCCGGCGCTGCTGTTCGAGCACCCCAAGCGCTCCAGCCATCCGCTGCTGATCAACCAGTTCGGCACCGAGCGGCGCATGTGCCTGGCGCTGGGGGTCGAGCGCCTCGACGACGTCGCCGCGAAGCTCGAGGACGTCCTGGAGATGCAGCCGCCGCAGGGGCTCGTCGACAAGGTGCGCGGGCTCAAGAAGCTGAAGTCAATCGCGGACTCGCTGCCGCAGACGGCCCGGCGGGGACCGTCGCAGGAGGTCGTCGTCACCGGCGACGACGTCGATCTCGGCCGCCTGCCGATCCAGACGTGCTGGCCGGGCGACGCCGGCGCCTTCATCACCCTGCCCGCAGTGATCACGAAGGATCCGCACACCGGGGTGCGCAACGTCGGCATGTACCGGATGCAGGTGCTCGATCGCAACACGACCGCGATGCACTGGCAGATCCACAAGGATGGTCGCGCCGACTACCTGGCCACCGAGGGCCGGATCGAGGTGGCCGCGGCGCTCGGGCTCGATCCGGTCACGACCTACACCGCGAGCGCGCCGCTGCCGAAGCACATCGACGAGCTGATGCTTGCCGGCTTCCTGCGCGGCGAGCCGGTCCAGCTCGTCAAGGGGAAGACGGTCGACCTCGAAGTGCCGGCCAACGCCGAGATCGTGCTCGAGGGCTACATCGAGAAGGACGAGTTGACGGCCGAGGGCCCGTTCGGCGACCACACCGGCTTCTACACCGCCGCCGAGCCGTTCCCGGTCTTCCACGTCACCGCCGTGACCATGCAAGAGGACGCGATCTATCCGTCGATCGTCGTCGGCAAGCCGCCGGCAGAGGATGCCTGGCTGGGCAAGGCGACCGAGCGGATCTTCTTGCCCGCGGTGAGGATGACCGTTCCCGAGATCGTCGACTACGACCTACCCATCGCGGGCGTCTTCCACAACTGCTGCATCGTCTCGATCCGCAAGGCCTTCCCGGGCCACGCCAAGAAGGTGATGCACGCGATCTGGGGGCTCGGGATGCTCAGCCTGACGAAGGCGGTCGTCGTCGTCGACGAGCACGTGGACGTGCACGACTACGAACAGGTTTTCTTCTACGTCGGCGCCAACGTCGACCCCGGCCGTGACGTCCTGATCAGCGAGGGCCCGCTCGACCATCTCGACCACGCTCCCACGCACCAGTTCTTCGGCGGCAAGCTCGGCATCGACGCGACCGCGAAGGGCCCGGACGAGGGCACGAGGCCGTGGCCCGAGGAGATCGAAATGAGCGACGAGATCCGCGAGCTCGTCGACCGCCGCTGGGAGGAATACGGGATCGGGGCAGAGACAGCTCAGAATGGTGCACGAAAGCGCCTTCGAACGCTTAATCTCTCCCGAGCCATGCGCAGGGAGTAACCAGGCCGCGAAAAGTGCAAAGCACTTTTCGCGGATGGGCCCTTGCGTCACCTGTTACGTCGTTGACGGGGGTGACGCAGAGGCGATTGAATCCGACCAGGTGAGCGGGAAAAGGGAGGCGCTCTAGGGTGGAGCCCCAGCAGGGCCAAGGCAAACCGCACCTTCCTCCTCCAAGCCTGTGGCCGGTCGGCTTCGCGATCGGCATCGTCTGCATCCTCGTCGGCCTGATTGTCAGCTGGGCCGCTGTCGCCGTCGGCGCCGGGATCACGGTCCTCTTCGGCTTCCTCTGGGTGCGTGACGTGACCGGCGACTACCGGCACCGCGACGTTGGCATAGAGCCCGCGGTGGGCGGCCCCGAGTCGGCCACCGAAGGCGCGCCGCCGGTGCCGGCCGACCGGGGCGAGGCGGCGATGCCTCCGCCGGAGCCGGGCGAGCGCTTCCCGCGCAGCGTCTTCCTCGAGGGGGCGACGCTCGGCCTCGGGAGCGTGATCGCCGGCATTGTCACCGTGCCCATTGTCGGCTTCTCGATCGCGCCGATCTTCCAGCACCAGCACCACGATGAGATCGACCTGGGCCCGATCGACAACTTCAAGGAAGGCGAGTTCGTGACCACGACCTTCCTGCGCGATCCGTCCGCAGGCGAAATCTCCCGCCGAACCGCCTACATCCGCAACAACGGCTTCGTCGGCAACCAGCCGAGCTTCACCGTGCTCTCGAACCGCTGCGCGCATCTCGGCTGCCCGGTGCAGCCGAACGGGCCGCTGTTCGAGCAGCGCAAGCTCGAGGAGAAGACGAAGGCCGGTGAGGTGACCTTGATCCCGACATTGCCGGCCGGCGGCTTCGGCTGCCCCTGCCACGGCGGCCAGTACGACCAGGAAGGCAACCGGACGGCCGGCCCGCCGGTCCGCGCCCTCGATCGCTACGAGTTCTACATCCGCAGCGGCCGCTTGACGCTCGGCAAGACGTACAGCGTCTCCAAGGTGGTCGGCACCGGCGCCAGCGCGAAGATCAAGAAGTACCGCCTCGCCGGGCCCGGCCAGCACGTCGACGGGATCGAGCAGTGGTTCTACCCGCTGCAGCCCCCAAGCTGATGCCCCGCAAGCGAAACCGCAAAGAGCAGATGCTGGCCGCGGCTCAGTACCCGCTGGACTGGCTGGAGGAACGCTCCGGCCTGATCGGGGGCGTCCGCTACTTCCTCTTCCGCAAGGTCCCCGGCGACTCGGGCTGGTGGCACACGCTCGGGTCGGCGACGTTGACCGCCTTCCTCGTCCAGCTCGGCACCGGCGTGATCCTCGCCATGTACTACCAGCCGGACCCGAACTCGGCGTACGAGTCCGTCCAGCACATCACGAACGACGTGACGCTCGGCTGGCTCGTCCGCGGCATGCACCGCTGGGGCGCGAGCATCTTCATCATCCTGATGTTCTTCCACATGGCCCGCGTCTTCCTGTTCGGCGCGTACAAGTACCCGCGCGAGCTGAACTGGATCGTCGGCGCGCTGCTGCTGCCGACGGCGCTGCTGGAGGGCTTCTCCGGCTACCTGCTGCCCTACGACCAGACCGCCTACTGGGCGACCGTGGTTGGGATCAACATCAACGGGACGGCGCCGTTTCTCGGCCCGTTTCTCGCGAGCTTCCTGCGCGGCGGTGCCGAGATCGGCCCCGACACCCTCGCCCGCTTCTACTCGCTGCACATGCTGCTCCTGCCGGGGGCGATCCTCGGCCTAATCGGTCTGCACCTCTACCTCGTCGTGCGCCTCGGCGTCTCCTCGCCGCCGTGGTCGGAAGAGGCGGCGGGCCGTGAGCGCGACGAGCCGCCGCCGGTTCCCGGCACCGGGCTAGTCAACCCGGCTCCGCGCGGCGTTACGAAGAGGCCGGACTGATGACTTCCCGTCGCCTGGAGGAGCGCCGGATCGCGTTCCAGCGCTACAAGGACGACGTCAAGCGCGAAGGGAAGCCCTTCTACCCGTACGCGATGTTCCACGACACGGTGATGAGCCTCGTCGTGGTGAGCGTGATCGTCGGCCTAGCCTTCGTCTGGCACTACACCGACCTGCTCGGCCCGTCCCTGGCGGCCAAGGCCGACCCCGGCACGACGAGCTTCGTGCCGCGGCCGGACTGGTACTTCTACTTCCTCTTCTACCTGCTGCGGATCTTCAAGTGGCCGAACTCGGTGATCCTCGGCACGGTCGGGATCCCGACGATCTTGCTGATCGTGCTGATCGCGATGCCCTTTATCGACCTGCGGGCCGAACGGCGGCTGCTGCGGCGTCCGATCGCGATCGTCGCCGCGGTGTTGGTAGCGCTCTCGATGGGCGTGCTCACCTACAAGGGCGCGACCGCGAAAGAACCGCTCGGCGCCGAGTTGAGAGCTGCGGTGCCGGGATGGGTCAAGCAAGAGAAACTGCCCTCGAACGCGGTTCCCGGAGCGAACCTCTTCGCGACCTCCGGCTGCCTCAACTGCCACACGTACCTCGGTTCCGGCGGTTCCCAGCTCGGCGCGCCGAACCTAAGCGCCGAGGGGGCGAAGAACAAGGGCATCACCTTCCAGATCTCCCATCTCAAGTGCCCGAGCTGCGTGAACAAGGGCTCGCCGATGCCGTCCTTCGCCGATTTCGGCGAAGCGAACCTGCGCAAGCTCGCGACCTTCCTCGAGGCCTCAAAAGGGCCCAAGTAGGGGGCTCGTGCGGATCTTCCTCGGGATAACCGGCGCCTCGGGCGCGCCGTACGCCGCACGCCTGGTTGAGGCGCTCGCGGCGGCCGAGTGTGAGCTCGGGCTCTGTATCTCGCGCGCGGGCTACGAGGTGCTCGCGACCGAGCTCTACCGTGACGTCTCGCTGCCGCAGGACGAGATCGCACAGCGGCTGATCGGCGGCGCGGATGGCGTCACCGTCTACTCCGAGCGCGACTGGAAGTCCCCGTACGCGAGCGGCTCCGCGAAGGTCGACGCTTACGTGATCTGCCCTTGCTCGATGGGGACGCTCGGCACGATCGCCTCCGGCGCGATGTCGAACCTGATCCACCGGGCCGCCAGCGTGGCGCTGAAGGAGGAGCGCCGTCTGATCGTTTGCCCGCGCGAGACGCCGCTGTCGCACATCCACCTGCGGAACATGCTCGAGCTCAAGCAGGCGGGTGCGACGATCCTCTTCCTGGCGCCCGGCTTCTACCACGGAGCGGAGACGGTCGACCAACTCGTCGACTTCATCGTCGCGCGGTGCCTCGACCAGCTCGGGATCGAGCACGAGGCCGCACGCTGGGGAAGCGACTGACGTGACCGTCGAGACCGGCAGGCTCGCGCCGGACGCGGTGCGGACGATGTTCGACCGGATCGCGCCGGTCTACGACGCGATGAACCGGACGATGACCGCCGGCCTCGACCGTCGCTGGCGCGCGGAGACCGCGCGGGCGGTCGTCTCGCCGGGAGACCGCGTGCTCGACGCCTGCTGCGGTACCGGCGACCTCGCCATCGCGGCGCAGCGCGCGGGCGGGCGCGTGACCGGCGTCGACTTTTCGCAGCGGATGCTCGAGCGCGCGCGAGCCAAGTCCGATGCGGTCGAGTGGATCGAGGGCGATGTGCTCGCGATGCCGTTCGCGGAGGCCTCCTTCGACGCCGCGACCGTCGGCTTCGGGGCCCGCAACCTCGACGACCTGGAAGGCGGCTTGCGCGAGCTGCGGCGCGTGCTGAAACCGGGCGCGCGCGTCGGCATCCTGGAGATCACACGCCCGCACGGCGTCCTCCGGCCGTTCTACAAGCTCTGGTTCGACGGGCTCGTTCCCTTGGCCGGGAAACTGCTCCCGGGCGGTTGCGCGTACACCTACCTGCCGGCGAGCGTCCGCCGGTTCCCCGAGGCGAAGGAGCTTTCCGAGCTGATGCAGGCCGCGGGCTTCGAGCAGGTGCGCTACCGCCTCTTCGCGGGCGGCATCGTCGCCCTGCATACGGGAACAGCCAGGTGATCCAATGAGCGCATTGACGGCGATCCACGAGACCGAGGGGCTCGACCGTTACCTCGACGAGATCGAGCAGCGGTTGCTCGAGGCGGTGCGCCGACACCCGGGCCTGGCCGCGACCGTCGGCGAGGAGGCGCTCGCTGCCGGCGGAAAACGCCTGCGTCCGCTGCTCGTCTTCCTGGCGGCACCGCCCGAGCGCGAGCCGCCCTGGGCCGTCGGCGTCTCCGTCGAGCTCGTGCACATGGCGACCCTCGTCCACGACGATTTGATCGACCGCGCCGGCTATCGGCGCGGGCACGCTTCGGCCTGGGCTCGTTTCGGGCCCGAGGCGGCGCGCGCCGCCGGCGACTATCTGTTCGCGCGTGCCTTCGCAGAGCTGGCCGCGACCGGAGACGAGCGCGCCGTCGCGGTCCTCGCGTCCGCCTGCCTCTCGCTCGCCCGTGGTGAGGCGCTCCAGCGCGCACAGATGCACGACCCAGAGACGTCCGTCGAGAGCTACCTCGAGCGCTGCGCGCTCAAGACCGGCAAGTTGTTCGAGGCCGCCTGCGTGCTCGGAGCCGGCGAGCGCGCGACTCCCGCGCTGGCCCGGTTCGGCCTCGCGCTCGGGATCGCGTTCCAGATCGCCGACGACATCCTCGACTGCACGGGCGAGACGATCGACACCGGCAAGATCGCTGGCACCGACCTTCGCGAGGGGACGCCGACGTTGCCGCTGCTGCTCGCGGCCCGCGAGG
>Ga0209808_1000658_pt1 | contig 17044 bp, 15 predicted proteins | sample GraSoiAngelo_157_FD_186171 | JGI IMG/M metagenome (GOLD analysis project Ga0209808, IMG submission 186171) | Grasslands soil microbial communities from the Angelo Coastal Reserve, California, USA - 14_1009_16_20cm (SPAdes) (version 2) | ecosystem: Environmental > Terrestrial > Soil > Grasslands ... | reverse complement strand
GCGCAGCTCTCCCGGCGTCTTGCCCATGATCGGCTGCGGCACGAACACCTGCGCCAGGCCGGGCATGCCGTTGACGTCGGCCACCGAGCGCACCACCTTGTCGAACTTGTCGGTGTGCATGGCCACGGTGGGCACGCCGTACTTCGCTTCGATCGTCATCGCGTGCGCGGCGACCGCCGGCGCGCAGGTGCTTCAGTGGCCGACGCCGAGGATCGCGGCGTGGCCGCGCGCCTTGATCTCCTCCCACGTCTTCGGGTCGTCGACGAGATAGACGCTCGAGATCCGCTTGAGCACCGTCTTCACGCTCGGCATGTGCTCGGCGAACCACGCCTGCATCTGCCCGAGGAAGATGTCGGAGTCGTCGAAGCGGCAGTCGACCAGATAGACGGTGCGGCCGTTCAGCGTGTCCAGCCGCGGGGCCAGCGCCTTGGCGGCGATCTTCGGCGGATACCCGGTCGGATCGAGGACGGTGAGCGTGCTCATGCCGACTTCCAGGCGAAGGGCGCGAAGTGGCCGTTGTTCCGGCCCGACGTCTCGTCCCAGTCGATGCCGAAGGCATGCATGTGGCTGCGGGACGCCTTGGCCAGCGCGAGGCGGGAGGCGGCCGGGTGGCCGACGTTGTCCAGGTAGATCGGCTCGCCCTGGTTGGCGCCCGGAATGCCCTCGACCGCGAGGTCGAGCATCCCGGTGATCGAGACGGAGCGGCGCATGCCGCTGCTTTCGATCTTGATCGGCTTGGCCGCAGCACCGGCGAACGTGCCGATCAGCGGGCCGAGCGCCGCCATCGGCCCGCCGCCCTGGCCACTCGCGATCGTCGTGAGTGCCTCGCGCTGCTCCTTCGACGCGCGCTCGTCCAGCACGAGGCCGACCGTCCAGTTGCCCTGGATCATCGCGCCTGGTGTGTGCAGCAAGACGGCGAAGCTGAGACCGTCGAGCCTGGTGCTCCCGTACTGCCCGCGCTGGACGTGGAACACGAGCCCCGCGTCGCACGATCCCTTCGTCGGCCGTGCCGCCAGGCCCGAGGTCGGACAGGGACACACCGAATCGCAGTTGCACGCTTCGAAGTACTCACCGCTGATCTGCCACTGAACGTTCGCCATCACCGGCCTCCGTTGACGGTCCGAGCGCCTGTCACATCGAGGACGCGCGCAGGGCCATGGCCAGACCGGGCCGGAGGGCCACGATCACGCCCAGCACCGCCAGCGCGACGCCGGCCATTCGCGCAATCCACTCGCCGCGGGGCAAGAGTTTTTCGCCCGCGACTACGCACGCGATGAGCAGCACCCACGGCAGCCCCATCGCGCCGGCGACCACCAGCACCACCATCAGCGCCCAGCAACAGCCGAGGCAGTAGATCGCGTGCGCCCATCCCATGGCCACGGCGCCGCGCCAGCCCGCGCGCCAGTGGCCCAGCAGGAAGCCGAGCGGACTGCGGCAGTGGCGCAGACACACCTGCTTCAACGGCGAGAGCTGGAAGAATCCCGCGACGACGAGCACGCCCGCGATCGCGTAGGCCAGGGTGACCGACGTGACGGCCATGAGCGCCACGCTCGCGACGTAGATGGGCAGTCCTGTCACCGCCCACACCACGAGATACATGAGCACGAACGCTGCGATCGCCGCGACCTTGGCCGCCGGGCTCGGCGCGCTCCGCTGACTCGCGGCGTACAGCCCGATCATCGGCAGCGCGCTCGGCAGCATCATCGCGGCCATCATCACCGCCCATGCGGCGACGAACGCGACGGCCTCGCCCACGGACGGCGCCATGACCATCCCGGTGCCGGCCATCTCGTCAGCACCCATCGGCGACCACAGCATGGACGCCCAGGCCGCGGCGGTGACGAGCAGCAGGACGGCGTACGTCAGCATCGTGGCGCGGTCGCGCGGCGCGAGCACCGCGCTCAATCCCCCATCACCATGCCGCCGTCGACCTTGATCGCCTGCCCCGTCATGTAGTCGGAGTCCGGCCCCGCGAGGAAGGCGACGACGCCGGCCACGTCGTCCGGCGTCTCCGGCCGGCCCAGCGGGATGCCCGCGATGCGCTTCTTCCACGCCTCGCGCGGCGCCCAGCCGTGCAGCGCGCCGATCTCGCGGTCGATCTGCTCCCACATCGGCGTGTCGACGGCGCCCGGGCACACGCAGTTGGACGTGATCTTGTCGGGCGCCAGCACCTGCGCGGCCGTGCGCGTGAGGCTGATCACGCCGGCCTTGGAGGCGTTGTAGGGCGCCAGCAGCGGGCTGCCGCCGCGGTAGCCGGCGATCGACGCCGTCTGGATGAGCTTGCCGCGCAGCTCGCTGCCCGCCATCGGCGGCTGCTCCTTCATCCGCCGCGCCGCCGCCTGGAGCACGAAGAACACCGCCTTCAGATTGATGCCGAGCACGCGGTCCCACTCCGGCTCGGTCACCTCCAGCAGCGGCTGCACGCGGATGACCCCGGCGTTGTTGAAGAGCACGTCGAGGCGGCCCCAGCGCCGGTAGGGCTCGTCGACCATGCGCGCGACGTCGCCCGCGCTTCTGACGTCGGCGCGGACGGCGACGCCGTCCAGCTCGGCGGCGAGCTTCTCGACGCCGACGCCGTCGACGTCGGCCAGCACGAGGCGGGCGCCGCCGGCGGCCAGGCGGCGCGCGGTCGCGGCGCCGATGCCGCGCGCGGCGCCGGTGATGAGCACGATGCGGCCGTCACGCTGCGCCATGGACCCTCCTCACGAACCGGCCGATGACGTCGATGGCGCGCGCGGCCTCGTCGAGCATCGGCAGGAACCAGTGCCACACGTGGATCATCGACGGCCATTCCTCCAGTGTGACGTCCACGCCGGCCGCCTTCGCGCGCTCGCCGAGGCCACGCGCGTCGTCGAGCAGCACCTCGTCGCTGCCGACCTGCACCAGCAGCGGCGGCAGATCGTTCAGATGCGCGTAGAGCGGCGAGACGAGCGGCGCCTTGCGATCGCCGCCGCCCACGTAGGCCTGCGTCATCCCCTCGATGCCCTCGCGCGTGACGATGGGATCGACGGCCGCCCTGGTGACGTAGCTCGCGGCGCTGTTCGTGAGATCCACCCACGGCGAGATGCAGACGCCGCCGGCCGGCCGCGGCAGCCCGCGATCGCGCAGCGCGAGCAGCGTCGCCACCGTGAGTCCGCCGCCCGCCGAGTCGCCGGCCACGACGACACGCCCGGGCGCGATGCCCTGCGCGAGCAGCCACTGGTAGGCGGCGACGGCGTCCTCCAGCGCGGCCGGGAACGGATGCTCCGGCGCCAGCCGGTAGTCGAGCAGCAGCGCGCGTGTCCCCGCCGCGCGCGCGATGGCGGCGGCGAGGTGCCGATGCGAGCGGGGCGAGCCGATCACGTAGCCGCCGCCGTGCAGGTAGAGCACGACGGCGTCGGTCCGAGCCCCGGGCGGCGTCAGCCATTCCGCCGGGCGCGCGGGCGCCGCGATCGTCTCGACCTTCACGTCGAGCGGCGTCGGGAAGACGCGCTCGGCGCGCTCGTACTGGGCCCGCCGCTGCTCGATGGTAAGGGTGTTGGATGGAGGCAGCTTCGCCAGGTGCTCGCGGACGAGATGAATGCCTCTCTCACTCATGGCGCGACATGGTACGCCAAAAGGAGCCGGCGAACCTCTCGTGCTACAGTCAGGCCCATGGCCCACAAAGGAATGGCGTTCGGCATCTTCCTCGCACCGTTCCACCGCCTCGGCGAGAACCCCACGCTGGCCATGAGCCGCGACATGGAGCTGATCGAGTGGCTCGACTGGCTCGGCTACGACGAGGTCTGGGTCGGCGAGCACCACTCGGCCGGCTGGGAGCTGATCGCCTCGCCCGAGATCTTCATCGCCGCCGCCGCCGAGCGCACGCGCCACATCCGGCTCGGCTCCGGCGTCACCAGCCTGCCCTACCACCATCCCTTTCTGGTGGCGCAGCGCTTCGTGCAGCTCGACCACATGACGCGCGGCCGCACCATGCTCGGCTGCGGCCCCGGCGCGCTCGTCTCCGACGCCTACATGATGGGCATCGAGCCGGTGACCCAGCGCCCGCGCATGGACGAGGCGCTCGACGCCATCATGCTGCTGCTCAAGTGCGAGGAGCCGGTGACGCTGAAGACCGACTGGTTCGAGCTGCGCGAGGCGCGGCTGCACCTGGCGCCCTACACGGAGCCGCACTTCCCGATCGCGGTGGCGAGCGTCATGACGCCCTCCGGCGTGATCGCCGCCGGCCGCCACGGGCTCGGCGTGCTCTCGCTGGGCGCCGGCGTGCCCGGCGGGCCCGAGGCGCTGGCCAACCAGTGGAAGATCGGCGAGGAGACCGCGGCCAAGCACGGCAAGACGATGGACCGCAAGAACTGGAAGCTCGTCGTCAACGTCCACGTGGCCGAGGACGACGAGGAAGCGATGCGCCAGGTCAAGCGCGCCGAGCGCCACGAGACGGTCACGTACTTCGAGGAGACGCTCGGCCGGCCGCCCGGCCGCTCCGACGACCCGCTGACCGAGGGCGTGAAGATGGGCACGACGCTCGTCGGCTCGGTCGAGACGGTCGTCAAGGGCATCGAGAAGCTGTGGGAACTGAGCAACGGCGGCTTCGGCGGCCTGCTCTTCCGCGCCCACAACTGGGCCAACCGCCAGGAGACGCTGCACTCGTACGAGCTGTTCGCGCGCTACGTGATGCCGCGCTTCCAGGGCACCGCCGACGGTCCGCGCAACTCGAACGAGTGGGCGCGCGGCAATCGCAAGACGATCTTCAGTCCCAACGTGGAGGCGATTCGCCGCGCGTACACCGATGCCGGCCGCGAGATCCCGGCGGACTTCCTGCAGCGAGCGTCGGGCTCACGCGACATCGAGGGCACGACGACCACGCCCTGAGCGGAGACAGCCGGGCGGTGGCCGAAGCCACCGCCCGGTGATACGACCTCCTAGTCCTTGTCGCCCTTATCTCCTTTGCCGTCGTCGCCTCCGCCACCACCCTGGGTCGTGTCCCGGCTGATCCGCCAGATCACGCCGGTCTGCGGGATCTGGACGAGCGGGCCGTTGTATCGGCAGCCCGGGCTCCCGGGCGTGCAGTTTTCCGGCGCGCTATGGAAGATCGAGCGCGGGTCGCTCTGGCCGAAGTCGCGCACCGCGCCGTAATCGACGAGGTAGAGCGCGCCGTCGGGGCCGAACATCGCCGTGTTCGGCCGGTTGATGCCCCGAAGCGCGGGCGTCTCGACGAACGCCTGATCGTAATCCTCCTTACAGCGTGGCGTGCCGTCGGGATCGTGGAACTGATCTGACTGCTTGCAGTTGAACGCAAACCTCGACTGCTCGAGGGCGAAGCGCTCACCCTGCCGGCTGAAGTTCACCAGCTCGATGTCGTGCCCCGCCGCGGGTTCGCCGTTCTCCTTCGAGAACCCGAAATCGCCCTCGCGAGAGACGAGTGATGCGCCCTTTCGCACGACACCGAAGACGAAGGAATCGGGCGCGAAGTCGTGGCCGACGGCCGCGACGTCGACGGGCTCGAGCGCCAGGGGAGCCGTGATCGGCTGCGGCGGACGCGCGAGGATGGGTTCCACGGGAACGTCTCCCGCCGGGGTGTGCGCGGTGACGAGCGGAATGCATGCGGGGAACGGCGGATTGGGCGGTTGGCAGAGGTCGTCGCCCGGTCCGCCCACTGGGTTGAACACCGCCGAGGTGGAGGCCAGGAAGCCGAACCGGTCGGGCCAGCCGTGATAGTCCGGGCTGCCGTCGGGATTCTGCTGGGCGAGCTGTAGCCGATCCGGCGAGTTGTTCGTCGGGCGCGCGCCGCGCTCGTCCTCGCCGTTTTCGCTGACGAAGAGTCCGCCCTTCAGGGCGTGATTCTCCGGAGCGAAGCGGATTCCGTACGGGTTGCGATACCCCCACGAGAAGGGCTCGATCGTGTTCTGTGGGTTCTTGGAGTTGAGCTTCGCTCTGAGAATCGCCCCGTCGCACATGCCGGGACTCTTGGCGCTCTCGAACGCCTTCACGGTTGCGCCGGGCCGCTGTACGCCGAACGGCGAGTAGCCGCTGGTGCGAGTCCCAGGCGGGTTGGGCGAGGGAAAGGTATTGTTGCTCAGCACGATGTCCTGACACGGAATGTCCTGCTGGTTGGCGCCACCACCGTTGTCGAGGCCCACCACGCCGGAGTTCGTCGTCGAGCCCTGCGACCAGTAGATCCAGCCGTCCTTGAACTCGAGCTGCTCGGCGGGATGGTCACCGGTGGGCAGGTTGATGATCCACGGGGTGACCGTGTTCGCCTTGAGGTCGACGATCACGATGCGCGAGCTGTTGTTGTTACCGGACGTGCGGATGCTCTGGTTGGAGTCGGTCGCGAACAGGCGGCCGCCCTGCGCTCGATTCTCGAAGCCGATGTCGATCGCGGGACCGTCGGCTTGAAGGCCGTTGCCCGGCCCCGTGGGCTTGGCGAACGGCCCGGCGATCTTGTTGCCGCTCTTGTCCAGCACCAGGATGTCAGGGGTGAACGGATTGGTCGGCGAGAATCCCCCGCCATAGGCCGGGTCCTCGCGATCGTTGCAACGGCTGGGCAGGCCATGTCCCGACTCCAGCACGAGCACCTTGAAGTCGCTCTTGCTGCCGAGGAACGCGATTCCGGTCGGGAAGTTCAGGTCCTGCTTGCTGAAGCGCTCGACCTTGAAGCCCTTGGGCACGACGATGTCTTCGCCGTTGGCCGGATTGTAGTTGACCGTGTTTCCTTGGCAGCCCGTGGTGTTGTTGGTCCTCGTCTGGGCTTGAGCGGTGGCGGGGAGGAGCGTCGCGATCGAAAGGAGCGCGACGAGGATGAGCAGCGTCGCTCGCATTGCGTGATTCATTGATCTTCCTCTCTCAACCGTCAACTGCGGGTTCCTGGAGCGCGTTGGGAACTGCCGCGACGATTTCTGAGACGAAAGGACGGAGGACCGCGGCTTCGCACGTCTCGCGTTGGAAGTTTGCGACTGCGTGCTGCCGCAGATGGGACACAACGCATCCTGGTAACCGCGGGCGCGATCGTAGGCATGAGACCTTTCGTTGTCAAGCAACGAAGGCCATACGTAGACGTCGCAACGGAATCGAAAGGTCAGACCATGACGCGCACACGCGGGTGATACCATCCGGCTCGGAGATCGCCCGACAAGGAGCGCGTCATGAAAGAGCCGACCGTCGTCCGCCTCGAGGAAACCGAGCGTGTCAGCTTCGGCCCGCTCTCGCATTACCAGCTCATCATCGGCGATGACGAGGGCACGACACCCGTGCGCACCGGGATCCAGACGGCCCAGCCCGGCTACGCGGCGCCCGTGCACCAGCACCCGTACGTCGAGATCCTGCACATCCTCGACGGTGTCGCGGAGGCGTGGATCGACGGGCGCGAGCACGAGGCGGTCACGCTGCGAAAGGGCGACACGATGGCGATTCCGCCCGACACGCCGCACGCGTTCCGCGTGATCGGCGACGAGACACTGCGCCTGCTGGGCACGCACGCCTCGCCCAAGCGGATCGTCGACTACAAGGACGGCGCGGGAAGCGACGCGCGCGGTTACCGCGCCGTCACCTGATCGCGGGCAGCACCTCGTGCGTCAGGATGCGCAGCGTCCTGAGCATGCGGTCCATCGGGAGCAGCCCGCCGGGGTTCAACTCGACGATGAACCCGTCGAGGCCCAGCTCGGACGCCAGCCCGCCCAGCCGCTCCTTGAGGCGCGCCGCCGTGCCGAAGGCCACGCGCTTCTCGAGGATTTCGTCGTAGTCCATCGCCTTGAGCTTCTCGAGCCGCGCCGCGTGGCGGTCGAGCGGCCCGGTGTCGTTGCGGCCGAGCCGCGTGCGCGTGAGCTCCTGGTGGCGCTCGAAGAAGTATGTGATGTTCTCGCGCGGCTCCTCGAGCGCTTCCTTCTCGGTGGGCGCGGCGTAGACGGGGATGCGCAGGCACACGTCGCCGTCGCCGGGGTGGCCCGCCTCGCGCCACGCCTCGCGGTACGCCTCGAGGTTCACGCGCAATTCGGGCAGATCCACGTCGCGCAGGCCGACGAAGAGCCGCAGGCCCGCGCGCCCGACCCACGGGAACGTCTCCCTGGAGTTGGCGGCCATGCGCAGGGGCGGGTGCGGCTTCTGGACCGGCGTCGGCGAGACCACGGTGTCGCGCACGGTGAAGAACTTGCCCTCGTAGTCGAAGCGCTCGCCCTTCCACGCCTCGCGCATGATCGCCAGCGACTCCTCGAAGCGCGCCTGGCTCTCGCCGTACGCGACGCCGAGTCTGTCGTAGGTGCGCGCGCCTCCGCTACGGCCGATACCCAGATCGAAGCGGCCCTGGCTCAGGTGATCGACCGTCGCGACCTCTTCGGCGATCCGCAGCGGATGCGCGAGCGGCAGGACGATGACGGCCATGCCGATCCGCACGCGCGTGGTGCGCGCGGCCATGAAGGCGGCGAGATTCATCGGTGCGGACTGCACCGAGCGCCATGGGTTGAAGTGGATCTCGCCGAGCCACACGCCGTCGAGGCCCCAGGCCTCGCTCGCCTCCGCCAGCTCCAGGGCCTCCGCGAACGCGGTGGCCTCGCTGGTGCCCCTCCGCCGCTCCTCCACGAAGATGCCGACGTGCATGGATTCCTCCGGTGCCCGGAACAATACCTCCGTTCCGCTACGCGCGCACCTTGGCCTCGCGGATGGCCCGCCACACCCGCTCGGCCGTCACCGGCATGTCGAGGTGCCGGATACCCAGCGGCGCCAGGGCGTCGTTGACGGCGTTCATGAGCGCGGGCAGCGCTCCGACCGTCCCCGCCTCGCCCACGCCCTTGGCCCCGAGCGGGTTCACCTTCGTCGGCACCTCGAACGAGTCCACCTCGAACGAGGGCACGTCGTCCGCGCGCGGCATCGCGTAATCCATGAACGAGCCGGCGAGCAGTTGGCCGGTCTCGTCGTAGACGAGCGTCTCGAAGAGTCCCTGTCCCAGCCCCTGCACCACGCCACCGTGGATCTGGCCCTTCACGAGCATCGGATTCACGATGCGGCCGACGTCGTCCACCACCGTGTGGCGCACGATCCGCACGACGCCGGTCGCCTCGTCGATCTCGACCTCGCAGACGTGACAGCCGTTGGGGAACGTGACGGAGGGCGGCATGAAGGCCGCCGTCTCGCTGAAGCCCGGCTCCAGCCCCGGTGGCAATTGCTTCGGCACGTACGCCGCGCGCGCCACCTCGGCGAACGTCACGCCGCGGTCGGTGCCGGCCACGGCGAACGTGCCGTCGCGCAGCGCGACGTCTTCCGGCGCCGCCTCGAGGAGCTGCGCGGCGATGCGACGGCCGCGCTCGATAACTTTGTCCGTTGCGCGCAGCACGGCGGAGCCGCCGACGGTGAGCGCTCCCGAGCCTCCATTCCCCCTGCCCGCCCCCAGCGCATCCGTGTCGCCGGACAGCACCTGCACGCGCGAGGGCGGCACGCCCAGCCGCTCGGCCACGATCTGCGTGAAGGCCGTGTCGTTGCCCTGCCCCATCGTCGTCGAGCCCGCGAAGAGGGTCACCGAGCCGTCGGGGTTCACGCGGATCTCCGCGGTGTCGGGATTCACCGCCGTGTAGGGGCCACCCGCCACCTCGATGGCATTGGCGATGCCGAGGCCGCGCAGCTTCCCCTGCTCACGCGCCTGAGCGCGGCGCTTGGCGAAACCGGCGTGATCGGCCAGCGACAGCGCCATGTCCATGCCGCGCGCGAAGTCGCCGCAGTCATACGTGAACACGAGCCCCGTCTTGAACGGCATCGCGGAGGACGGTATGAGGTTGCGCCGGCGCAGCTCGATGGGATCGAGACCGAGCTGGCGCGCGGCCACGTCGATGACGCGCTCGATGGCGTACGTGGCCTCGGGCCGGCCGGCCCCGCGATACGGGCCGGTCGGCGTGGTGTTCGTGTACACGCCGGTCGTCTCGTGGTGGATCGCGGGCGTGCGATACATGCCGGCGACGCCGCCGACGTTGTTGGTCCCCGGCCCCGCGCTCCGCGGCGTCAGGTAGGCGCCGACGTTGAGCGTGACGGCGATCCGCAGCGCGAGGAACGTGCCGTCCCGGTCCAGCGCCAGCTCGACGGTGGAGACGTTGTCGCGGCCCGCCTCGTCGGTGAGCATGGCCTCGCGGCGGTCGGAGATCCACTTCACCGGGCGGCCGAGCCGCTTGCCCGCCCACAGCACGAGCGCCATCTCGGGATAGAGCCCGCTACGCATCCCGAAGGAGCCGCCGACGTCGACGCTGACCACGCGCACGCGGTTCTGCTCCACGCCGAGCGTGGCGGCGAGCAGCGTGCGCGTGCCGTGCGGTCCCTGGATGCCGGTATGCAGCGTGTAGCGCTCCGTGCGCCGATCGAACTCGCCGACGGCCGCGCGCGGCTCCATCGGGGCCACCGCCACGCGGCTGACGACGAAATCGAGACGCGCGACGTGCGGGGCGCTCTCGAAGGCGCGCGTGACCGTCTCCGATGATCCCGCCGACCACACGAACGCCACGTTGTCGGGCGCCGCGTCCCACACGGCCGGCGCGCCCGGCGTGCGGGCATCGGCGGTGGCGGCGACGGCCGGCAGCCGCGTATATTCCACGGCCACGCGCTCCGCGGCGTCGACGGCGTGCTCGCGCGTGTCGGCGACGACGAGGACGACGGGATCGCCGACGTGGCGCACGCGCTCGCGCGCGAGCAGGGGGCGCGGCGTGGCGAAGGCCGGCGCGCCGTCGCGGCGCTTGCGCGTGCGGTCGGTCGGCAGGTTGCCCACGCCGTCGGCGGCGAGATCCGCCCCGGTGAGCACGGCGAGCACACCAGGCGAGGACAGAGCCGCGCGCGCGTCGATGCCGGCGATGCGCGCGTGCGCGTGCGGGGAGCGCACGAGGACGGCATAGGCCTGGCGCGGCAGGTCGACGTCCTCGGAGTAGCGCCCGAGGCCGCGGAGCAGCCGCGCGTCCTCGATGCGGCGCACCGACTGGCCGATGGCGAACTTCTCGACGGTGACCGGGTCGCCCACTTACTTGAGCTTCAGGTCTTCGGCCGGGCCGACGTAGGGGTAGCCCTCGATCAGCCCGGCCGCCGGCTGCTCGACGCGCGCGTTCACGCCCCAGATGAAGGCCTGCTGGTGCAGGGGCGCCACGAGCACGTGATCGGCGACGGCCTTCTGGATCTGATGCAGCAGCTTCTCACGCTGCTTGCGATCCAGCTCCTTGGCCTGCCGCGCGAACAGGTCCTCCAGCTCGGGCAGTGTGCCGTACGCGTAGATGCCGTCCTTGGTGACGAACGGCTCGAGCCGGGCCGCCGCGTTGCCGGCGGCGCCGGTGGCCCCGATCAGCAGCCCTTTCAGCTTCTTCTCCCGCCACGCGGTGAGAAAGGCGGCGCGCTCCATCGTGCGCACGCGGGTCTTGATGCCGATCGCCTGGAGATAGCCGCCAATGGCCTCGGCCAGCGAGGTGTAGGGCGGCAGCGGCGTGAGGTCGCCCGCCTCGAAGCCGTTCGGATAGCCGGCCTCCATCAGGAGCTGCTTGGCGCGCTTGGGGTCGTAGGGATGCGGCTCGATGGGCAGCGCGAACTCGAACGAGGAGGGCACGAAGGAGCCGGTCACCTTGGCGAAGCCGAGCATCTCGGCCTGATTGATGGCCTGGCGATCGAGGGCGAGGCTCGCGGCCAGCCGCACGCGGCGGTCGTTCCAGGGCGACTTCGGATCCCACTGGTCGAGGAAGTCCATCCAGTAGACGCCGTACACGAGCGGCGCGACGATCTTGACGCCGGGCGAGCGGCGCAAATCTTCCGCCAGCGTGCCGCCGAAGAGATAGGCGATGTCCACCTCGCCCGTCTTCACCGCCGCCGCGCGCGTGGACTCGTCCGAGATGCTGCGCATGACGAGACGCTTCACGGTCGGCGTCTTGCGCCAGTACTGCGGGAACGCCTCCAGCACCAGCTCGACGCCGGGCTGGAAGCTCACGAACTTGAACGGCCCCGCCCCGATGGGGGCCTTCTTGAACCCGTCCTCGCCGACCTTCTCGATGTATTTCTTCGGCACGATCCAGCCCGCGCCCGTGGCCGACGTGCCGTAGAAGGCCATGAAGTCGGGCCACGGCTCGCGCAGCACGATGCGCACGCGGTTGGGCGCGACGACCTGGATCTCCTTCACGCGCTCCTTCAGCAGCTTGGCCCCGCTGCCCTTGTAGCGCTCGAACGAGAACTTCACGTCCTCCGCCGTCACCGGCTCGCCGTTGTGGAACTTGATGCCTTTGCGCAGGACGAAGTCGTAGGTGACGTTGTCCTTGGCGAGCGTCCAGGATTCCGCGAGGCTCGGCGTGCCGATGTTGCCCGGCATCGGCTTGACGAGCGCGTCGTGGATCGCGTAGAGCACCATGAACGGCGTGATCAGCCCCTCGGTGTCGCCGGGGTCGAGCCAGCGGTTGACGAGCGTGACGTGGACGCCGATGACGAGGGTACCGTCGGCCGGCGCGGCGGCCGCCGGCGCGGTCGAGGCCCATGCGATGAGCGCGAGACTTGCGATCAGGACCCGGCGGCGAACGCGCATTCACGAGCCTCCTTGAGCGGCAGGGCACACGATATCACGGGGGCCTCCAGCCGTTCGGACGAGCAAGTGATCTGTGCGCCTACTGGGGCGTCCCCGCGCAAACACTGGGCATCGCCGTCCGCGCGTGAAGGTCGAGCCCTTGAGCGTCGTGTGCCGCTCGCCCGTCAGGTCGGCGGAAGCGGAGCTCTCCATCAGCCTGTCGCTCCAGCTGATAACCCTCTTCGTGCATCGCGCGGTGATGGCGGCGACACAGCAATGCGAGATTCGACAGCGTGGTGGGGCCTCCGTGGGCCCAGTGGCGAATGTGATGGCCCTGACCGAACGCTCGTGCGCAGCCGGGGAAGCGGCAGCCCCGGTCCCGGTGCTGCAGAGCACGTCGTAGCGCCGGCGGAATGGTGCGAGTCCTCGCACCGACCTCCGTGACATGGCCGTTTGCGTCATGTTGCATGACGACCCGAGTCGCGTCGCAGGCCAAACGCCGGGACGTTTCTGCGGGAACGTGTGTCCCGTCCGCGAGGACCGACTGGCCCGGAGCGTCCGGGTCCGCCAGCACCGGGGCATCGACGTGGACCACGACTTGGTACCGCTCCCCGGGTGTTCCGGGATCGATCCCATGATGGAGCGCCGTTTCGGCGACGAGAGCCAGCGCATCCGCCTGCTGCTGCGCCATGGTGGGCGTTTCTGCGGGAACGTCGCCCCCGGGCGTTCCTGCGGGAACGTCGTCGCCGTGCTTCGCGTGTGCACGCTGATACAACGTCTCGCGGGCCGCGGCCAGCGCCTGCAAGAGCGCGGCGCCGACCTCCGGCGCCAGCCGTCCGCGGATGACGACCATCCCGTCTTCGTCTCGATACACATGGAGCGCACGGCTCCGGTGGCGCCGAGTGCTCTCCCGAGCTTCGGCGATGCGGTCCACCCGGCGCCAGCCACGGACGATGCGCTCGACGTGCTCGGCGGTCCCGGCGCGAGCGACCGCGAGCAGGCGCTCCTCGGTCTCTGGACTTGCCACGCGCGTCAGCGCCCGGATTTTCGAGTACGACAGCTCGCCACGGGCGAGGGCCTGAGCCAGTAACGGCAAGGTGCCGAGGGCCCGCGCAACGCGGACGTGCTCGCGGGCGGCACCGGGCTCGAGGCCTACGCGCCAGGTGAGCCACGCGGCGCAGGAGCTGAAGCCGTTACCCCAGCCGCCGCGGGCGTCGAACTCCCCGGACCAGGTCCAACAGCCGCGCGCTGGCGGCGTCGAGATGCGCGGAGAGCTCGGCGATCTGGTCGCCCAGTCGCTCGAGCTCTGCAATCGGTTCCGCCGTGGGCCGAACGGTGCACTGAAAATCGCTGTTCATCGGCGCCTCTCCTCTTCGTTCTGCGCCGACTCTACACCGCGATTTTCAACACGCCCGGGCGCCTCCACGACGAGCGATCGCGATGGGATCCGAGTCTTTCGCGAGAAACGAGCGATCGCAGCACTGTCGGGCTGCGGCGCGTTCCTGGCGCGCTATCCGTCCGGCGCGCCTGACACGCGATGCGCGTACAGTCAGAACGCTGTCAAGCGGAAAATGTCGGCGAGAGGCTATGGGGTGCACGCGGGTCAGTGCGCGAACCTTCGCGTACGACAGCTCACCGCGAGCGAGCGCGTGCGCCAGCCGGAGTCGAGTTGCCGACGGCACAGGCTCTCGCGCATGCGGCGCGACGGCGCTATGCTCGCGGCGGCCATGAACGGGCCTCCGCGTTTCTGTGCCTGTGTCGCGCTTGCCCTCGGCTTCGTCGTCGCCGGGTGCGGCAGCGCGAGCGTCTCCGCCGCCCGCGACGTTGGCGCCACGCCGGGGGTCGCGCCTCCGACCGTCTACGTGAGGGACTTCGACCTGGACGCCGCCACGATCAAGGTCGAGCGCGGCGTGCTCCCCCCACCGCCGCCTCCGCCACCGGGACCGCTGGGACGCGTGCTCCCCGCGCCGCCCGGTGCACCCGCGGACGCCGCCGGGCGCGCGCGCGAGCTGATCGAGCTCATGTCGAACGCGCTCGTCGACGACCTCTCAAAGGCGGGGCTCGTCGCGCGTCGCCTGCGGGTCGACGAGGCCGCGCCCGCTCGCGGCTGGCTGGTGCGCGGCATCTTCACGGACGTGAACGAGGGCAACCGGCTCCGCCGCGCCGCCATCGGCTTCGGCGCCGGGGAGACGCGCCTGCAAGTCGTCGTGGCCGTCGACAATCTGGCGGACGGCGCGCCGCGGCCGTTCTACGAGCTGGACACGACGGCGGCGAGCGGCCCACTGCCCGGCGCCGTGATCACGCTCAACCCGTACGTCGCCGCCGCGCGGTTCGTGCTGGCCGGCCACGACCTCGAGCGCAACGTGAAGCAGACGGCCGGCCAGATCGCGGCCGACGTCGCCGCGCGCGCCGCCGCCGCTAAATAGCGCGCGCCGGCGTCTCAGGCGCAGGCGAGCGCATAGATGTCCTCCACGCCGTCCGGCAGGCGATGCTCGCGCCACGAGCGGCCGCCGTCCTCGGTGCCGAACACCTGACCGGTGCGGCTGACGCAGTAGACGCGGTCGGCGTCGGTCGGGTGCAGCGCGACGGCCATCATCGTCGTCTCCGCCTTGACGCCGTGGTCGAAGCGCGTCCACGTCTCGCCGACGTCGTCGCTGCGGTAGAGCGAGCCGTCCTGGCTGCGCGCGGCGGGGCTGAGGCACGCGTACAGCACGCGCGGGTCTTGAGGGCTGACGCGGATGTCGCGGCCGTACGTCAGCGGCGAGAAGCGGCCCACCTCCATGTCGCGCCAGCGCGCGCCGCCATCGGTGCTCTGGAACAGGCCCATGCGGATGGCGGCGTACGGTACGCCCGGGTTCGCGGGCGTGAGGGCAACGGCGTGGATGTCCAGCATGCCCTCGATCTCGGTGTCGCTCACGATCCGGCTCTTGAGGTGCGGCCGGTCGGCGAGCTTGACCAGGTCCGCGGTGCAGTCGGTCCACGTCTCGCCGCCGTCGTCGGTCTTCATGATGCCGCCGACCTCGAGCCCGGCCCAGATCGTCTCCGGCCGCGCGGGATCCGCGGCCAGCCGCATCACGCGGCACGCGAACCCCATCTTCACGCGCTCGGGCAGGATCGCCTTCGGCAGCCGCCGCCACGTGTCGCCGCCGTCGTCACTGCGAAACACGCCGACGGGCGAGGTCCCGGCATAGATCCGGCGCGGATTGCCCGGATGCACGAGAACCGACCAGACTTGCAGGCCACTCTCGGGAAGGGCCAGCCGCTCCCAGGCATCACCGCCGTTCTTGCTCCGGTAGGGCCCGTCGTGGGTGCCGATATAGATGATGTCGGGGTTCGTGGGATCGACGGTGATGGCCTGGACCTTGGTCCCCTCGGGCAGCCCCTTGGTGAGCTGCTCCCAGCCGCCGTCGCCCACACGGCGGAAGATTCCCGGGCGCTTGCCGGACGTGAACGAGCCGACCCCGACGTACACGTGCGACGGTCTCGACGGATTCGCCATGGTGGTGTCCTTTCGTCGGACGTTTCGGCGGTACGATAGCACGCCGGGCCAGACGTGGCCCGCGAACGGGGGCGACATGAGACTCGCGGGGAAAGTGGCGCTGATCAGCGGGGCGGCGCGCGGCATGGGCGCGGCCGAAGCCAAGATGTTCGCGCGCGAAGGTGCGCAGGTCGTCATCGCCGACGTGCTGGAGGCCGAGGGCCGCGCCGTCGAGGCGGAGGTGGCGGCCAAGGGCGGCAAGGCGGCCTTCGTGCGGCTCGACGTGACGCGCGAGAACGACTGGCAGGAGGCCGTCGCGCTGGCCGAGCAGCGCTTCGGCAAGCTCAACGTGCTCGTCAACAATGCGGGCATCAGCGCGACCGGCCGGGTGGAGGACACGCCGCTCGAGGCGTGGCAGCGCGTGATGGAGGTCAACGCCACCGGCGTGTTTCTCGGCAGCAAGGCCGCCATCCCGGCCATGCGGCGCGCCGGCGGCGGCTCGATCGTCAACATCTCGTCGCAGCTCGGGCTCGTCGGCACGGACATCACGAGCCCGATGTACCCCGCCTCCAAGGGCGCCGTGCGGCTGTTGACGAAGGTGACGGCGATCCAGTACGCGAAGGAAGGCATCCGCGCGAACTCGGTGCATCCGGGTCCGATCGTGACCCCGATGACCGAGAAGCGCCGCGCCGACCCCGCGACCTATCAGCTGATGCTGTCGCGCATCCCGCTCGGCCGGTACGGCGAGCCCGAGGAGGTCGCCTACGCCGTGCTCTATCTCGCCTCCGACGAGTCCGCGTTCGTGACCGGCAGCGAGCTCGTCATCGACGGCGGCTGGACGGCGCAATGACGTCCGCGGAGCGGGCGCTCCGCCGATGCTGGACGCAATGACGCCCGCAGCGCGGGCGCTCCGCCGATGCTGAACGCAATGACGCCCGCGGCGCGGGCGGCGACGCCCGCGGCGCCGCTGCTGCTGCGCGACGGACTCGTCGGCGGGCGCCGCCAGGACATCGCCATCCGCGACGGCCGCATCGAGCGCGTCGGCGCCGGCCTCGACGCGACGGGGCACGAGACGCTCGACGTGACCGACCGCC
>Ga0209808_1000654_pt1 | contig 17070 bp, 15 predicted proteins | sample GraSoiAngelo_157_FD_186171 | JGI IMG/M metagenome (GOLD analysis project Ga0209808, IMG submission 186171) | Grasslands soil microbial communities from the Angelo Coastal Reserve, California, USA - 14_1009_16_20cm (SPAdes) (version 2) | ecosystem: Environmental > Terrestrial > Soil > Grasslands ... | reverse complement strand
CGGCGCCGACGAGCGCGACCTGACGCAGCTCGGCGAGTACCGCGCCCTCGGCGGCTATGCCCAGCTCGAGCGCGTGCGCGGGATGGCGCCCGCCGACGTGATCGGGGAGCTGAACGCGGCCAACCTGCGCGGGCGCGGCGGCGCCTTTTTCGCCACCGGCCGGAAGATGCAGTTCATCCCGGGGGCAGAGCAGAACCCGAACCCGCACTACGTCTGCGTGAACGCCGACGAGTCGGAGCCGGGGACGTTCAAGGACCGCGAGATCATGAACCGCGTCCCGCACCGCCTGATCGAGGGCTCGCTGATCGCCGCGCACGCGATCGACTCGCAGCACGTCTTCATCTACATCCGCGGCGAGTACCTCGACGCGTTCGAGACGCTGCGCGCGGCTTTGGACGAAGCGCGAAAGGCCGAGCTGTTCGACGGCGTCACGATCGTGCTCCACCGCGGCGCAGGCGCCTACATCTGCGGCGAGGAGTCGGGGCTGCTGGAGTCGCTGGAAGGACATCGCGGCCAGGCGCGCTCCCGGCCGCCGTACCCGGCCATCTCCGGCCTCTACGCGTCGCCGACGCTGATCAACAACGTCGAGACGATCGCGACGATCCCGAAGGTGCTCGAGCTCGGCGGCGCCGAGTACGCCAAGATCGGCGCGCCCCCCGACTCGACCGGGACGCGACTCTTCTGCGTCTCCGGCAACGTAGTCAGAGGCGGCAACTACGAGCTGCCGATGGGGATCACGATCCGTGAGGTCATCTACGACCTCGCCGGCGGGATCCCGGACGGGCGCGCGCTGAAGGCGGTCATCCCTGGCGGCTCGTCGATGCCGATCCTGACGGCGGGCCAGATCGACGTGCCCCTGGAGCACGACGCGCTGCGCGCTCTCGACACATTCCTGGGGGCGGCGGCCGTGATCGTGGTCGACGATCGCGCGTGCATGGTGCAGCTCGGACTGCGGGTCGCGCAGTTCTACATGCACGAGTCGTGCGGCAAATGCACGCCGTGCCGCGAGGGGACGCGCTGGATGGTGCAGCTGCTCGAGGCGATCGAAGCCGGGGAGGCGACGCACTCGCAGCTCGACCTACTACTCGACGTCTGCGACCGGATCCTCGGCAAGTGCCTCTGTCCGCTGGGCGACGCCGCGGCGATGCCGGTCGCCTCCTACGTCGTCAAGTTCCGCGACGAGTTCCGCGCGCATATCGACCAGGGCGGCTGCCCGTTCGGCGGCGAGTCCTCGCTCGACGGCTTGTTCGCGCCGGTGGATCAGCACACGCACCACCCGGTGGTCGAGGAGGGCGTGCCGGCGTGACGCGGATGCCTTGTCGAGCGGTAACCGAGGGACTGTCCCCGAACGGGGACTGTCCCAACAACGCTTTTCGGGGCAGACCCCTACGGGGTCAGTCCCTGCGATCGAAGGAGGGTCAGTGAGCACGGCCGAGCTCGTCACCGTCAGGATCGACGAGCGCTCGGTGCAGGTGCCGAAGGGCACCGGCCTGATCGAGACAGCCGCCGCCGCGGGGATCGAGATCCCGGTCTTCTGCTACGAGCCGCGGCTCGGCGCCGCGGTCGGCGCCTGCCGGATGTGCCTCGTCGAGGTCGAGGGAATGCCGCCGAAACCGCAGGCCGGCTGCACGCTGACCGCGCAGGACGGGATGGTCGTCAAGACCGCGCGCACCAGCGAGATGGCGCGGGTCGCCCAGAACGCGACGCTCGAGTTCATCCTCGTCAACCACCCGCTCGACTGCCCGGTCTGCGACAAGGGCGGCGAGTGCCCGCTCCAGGATCTGACCTTCCGCTACGGCCCAGGCTCAACGCGGATGACCTTCGAGAAGCGGACCTTCGAGAAGCCGATCCCGATCTCGCCCGCGATCTCGATCGACCGCGAGCGCTGCATCCTCTGCTACCGCTGCACGCGCTTCAGCGAGTCGGTTTCCGAGGACAACCAGCTCGTCGCCTTGAACCGCGGCGCGCAGACGCTGATCGCGACCTTCGAGGACGAGCCCTACACGGGCGCGTTCACCGGCAACGTGACCGAGCTCTGCCCGGTCGGCGCGCTGCTGCCGACGCAGCCGCGCTTTCAGATCCGACCCTGGGAGCTGCAGAGCGTCCCGACCGTCTGCGGACTTTGCCCGGTCGGCTGCAACATCGACGCCAACCAGCGCGAAGGCAAAGTCAGGCGGGTCCTCTCGCGCAACCACCCGGAGGTCGACGAGGGCTGGCTCTGTGACAAGGGCCGCTTCGGCTTCAACCACCTGTACGCCGAGGACAGGATCACCGATCCGCTCCGGCGCGTCCGCCGGCGCGGCCTCGAGGAGATCTCGTGGGAGGATGCGCTCGACGACGCCGAGCGGCTGCTACGCGAGGCTGGCGGCCGGATCGCTGTTGCGCTTTCCGGTTCGGAGACGACGGAGCAGGCCTACGCCCTCGCCAAGCTCGTGCGCGAGGGCCTCGGCGCGCACACCGCGATGCTGCCGGAAGAGATCGGCGGCGGCCTCGACGCGTTCCGGGCGCCGCTGTCGGCGATCCGCGACGCCGAGCTGATCGTCGTCCTCGGTGACGATCCCGTGGTCGAGCGCGCGCCGATCGTCGACCTCTGGCTGCGCAAGGCCCGGCGCGCCGGTGCCGAGATCGTCGAGATCGGCCCGGCCGGCGACATCCAAACGGCACCGGGGACGACCGCGCGAGCCTGCCGGCGACTCATCCGCGGCGACCTCGGAGATCGTCTCCGCGCCAGCGAGCGGGCGATCTTGATCTGGTCGGGCGGAGGCGCGGGCGGCGGCTCGCACCTCGCCAAGCTGGCTGCAGAGCTCGGCCTCGCCGACAAGCCCGGCTCCGGCGCCTTCTTCCTGCCGGAAACGGCAAACGGCCGCGGCGTCGCCGAGGCGTGGGCGGCCGTGTCGGACGAGGAGGGGCCCGAGCCCGAACCGCTCAGCCTGCTGATCGTCTCCGGCGACGAGGCCGCAGCGAACCCGAACGTGCGGGCACTCGCCGAGCGTGCGGAGCGGGTGCTCGCGATCACCATGTTTCACTCGCTCGCGGCGGGGTGGGCCGATCTCGTCCTGCCCGGGACGAGCTACCTCGAACGCGACGGCACCTACGTCAACCTCGAGGGGAGGATCCAGCGCCTGCGGCGCACCTCCATCCCGCCGGCGCCGGACGAGCTCGCGTGGATCGCACAGCTCGCCGCCCGCTTCGGGATCGAGCTCTCGCCGTATCCCTCGCTGGTCTTCGCAGAACTGTCGGAGCGGGCCTTCGGCGGCGTCACCTACGAGGATCTCGGCGAACAGGCACGGCTGCCGGAACGCGTGCCCCTCGAGGCGGCTCCGGCGGAGAGCCCCGACGAGCCGGTCCCGGCAAAACCGGCCGCAGGTGCGTTGCAGCTGCTCCGCTACCGCCCGCTCTTCTCGGGCGCCGCGGTCGAGCGCGTCGCCGAGCTTCAGTTCCAGCGTCCGGCCCGCGTGATCGAGCTATCGGCCAAGGATGCGAAGCGGCTCGGCGTCAAGCGCGGCGAGCCGGTCGGCGTGCGCTCGAACGGCACCTCGCTCGAGCTCCGAGCGGCGATCAACAAGAAGCTCAAGGCCGGCGTCGCCCGGATCGCCGAAGAGCATGCGCGCGACCTGCATCCCACCGTGGAGGTCAGCAAGCCTTGATGCGGGCGCCCATTCGCGCATCTCGCACGAAAGGTCGCCCGTGAGCGAACCCTGGTGGGTGAGCGTGATCAAGGCGCTCGTGATCATCAACCTCGTCCTGCTCACATTCGCCTACACGACGCTGCTCGAACGCAAGCTGCTGGCGCGGATGCAACTTCGCTTCGGCCCCAACCGGGCCGGCCCCTACGGCCTCCTGCAGCCGATCGCCGACCTGGTCAAGCTGGTGCGTAAGGAGAGCTTCTTCCCGACCGCGGCGATCGACGCCCCGTACATCCTCGCCCCGGTCGTTTCCGCGTTCACCGCGCTCGCGGCCTTTGCTGTGATTCCGTTCGGCAACGGCTGGAACATCTGGCGCTACCACGTCAACGGCGTCGTCGCGAACGTCCCGATCAGCCTGATCCTGATCTTCGCGCTCGGCTCGATCGGGATCTACGGCTTCATCGTCGGCGGCTGGGCGAGCGAGTCCAAGTACTCGCTACTCGGCTCGATGCGGACCTGCGCACAACTCGTCTCCTATGAGGTTTCGCTCGCGCTCAGCGTGCTCGGCGTCGTGATCACAGCCGGCTCCCTCTCGCTCGTGCAGATCGTCCACAACCAGGCGCACTCGCTCTGGTACGTCGTCCCGCAGGCGGTCGGCTTCCTCGTCTTCCTGATCAGCGGCGTCGCCGAGACGAGCCGGGCCCCGTTCGACCTACCCGAGGCCGAGCAGGAACTCGTCGCCGGCTACCACACCGAGTATTCGGGGATGCGCTGGGGCCTGTTCCAGATGGCCGAGTACGTGAACATGATCACGCTCTCCGGGCTCGCGATCACGCTCTTCCTCGGCGGCTGGCACTTCCCCTTCGCGCACGGTGTCGACTTCCTCGGCCCGCTCTGGTTCTTCGTCAAGCTCCTGGCGCTGCTGTTCGCCTTCATCTGGCTGCGCGCGACGCTCCCGCGCCTGCGCTACGACCAGCTGATGAGCTTCGGCTGGAAGATCCTGCTTCCGGTCGCGACGGTGAACGCGCTCGTGACCGCACTTGTGGTGGTGTGGGCGAATTGAGAATCCGCGAAAAATGCTGCGCATTTTCCGTTGCATCCGCACTGGTAACGCCCGTCGCTGCGCTCGGGAGAGCGAAGAAAAGCCGATGAGCCCTCAGCCCGTCGACACGCTGAAGGGCTTCGGGGTCACCTTCAAGCAGATCTTCAAGAAGCCGCTCACGCAGCAGTATCCCGAGTTCAAGCGGCCCGTCTATCCGCGCTTCCGCGGTCGGCACCGGCTCTGGCGGCACGAGAACGGGCTGGAGAAGTGCGTCGGCTGCTCTTTGTGCGCCGCGGCCTGTCCCGCCGACTGCATCCGGGTCGTCGCGGCGGAGAACACTCCCGAGAACAGGGTCTCCCCGGGCGAGCGCTACGCGCGCATCTACGAGATCAACCTGAGCCGCTGCATCTTCTGCGGCTACTGCGAGCTCGCCTGCCCGTTCGACGCGATCACGCTCGGCAACGAGTACGAACTGGCCGAGTACGACCGCGACGACCAGATCTACACGAAGGACATGCTGCTCGCCGAGCCGATCAAGCGCGTGCCGGTCGCGGACGCAGAGCTCTACGACACGCCGATCCCTTACTACAGGGCCCACTCGTAGTGGCCAATGTTCTGGTCTGGGCGGTCTGGGTCGTCGCGGCCTTCAGCTGCCTCGCCTCCGGGATCGCGGTCGTCTCGTTCGCGAACCCGTTCTTTTCGGCACTGGCGCTGATCGGGAACCTCGCCTCGCTCGCCGTGCTCTATCTGCTGCTGTCCGCGGAGTTCGTCGCCGCGGGGCAGGTGCTCGTCTACGCCGGCGCGGTGATGGTCATGTTCCTCTTCGTGACGGCCTATCTCGGCGGGCGGGCCGATGCGCCCTGGGCGGGTGGCCCTACCTGGCAGCAGTTCGGCGCCGTGCTCGCTGCCGGCGCGATCCTGGTCGAGGTGATCGTCGTCATCGGTCTCAAGGCCGGCGGGCGACTTTCGCACGAAGCGAAGATCGACGCCGGCTTCGGCTCGCCGCACCGGATCGGGCGCGTGTTCCTGACCGATCACCTGCTCGCATTCGAGATCACGTCGGTCGTGCTGCTCGTCGCCGCGGTCGGTGCGGTCATCCTCGGCGCGCATTCTCGAGGCGACCGGGTCCCTGGACATGTCTCGGGACCCGGTCGCGGGACCTGGCCGGAGGAGACATGAGAGGCCCTGACGTCCCCTGGTACCTGGCGGTCGCCGCCTTCCTGTTCGCGACCGGCGCCCTCGGCGTGCTCCTGCGCCGAAGCCCACTGATCGTGCTGCTCTCGCTCGAGATCATGCTCAACGGCGCGAACCTCGCCCTGATCGCGTTCTCGCGCCTGCACGGTGAGTCGAGCGGGCAGATCTTCGCGCTCGCGGTGATGGCCGTAGCCGCCTCCGAGGTTGTGGTCGGGCTCGGCCTGATCGTCGCGATCGCGCGCAAGCGCCTCGACCTGGACGTCGACAAGCTCTCCATCCTCCGCGGGTGATCGTCGCCGCCTGGATCTGCCTCGTCGCGCCGCTCGCCGCGGCGCTCCTGATCACGCTGCTGGGAACCGGCGTCTCGCGCCGCGGCGCCGCCTACCTCGCGACGACGTCGGTGCTCGGCTCGTTCGCCGCCGCGGCGGTCGTCTTCGCCAAGCTCTGGGGCGAGTCGCCGGACGCGCGATCGCATCCATCGACCGTGTGGGAGTGGCTCACCGCCGGCAGCTTCCACGTCGGCCTGCGAATCCTCGTCGATCCGCTCAGCGTCTTCATGATGCTGGTCGTCTCCGGGGTCGGCTTCCTGATCGTCGCCTACTCGATCGGCTACATGGACGGCGACGACGAGGAGCGGCGCTACTTCGCCTACATGGCGCTGTTCGTCTTCTCGATGCTCCTGCTCGTCCAGGCGGGGAACCTGGTGATCCTGCTCGCCGGCTGGGGACTCGTCGGCCTCTGCTCCTACCTGCTGATCGGGTTCTGGCACGAGCGGCCGGCAGCGATCGCGGCGGCGAAGAAGGCGTTCGTGATGAACGCGATCGGCGACGCGACGATGGCGCTTGCGTTCTTCCTGCTGATCCAGCACCGGCAGACGCTGAACTTCCCCGACGCCTTCGCGGTGGGGCCGGGACACGGCTGGCTCGTCAACCTCGTCGCGCTCGGGCTGCTCGGCGGGGCGGTGGCGAAGTCGGCCCAGCTTCCCCTTCAAACCTGGCTCCCCGACGCGATGGAGGGCCCGACGCCGGTCAGCGCCCTGATCCACGCCGCGACGATGGTCACCGCCGGGGTCTACCTGATCGTCCGCACGCACGCGGTCTTCGAGCAGGCGCCGCGTGTGCAGGAGCTCGCGGCCGGGCTCGGCGCGGGCACCTTGCTGATGGCCGGACTGATCGCGCTCGTTCAGACGGACATCAAACGCGTAATCGCCTACTCGACGATGTCGCAGATCGGCTACATGTTTCTGGGCGCGGGCCTCGGCGCCTACGCCAACGCCGAGTTCCACTTGATGACGCATGCGTTCTTCAAGGCGCTGCTCTTCATGGCGGCCGGGCTCGTCATCCACGCGCTTGCCGGGGAGCAGGACATCCGCAAGATGAGCGGCATCGGCCGGCTGATGCCCATGACGCGGCTGGCTTTCCTGATCGGCTCGCTGGCGCTCGTGGGCCTCCCGCCGTTCGCGGGCTTCTTCTCGAAGGACTCGATCATCGCGGCGGCGATGGACCGCGGCTGGTACGGCTACGTGCTCTTCGCGGCGGCGCTGGCGGGGACGTTCCTAACCGGCGTGTACGCCTTCCGGCTCTTCTTCATCGTCTTTCCCGGCGAACTGTCGCCCTTTGTGCAAGAGCACCTGATGCGCGGCTCGCACGCCGCCGGCATGGAGGGCGCGCACGGCGAGGACGATGCGTCACGGCCACACGGGCACGATGTGCACGAGCACACGGGGGAAGGGCCCCTCTCGATGACGGCGCCGGTGCTCATCCTGGCGGTGCTGTCCGTGATCGGCGGCTGGATCCAGTTCGCGCCGCTCTGGCACCCCGTCTCGGACTGGCTGGAGCCGGTCGCGCGCCCGCTCGCGGAGCCGACGAATACACAGGAGGCGCTCGCGAGCCTGTTCGCGTTCCTGCTCGGCCTGGCGGGAATCGCGGTCGCGTGGATGGTCTACGGCACCAGGCGCTGGCGCGTCCCGAAGTACGCCTTCGCGCAGCGCATGCTCGAGCACAAGTTCTACTTCGACGAAGCCTACGACTACGCGTTCTACCGGCCGGCGGTCGCGCTCGCGCAAGGCCTCGGCCGCTGGATCGAAGGGCCGTTCATCGGCGGCGGAATCCGCGAGATCGCACGGGCCTTCCGCGACGCGGGCCTGAGCACGAGCCGGCTGCAGACGGGCCTCGTCCGCACCTACGCGCTCGCGATCGCAGCGAGCCTGGCGGTGATCACGATCGTCTTCGTGGCGGTGCGCTGAGACGATGGGCTGGCTGACGACTGCCCTGATCCTGATCCCGCTCGGCGGTGCGCTGTTCGTCTGGCTGTTCCCATGGGACACGTTCACGGCCGGCGCGATCGCGCTACTGGTCGCACTCGCAGAGGTCGGCGTCTGGATCGAGACCAGCGGACAAACTGGTTCAGCGACCTGCACGTCTCGTACCACGTCGGCATGTACGGCTTCTCGCTCTGGCTCGTCGGACTGACGGTGGTCGTGCAGGCGGCGGCGATCGCCTACGCCTTCTGGGCCGGCCGCACCGGAGCCCGCGCGTACTTCGGTCTGATGCTGCTGCTGACCGCCGCAATCGTCGGGGTTTTCACCGCGCAGGACCTGCTCCTCTTCTACGTCTTCTGGGAAGCGATGCTGCTGCCGCTGTACGTCCTGATCGGCGTCTGGGGCGGCGCGGGGCGGCTCGGCGCGACGATCAAGTTCGTCATCTACACGATGGCGGGCTCGCTGCTGATGCTTGCGGCGGTGATCGTGCTGGGCCTCTCGCAGGGAACCTTCGACCTGACCGCGAGCTGGCAAAGCTCGAGCGACTGGCTGTTCCTCGGTTTCGTGGCCGCGTTCGCGGTCAAGGCGCCGCTGTTCCCGCTGCACGGCTGGCTGCCGGATGCGTATCGCGAGTCGCCGCCGGAGGTGTCGGCCGTCTTGAGCGGCATCGTCTCGAAGGCGGCGATCTACGGCTTCATCCGCATCGCGATCACGAAGTTCCCGGAGCCGACGAAGGACTTCCGGACGGTGATCCTCGTTCTTGCGGCCGTGGGACTCGTCTACGGCTCGCTACTCGCGTTCCGCGCGCCCGACATCCGCGGAGTGATCGCCTACTCGTCGCTTGCGCAGCTCGGGTTGATCACGTTCGGGGTCTTCGCGGTCAACGACCTCGGGCTGAATGGCGCTGTGCTGCAAATGGTCAATCACGGCCTGATCACGGGCTCGCTGTTCTTGCTCGCCGGCGGAATCGAGCGGCGTGCAACCACCGGCGAGTTCGCGCGGCTGGGTGGTTTCGCCCGAGGACGGCCGATCCTGGCGACCGTGCTGATGACGACCGGGATCATCGGCTTGGCGGTGCCCGGCTCCTCCGCGTTCGCGGGCGAGTTCGCGATCCTGGCCGGTGTCTTCAGCCGCGGCTGGGGCTATTCGGTGGTCGGCGCGGTCGCGATTGTGCTGGCGGCGATGTACATGCTGCGGTTGATCTCGGCGGTGCTGCACGAGCGCGTCGGGCCGGCGGTGGCGCCGGAGGCTTTGGATCTACGGCCCGGCGAGCTCGGGGCGATCGTGCCACTGCTCGCCTGCCTGCTCGCGTTGTCGGTTTGGCCGGCTGCGATCACAGAGAGATCATTCGCCGGAGATCGCGCTGCGAGCGCAGTTACCAACCAGTTTCGAGTGGCAGCGGGCCGACCAAGGCTCGATTACATCCTCGTCGGCCGCAGCGTCGGCTCCGAACAACAACACGCGTGCCTGAAGAAGTACCGGCAGGCTCTCAAGGCCGGCCGCTATGGCGAGGCGTCCTCGCTAGCGGAGACCTGCTAGATGATCCCGCGCCCGCACGTCGACTGGTTCGCGCTCGCGCCGGAGCTGGTGCTGCTCGGCGCCATGGCATTCGCGCTGATGGGCGCCGTGTTGCTACCGCGAGAGAACCGGCGCGACTTCGGCGCGCTCGCTGCGGCGCTCGGCTTCGCCGGCGCGTTCGTCTACGCGATCGTCGTCTACGTCCACACGCCGGACGTCCACAGCGTGATCGCCGACTCGGTCCGCCGTGACCGCTTCGGGGCGCTGGCGCAGGTGATCGTGTGCGGAGCCGGCCTGCTCACGGTCGGCGTCTCGTACGCCGAGCGGATGCGAGACGAGCACATCGCGGAGTACTACGCCGTGCTTGCGGCCGCGGGCGGCGGCATGTGCTTCCTCGTCACCGCAAACAACCTGATGACGCTCTTCCTGGGGTTGGAGTGGTTCTCGATCTCGCTCTACATCCTCTGCGCGATCGACCGGGAGCTCGAGGGTTCGCTCGAGGCCGGCCTCAAGTACCTGATCATCGGCGGATTCGGCTCGGCGGTGCTGCTGTTCGGCTCGGCGCTCGTGTACGGCGCGACCGGCGAGCTCGCGTTCAATCGCATCTCCGCGGCGATCGGCGACCAGCACCTGTCCGGCGACGCGCTCCTCGTCGCGGGTCTGGCGATGATCATCGTCGGGCTCGGCTTCAAGGCGTCGGCGGCGCCATTTCACATGTGGACGCCCGACGTCTACGAGGGCGCGCCGACGCCCGTCACCGGGTTCATGGCTGCGGCAACGAAGACAGCCGCGCTCGTGCTGACGCTACGGGTTCTCCGCGAGGCCTTCCCGCAGGAAGCCCACCTCTGGACGATCGCGCTCGCGGCGATCGCCTGCGCCTCGCTCCTGATCGGCAACCTCGCCGCGCTCGTCCAGCGAAGCGTCAAGCGGATGCTCGCCTACTCCTCGATCTCGCACGCCGGCTTCATGCTGATCCCGATCGCGGCGAACAACGCGATCGGCGCCCGGGCGCTCCTCTACTACCTGATTCCTTACTCGGCGATGTCAGTCGGCGCCTTCGCCGTTGTCGCGGCGCGGGAGCGGGAATTGGCGGCGCCGGTGACGCTCGACAACCTCGCCGGCATGGGTTGGGAGCGGCCGCTGCTCGGCGTCGCGATGGGCACGTTCATGTTCGGCTTTGCCGGCCTGCCGCCGACGGGCGGCTTCGTCGGCAAGTTCTACGCCTTCTCGGCCGCCTACAGACACGGCTGGACCTGGCTCGTGATCGTCGGCGTCGTTGCGACCGCCGTCAGCCTTTACTACTACCTGGCCGTCGTCCGTGCGATGTACATGAGGCCGGCCGCGGAGTTGCAGCTGAGCCCGACCCCGGTCGCCGGCGGGGCACCGCCTCGGGACGCCCTGCTGCAGACGTCGGTCCTGCTCGCACTCGGAGCCACGGTCGCCTCGTTCGTCGCCGTGGAGCCGCTGATCCACGTCGCGAAACACGCCGCGAGCGCGCTGCCGTTCTGAGCTTAGTAACAGACTGTTACTAACAAGGACCGCTCCGGGCTGAGGACGTGGTCGCACCCAAACGCCAACGAAAGCGTGCAGTTAAGCCGGACGCGTGCAGGCAGTCCCGGCCGAAATCCTTGTAACAGGCTGTTACTTGGACGACCCGGCCCGCAGTTCGGCCGCGAGCGCGGCCAGGGCCTGCAGACAGAAGACGAGGACGCACGCGATCAGCGCCGAGCGAGCCACCGCCGGGACGGAGGCGTCGCCCACCGACGGGGCCCGCGCGCCGGTTGCGACCAGCAACAGAGCCAGCACAACTGCCCACCCATAGACGAGGGCCGGCTCGCCCTTGCCGTCGAGCCGCTCGGCGACGCTGCTCAGGCCGGCGATCGCCGTCACCGGCACGGCGACGAGCAGCGCGTCGAAGGCGAGCGAGTGGGCGCCGAAGTGGTCAGCGAGGACCGCGGCGAGGACGAGGGCGATCGGAGCCAGACGAGCGAAGATGCTTACGCATTCGCCGGACGGCGCATACCTCCTCCGTTACGCTCGCGAAGTCAAGGAGGAGGTTGAATGCCGGACGTCTCTGTCACCTGGCTCGGCCACGCGACATTTCGAGTTGACAGTCCCAACGGCAAGCGCGTCTATGTGGACCCCTGGCTCGATAATCCGAAGTGTCCTGACGGCGAGAAGGAACCTGAGCGGGCCGACGTGATCGCGATCACGCACGGCCATTCCGACCACGTCGGCAACGCCGTCGACATCTCGAAGCAGTTCTCGCCGGAGATCGTCGCGATCGTCGAGCTGAAGAGCTGGCTCGGCGACCAGGGGGCCGAGGTCGGCGAGATGCCCGGCCCGAACAAGGGCGGCACGGTCGATATCGACGGGATCAAGTTCACGCTGACGAACGCGTTCCATTCGAGCGCGAGCGACGACGGTGACTACCTCGGTGAGGCAACCGGAATCGTGGCCGAGTTCGAGAATGGAACGAAGCTCTACTTCGCAGGCGACACGTGCGTCTTCGGCGATATGCAGCTGATCGGGCGGATCTACGCTCCCGACGTCGCCGTCCTGCCGATCGGCGGGCATTTCACGATGGACCCCCGCGAGGCCGGCGTCGCGCTGGAGTTGCTGGGCACGCAGCGCTGCATCCCGTGCCACTACGGGACGTTCCCGCTGCTCGCCGGCACGCCCGACGAGCTGCGGCAGCACGCGCCCGGCGTCGAGGTGCTCGCCATGGAACCGGGGGAGACGATCACGGTTTGAGAGAGCGCTGGTTCGGGGCGACGGGTAAGCGGGTGCCCGAGCTCGCGCTCGAGGGCGACCCGCTCGTTCCGCTCGACGAGGCGCTCGTGCTCGACGACGTCTCCGACGATGCGAGGCTCCGGCAGGCACACGCTGAAGGAACGCCGGTCGTCATCCGGGCCGACTCGCCGGAGAAGATCCTGGCGGCCCTGAAGCGGCCCGAAGTCGCAGCCGTGCTCGTGCCCGCCGACAAGCCCGAGCTGATCGAGCTCGACCTGCGCGAGCTGACATATGGCTAGAACGATCACGACCTACTCGATCGCCGCCTGCGATCTCGACGCGAGCCAGTGGGGCGTCGCGACGCAGTCGAAGTTCCTCGCCGTCGGCTCGGTCGTCCCCTGGGCGGAACCCCAGGTCGGTGCGATCGCGACCCAGGCCTACGCGAACCCACGCTACGGGCCCCAGGGGCTGAGGCTGCTGCGTGAGGGGCTCGCGGCCGAAGAGGTTGTCGAGCGGCTGACCTCCGGGGACGAAGGACGGGACCACCGCCAGCTCGGTGTGGTCGACCGTGAGGGGCGCAGCGCGAGCTTCACCGGCGCCGAGTGCCTCGAGTGGGCCGGTGGCAGGACCGGCTCCTGCTACGCCGCCCAGGGCAACATCCTCGTCTCGGCGGAGACGGTCGATGCAATCGCGGAGACCTTCGAGTCCTCGGCCGGCACCCTGGCCGAGCGCCTACTCGATTGCCTCGACGCCGCCCAGGCTGCCGGCGGCGACCGCCGCGGCCAACAGTCGGCGGCACTGCTAGTCGTCGAGCAGGACGGCGGCTACGGAAAGCTCTCGGATACGGTCGTCGAGCTCCGGGTCGAAGACAACGAGCGGCCGCTCGAGGAGCTTCGCCGGCTCTACCGCTTGCATGAGGCGCTCTTCGGCGAGACGCCGCGGGAGGAATGGCTCACGGTCGACGAGGCTCTGGCGGACGAGCTGCGCGAGCGGCTCGCGAAGCTCGGCTACGACGGCGAGCTGGAGGATGCGTTCAACCGCTGGGCAGGCAACGTCAACCTCGAGGAACGCGTGGACGGAATCGCGGAGATCGACCCGGTCGTGCTCGAGGAGCTGCGGGAACTGACGTGACCGCGGCGGCGCTCGCGATGCCGACCAAGAAAGGCCTTGGCGGCTTTGCCGGCAAGGCCGCTAAACCCGGCAATCGGGGAGCCGTGTTTTCATGACTGAGGAAAGCCGATGAGCGACGGCTACCAAGTCGCACACATCGATGAGCTCGAGGAGCTGCCGATCAACGACGGCGAGTTCGTCTGGCGGCCGATCCGGCGCCGCTTCGGGATCACGGCCTTCGGCACGAACGCCTACACGGCGCAGGCCGGGCAGCGCGTGATCGAGGAGCACAACGAGCGGGGCGGCCACGAGGAGATGTATGTCGTCCTGCGCGGCCGCGCGACCTTCGCGTTAGGCGACGACGAGGTCGATGCGCCGGCCGGCACGATCGTCTTCGTCCGGCCGGACACGAAGCGGGGCGCGATCGCTGCCGAGGACGGTACGGCGGTGCTGGGCGTCGGCGCCAAGCCCGGCGTCGTCTTCGAGGCGTCGCCTTGGGAGGACGTTTTCGTCGCCAACTCGTACGCGGACATGGGCAATCTGGAGGGCGCGCGCGAGCTGATCGCGGACGTGCTCGCCCGGCGGCCCGACGACTGGAAGGGCTATTTCAACGCGGCGTGCCTGGAGGCGCGCCTGGGCGACCGCGAGCTCGCGCTGGAGTACCTCGGACGTGCCGTCGAGCTAGGGCCGGAGCAAGCCCGCGAGTACGCGCAGACCGACTCCGACTTCGACTCGATCCGCGGGGAGCCGCGATTCGTAGCGCTGCTTCGAGCTTCGTAGCGCCGACTCACCTTCAGCCGGGTTTAGACGGCCGCACCGGCAAAGCCGGCACGGCCTTTAGGTCGGCATCGCAAGCGACGCCTCCGTTCGTCTCATTGGTCTCCGGGCAGCCGGATCCCAGCGGCTAGCTCGCGCAGCGCCGGCACCGGATCGCCCTCAGGGCGCGCGAGCAAGAGCACGGCACCGTAGCCATCGGTTCCCGTCAGCGAGTCGACCAGCAGCTGCAGCCCCAGCGCGAGCGCAAAGGCCTTGTGCGCCTGCTCGCCGCCGAAGGGGACGAGCTCCTCCGGCGCGGCCGCGCCCGTGAGGACGTCGCCGTGCGTGACGGCACCCATCGAGACGTCCGCGACGATCGGCCTGCCGTTCGAGCTCGGGATCGCGAGCGCAAGCGGGTTCGTGCCGGCGAACTTCGGCCCACCGGCCGGCGCCCCGAGCCGGGCCGGTGAGGTCGCCGTCAGCGCGGCGACGAAGCCGCCCTCGGCGAGCTTCCGCACCCAGTAGCCCAGCATCCCGGTCGGAAAGCAATGCGCGGCGACGATCACCCGCGCTCGCTCCGGCGGATCGGCGAGCTGCGCCTGGACGATCGCCGCGAGCGTCAGGTAGCCGAGCGCCCCGCGACCGTCCCAGCGCTCGTAGCCACCCTCGGCGATCTCGACCTCGGGCCGGGCGGTCGGGTCGAGATCCGGCAGCGTCGCCAGCCAGTCGACGCGCGAGAGACCGTGGCCGGTGCGGCCCCGCCGCTCGGCGTCCAGGAAGTGGTCGGCCAGCGTCTGCGCGTCCTCGGGCGAAAACCCGAGCGCGCGAAGCTTCCCGACTACGTCGCTCAGGAGAGAACCGGCAGCGCCTTCACGAAGCCGACGCCCTGTTCGCGGCGCGTCTCGGCGATCGCCTCGGCAACGGCCGAGATCGCGGCCGCGGCGGGCGTGTCGGGCCTCGCCGTCACCAGCGGCTCGCCTGCGTCGCCGGCCTCGCGGAGTGACGGGTCGAGCGGAACCCTGCCGAGCAGCGGCACGTGCAGGTCGTCGGCGAGCTCCTGGCCCCCGCCCGAGCCGAAGACCTCGCCGCTCATGTTCTCGACCACGCCGAGCAGGCGCATGTTCGTCTTCTGCGCCATCAGTGCCGCCCGGGCGGCGATCTCTTGCGCGAGCGGCTGCGGCGTCGTCACGATCACGGCCTCCGCGCGCGGCAGGAGCTGGCCGAGCGAGATCGAGACGTCGCCGGTGCCCGGCGGCATGTCGACGACGAGTGTGTCGAGCTCGCCCCAGTGGACGTCCGAGAGGAACTGCTCGAGCGCGCGATGGAGCATCGGCCCCCGCCACATAACGGGCGAGTTGTCCTCCAGGAAGAAGCCGATCGACATCAACTTGAGGTTGTCTTTGACGGGCGGCACGATCATCCGGTCGACGACGACCGGTCGCTGGCGGATCCCGAGCAGGTGCGGGATCGAATGGCCGTAGACGTCGGCGTCCAGGATCCCGACGCGCTGACCCTGCGCGCCAAAGGCGGCGGCCAGATTGACCGTTAGAGACGACTTCCCGACGCCGCCCTTGCCGCTCGCGACAGCGATCACTCGCGTCGAGCGGTCGAGCGAGATGCCCTTCGTGCGCTCGGTGACGCCGCCGCGAAGCTTGGCGGTCAGCGCCGCCTTCTCATCCGGCGACATGACGTCGAAATCGAGCGAGACGCGCTCGACGCCGGCGACCGGCGCCAGAGCCTCGGCGACCTGCTGCTCGAAGCTCGACCTCAGCGGACAGCCGGCGACGGTGAGCGCGATCGTGACGGCGACGTCGCCGCCGTCGATGCGGACGTCGCGAACCATGTCGAGCTCAGTGACCGGCCGACGGAGCTCGGGGTCGATGACCTGCTCGAGCGCCTTCAGGATCTCGTCGCGCGGAGGCTCCACGCCAACGAGCCTAGCAACGCGAAGATAGCTGGATGACTTGGGCAGGCCTCGTCGTGCGGAACCTCTTGCGCCGGCCGGCGCGAACGTCGCTCACCGCCGCCGGGGTTGCGCTCGGTGTGGCGTTGATCGTGGCGCTGCTCTCGGTCACGGCCGGGGCCAAGAAAACAGCGGATCAGTTGATCCACGTCGGGCGAGCCGACTTCGGCCTCTTCCAGGCAGGCGCCTCCGATCTGACCTTGTCGCGCCTGCCGGAAGGTCTCGCGGACGAGGTTGCCCGTCAGCCCGGCGTCGCCGCCACCGGACGGATCTACCTCTACGTCACGAACGCGGGCCTCGTCTTCGGCTTCGCGCGCGGCGAGTTCCCTGCGCAGAGGCTCGTGATCACCCAGGGCAGGCGCGCCGCAGGTGACGAGGCGCTCGTCGGCGATGCGCGGGCCAGGACGAAGCATCTCCATGCGGGCGACACGGTCGCGGTCGGGCGGCGCCGCTTCCATGTGGCGGGCGTCTTCCACACCGGCGATCCGTTCGAGGACGGGGGCTTGGTGCTGCCGCTGCGGGCCGTCCAGCGCCTGGCCGGGCGTCCCGGTGACGTGACGACGATCTCGGTCGCCGTCTCGCTCGGCGCCAGGCCGCACGACGTCGCCCGGCGGCTCGAGCACGTCTTCCCGGGGACGACGGCGGTGACCGAGCCCGGTCAGGTGGTGAAGATCGACACCTCGAGCCGGGTGATCGTCTCGACCGGTTGGATCATCTCGCTGCTCGCGCTGATCGTCGGCGGGATAGCGGTCACGAACACGATGGCGATGTCGGTCTTCGAGCGCGTCCGCGAGATCGGGATCCTGCGTGCTGTGGGCTGGCGGACGACGAGAATCTCGGCGCTGATCGTCTCGGAGGCGGTCGGCAT
>Ga0209808_1000650_pt1 | contig 17108 bp, 13 predicted proteins | sample GraSoiAngelo_157_FD_186171 | JGI IMG/M metagenome (GOLD analysis project Ga0209808, IMG submission 186171) | Grasslands soil microbial communities from the Angelo Coastal Reserve, California, USA - 14_1009_16_20cm (SPAdes) (version 2) | ecosystem: Environmental > Terrestrial > Soil > Grasslands ... | reverse complement strand
CGATCGGCACTTCGCCACCGCCGGATTCGTGCGCGTTCCCGCCGACGTCCCGGCGGAGCAGGTTCGCTAGCGTCCGTCAGCCGCCCCGCCCGAAGCGCACTACCGCCTCGGCGTACGGCTCCGGCCGCTCGAGGCCGACCACGTGTCCGGCGTTCTCGATCATGTGCACGCGCGCCCCGGGGATCTTGTCCCCGAAGATGCGCGCGTAGAGCGGCGCGACGAAGCGATCCTCCGTTCCCCACACGACGAGCGTCGGCGCCTTGATGCGCGAGAGGCGCTTCTCGAGGCCGTGCTCGGGGATCGGGAAGAGGAACTTGGCGGCGGTGCGGAAGCCGCGCACCAGGGAGATCAGGAACTCGACCTGGTCCTGGGTGCGGTCGTCCTTCTCGCTGAAGAGCGTGGTCACGGCGTGCAGCCCCTGCGCGGCCGGGCAGCTCTGGTCGTGGAAGAGGTACGGGACGAGCTCGTGCGGCATCATGCCGAACATGTCGGCCACCGGCGCCTCGTCGCGCCAGAGGCCGATCGGCGCGGCGAGCGCGAGCCGCCCGATGTCGCGCGGGCGCAGCGCCGCCATCTCGGCCGCCATCCAGCCGCCCATCGACTCGCCGAGCACGTAGGGACGCTGGAGGTCGAGCGCCTCCATCACGTCGAAGCAGTGGAGGACCAGATCGAGCTGGTCGTCGAGGTGCTCGAGGCCGGTCGACTGCCCGAAGCCGGGGAGGAGGGGCGCGTAGACGTGGTACTCGCGCGCCAGCAGCGGAAGCGCGCCCTCCCAGGCCGGGATGCCGCCCGCCCCGTGCAGGAAGAGGAGGGGGACGCCGTCGCCGGCATCCAGCACCTCGACGGTCGGCCGCCCCGCGCCGAGCGGGATGACGCGCGAGCGCGGCGGCGCGCTCATGCCGCCGCCGGCCGCTCGGCCGCCCGCCGCGCCGCCTCGTTCTGGCCGCCCGGCACCACGCGCTCGGCACGGGGCAGCGGCTTCGGCGACCAGTGGTCCTCGTACTCGCTCCAGATGGGACGGAGGTGCGGCATCACCTCGGTCGCCAGGAGGTACGTCGAGCGGTTGGTCAGCTCGATGGGCGAGGAGCCGATGTGGCCGCCGATCGCGAGGTGGCCGACGCGCAGCGAGCGCGCCAGCTCCTCGAGCTGCTGGCGCACGGTCGCGGGCGAGCCCGCCACGATGTAGCGCTGCTCGACCAGCTCCTTCCAGCTCTTGTTCTGCCCCATGTTCAGGCTCGTGTTGCCGACCTGCGCGACGATGCCGGCGCGCATCGAGGCCTCGCTCACGTAGCCGGGCGCGCTCGAGGTGCCGGGGTAGAGGTGGAGGCACTTGTTGAAGAAGTAGTCGACGTGCGGCCACCACTCGCGCTCGCAGGACGCGTCGGTGTCGCTGATGCACACCTGCTGGAAGAAGGCGCCGGCGTAGGGGTTCGGCTCCAGGCCTCTCGCCGCCAGGCGCTCCCAGTAGCCGTCCATCATCTTCTGCGCGCGCTTGTAGCCGCTGAAGGAGAGGTAGCTGTAGTTGTAGCCGTGCTCGGCGCAGAAGTCCCAGGTCTCGAGCGAGCCGAGGCCGGGGATCCAGATGGGCGGATGCGGCTTCTGGATGGGCTGCGGCCAGAGGTTCACGTAGCGCAGCTTGGTGTACTTGCCGTTCCACGCGAAGGGCTCGCGCTCGGCCCACGCCTTGATGATGAGGTCGTGCGCCTCGCGGTACTTGTCGCGCACGGTGGCCGGGTTCTGGCCGTAGCAGTAGTTGATGTCCATCGAGGTGCCGACCGGGAAGCCGGCGATCAGCCGCCCGCCCGAGATGACGTCGAGCATCGCGAACTCCTCCGCGACGCGGATCGGCGGGTTGTAGAGCGCGATCGAGTTGCCGAGCACGAGGAGGTTCGCATTCTGGCAGCGGCGCGCGAGCGCGGCGGCCATCAGGTTGGGCGACGGCATCATGCCGTAGCCGTTCTGGTGGTGCTCGTTCACGCCGATGGCGTCGAAGCCCATCTGGTCGGCGTACTCGAGCATGTCGAGGTACTCGTTGTAGAGCTGGTGGCCGCGCACCGGGTCGTAGAGGCGGTTCGGGATGTCGACCCAGATGCTGTGGTAGCGCTCGCGGAAGTCGGGCGGCAGCCAGCGATACGGCATGAGATGGAACCAGCTGAACTTCATGGTGCCCTCCGTCGGGACCCGCTCGGGGCCGCGCCCGCAAGGCGTGGCACAGGGCGTGGGCGAAGGCAAGCGCGTACGGGGTCTGTGAACGAACCCTCACCCGTCGTCGCGGAAGAACGTGACCAGCTCGTCGGCGCGCGCCTCGGCGTCCGCCCGTCCCAGCTCGATCAGGTGCTCGGCGTAGCAGTGGTCGAAGTAGAGGTAGGAGAGCAGGTCCGCCTCGCCCGCGATGCCGCGCACGGTGTAGCGGAGCGCCGCGTCGGAGAGCCAGGCCCGGAGCCCCGCCCCGCCGCGGTGCGCCTCCAGGCACTCGGCCGCCATCACGGACAGGTCCCGCGAGGGGAGGACGTAAACATCTCGCACCACGCGGTAGGGCGTGCCGCGCATCTGCTCGATCACCTGGTTGATGCGGCGGAGGAAGTCGGGGCCGTAGGCGCGCGCGCCGGTGTCGAGGATCGCGTTCACCAGCCGGAGCCGGTCGACGTCGTAGTCGACGTGGTCCAGGAGGAGCGCGTTCAGCACCTTGCCGGCGAGGTAGGCGAGCGAGCTGTAGTTCGCCTCGCGGTGCGCGGCGAGCGCGGCCTCCTCCGCGGGCGTGGGCATGTGGCGGAGCCCGACGATGAGGAGCCGGTCGGCGCCCAGGCGGAGCGCCGGGGCGAGCGGCGTGTTCAGGCGCAGCCCGCCGTCGCAGTAGTAGGCCCCGTCGATGCGCGGCGCCGGGAAGAGGAACGGGATGGCCGCCGAGGCGAGCGCGTGTCCGGGCCCGAGCCGAGCCGGGCGGGCGATGACGAACGGGTCGCGCGCCCAGCGGCGCACGGCGCCCTCGCGGTTGTCGACCCAGACCACGGACTTGCCGGAGCTGATCTCCGTGGCGGCCAGGGCGACCGCGTCGACCTCGCCCGCGTCCACGTGGCGGCGGAGGTCGTCCCACGGGATGCTCTCGCGCACCAGGCGCTCGAGCGGGAGCGTGTCGAGGAGGCCGGTCAAACGCTCGGGGATGGCCCCCTCGGCGGGCATCGTCCGCCGGCCGGCGAGCCCCAGGAGGCGGAGCGGGATGCCCACCACGTCGCCCACGCCGACCTGGTAGACGCCGCGCACCTCGAGCGAGCGCCAGATGTCGATCAGCCCGCGGCCGGCGTGCGGCCGGCCGAGCGTGGCCGCGATGTAGCAGGCGTGGATGGCGCCGACGCTGGTCCCGGTGAGGATCTGGAAGCGCACCGGCCGCTCGAGGCGGCGGGGCAGGTCGTCGAGCACGTAGGAGAGCACGCCGGCCTCGTAGGCGCCGCGCGCCCCGCCGCCCGACATGATGAGCGCGAACCTGGCCATTAGCGCGCCGGTTTCCGTCGCGCACGAATCCGAGTCAAGTGGATGGCGCGACGCCGCGGGCGGTGCTACATTCCCCCGACTCGACGGAGGATCTGTCATGCCGACACCCGTGATCGTGAGCGCGACGCGCACCGCCATCGGCACCCTGGGCGGCGCCCTCGCGCAGACGCCCGCCACCAAGCTGGGCGGCGTCGCGGTGCGCGAGGCGATGCGCCGCGCCCGCCTCGAGCCCGCGCAGGTGGACGAGGTGATCCTGGGCCACGTGCTCCCGGCGGGCCTCGGGTTGAACCCGGGCCGCGTCGCCGCGTTCGACGGCGGCGTCCCGAAGGAGGTGCCGAGCTTCACGGTGAACAAGGCCTGCGGCTCGGGGCTGAAGGCGGTCGTGCTCGCGGCCCAGGCCATCCAGCTCGGCGACGCCGAGGTGATCGTCGCGGGCGGCATGGAGAGCATGAGCGGGGCGCCCTACATCCTGAAGAAGGCCCGCTTCGGCATCCGCCTGGGGCACGACGAGATCCTCGACTCGATGGTCGCCGACGGCCTCACCTGCCCGATCACCTTCGTGCACATGGGCATCACCGCCGAGAACATCGCCAGCAAATATGGCATCAGCCGAAACGAACAGGACGAGTTCGCGGCCGAGAGCCAGCAGAAGACGGCCGCCGCGCAGCAGGGCGGGAAGTTCAAGGCGGAGATCGTACCGGTCGAGATCCCCGCCAAGAAGGGCGAGACGCTCCGCTTCGACACCGACGAGCACCCGCGCGGCGACACCACCGCGCAGCGGCTCGCGGGACTCAAGCCCGCCTTCAAGAAGGACGGCTCGGTCACCGCCGGCAACGCCTCGGGCATCAACGACGGCGGCGCCGCGGTGGTCGTCATGTCGGACCGCAAGGCGAAGGAGCTCCGGCTGACGCCGCTGGCCACCATCCGCGCCTACGCGGCTGTGGGCGTCGATCCGTCGATCATGGGCATGGGCCCGTGGCCGGCCTCGGAGAAGGCGCTCGAGCGGGCAAAGCTCCGGCGGGAAGAGATCGATCTCTGGGAGCTGAACGAGGCGTTCGCGGCCCAGTCGCTCGGCGTGCTGCGCGAGCTCCACATCCCCAAGAACCGGGTCAACGTGCACGGCGGCGCCATCGCGCTCGGCCATCCCATCGGGGCGAGCGGGGCGCGCGTGCTGGTGACGCTCCTCCACGCCATGGCGGACCGCGACGCGCGGCTCGGCGTGGCCTCGCTCTGCATCGGCGGGGGGCAGGGGATCGCCCTGGTCGCCGAGCGCGCCTGATCCGCCGTGGCCGTCGCCGCATTCTTCGACATCGACGGCACGCTCATCGCGCGCAACTCCGCCCCGCTCTACATGCGCCATCTGCGTCGGACCGGACAGGCGCGGCGGCGCGATCTGGCGCGCACCATCTACTACCTCTGGCGCTACAAGCTGGGGCTCCTCGACATCGAGCGGGCGCTGGCGGTCTCGCTCGGCTGGGTCCGCGGCCGCGACGAGGCGGCGGTGCGCGCCGACTGCCGGTCGTGGTACGAGCGCATCGTCCGGCGTTACCTGCGCCCGGCCATGGCCGCGACCGTCGAGGCGCACCGGCGGGCGGGCCACCTGCCCGTCATCCTGACCAGCGCGACGCGCTACCTGGCCGAGCCGGTGGCGGCCGACCTGGGCATCGAGCACCTCCTCGTCACCCAGCTCCTGGTGCGCGACGGGCGCTTCACGGGCGAGGCCGTGCGCCCGCTCTGCTACGGCGAGGGCAAGACCTGGTGGGCGGAGCGCTTCGCCGCCGCGCGGGGGGTTGACCTGGGACGCAGCTACTTCTACACGGACTCGATCACCGACCTGCCCCTGCTCGAGCGGGTCGGTGAGCCACGCATCGTGAATCCGGATCCGCGGCTGCGCCGCGTGGCGGCGCGGCGGGGGTGGCCCGTGCTCCAGCTCGGGCCACGCGACGAAGCACCGACGTTCGGGGAGGGTGAGGGCACATGGCGAACCAACGCATGCGGGGCCGGACCGCACGCAAGCGCACGCTGATCGGGCCCCTCGTCATGCTGGGGAGCGGGGTGGTGGCCGGTGTGCTGCTCTGGCGCTTCCTGATGCTCGAGCCGCCACCGGCAGCCGGGCTCCGGCTGGGTGCGCCCGGGCAGCTCTCGCACCAGGATCGGCACGCGCTCGATCGCCTGTTCGCCGAGCCTCACGCGCGCCCGTAGCGGCGCCGCCGCCGGGGGGAGGTGGGGATGGCGACCATCGACGAGAATCTGCGTCGGGTCCCGCCGCAGAGCCTGGAGGCCGAGGAGTCGGTCCTGGGCGCGGTCATGCTCGACAACACGGTCGTCGACCGCGTTGTCGAAATGCTCCGGCCCGAGGACTTCTACCGCGGCGCGCACCGCAAGCTCTTCCGGGCGATGGTGGAACTGAACGGGCGGAGCGAGCCGATCGACCTGATCACGCTCTCCGAGACGCTCAAGGCGCGCGGGGACCTGGCCGAGGTGGGCGGCGGGGCCTACCTGGCCGAGCTGACCGAGCGCGTCCCCACCGCCGCCAACGCCGTCCATTACGCCAAGATCGTCCGCGAGCGCTCGATCCTGCGCGGGCTGATCGAGGCGTCCACCGAGATCGCGATGCGCGGCTACCAGGCGCGCGACAACGTCGACGAGCTCCTCGACCACGCCGAGCAGCTCATCTTCGGCATCCAGGAACGCAAGGTGAAGCAGGCGTTCGCCAAGCTCTCCGAGGTCCTGGTCGAGTCGATCAAGACGATCGAGCGCCTCTACGAGCAGAAGCAGGCCGTGACCGGCGTGCCGACGGGCTTCGCGGACCTGGACGCGCTGACCGCGGGCCTGCAGCCGTCGGACCTGATCGTGGTGGCGGGGCGGCCCAGCATGGGGAAGTGCCTCGCCGCCGACGCGGAGATCGTGCTCGCGGATGGCAGCGTGCGGACGATCGAGGAGATCGTCCAGGCGCGCTCTGCACGATTGCTCACGCTGACCGACCGCTGGCGGCTCGTCCTCGCGGAACCAGCCGCCTTCGTGGACGATGGCTTCAAGCCCGTCTTCGAGGTCACCACGCGGCTCGGACGGAGGGTTCGGACCACGCTCAGCCATCCCTTTCTGACCGTCGACGGATGGAAGCCGCTCGGGGAGCTTCGCGCCGGCGATCACGTGGCGATCCCACGCCGGATCGATGCGGCCGGCGAGGGTTCGCTCGGCGAGGAGCGGGTCAAGATCCTCGCCTATCTCCTCGGTGACGGAACGCTCACGGGTCCCTGCCCGGGCTTCACCAACAGCGACCCGAGGCTTCGCGCCGACTTTCGCGACGCGGTCGCCCGGTTCGGAGGACTGGCGACGCGGGAGGACACGTCGGGCGGGCGGGCGCCGACCGTCGTGGTCTCCTCCGACCACCGCGAGATCGCCGAGCGGCGGGCTCGGTTCGGCGCGGAGCTGCGGCGCAACCTGGCGGCTTCCCGGCGCTCGGCGCGGGACGTTGCGGCGCGCGTCGGAGTCACGCCTGGCGCCGTGACCTACTGGTGCGCAGGGCAGGCGGCGCCACGACCGGCCACCTTCCGGAATCTGTGTGTCGAGCTGGACCTGGACGAGGAGGAGCTCGCGCCCGGCGGGCTGCGCGCGATGCGGAAGAGCGAGCGCAACCGGCTCACGCGCTGGCTCGAGTCGCTCGGCCTCTGGGGCAAGACCGCCTGCGAGAAGTTCATCCCGGAGCCGATCTTCACGCTGCGCCGCGACGAGCTCGCCTGCTTTCTGAATCGGCTGTTCGCGACCGACGGCTGGGCCACCGTGCTGGCGAGCGGGCAGGCGCAGCTCGGGTTCTGCTCGACCAGCGAGCGCATGGCCCGACAGGTGCAGCACCTCCTCCTGCGCTTCGGCGTGATCGCCTCCCTCCGCCACCGGCTCGTCAAGTACGGGGGAGACCGGCGCCCGGCTTTTCAGCTCGACATCACCGACGCGGAGTCGATCCGCGCCTTTGACGAGGAGATCGGCATCTTCGGGAAGGAAGCCGCTCTCGCGAAGGTGAGGGCGGCGCTTGCTCGGAAGAAGTATCAGACCAACCGCGATCTGATTCCCGCCGGTGTGTGGCGCCACATCGACGCGGCGAGGCAGGGGGCGACCTGGCGCTCGATCGGCCTCGGCATGGGCCTCACGGACAATTCGAACCTCCACGTGGGGCGCCGGGCACTGTCCCGCCGTCGTCTGGCCGCATTTGCCCGCGCACTCGGGGACTCCCGCCTGCACGATCTCGCGACCAGCGACGTGTACTGGGACGAGATCGTCTCCATCGAGCCGAGAGGCCTCGGCCGGGTCTACGACCTGACCATCCCGGGCACCCACAACTTCGTCGCCAACGACGTCTGCGTCCACAACACGGCCTTCTGCCTCAACATCGCCGAGCACGCCGCGCTCCGTACCGACACCGGGGTCGCCATCTTCTCGCTCGAGATGGCGAAGGAGCAGCTCGCCATGCGCATGCTCTGCTCCGAGGCGCGTGTCGACCTGGCGCGCGTGCGCACCGGCCACCTCTCCGACCGCGAGTTCCCGAAGCTCGCCATGGCGGCCGGGCGCCTCGGCGACGCGCCCATCTACATCGACGACACGCCCGCCCTCTCGGTCCTCGAGCTGCGCGCCAAGGCCCGGCGGCTGAAGCGCGACGCCGCTGCGAAGCTCGGGCTCGTGATCGTGGACTACATCCAGCTCATGCGGGGCAGCGAGGGCAAGGACAACCGCGAGCAGGAGATCTCGGAGATCTCGCGCTCGCTCAAGGCGCTCGCCAAGGAGCTCCGCGTCCCCGTGGTGGCGCTGTCGCAGCTGAACCGCCAGGTCGAGAACCGCACGCCGCCCGTGCCGCGCCTGGCGGATCTTCGCGAATGTGTCACGGGCGACACGCTGGTGATGCTCGGCGACGGTCGCCGCGTCCCGATCGCCGGCCTGGTGGGCAGCGACCCCCGCGTGCTCGCGATGTCCGTGGACGGGCACGTCGTCGAAGCGCGAAGCGATCGGGTGTGGCGTGTCGGCAGGAAGCCCGTATTCCGGGTCACGCTCGCGACCGGTCGCACGGTGACGGCGACGGCCCGGCACCGCCTGCGCTCGGGAACGGGATGGTCTCGCGTCGGCGAGCTACGGGTCGGGGATCGGATCGCCGCGGCGCGCTCCTTGCCCGAGCCGCAGGACCCGGTCGTCTGGCCCGATGGCCACGTCGTTCTCCTCGGTCATCTGATCGGCGATGGCAGCTATCTCGAACACCAGCCGCTGCGCTACACGACGAGCTCGGAGGAGAACAGCGTCGCGGTCGCGGACGCAGCGCGCGGGTGCTTCGGGAACATCGTGCGGCGCTACGCCGGCCGCGGGGCGTGGCACCAGCTCCTGCTCAGCGGGAACGGCAATCGCTGGCGGCCCGCGGGCGTGAATGCCTGGCTTCGCTCGCTCGGCGTCTTCGGGCAACGCAGCGGTGAGAAACGCGTTCCCATCGAGGCGTTTCGGCTTTCGAACCGACAGGTCGGCCTGCTGCTCCGGCACCTGTGGGCGACGGACGGTTGCATCTGGGTGCCGCCGGGGGGTGGCGATCACGCGCCGCGCGTCTACTATGCGACGACCAGCGAGGGGTTGGCGGCAGACGTCGCGGCGCTTCTGCTGCGCTTCGGCATCACCGCACGAACGTACAGGGTGTCCCAGGGAACGAGCACGGGCTACTCCGTCTCCGTGTCCGGCAGCGATCAGCAGCGCCGCTTCCTGGAGCACGTTGCAACCTTCGGACCCCGGCGGGTGCCGGCGGAGCGACTCGCGCGTCTCCTCGCCCGAACGCGCGCAAATACCAACGTCGACACGCTGCCGCGCGAGCGCTTCCGTTTGGTGAAGCAGGCGATGCAGCAGCGGGGCCTCTCGCAGCGCGCCATGGCCAGCCTTCGGGGCACCGCCTACGGTGGGACCGCGCACTTCCGGTTTGCCCCCTCGCGCGTCCTGCTCGCCGAGTACGCGCGAATCCTCGAAGAGCCCGCGTTGCTTGCCGAGTCGGAAAACGAGGTGTTCTGGGATCGAGTCATCGCGATTGAACCGGCGGGAGAGGCAGACGTGTTCGACCTGACGGTGCCCGGACCGGCCTGCTGGCTCGCGGACGGCATCGTGAGCCACAACTCCGGCGCGATCGAGCAGGACGCGGACGTGATCTGCTTCCTCTACCGCGACGAGTACTACAACCCGGATGACACCGAGAAGCAGGGCGTCGCCGAGGTCCACATCGCCAAGCAGCGGAACGGCCCTGTCGGCAAGATCGAGCTGACCTTCCTGAAGGAGTACACCCGCTTCGAGAACCGCGAGGTGGCGCCCGAGGGCGAGAGCGGTGGTGACGCGGGGCCGTAGAGCCGCCGCGCGTTCTCGCCCAGGATGCGGCGCTGGCTCTCCGCCGGCAGGGGCGCGATCACCTCGCGCAGCTCCGCCGTCGCCCCGGGGAAGGTGGCGTCGAAGTGCGGGTAGTCCGACGCCCACACGAAGCGGTCGTCGCCCAGGAGCTGGACCATCGCCGGGAGCGTCTTCTCGTCGGGATCGAAGCTCACCCACACCTGGTCGTGGAACTGCTCGAGCGCGCCGCGCTTCACCCCCGCGCGCAGGCTCGGCAGGAGCCGCATGTGGTGATCGAGGCGCTCGAGCCAGCTCTGGATCCACCCCCCGCTCGACTCGAGCACGATCACCTGGAGGTCGGGGAAGCGCTCGAGCACGCCCGAGAAGACGAGGTGCGTGAGAGTCACCATCGAGTCGATGGGAAAGCCCGCCGCGGCGGCGTAGCTGATGTCGGGGAAGTCGAAGCCGAGCGTCGCCCCCGGCATGTCCCACATGGCGAGCGGATGGAACCCGACGGGCACGCCGAGCGCGGCCGCCGCCTTCCAGAACGGGTCGTACCAGCGGTCGTGGAAGGGGTGGCCGCCATAGGGGTTCGGGCGGATGAAGACGCCGCGAAAACCGAGCTCGCGCACGCAGCGGCGCGCCTCGGCGACGGCGGCCTCGACGTCGATCATGGGGACCGCGCCGACGCCGACCAGGCGCTCGGGGGCCGCGGCGCAGTAGTCGCGGAGCCAGTCGTTGTAGGCGCGGCAGAGGCCCTGGGCGATCCCGGGCGGCGCGTTGCCGATCGAGAGGCCGATGGTCGGGTAGAGGACGGCGACGTCGATGCCGTCCGTGTCCATGTCCTTCAGCCGCGCGGCGCCGTCGAAGGCGCCGGCCGGTGCATCGTCGTAGCCGATCTTCCCGGTGAGCACGTCGTCGGCCCGTTGGCCGACCGAGCCCGCGAGTCCGAGGAGGCGACCCACCGTCCCCGAGATGGGATGCGGGCGCGTCGCCTGCGGGCTGTGCTCGGCGGGGAGGACACGGGCGCCGCTGGCCGGGTCGGGGACGAGGATCAGCTCGGCGAGCCTCGCGTCGAGGTAGCGCTGCCACATGCCGCGCGGCTCGAGGACGTGGCCGTCCGCATCGATCACCGCGCCGTTCGCCCGTCCTGCCATGGTGGAGCCTCCTTCCGCCGGCGCCGCATCTCGGCGCGCAGCCGCGCCGTCGCCTCCGCGTCGAGCGCGAGGTCGAGGTCCTCGAGCGACCCGGTCAGCACGATGCCGTAGTCGTCTCGCGCGCTGCGCGGCGAGACGTACTCGTCGAGGACGTCCTCCAGGACCTTCACGGGATCGCGGTCGAGCGGGTCACCCCACCCCCCGCCACCGCCGTAGTGGTAGGCGATCGCCTCGCCCGCCTCGTGCGGCACGAGGCGGGTCGTGTTCCCCGCCTCCTCCCGCGCGCCGCCGACCCGGAGCTCGAGGCGGTTCGGCGCCCCGGGCTTGCCGCCCGCGATGCCCGGCATCGGGTACTTGCGGCCGACGACGTAGGTGTAGACGGTGGCGGGCGCGGTGAGCTGCTTTCGGTAGAGCGTCCCGGGCCCGCCGCGGAACTCGCCCGCCCCGCCGCTGTCGGTCGCGTAGTCGCGCGCGAGCTGGCGCTGCGGGAAGATGCTCTCGTTGATCTCGGCGGTGGCGCGGATCAGGTTCCCGAAGCTCACGTTCATCGAGCCCCAGCCGTCCTGGCCGCGCACGGCGTTGCAGTGCGCGGCGATCGTGTCGGCCGAGTTGTCGATGAAGAGCCGCCCGGTGCGCGGGTCGGTGCCGAAGATCACGGTCGGCATGCCGATCTTGTAGATCTGCGGGCAGCAGCGGTCGGGGATGACCGGCTCGAGCGCCTTGGCGATCGCCTCGCCGACCTCGGTGCCCGGGTGATGCGTCCCCGCCGCCACCGAGCGGCCGGGCGGCGGGTTCAGACAGCAGCCCTCGGGCACCACCAGCTCGATCGAACGGAAGAAGCCCTCGTTCTTGGGAATCGTCGGGTCCATCATGGAGGCGAGCTGCGCGACCACGTAGCCGCGCGTGTTGCCGAACGACGAGTAGGCCTGGATCTCGGGGCGCGCGTCGGAGCCCGTGAAGTCGATCTTCAGGCGGTCCCCCTTCACCGTCACCGTGCAGTGGAGGTGGATGTCGGGGTTCCCCTTCGGGTCGTGGTCGACGTAGACGTCCGATTCGTACACGCCGTCGCGCCAGCGGCGGACCTCCTCGCGGAAGCGGCGCGCCGCGAGCTCGATCATCTCCTCGACCGCGCGCCGGACCGTCGCGGTGCCGTGGCGCGCCAGCACCTCCTGCAACCGCCGGACGCCGAGCTGCGCCGCACCCACCTGCGCGCGCAGATCGCCCACGAAGGTCGGCGTGCGGTTGTTGACGCGCATGAAGTAGGTGAGGTCGCGCCGCTCGCCCCCGCGCTCGTAGAGCTTGAGGGCCGGAAAACGCACCCCCTCCGCCCAGATGTCGGGCGCGTCGGCGTTGTACCCGCCCGGCATGCCGCCGCCGGTGTCGGCGTGGTGGCACTGGATGGAGGCGATCAGGACCAGCTCGCCCGCGTGAAAGACGGGCGCGAAGACGTTGTAGTCGGGCAGGTGGCCGCCGCCGTGGTAGGGGTCGTTGGCGACCAGCACGTCGCCGTCGTGGAGCCCGCCCGGCCCGAAGAACTCGAGCGCGAAGCGGACGGGGAGGGTGGAGGAGAGCATGAACTGCGGGATGCCGACGCTGAGCGCCGCGAGGGCGCCCGAGGCGTCCAGGATGGTCGCGTTGCGCTCGTTCGACTGGTTCAGGATCGGCGTGGTGGCCGTCAGGCTCACGTGCGTCGCCATCTCGTAGGCGATCGTCTCCATGGCGCCGCGGATGATCTCGGCGGTGATCGGATCGAGCCGGCGGCGCCGGCGCGCGCCCGGAGGGCTCGGCAGGCGCGTGGCCGGACGGCTCGCCATCGGCGTTCCGATACCACGGGGGGCCGTGGTATGCGCAAGGCGTGGACGAGGCGCCGTGGATCGTCGACGCGTGGGTGAACCTGCTCGGGCCGGCGGGCGGGGTGGAGGGGGCCAGTATCTTCGGCCGCTACGGTCAGCTCGCGGCGCTGCGCGCGGGGACAAAGCCCGAGGCGCTGGTCGCCGAGATGGACGCCGCGGGCGTGGCGCTGGCCGGCCTCGCGGGGGCCGACGCCGGGTGGGTAGCCGAGACCTGCGCCCGCTACCCGGGCCGCTTCTTCGGCATGGTGAGCCCCGACCCGCGCAACGTCATGGCCTGCCTGCGGACGATCGAGTCGTGCGTGCGCGACCACGGCTTCAAGGCGGTGAAGATCGAGCCCTTCGTGTGGGGGAAGCCGCCGACCCACCCGATGTACTATCCGATCTACGCCAAGTGCGTGGAGCTCGACATCACGTTCACGACGCAGATCGGCCACACCGGCCCCGACACCTTCCCCTCCGAGGTCGGCCGTCCCCTCTACCTGGACCAGCTCGCGCTCGACTTCCCCGAGCTGCGCATCGTGGGCGGCCACATCGGCTGGCCGTGGACCGAGGAGGCGATCGCCGTCGCCTGGAAGCACCGGAACGTCTGGATCGACACCTCGGCGCACGTCCCGAAGCACTTCCCGCCGAGCTTCGTCCACTTCATGCGGACCTTCGGCCAGGACAAGTGCCTGTTCGCGTCGGACTGGCCGCTGCTCCCGATCGCGCGGCCGCTGGGTGAGCTCGACGAGCACTGCGCGTTGGGTGCCGCGGTGCGCCGGAAGTTCCTGCGCGCGAACGCCGTCCGGGCGTTCAAGCTCGAGGTGGCGCCATGAAACCGCTCGCTTTCCGACCGCATCCCTGGCACGGCATCGAGCCCGGCCCGCGCTGCCCGGAGATCGTGACGGCCTACATCGAGATCGTGCCCACCGACGGCGTCAATCCTCTCGTTCAAGCGGACGGCTCTGACGGGCCGGCGCTCAACTCGAACGTCACCCGGCTGACCGCTCGGGCCGTAGCGCGAGCGCCGCCGCCTGCCGCGCGAGCGCCTCCTCGGCCTCGCGCCCGCGCTGCCACGGCAGCACGACGACGCGTGCGATGCCGGCGCTGACGTAGCGCAGTATGTCGTCCGGCTCGAGCACGCCGCCCGCGTGGCTCACGGTCAGCTCGAAGGGCGCGGCTCCCCGCCCGGCGGCCGCGAGGAGCGCGCGCAGCTTCGTGGCCTGCACCGCCGCCGACTCGGGCGTGTGGCCGACGCCGTACCAGCCGTCGCCGAGCGCGGCGGCACGGCGGAGCGCGGCCTCCGTCTCGCCGCCGAAGACGATCGGTGGGTGGGGCTGCTGCACCGGCTTCGGCTCGAACCTGAGCGGGCCGAAGGAGAAGAAGCGCCCATGGAACTCCGGCTCGGTCTCGGTCCAGAGCGTGCGCAGCGCCCGGACGCACTCGCGCGTTCGTGCAGCGCGGGTCTGGAAGTCGATGCCGGCGGCCTGGAACTCCTCGGCGAGCCAGCCCACGCCGACGCCGAGCGTGAGCCGCCCGCCCGAGAGCACGTCGAGGCTCATGGCGAGCCGCGCGGTGACCAGCGGGTGGCGCAGCGGGAGAAGGTAGACGCTCGTCCCGAGCCGGATGCGCGCGGTCGCGGCCGCCACGTGCGTGAGCAGGACGAGCGGGTCGAGGTGCGGGGCGTCGGGCGAGAACGGCGCGACGCCGTCGGGCGCGTAGGGGTAGCGGCTCGCGATGTGGGTGGGGAGGACCAGGTGCTCCGGGACCCACACCGACTCGAACCCGAGCCCCTCGGCGTGGCGGGCGACGGCCGCCACGCGCTCGGGGCGGAGGCGGAAGAGCGCGACGCCGATCTTCATGCCGATCTCCCCTCGCGCCGGAGCACGGCGGCGATCCGCTCGCGGAGCAGATGCTTCTGGACCTTCCCGCTCGCCGTCACCGGCAGCGCGTCGATCAGCTCGAGCCGCTCGGGGAGCTTCCGCCGCGAGAGCTCGCGCGCCTCGAGGAAGCGCACCAGCTCGGCGAGCGTCGGCGGATCGCGCGTGTCGGCGGGCACGACGAAGGCGCACGCGCGCTCGCCTAGCCGCGGGTCCGGCATGGGCACGATCGCCACGCTCTCGACCTTCGGGTGCTCGCAGAGGAGGTCTTCGACCTCCCGGGCGCTGAACTTCTCGCCGGCGCGGACGATGATGTCCTTCACGCGCCCGGTGATGGTGAGGTAGCCCTCGGGATCGAGGACGCCCAGGTCCCCGGTGCGGAAGAAGCGGCGCTCGTCGAACGCGTCGGCGTCGAGGCGCGGGTCGCGATAGCCGAGGAACAGCTCCGGCCCCCGCGCCCAGATCTCGCCCTCGCCGCCCACGGGGACGGGCCGCCCCTCGGCGTCGCGCAGCTCGATCTCGCCCGGCGGGATGGGCGCGCCGTCGGTCTCGGCGCGCTTCGTCTCGGGGACGTGCGGGCCCGCCGAGCTGGTGATGCTCGGGAACTCGGTCGAGCCGTAGCCGCGGCCCGAGCGCACGCCCAGGCGGCGGATGGCCCGACGGATCAGCTCGGCCGGCACGTCGGCGCCGCCGCAGGGAAAGAGGCGGAGCGAGCGGAGGTCGAAGCGGTCGAGGGTCGGGAGGTCGACGACGCCCTGGAGGAACGGCGTCGCGCCCGCCGAGAACGTGCCCCGCTCGCGCTCGACGAGCGCGCAGAAGCGCTCCGCCTCCCACGTCTCCATGAGGACGCTGGTCGCGCCCAGCAGGGCGGGGAGCAGGATGCCGTAGAGGAGCCCCGAGATGTGGCCGACAGGGGAGGGCATGACGAGGACGTCGCCGGTGCCGAGCCCGTGGTAGCCGATCGTGGCGCGACACTCGGCGGCGAGCGTCGCCGTGCTGTGGAGGACGCCCTTCGGCTCGGCCGTGGTGCCCGAGGTGTAGAGGAGCAGGGCAGGCTCGTCCGGAGCGCGGCGCGCCGCGACGGGTCCGTCCGCCTGCGGGAGCGCCTCGACCTCCTCCACGACCAGGACGTCCCGCAGCGACGGGACGGCGGGTCGCACGCGCGCCGCCAGGGCGGCCAGGTCGACGCCGCGGAAGCGCCCCGGCACGACCAGCGCGACGCTCTCCGCCTGGCGCAGGATGAAGCGCAGCTCGCGCGCGCCGTAGATCGGGACGATCGGGTTCACGACGGCGCCCAGGCGGTGCACGGCGTGGAAGAGGACGGCCGCCTCCGCCCGATTCGGGAGCACGCAGGAGACGACCTCGCCGGCCCGCACGCCGCGCGCGGCGAGGCCGCCGGCGACGCGCGCGGCGAGCCGCCGGAGATCGGCCCAGGTGAGCCGCACCCGGTCGTCGACCAGCGCGGTCTTCTCCGGGGGCGCGCCCGCGGCGAGGAACATCAGAGGCCCATCGCGCGCGCCACCCGCTCGCGGTGGAGAGTGGCGGAGCCCCAGGCGAGCTCGGCCGCCTTGGCGCGCCGCGTGAAGAGCTGGAGGTCGTGCTCGGTCGAGAAGCCGATCGCCCCGTGCACCTGGTGCGCGTGCATGAAGAGGCGGCGGAGCGCATCGCTGCCGTACGCCTTCGCCGCGCCCACCTCGAGCTCGCCGGGGCGGCCCGCGTCGAGCGCCCACGCCGCCTGGTAGGCGAGCCAGCGGAGCGCGTCGAGGTCGCTCCGCATGTCGGCGCACCCGGGTCTTCGCGTGCTCGACGGTCATCTCGAGGACGCGCTCGGCGGCGCCGGCCGAGAAGGCGAGGGCGGCCACCGCGGCGTGGAGGCGGGCGCGCGCGAGGGCAGCGCCGGCGGGGCCGGGAAGCGCCTCGGCGGGCGCGTCGGCGAAGCGCACCTCGTAGACGTGCCCGCCGTCCAGGGTCGCCTGCCGCGCGCATTCGACGCCGGGTGCGCCGCGCTCGACGGCGACCAAGCCGCCGTTCTCGACCGCGACCAGCAGCAGGTCGGCCGCGGCCGCGACGGGAACGAAGCGCTTCGTCCCCGAGACGCGCCCCGCGCGCACCCGCGCCGTCGCTGCGCCCCACTCGTCGCGCCACCCGGGCTCGACGAGCGCCAGAGTGGCGATCGCGTCTCCCGCCGCGAGTCGCGGGAGCCACCGCCGGCGCTGCTCCTCGCTGCCGGCGGCGAGGACGAGCGGGGCGCCGAGCACCGCGGTCGCGACGAAGGGCGAGGGCAGGAGCACGCGTCCCATCTCCTCGAGGAGGAGCGCGACGTCGAGGAAGCCGAGCCCGCCGCCCCCGTACTGTGCGGGGAGCGCCATCCCCGGCCACCCCAGACCCGCGATCTCGCGCCACAGGGCGGCGCT
>Ga0209808_1000649_pt1 | contig 17113 bp, 20 predicted proteins | sample GraSoiAngelo_157_FD_186171 | JGI IMG/M metagenome (GOLD analysis project Ga0209808, IMG submission 186171) | Grasslands soil microbial communities from the Angelo Coastal Reserve, California, USA - 14_1009_16_20cm (SPAdes) (version 2) | ecosystem: Environmental > Terrestrial > Soil > Grasslands ... | reverse complement strand
AAGCAGCATCCGCTCCGCCATGTTCGAGTCCAGCGCCCCGCGGCGTTCCAGGAAGCGCGACAGCCGGTCCGCCAGGCGATCTCCCTGCTCAGGCCCGACCAGCGCCGGTGCCTGTCCGAGGGTGGAGACCGTCACAACGCTGTTCTCGAACTCCGCGGTGGCGGTGATTGCCCAGCGGCTTCGCGCGGGCGAGGAAGGCGTCAAGGGCAGCGGGACCCGTTCCGCCTCGGCGATCACACCGCGGCGGCGCATCGCTCGGACCACGCGCTCGGCGGCGTCCTGCGCCGCCTCGTGCCGGCCGCCGCCGACCGCTGCAACCACGGATACCTGGCGCAGGAGCCCGCGGTGCACCGCGCGCAGCGGGGTGAGCGCCGGGGCCGGATCGAGCGAGGCGACGATCTCGCCCTCGTCGCTTCCGAAGCCCGCATGCGTCAGCTCCAGCGAGATCTTCAGACCGAATCGTGCCGCGAATGGTGCCCAGCCGAGCCGCAGATCGTGGAACGTGGGCGCGCCGTCGCTGTGGTTGGGTCCGCGCAGCCGCAGCTCGGAAGGCTTTCCGAGCAGCGCGAGCGGCCAGGACAAGGTCCAGAGTGCGCGGGCCACCGCGCCCGGATAGGGGAGGTCGAGCACGTGTACGCCGGCGCGCGGGTGTGGAAGCGTCATCTCCACCTCGCCGGTGCCCGAGAGCAGGTCCTGCGCCTCGTCCGCGTCGCCGCCGAGCTTTACGGCCGCCAGCGCGAGCGCGAGATCCGCGTCGCGAAGCGGTCCGCACAGCCGAAGCGGAACGCCGGTGGCCAGCGCGAGACCGATCGCCCCGTCGAGAACCGCCTGCGCCGGACGTTCACCGACCTCTATCCCGCTGCGCATCCGGCCGGACTCTATCGCGCCCTGCGCAATGAACAAGGCATCAGGCGGGCCTCCCGTCCACCAGGATGTTGCGCAGACCAGCTGAGCGCGCGGCTTCGACGGCGGCGCTCACCTCCTGCTCGGTGACGCCGCGAGCGATCACCGGGAAGCGCTCGGCGCGATTCACGGGCCGGTATTGCGAGAGCACATTGATGCAAATCGCGGGTGAAACCGCGGCGATGAGCGGCATCAGCTTGTCGGGCGAGGCGACCGCGCCGGGGAGGACCAGGTGGCGGACGATCACTTCGGCCTGGCGGTGCATCTCGCGGAGCGAGCGCTCGAGAGCGGCGGTGTACCGTTTGCAACCGGAGAGCTCATACGCAGCCGCATCGTCTCCGTACTTCGCGTCCGGGAGATAGACGTCCACCACGCCCTCCAGCAGCCTGAGCGCCTCGAGGCTCTCGTAGCCGCCGCAGTTCCACACGACCGGCAACGACCAGCCATGCTCGGCCGCCACCGCGAGCCCTTCGAGCAGCACGGGGAGGACGTGCGTGGGCGTGACGAAGTTGGCGTTTGCCGCGCCGGACCTCTCCAGATCGACGAGCAGCGCAGCCAGCTGATCCGGGGAGGTGCGCACCGCGCCGCGACGCTCGAGCGAGAACGGCCAGGTCTCGCAGGTCTGGCAAGAGAGATTGCAGCCGGCGATCAGGATCAGTCCGGAAGGAACGAGCTGCGGCTCCTCTCCGTAATGGACGCCGGCCCCGGCCACCGAGAGTCCGTCGTCCTCCCGGCAGATCCCGGCGGGTCCGTGCCTGCGGTCGACGCCACAGAAGTGCGCGCAGAGGTCGCAGCGCGCGTAGTGGCGCCTGGCCTCGGCGGCGCGAAGCCGCAGCTCGCGCGCCGACAGCTTCACACCGGCCTCATCTGCCCGCGTGGCACCACCAGCAGCGCCCCGCCGGAGATGCACAGGTCCTGTCCGATGCAGTGCGAGGAAGCATCGCTCGCCAGCCAGAGCACTGCGTTGACGACGTCGTCCACTTCCGCCACGCGCTGGTTCGGCAGGGTGGGCACGAGCGCCGGCCCGATGCGCTGCAAGGATTGCTCCGCCATCGGCGTGCGCACCCAACCGGGCGAGACCAGGTTGACGCGGACCTCGGGCGCCAGCTCCACGGCGATCGACATCATCATCGACTGGACCGCGCCCTTGGAGGCGGCGTAGTGCGAATGCCCGGGCTCTCCGCGCTGACCGGCGGTGCTCCCGATGAAGACGGCGTTCCTCAGGCCAGCGCGCAGCAGGTCCCGCACGAGATAGAAGGCGGAGTACACGTTCACCCGGAACATCTCTTCCAGCGCGGCGGCGGAGATGCTCGCGATCGGCGCGGGGCCGTAGATCCCGGCCGAATGCACCAGCAGATGCACCTCGCCGAGCCGCTCGCGAGCAGCTCGCACGACCTCGACGCAGCCCTGCTCGACCGAAAGATCGGCGCGAACCGGAATGGTTCCTTGCGGCGGTGGGTGCGTGCGGTGCTGGCCAGCCACGCGCATGCCCTGCTTCAGAAGGGCCTCTGCGATCCCGCGGCCGATTCCGCTGGAAGCCCCGGTCACCAGGGCCGTGCGCCCGGCGAGGTCCGGATAGGTCGGAAACATTGCCCATTCTTCGCACACATGGTTCAGGTAGGCGAGGTGCTCGAAGCGCTGATCATCTTCGTCGCGACGTACATCTTCCTCGCTGGCACGGAACTGCCGTTCCTCAAGCTCGACCGCCCTGGGGGCGCGGTCGCGGGCGCCGTGGCGATGGTCGCCCTCGGCGTGCTCACGCCGGAGCAGGTCTACCGCGATGCCATCTCCTGGGACACCCTCGTCCTGCTCCTGGGGATGATGGTGATCACGAGCGTGATGGCGCGCGCCGGGATCTTCCGCTGGATCGCATGGGTGGCGCTGCGCCGCGCGCACGGTCCACGAGCAGTCCTCGCGGTGCTGGTCCTGGTCGCGGGCGGGCTCTCCGCGCTTCTCGTGAACGATACGGTCTGCGTGATGTGCACACCGCTCGTTCTCGCGCTGGTCGAGGCCGCCGCGCTGCCGCCGCTTCCGTACCTGCTCGGGCTGGCATTTGCCTCGAACGCAGGGTCAGTCGCGACGCTCACCGGCAACCCGCAGAACATGCTGATCGGCACGCTGAGCGGCATCGGGTACGCACAGTTCAGCAAGGCGTTGCTGCTGCCTGCCCTCCTTTCCGTAGGCGCCGTCCTCTGCGTGCTTCTGGTCGCGTTCCGCCGCGAGCTGGCGTGGAAGCGTCTCTCGGTGGATCTGGACGCTCCGCCGCCCCTCAACAAGCCTCTGTCGCTGCTCTGCGCCGGCGGTCTCGCCTTCGTCCTCGCCGGGTTCCTGCTCGGCTACAATCTCGCCTGGACGGCAATGACAGGCGCCGCGCTGCTGCTCGCCCTCTCCCGGCAGCCGCCCAAGGCGATGTTCGCGCAGGTCGATGGGTCCCTGCTGCTGTTCTTCGCCGGGCTGTTCGTGGTCACGCACGGGGTCGCGCAGGCCGGGATCGCCGAGCGCATCCATACCGCGCTCGCACCCCTGCTCGGTTCTGACGCGCCGCAGCAGACGGTCCGGTTCGGGCTCTTCACGGTGGCGGCCTGCCAGCTCGTCAGCAACGTGCCGTTCGTGCTGCTCGCGGCGCACTGGGTGCCGAAGCTCGCCGACCCTCATCTTGCCTGGCTGTCGCTCGCGCTCGTCTCGACGCTCGCGGGAAACCTGACGCCGGTAGCTTCGGTCGCGAACCTGATCGTGCTGGAACTCGCTGGAGAGAAGGGGAAAATTCCTTTCCTGCGCTTCCTCGGGCTGGGGGTGCTCTGCACATTCCTGCCCTTGGCGCTGGGAGTCGCTTGCCTGCTCCTGCAAAGGGGTTACTTCTAAGGTGAAATACTCCCTCCCGATGGCCGTAGAAACCCCAGTGGACACGGCAATCTCGCTGCCCTTCCCTTTGGCGCCCGTAACCGAGCTGGTCCGCCCTGCTTGTCCAGCCGACGAGGCGGAGTGGGCGCGCGCGGCCGCGGGCGGCGACAAGGCCGCATTCGCGCGGCTGGTGGAAAAGCACAAGCAGTCCGTGCACGGGCTCTGTTTCCGGATGCTCGGGGCGGGTGAGGAAGCGCGCGACGCGGCGCAGGAGGCTTTCGTCCGGGCTTACGTCGGGATCGGCGATTTCGATGCTCGCCAGCCTTTCGCTGCGTGGGTGCTGCGCATCGCCCGCAACCACTGCATCGATCTGCTCCGCAGACGGCGCCCTACGCTGGCGCTCGCCGCCGAGGGCAGAAGCGACGACCCTGCCGAGACCGGCATCGCGCCGGAGCTTCAGGATCACTTTGCCGTCTCCGGCGAGCAGCGCGTCCAGGAGAAAGAGGCGCAGCGCGATCTCGACCTCGCGGTCGCAGCCCTGCCCCCGCGTTACCGCGAAGTGATTGCCCTCTTCCACATCCAGCATCGCAGCTACGCCGAGATCGCCCAGGCGCTAGGGGTGCCGATGGGCACCGTGATGACGTGGCTGCACCGCGCGCGCAAGGAGCTCATGGCGACGCTCGCGGAGCACCTGTCATGAGCCATCTGACCGATACCCAGCTGCAGTCGCTCGCCGACGGCACCCTGCGCGGCCCCGAGGGGCTCGCCGCCCGCGACCACTGCGAGGCATGCCCTGGCTGCACCGCCGGGCTCGCCCTCTACTCGGCCCTGGTCGGACGCCTGTCCGCGCTGAAGGATCCGGAACCGCCCGCCGACTTCACCGCCACCGTGCTCGCTGCCGTCGAGGTCCGCGAGGCGCAGCTCGTCACCCGCCGCCACACGCTGCTCGCCGCCATCCCGGCGTTCGCGCTCGCCCTCTTCGCCATCGTGGGGTGGGCCCTGAACGCCCAGGTCAATCATCTGATCGACGGCGTTTCCGCGGCTCGCACCATCTGGGTCGCGCTGAGCCCGGTCTTCGACGCCGTCCGCGTGCCGCTCGGGATCGGCGCTTTCGTGTTCCTGGCCGTGGTGCTCACCGCCCTCTCGCGGACGCTCAAGCCGGCCTACGCGCGCATTGCCGCGAAGTCCTGATCGATGACCGGACTTTTGCTCAGCGTTCTCCTGGCCCACGGCGGGTTCTTTGTCGAGCATTTCGGAGACCGTGCCGTCGGACGGGTGGTAGGCCGGATCGCGGACCGCGTGCTCACCGTCCACGTCACCAGCCCTGACGAGGAAGCCTCCGGAGACGCGGAAGCGGAAGCCGACGCGGAAGCGGATTCCGACGACCTGGAAGTCCTGCCTCCCGTTCCGCCGGTCCCTCCCGTTCCGCCGGTCCCGCCGGTACCTCCGCGCGTCAAGAGGTTCTCCCCCCAAAGCGCGCGTGAGCTTCCCCACTTCACGGAGAAAGGCCGCAACGTCCCCACGGCGCAACTGCTGCACCGCATCGCGGAGACCGCGGGCTGGACGATGACCCTGGTGGGGTCTCCCAAGGATCGCATCGACGTCGACATCCAGGACGCCGATCCGCGCGAGGCGCTGCGCCAGGTGCTGAAGCAGAGCGGCGCGATGGGCGTCCTCAAGAACGACAAGCTGGTGGTCGTGGCCACGCCCGACGCTGGCGGCGCCGCCGGGATGCTGATCGAGAAGATGTCATCGCGGCAGCGCGTGCTCGGCGAGCATCGGGGCATCGTGAAAGGCGGCAAGCGGAACAGCCGCGACGTGGTCCGCGTGTTCCAAGGCGACATCGCTGTCCAGCAAGGGCAGATCGTCCAAGGCGACGTCGTCTGCGTGGGCGGTTCCATCGAGTTGGAACCCGGCAGCGTGGTCCAGGGCGATGCGGTCGCCGTTGGCGGCAGCGTCACGGTCAACCAGGGCGCGCTGGTGATGGGCCAGGCGGTAGCGGTGCTCGGATCCGTCGACGTGGAGCGCGGCGGCCAGGTGATGGGCGAGCACGTCCAGGTAGGGCTCGGGAAGATGCTTTCCGGCTCCCGTCATCGGGGATGGCGGACCGGACTTGGGCCGTTCGGGTTCTTCCCCACGATCGCGTTGTTCGCGCTCATATACCTGATCGGGCTCGTGGTCCTGCGGATGTGGCCGGAGCGGATCCGCAACGTCGGGTTTGCCATGTTCGAAAGCCCGGTGCGCAGCTTCACCGTCGGCTTCCTCTGCTGGCTGCTGCTTCTCCCGCTCATCGTGCTGCTCGCGATCAGCATCGTCGGGATTCCGCTGATCCCGTTGCTTCCGGTGATCATCTTCCTCAGCATCGTGATGGGGCTGTCTTCGTTCGCCCTGCGAATCGGCGAGTCCCTGCCCGCAGGCCCCGGCCAGCGGTTCGTGGCGCCGGCCGCGCTCGGAATGGGAATGGCGGTGTTGTTGCTCGTTGCCTTCGTTCCCTGGCTGGGCGTCTCCATCCTCGCGCTGTTGCAGTTCTTCGCCCTGGGCGCCGCAGTCGGTTCGCGCTTCGGCCGCGCCCTCCCACCCCACACTGCCTGAAAACCAAAAACCTTCATTGATCTGAAGCCGTAGAGCGCCGAAACTGCGCGTGGATGCGCTCCAGAATCTCCGGGTTGATCCTCCTTGCGATGATGGCATGTCGCGAGAAGGTGGTCGCTCCTGTTGCGCCGCCGACGACGCCTGTTCCGGGACGGCAGGTGTCGGCGCTGCGGAGCGACCCGGCCTGCGCGGCGCCCTTCGATGCTCCCGGCGCGCGCGAGAAGCTCCGGACCGCGACCGGTGAGCTGAAGATCGGCGTGCTGGCTGGCCTCAAGGATGCGGACGAGGAGAACGTCGCCTTCATCCGCAAGCTCGTCGCCGAGCTGAAACGGCGAGGTGCCGAGGCGCTGATCGCCGACGGCGACCTGGGCGACAATCCGGACGAACAGGAGACCCTTCTCGGATCCCTGGCGGAGAGCGGGCTCCCCGTCCTTGCCATCGCGGGCAACCGCGAGGTGCGCTCCGAGCTCGATGCGGTCGAGGCCGAGCTGCGCAAGAAAGGCTCGCGCATCGTCGACCTCTCCCATACGCGGATCGCCGATCTGGGAGATGCGACCGTCGTCGGCCTCCCCGGAGCGTTCGAGCGGCGTCAGCTGCACTCCGAGGGCGCCTGCGTGTACGTGCAGAAGGACATCGAAGCGGTTTCCGCCGCCCTGGACCGCGTCACCGCTCCCGCGATCTTCGTGGCATCGATTCCGCCGCGCGGGCAGGACGTGCGCGCGCTCGACGTCAGCGACGGCCAGAATCTTGGCGACCCCCGGCTCTCGCAGCTCCTGCAAAAGGCGCAGTTCGGCATCTTCGGACAGGTTTGGGAATCCGGCGGTCGCGCCGTCGACGGGCGCGGCGCCCCGGTGCCACCGAAGACCGAGGTTGCGCAGCTCTACCTGAACCCGGGCGCCGCGGACCGGACGCCCTGGCCGATGGCCGACGGCTCGACCGTGGCAGGCCAGGCGGCGCTGTTGACCGTGCACGGGCGCAAGGCCGCCTGGGAGCCGGTGCGCATCGCGGAGGAAAAGCGATGAGCGGGAAGCTCGGCGACATCCTCATCTCGCGCGGAGTGATCGACTCGGAGAAGCTGATCGCCGCCCTCAGCGACCAGCGCGCTTTCGGCGGGAAGCTGGGGCAGACGCTTGTCGATCTCGGCTACGTCAGCGAGGACGACTTGATGATCGCCCTCTCCGAGCAGCTCGGGCTCGACGTCGTCGACCTCGACGGCACCGAGGTTCCTTCCCGCGCCCTGCGCTGCTTGCCGGTCGACGCCTGCGAGCGGTACGGCGTTTTTCCCCTCGAAGTGAACGAGCGCGAGCGCGTCCTGCGCGTCGCCACGGCGGAGCCCGATCGGCAGGCCCTGCAGGAAGTGGCGCGGATCTGCGGTTACGCGCTGGAGCCGGCACTCGCCTCGATGAGCAGCATCGAGCGCGCGATGCGCAGGTATTACTTCGGCGAGCGGGTCCCGCGCCCGCGCCTCGGCGAGCCGCTCTCGGCGATTCCCGACATCCCGCTGGGCGCGCCGCGGCCGCGATCGGTGCCGGACCGCACGGCCGAGGCGGAGTTTCCGGAAGCGATGCTGGAGCCGGACGACGAGGATCAGATCGCGATCATCGCTCCGGACGGCGCGTCGCAGAACGCGCTGGAGGAGCTGAAGGCGCTGATCATCCGGTTGGAGCGGACGATCAACGCCCAGAGCCGCGCCTTCCGCGCGCTGGTCGACCTGCTCCAGGACAAGGGCGTCGTCCGCCGCGGCGAGCTCGGGCAGCGCGCGGCGAGGAAATAGCCTTTTCAAGGCTGTTTCCGCCTTCGCGGAAACAGCCAGAAACTGCGTAGGCGCTAACCCGCCTGCGGCGGGCGCGCCTAGACGAAGCTCATTCCGTCGTGGCCTTCGCCCTGGCCCTCGAGGATCGCCTCGATGGCGCTGCGGCGCTTCTCCGTCAGCTCGCTGACCAGCGCGAGGATCTGCGGATGCGTGACCACCAGCTCCTGGAAGCTGTCCCGCGGGAGTCGCAGGAGGATGGAATTGGTCTGTGCGCTCACGGTCGCGGCGGCCGGCTCCCGGGTGAGGAGCGACATCTCCCCGAAGATCTCGCCTTCCTTGAGGACCGCCACCTGTCGCTGCTGGGTGGAGACCTCCACGATGCCGTGGAGCACCACATAGAGGCCGTCCGAGCTCTTCCCCTCGACGATGATCTTCTCCTGTGGAGCAGCCTGACGCATGCGGAACTTCTCCACGATGGCCTTGCGCTGCGAGGGATCGAAGTCCTTGAACAACGGCGAAATGGCCATCACGTTGTTCAGGAGCCGCTGCCGATAGAAGTTCTTCAGCGACGAGATCACCTGGGGATACTTGCCGGCCAGCTCGCGCAGCATGTTGTCGGTCACCTCGAGGACCTCGGTGTCCTCCTCCGAGATGACGTTCGCCGTGCGGGGCGCGCCCGAGAGCAGCGCCATCTCGCCGAAGAACGCGCCCTCGCCGAGGTGCGCGAGCGTGAGCTCCTTCCCGTCGGGGGCGCTCTTGCAGACCCGGACCCTCCCTTCGACGATGATGAAAAAGCTCCGTCCGGGGTCGCCCTCGCGAATGATGATCTGGCCGGGAACGTGGCGGTGGTAGCTCAGCCGGTTCACCAGGGCGACGAAGGCGTCCTGCGGAAGGTCGTCGAACAGCGGCACCTTCTTCGCGTTCATCTTCGACGCGCGCTCTTCGGGCGGGACGGCGATGTTGCCGAAAGCGCGATCGAAGTCCTCGTCCTCGGCGGACACGGCAGGCGCCGCGGTAGGCCTCGCACCTGCCAACTCCTCGTCGGCGGTGATGGAGAGCAGCTCGACTTCCTCTTCGACGCCGCTGGAAAGCAGGTCCGCGATGGGACCTGTCTGGCGTACGAACTCCTCGCCCGAGATGACCTCTTCGTCGTGCGGCGCTGCGACCAGGTCCTCCGCCTGGAGGGTGAGGATGGCGTCATCGGGCAGCGCCTCCGCCTGCGGCGGCGGCAGAAGCGGATCGAGATCGATCCCTGCCTGCGGCTGGGGCGCCAGCGGAGCGATCGCGCGCTGCTTGCCGCGCGGAGACGGCGGAGGAGGCTCGTCGGGGATCTCCGCTTCCAGCTCGCCGCCGCTCAATGCCACGCCGCCGCTCAAGGCCTGCGCGCGGCTGCTCAATGTCTGCGGGCGACCGCGCGGAGGCGGCGTGGCCGCCATCCCATGGTCGAGCTCGAGCGGCTCGTCGTCTCCGATCTCCGGCAGCTCGATGTGTCCCGTCGTGTCGACGACCCGGGCTGACCGCGGGGCGGTCACGGGCTTCGCGGCGGCGGGGCGAGGCGCCGGCGGCGGTGCCTTCTTCAGGCCGGTCCGCCCCGGCGACACCTTTCCGATCCGGCGCTCGTTCATCGCCGCGAGCTGCCTCTGCGCCTCGGCGTTGCGCGGATCGATCTCCAGGATGATCTTGACCGCCCCGATGGCCTTGATCAGCTGGCCTTCGTCCCCGAAGAATTTCGCCGCGTGCTGGTAGGCCTGGATGGCCAGTTGTGGCTGATCCATCCGGCGGTATGTTTCGCCCAGCCTGAGCCGCTGGGCCATGTCCTTGGGCTCCAGGGCGACGAGCTGCTCGAGGACCTCGGCCGCCTTCTCCCACCTCGACTTCTTGAGGTGCTCGGCGACCTCGTCCTTCAGCCCGCGGATGTCGATCTGCGGCTTTTTCGCCATCCGCCCCCTTTCTAACCTTGCTTGCGGGGGCCTGTCAGGTTCAGCGCCTGCTGTGGCGGCCGCGGCGCGTCCTACCCCCTGGGCCCGGCGGCCCATGGCCGTGCCGCCGGGCGGGGAGCGCTACCGGCGCACGACGGTCGCTCGCCTCGGCCTTCTTTCCCGCCTGGGCGCGCAGCGACTGCACTTCCGCGCGAGTCAGTTCGCGCACTTCGCCGGGTCGCATGCCCCCCACCCCGATGCCGCCGTAGTCCGCCCGGTGCAGCTTCTGCACAGGCGCGCCCACCGCTTCCATCAGCCTCTTGACGAGGTGTTGCCGGCCCTCCGCCACGACCACCCGCACCCAGGTGTTCTTCGGCGTGCGCGAGTGCAGGTCGGCCTCCAGCGCGCGGGCGCGCCCGTCCTCCAGTCTCACTCCGCGGCGGAGTCGCTCGAGCTGCTCCGCCGCCGGAACGCCGTGCACTTTCGCCAGGTAGGTGCGGCGGACGCCGAACCGCGGATGCATCATCGAGAAGGCGAGATCGCCGTCGTTGGTGACGATCAGCGCTCCCTCGACGTCGTAATCCAGCCTCCCGACAGGATAGACGCGCTCGGGGATCTCCTCCAGGTACGCCTTGATGGTCGGGCGATTCTCCGGATCGCTCAGCGTCGTCACGCAGCCCGCCGGCTTGTAGAGCACGTAGTAGACCTTGTCCTGCGTCTCGCGAATGGTGCGGCCGTCGACCTGGATGAGGTCCTGATCCAGATCCGCCTTGCTGCCCAGCTCCCGCACCACCTTGCCGTTGACGCTGACGTGTCCGGCCTCGATCAGCTCCTCGGCCTTGCGCCGCGAGGCGACGCCCGCGTGAGCGAGGATCTTCTGCAGCCTCTCGGCGCTCATCTACTCAGCCTTCGGCGGCTCTGGAACCGGCGGCGGCGCCAGCACCGTCGCCGTGCTCTTCGACGACTCGTCGGCGCGGTCGATGGCGTTTTCCAGCTGCTCGAGCGCGCTCTCGCTCTCGGCAGTCGACTGGATCATCCGCTCTTCGGCCGCCGGATCCTGCGCCAGATCCGCGAGGCCCGCCGCCACAGGCCGCGGCGCTTCGTCCTCGACGATCTTGCGCGACTCCTCCGACAGCTCCTGGAACTCGCGCAGCGTGGGGAGCTGGGTCAGGTCGCGGAGGTTGAACAGCTCGAGGAACTCCTTGGTGGTGCCGAAGATGAGCGGCCGGCCTGGCTCGTCCTTCTTTCCCAGGATGCGGATCAGCTTCCGCTCCAGGAGGGCCTTGGTCACCGCGCCGCAATCGACGCCCCGGAGGTCCTCCATCTCCGGCCGCGTGATCGGCTGCCGGTAGGCGATGATCGCCAGCGTTTCCAGCGCGGCCCGGGTGAGGCGCAGCGGCTTCACCTGCAGCATGCGGCGCACGTACATGGCCACCTGGGGCTCGGTCCGCAGCTGCCACCGTCCGCCGAGATCGACGAGGATCACTCCCCGGCTTCCCGCGGCATACGCGCTCTGCAGCGACGCCAGCGCGCTTTCGTCGCTTCCTCCAGCATGGCGAGATCGAGCGGCTTCTCCGCTGCGAAGAGGAGCGCCTCCACGACCATCGCTGCCCGCTCGGGGGTCGCGAATCGGGCTGCTTCCTTCAACTGCTGCAGCTCGGTGCGCGCCGCCTCCTCGCCCGGCTCGTCCCCGGCGCCCGCCCGCTCGACGGCGCCCTCCGCGTCCGGCGACGCGAGCTCGGAGATCGGCAGATCCGGCTGCTTCTCACCCTCGGTAGTCAAGCGACGCTCCTTCCGCGGACGAGGTGAGGAGCGCCTCCGTCCGCCCGATGTAGATCTCGGCGTGACGTTCGGGCTGGTGGACGCGGATCAGCTTCAGCCTCGCCATCTCCAGCACGGCGAGGAAGGTGGGAACGATGCGATGGCGGTCGCGATCGCCCAGATCGGCGAACAGCGAGGTGAAGGTGATGCGATCGAGATCGCGCAGCCGATCGGTGATCACCGAGATCCGATCGCCGATCGAGAGGCGCTCGATGAACACTTCGTGCGGGATCTCGATCTTCCGCTCTTTGAGCACCCGGTCCATCAGCTCGATCAGGCGGTAGACGGAGAGATCGGGCGGCCTCAGGTACGCGACTGCGCCCGCGGCGAGGGGCAGGTCCTCCTTGGCGCGGCGCACGAACACGTCGCGACCGAGCTGCGGGAGCGCGCCGATCCGTAGCGCGACGTCCTTGTACTTCTGATACTCGAGCAGCCTGCGGACCAGCTCCTCGCGCGGATCCGGCCCGAGCTCCCCTTCGGGAGCGTCCGCCGCCTCTTCGCGCGGCAACAGCATGCGCGACTTGATGTGCGCGAGCGTCGCCGCCATCAGGAGGTACTCGGCCGCCAGATCGATGTTCAGCGCCTGCGCCGCGTTCATGTACTCGAGGTAACGGTCGGTGACGAAGCTGATGGGGATGTCGAAGATGTCGAGCTTGTGGTCCTGGATGAGCGAGAGCAGCAGATCCAGCGGCCCTTCGAAGACGGGCAGCTCGACGGCGAAAGCGCCGTTCTGGGCGGCCTGCACCTCCATCATGTCAGCTTCACCGCGTCGCGCACCGCGGCCATGGTCTGTTCCGCCACCGCGGTGGCCTTGCGGGTTCCGAGCTGCACCAGCTCTTCGATGCGGCCCGGCGTCTGGTCCAGCTCGGCTCGCGCGGAGCGGTGCTTCTCCAGCGCGGGAAGGAGGCTTTCCAGCAGCATCTTCTTGCAGTCGACGCAGCCGATGCCCGCGCTGCGGCATTCCCGATCGACCAGCTCGACCCGCTCCGGAGTGCTGTAGGCGCGGTGCAGCCAGTAGATGGGACAGACCTCGGGATGGCCGGGATCGTGGCGCCGCTTCCGCGCCGGATCGGTGACCGCCACCATGACCCGCTTGCGGGCGCTCTCCGGATCTTCGCCCAGCTCGACGGCGTTGCCGTAGCTCTTGCTCATCTTGCGGCCGTCGAGCCCGAGGATCTTCGGAACGTCGGTCAGATACGGGTGCGGCTCGACCAGCACCGGCTTCTGCGGGGAGCCGAAGTGGAAGTTGAACTTGCGCACGATCTCGCGGGCGAGCTCGAGGTGTGAGACCTGGTCCTGTCCCACCGGCACCGCGTCGGCGCCGTAGAGCGCCACGTCCGCGGTCTGCAGCAGCGGGTATCCGAGGAACCCGTAGGTATTGAGGTCCTTCTCCTTGAGCTGCTCCTGCTGCTCCTTGTACGTAGGCACGCGCTCGAGCCACCCGAGCGGCGCGACCATCGCCAGGAGCAGATAGAGCTCTGCGTGCTGCTTGACGTGGCTCTGGATGAACAGCGTGCAGCGCTCGGGATCGAGCCCGGCGGCGACCCAGTCGGCGAACATCTCGCGCTGCGCCTCGGCGATCCCGGACGTGTCCTTGTACTCGCTGGTGAGCGCATGCCAATCGGCGGAGAAGAAGAAGCATTCCGCCTTCCGGCTGATCTCGATCCAGTTCTTCACGGCGCCATGGTAGTGGCCGAGATGGAGGCGCCCGGTGGGGCGCATGCCGGAGACGACGCGGCGCGGCTGGCGCTGTGGGAGCTTCTGGGCGGCTTCGCTCATTTCGGGGCTGCTCGTCCGGGCGGCTCACGCCGCGCGTGGCCCGGACTTTAGCGGATCGGCCGGGGGTCAGGCCATGAAAACCGCGGCTTATGCCCGGGGGTGCTTGGCGATGACCGCCTTGAGGCGCTCGCGGTCCACATGCGTGTAGATCTGCGTCGTCGCGATGTCCGCGTGGCCGAGCATCGCCTGCACGGCGCGCAGGTCGGCGCCGCGCTCGAGCAGATGGGTGGCGAAGCTGTGGCGCAGCGTGTGCGGATAGACGCGCTGCTCGATGCCTGCCGCGCGCGCGTATCTGCCGAGCAGCTTCCAGAATCCCTGCCGGGTCATGTGGCCGCCGCGCGGGGTGACGAAGAGGTCGGAGGAGTGGCGAGTCCCGAGCAGCTTCTGGCGCGGCCCCCCGAGATAGACGTCGAGCGCCTCGCGGGCGCGAGCGCCGACGGGAACGATGCGTTCCTTGCCGCCCTTGCCGCGCACCCGTACCACGCCGATCATGGAGTCGATGCCGCCGAGGGGAAGCCCGACCAGCTCCGAGACGCGCAGCCCGCTCGCGTAGAGCACTTCCAGCATCGCCTTGTCACGTGCGCCGGTCGCCGTCGAGGAAGTGGGCTGCGCGAGCAGCCGGTCGACGTCGTCGATTCCGAGAAAATGCGGCAGGGGGCGCGACCCGCGGGTGGCTTCCACTCCCTCCGAGGGATCGCTGGGCGCGAGGCCCTCGGCGTTCGCGAACTTGTGCAGGCCCCGCACCGCGGCCAGGTGCCGCGCCTGCGACGCGCGCGAGAGGCCGCGAATCTGGAGAGCGCCGAGGTGCTGGAGGACGGTGGGCTCCGTCACCTCCGACAGCCGCGCGATCCCGCTCGCCGAGAGCCAGTCCACGTATTCGCGCAGGTCGCGAGCGTAGGCCTCGAGGGTCGCGTCGAGCAGCCCGCGCTCGACGCGCAGGTGCGCCAGATACCGATCCACGGCTTCGTCCAGCGCCGAGGGCGCGTTGTGCACCGCTTCGGTCACGCCACCACTCCTTCGAGCCGGCCTTTGCCTTCGCGCAGCACGACCGGGGCCGGACCGGTCAGATCGAGCACGGTAGAGGGCTCGTTCAGCGTCACGCCGCCGTCGAGGATCAGGTCGATTCCGTGACCGAGATGCTCCTGGATGTCGGCCGCGTCGGTCAGCGGCTCCTGATCGGGGAGCGCGGCGCTGGTGGTCGCCAGCGGATGTCCGAGCGCGCGAACCAGCGCGGTGGCCACCGGAGCATCGGGCACGCGCACTCCCACCTGCCGCTGCCGGGTGAGCGCCGTGCGCGGCACGAGCCTGGTCGCATCGAGCACGATGGTGTACGGACCGGGCAAGAGCCGCCGCATCAGGCGGAAACTCTCGTTGGAGACGATCGCGTACTTCGCAACGTCCCCGAGGTCCGCGCAGAGAAACGCGAACGGCTTCTTCCCGTCGCGGCGCTTCAAGAGGGCGAGGCGCTCCATCGCCTTTTTCTGGAACGCATCGCAGCCGAGCGCGTAGTAGGTATCGGTGGGGTAGGAGACGATCCCGCCGTCCTGCAGCACGGTTTTGGCGCGCTGGATGTGACGCGGCTGCGGATGCCGCGGGTCGACGGGCTGGATGGGAGCGCGCTTCGCCACGCGGTCCATGTTCCGCCGCCGCGCGCATCAGCGCAAAAATTCGGCAGAAAACCGCCGAAGCACGCGGAGGCGGGGCCCTCGCGGGCCGCCGCCTCCGTCAGAGAACCCCCGGAAGCTAGCCGCTCCCGCGCCGAAGGCGCGGGTTTGCGGCTACGTTGTAGGCTGTTCCGTCATTCTTCGTCGCGCCGGCCACCCTTCAAGTTGCCCATCTCGTCCAGGCCGCCTTCCTTCTTGGCGGCGGCCTCGCGGGCCATTCTCTTCCCCTGCTCGATCAGCTCGCGGACCTTCTGCCCGCCCTTGTGACCGATCTGGGAGTAGAACTCCGGACCGCGCGCGGCACGGACGGACTCGCCGCCCTTCTTGCCGATCTGCTCGTAGAACTCGTGCCCGCGCTCCGCCTTCACCGTCTCGCCGCCCTTGCGGCCGATCTGCTCGTAGAACGCACGGCCGCGCTCCTGGGCGACTTTTACGCCGCCTTTGCGTCCGGCCTCGGCCACGGTCATTCCGCCCTTCTTCTCCTCCGCCATTTCCCTGCCTCCGGTGGTTGGAAGGAACCCCCCTCCCGTCCCCCTTCGGCCCCTTCGGTTTTCAAGAAGCGCATCAGAGGATGCGCTTCTTGCCCTGCTCGATGAGCTCGCGGACCTTCTGGCCGCCCTTGCGGCCGATCTCCTCGTAGAACGAGGGACCGTACTTGTCGCGGACGGCCTCACCGCCCTTTCTCCCCCCGAGCTCACCACCCTTGCGGCCGATCTCCTGGTAGAACTCGACGCCCCGCTCGTCGCGGACGCGCTCGCCGCCTTTCCTGCCGGCTTCGGAGACCGTCATGCCGCCTTTTCCATTGCCGCGGGTCTTGATCATCTAACGTTCCTTTCCCGCAGCTACTCCTGCGCGGGCTCCGGCACGACCTCGCCGCCCGGCGCCGGCGTCTTGTCCTCGGAGGACCTGGCGCTCTCGCTTGCCGCCTTCTTGCCCTCCTCGATCAGCGTCCGGACGCGATGCCCGCCCTTCTTGCCGATCTCCTCGTAGAAGGGCGTGCCGCGCTCTGCCTTCACCGCCTCGCCGCCCTTCTTGCCAATCTGCTCGTAGAAGCCGGCCCCCCGCTCGGCCTTGACCGTGTCGCCGCCCTTCTTGCCGATCTGCTCGTAGAAGGCCCGGCCGCGCTCCGCCTTCACCGTTTCTCCGCCCTTGCGGCCAATCTCCTCATAGAAGGAATGCCCGTATTTGTCGCGCACCGTCTGGCCTCCCTTGCGGCCCGCCTCCGATACGCTCATCGAGCCCTTCTTCTTGCCCGTGCTCTCATCAGCCATTCCCGCCCCCCTCACACGCCCCGTTCCGGAGCAAACTGGTTATGTCCGCGCCGCGCCGACCCCCGGCGAGGACCCCGCTCGGCTTTGCGCCCCGCCGCGATCAAATCGCGCACGCGCTGCCCGCCGAGCTTTCCGATCTCCTGGTAGAACTCGATCCCCCGCTCGGCCTTCACGGTCAGGCCACCCTTCCGGCCGCCGATCAGGCCCCCCAGCCGTCCCGCCTCGCGGACGGTCATCCCCCCCTGGCGTCGCGGCATTTTCAATTTGGATGCCGGCCGCTTGCCCGTCCGATTGCCATCCTTCCGTCGCCCCGCCCCACGCGACTTGCTCTGCAACCGACCTGCCACTTGCACCTACCTTTGCGCACGTTGGATGTCGTGCACCTCACATTGACGAACGGAAGCTAGGTCGGCGAGCGCAGCCCCGCAAGCTGCCAACCGTCCGGGACCGCTGGGGAAATGGCTCAGCCCCCTCCCGCGAGGGAAGCGATCGCCGTCTGGACGGCTTCTACGACGGCCTCCCGCCGCGATGCGTCCATAATTTTGCCGCTGGCCTTTCCAAGCCGGCCGG
>Ga0209808_1000647_pt1 | contig 17128 bp, 19 predicted proteins | sample GraSoiAngelo_157_FD_186171 | JGI IMG/M metagenome (GOLD analysis project Ga0209808, IMG submission 186171) | Grasslands soil microbial communities from the Angelo Coastal Reserve, California, USA - 14_1009_16_20cm (SPAdes) (version 2) | ecosystem: Environmental > Terrestrial > Soil > Grasslands ... | reverse complement strand
TTCCCACCATGGGTGCGCTTCACGAGGGTCATGCGTCGCTCATCGAGCGGGCCGTCCGCGACAGCGACCTGGCGATCGTCTCGATCTTCGTGAATCCAGCCCAGTTCGGCCCGCACGAAGATTTCGCGGCATACCCGCGCGACGAGTCGGCCGATCTCGCCCTCTGCGCGCGCCTCGGGACGACCGTGGTCTTCGCGCCGAGCGTCGAGGAGATGTACCCGCCCGGCGACACGACGCGGGTGCAGCCGGGCGCGGTGGCGGAGCGTCTCGAGGGAGCCGCGCGGCCGGGTCACTTCGCCGGTGTCGCGACCGTTCTCACGAAGCTCTTCTCCATCGTTCGGCCCGACGTGGCCTACTTCGGCCAGAAGGACTTCCAGCAGCTGCGCGTCGTCCAGACCATGAGCCGCGACCTGCGCCTCGGCGTGCGCGTCGTGGGCTGCCCCATCGTGCGCGAGCACGACGGGCTGGCGATGAGCTCGCGCAACCGCTACCTCTCCGCTGACGACAGGCAGCGGGCGGTCGCGCTGTCGCGCGCGCTGCGCGACGCAAAACAAGACTGGTCCCGCGGCGAGCGCGACCCCGCGAAATTGCGCGACCGCGTTCAGCGCGCCGCGGCCGTTCCCGGCGTTGCTGTGGAATACGTTTCCGTGGCCGACCCGCTGACGCTCGAGGAGCTCGCGCGGCCGGCCGAACGCGCCGTCATCTCGCTCGCGGCTCGGGTCGGCAGGACGCGGCTCATCGACAACGTGCTGCTCGGCATCGGACTCGAGGAGATCGCGTGACGACGATCGCCGATGAGGCCATCCTCGTCCCGACCGAACCCGCGATCGAGGAGCTGTCGCTCAGAGAGCGGCGCGGCCAGGTCCTCCTCGGCACCATCACCGCCGCGCACTTCTCGCATCACGTCGCGAACTCGCTGCTCAATCCGCTGCTTCCGCTGATCCGCGACGCGTTCGCGTTGAGCTACGGCGAGAGCGGCTTCGCGGTGTCCGCTTTCTCTATCGCCGCGGGGCTCGCCAACGCGCCGTGGGGCATGCTCGCCGACCGCGTGGGCTCCCGCGTGGTCATCGTTGGCGGGCTCTTCCTCATGGGCGCGGCAAGCGTGGCGGTCGCGACGGCGGGCTCGTACTGGCAGCTCCTCGCGCTCCTGATCGTGCTTGGGATCGTGTCCGGTTCGTACCACGGCCCCGCCGCTGCGCTCATTGCTCGCACGTTCTCGCCGCGCGTGCGCGGGACGGCGATGGGTATCCACATCACCGGAGGCCATCTCTCGTTCTTCGCGGCGCCGGCCGTCGCCGGGATCCTTGCCACGGCGACGGGCACGTGGCGGACCCCGTACATCTGGTTCGCGGCGGCGCCAATCATTTTCGGCGCGCTGCTGTGGTTCGTCGCGCCGCGTGGCCTCGAGCGCGCCGCGCCGGGCGATCGGTTCGCGGCGTTCCGCGAGATCGGACGAGTCTTCCGCGATGTCGGCCCGGTCGTCTCGCTCTCGATCGCATTTCAATTCGGCATCGCGGCGCTCCTCGCGTTCCTCGCCCTGTACCTGGTCGACGCGCGCGGACTCTCGCCGGCGCTGGCAGCGATCTTCTTCGGCGTCCCGCAGCTCGTCGGCGTGATCGGCGCACCGCTCGGCGGCTGGCTCTCGGACCGGTTTGGACGCCGGCGCGTGATGGTCGGCGGGCTCGCGCTGATGGGGCCGGCCGTGTTCGCGGTCACAGCGGTGCCGAACGAGGCACTCCTCATCGCGCTGGTCATCTTCGGCCTGCTCTGGTCGATGCGCTCGACGGTGACGGAAACGCTGGTCATGGACAGCGCATCCCCAGGCCGCCGGGCGACGGTGCTCGGCGGGTACTACCTCCTGAACGCCCACGTCGGCGGCATCGGAGCGCCGCTCTTCGGTTTCCTTGCGGAGGCTGTCGGTCTCGCGACCGCCTTCAGCTGGATGGGGATCGCGTTCGTCGCGATGTCGGCAGTGGCGCTCGTCGTGGGGCGCCGCTTGGGACCCGGATCACAATGAGCCGCGTATCGGAGCCGAACGGGGGGTTTAATGTCGGGGACTTCTGAGCTCGGGCTCATGGCGATGTTCGGGATCATCGTGATCGCACTGTTGGGTCAGCGAAACCAGAAACGCGCACTTCGCGGACGAGCCGCTCAGATGGTGTCCGGAGCTCTTTTGGCGATTGGCGCCGTGGCCGGCGTCGGCGCGCTCGTCATCGTCGCCCTGCTCATCGCGAGCCGGTAGGTCGAGCCGGCTCCTAGAGCGCGCCGATGATCTGAACACCGCGTTGCTGGATGAAGTACGTGCCGCTTGCGGTGCTGAAGCGCAAGATGACGTCGACCTTCGCGCTCGTGTCCCACGTCGGTCCGTCGCGCACGCTCAGCGACAGGTGGTTGCGACGGTCGGCCGCGAACGTTTGGAGCGGTTGCGGGATGGTCTCCCAGATGTCGGCGCCGTTCACCAGCCAGGCCTTATCAGCGCGCATTCCGGCCGGCGGGTCGCCGGCCACGTCGGGCTTCAGGAAGATTGTGCCGCCAACGCCGCGTTTCGGCGTCGGCGCCGGACCCGGCATGAGGTCGCGATACAGCTCGACCTGCAGCGTGTAGGCGTGGCCGTCCGCGTAGATCTGTCCGAGTGCCCCACGCGCTTCGGGCGGCAGCGCTGAAGAGGGCCCGGGTGAGCCGACGGCACCCCCACATGCGGCGAGAACCAAGACAAAAGGCAGCCAAGCGCGCATGACCCTCCAACGCCGCCGGGGCTCCACAGGTTCCCGGATCATGTCGGCCGACGGAACATTCATGGCCGCCAACCCTTCGCGAGCTTCTCGAGAACCGCGTCGAGTTCTCGGCGCAATTCAAGCTCAGCATCGTCGAGGGTCTTGAATGGAACAAGTGGACCGATGAGGCCGTGCCATCCGGTCCGTCGGGCATAACGAACCATCGCGCCGGCCATCGGTCCAATCCGCCCACCAAAGGCAGCCTCGCCCGCAATGTGGGCACTGTTGGCCCAGGAACTGAATCCTCCGCCGAAGGCGCTGAATCGATCTTGGTATCCGAGCTCGAGCCGTTCACAGAGTTTTCTGAGCTCGTCGCGCGTTGGCCGCCTGATCATCGGCGCGAGACTGTCACCCCTTGGCCGCATCCTGGTTGCCGTTCGCGATCGATCGCACCAACAGCCTCATCGCCTGATTCATGGGGGCGGGCACCCCGCGACGCTCGCCTTCTCGTGCAACCGCACCGGAGATCGCGTCGATCTCCGTGGGCCGTCCGGCCTCCACGTCCTGCAACATCGATGAGCGATTGGCGCCCGTCAGCGCCGCCATCGCCCGCCACTGCTTCACGGCTTCGTCCTCGCCGATCCGCACACCCGCCGCGGTCGCAACCCGAGCGACCTCGCGCGCGAGACAATCCGCGACCCGGGACGCGGGTGGGTCCGCGAGAAGCTCCGCGTTCGTCCGGCGGATGAGCGCGGTGAGCGGATTCACCGCGGCGTTCGTCACGACCTTGCGCCACACGGCCGGCCATGGATCGTCCACAACGGTCACGTCCATCCCGCCGGCGCGCAGCATGTCCGCGAGCGTGTCGAGCTTTGCCCGCGGCGCGGCCCCGAAGGTGCGCCCGAGCTCGACCTTGCCTGGCCCGGTCGCGCGCAGCTCGCCGTCGAGCAGCTGCGCTCCGACGTAGATCACACCGACGGCCGCGCGCTCGCGGCCGACGTGCTCGACGAGCGTCTCGTAGTTCCCGAGGCCGTTCTGGATCGTGAGGGCGACGCCGTCGGGTGCGAGGATCTTCGCGGCGACCTCGGCGGCCCACGCGGTCCCGGGCGTTTTCGTCGTCACGATCGCCGCGTCGACGCGCGTCTCTCCGTCGCGAAGCGGCGCGCGGGTGCGATCGACTTTCACGAGCTCGGCCCGCCCATCGAGCGCCCGCGCGATGACGTGGCCGATCGCCCCCATGCCCAGGATCGCTACGCGCATTACGAAGCCTTTTGCTGTGCCAGGCTCCGCTGCAGGGAGAGCAGCTCGCTCTCCTTCATGGTGAAGCTGTGCTCGTCGGTCGGGAACGAGCCCTCGCGAACCTCGCGATCGAAGTCTTTGAGCGCGCTCGTCACGGACGCGCCGATCTCCGCGTACCGTTTCGCGAACTTCGGCTTGAACTCTCCGTAAAGACCGAGCACATCGTGGAGCACGAGGACCTGACCGTCGCAGTCCACACCGGCACCGATGCCGATCGTCGGGATCGAGAGGCGCTCGGTCGCGAGCGCGGCGACGGGCGCTGGAACGCTTTCGAGCACGATCGAGAATGCCCCGGCCTCCTCGAGCGCGACCGCATCGTCGATGAGCCGCCGCGCTGCCCGCGCGGTCTTCGCCTGGACCTTGAACCCGCCGAGCTGGGCGACGCGCTGCGGGGTCAGGCCGACGTGGGCCATGACCGCGATCCCGTTCGCGGTCAGCGTGCGGACCGTCTCGACGACCTCCGCGCCGCCCTCCACCTTGATGGCATCCATGCCGGCTTCTTTGAGGAAACGCGCCGCGTTGCGGAGGGCGTCGGACGGGCCCGTCTGGTACGAGCCGAAGGGCATGTCGCCGATGAGAAGCGGCCGCGTCGCCCCGCGCGAGACGGCGGCCGCGTGGCGGACCATGTCGTCCATCGTGACGGGCACGGTCGTCGGATAACCGAGGACGACCATACCGAGCGAATCGCCGACGAGGATGACGTCGATGCCGGCCTCCGCGACGAGGCGCGCGAACGCCGCGTCGTAGGCGGTCATCATCGTGATGCGCTTGCCCTCGCGCTTCATCGCGACGAGGTCGGGAACGGTGACCTTTTTCGGAGCCGGCGTTGGTGCCGCGCCGCCGTACTGATCGCTCACTTTTGACCTCCGTCCAGGCCGGCTACGGGCCGGTCCCGGCGTCGACGTAATCGTACCGCGGGGCGATATTTCGCACGATTCATTCCAGATCGCGGATCGACCGTATGAAGAGCAGGCCCGTCGCGATCACGATTCCCATGCCGCCCCCGATGACGAGGGCCTGAGCCGGGCCGAGCGCTGCGACGATCGCCGCGAAAATGACCGGAGCCAGGGGGAGCAAGAGGGATCCACCGAAGAAGTCGATACTCGTCACACGCCCAAGGAGTTCCGTCGGTACATGCTTCTGCACCGCCGTCGTCCAGAGCACCCCGACCCCGACGAACTGAACGCCGAATCCCACTGCGAACAGCACCGTCGCCGGCAGGACCGGCACGAGGCCCATACCCACGACCGAGACGCCACCGACGATCGCGAAGAGACAGATCGCTATGCCGAGGCGCCGGATGTGCACCTGTGCGAGCACGACACCAGCGACGATGTCGCCAACCCCGACCGCAGCGGTGATCGCAGCGAACATCTGCGCATCGCCATGGAGTACATCGCGCACGAAGATCGGCAGTGCCACCGCGAGCGGACCGAAGAGGCCCAAGACGACGATCGCCCACGCAAAGATAAAGACCCAAAGCCACTGGACTGAGAAGGTGTAAACGAGACCTTCGCGAACCTGCCGCAAAATGGGCACGGCGGGCGCAGGCTCGCGACGCGGCGGCCGCGCGAGCCAGACGGCCCCAAAGCTCGCGAAGAACGTTCCCGCATCGAGACCGAACGCGGCAGGCAATCCCGCGCCCGCGATCACGAGTCCGCCGACGATCGGTCCCCCGATCAACGCGATCTGGCGTGAGGTCCCGCGCACGGCGTTTCCAGTCTGCAAGATCTCGGGCGGCACGAGCTCGGGGATGATCGCGTTCAGCGCGGGCTCGAAGAATGAGTGGGTGGCACCGAAGACAAACGCCTCCACGTAGAGATGCTCGACCCGCAGATTTCCCGTGGCCGAGAGCGCTGCGATTGCCGCGACGGCAATACCACACGCGAGATCGTTCGCCAGGATTAAGCGCCGGCGGGGAACCCTGTCGGCGACGGCCCCGCCTAGGAGGAGAAACACGATCGACGCGATGCTCAAGATCGCGCCCCACAGCCCGATCTCGAGGGGGCCGCCGCCAATTGCGAGGATCTGGAACGGCAGCGCGACGCCATGGACGAAGTTGCCGAAGACCGAGACGGTCTGTCCGAGCCAGAGTAGGCGAAAGTCCCGGTGACGAAGGGGCTCGGCGATGCGCGGAAGGCGCACTAACGAAAGCGATTTGCGGCGACGAGGACGACCGCGCCGATCACGAGCACCGGCAGCGCCGGCGCGAGCATCGCCGCCGACACGAGCAGAAGCGCGCCGCAGACCGCGCCGAGACCAAGCGCGACGACGATCGTCGCACGCTGGCGCGAGTCGGGACCGAGCGCGCCCAGCGCGCTGAGCTCGCTCAGGAGCGCTGTGAGCGTACCGGTCACGTACGTCGTGGGCATGCTCGGAGCCAGCGTGCGCGCGGTGGCCGCCTGGATACCCATCGCCATACCGGAGACCGCGATGAGCGCCGCTGCCGCGAGGCCGTCAGGCCGCGCGTCGGTCAGGATCCATCCGGCCAAGAAGGCCGCGTGCAGGACCCACTCGATGGCAAACGCGCGCGTGACATGCGCCGTCCACGCCGAATCGCGCGGAGTCGCCCCCACGAGTCGTGCCGCCACGACGACTCCGCCTGCGTACGCGGCGAGCGCGACGAGCGAGCGGAGCGCGTTGCGGAACGCGCCCTGACCAATCGCGAGACCGAGCAGCACGATGTTGCCGGTCATCACGGCAGTGAAGACGTCGAGGCGAAGGAACACCACGGCATCGACGGCGCCCGCGGCGAAGGTCAGGGCGACGAGTAGCAGGTCCCGCCGACGGGCGTCGTCCACGGTCAGCTCTCCGCGAGCTCGGCGATCACATCCGGCAGGGCGCGAAGATCGTGAAGGACACGCGTCGGCGACGTTTCGAGGACTTCGGTGTGCCGGTCGATGAAGATCGTCCTAAATCCGAGCGCGGCCGCCGGGCGCATGTCATGGAACTGGCTCGCGCCGACGTGCACGGCCTGCTCGGGCGAGGTGCCGCTGCGCTCGAGGAACCGGCGCCAGTGACCCGGGGCCGGCTTGTAGCTGCGTGAGTCCTCGCCGGTGATGGTTAGGTCAGGACGGATCCCGAGGCGACCGATCGAGAGCTCGAGCAGATCGCGGTCGACGTTCGAAAGGATCGCGAGGTACCGGCCCTGGTCGACAAGCGCACGGACGGCGGCCGGGACCTCGGGGAAGGGTTGCCAATCGGCGAGCGATGAAGGTAGCGGCGACGCCGTGTCATCCGGTATCGGAGCATCGAGGGAACGCAGAACGCGCCGGCCGACACGATCGAGCACGTCCTTATAAAGGTGATAGCCCTCCTGCTCGAACTGCGCTTCCATCGAGATGTACCACTCAGCAAGCGCCCGCCGGTCCGTTCCCCGCGGCAACAGCGGCAGCAGCGCGTCGGTGATCCCGCGCTCCCAGTCGATGAGCGTCCCGTAACAGTCGAAGGTCACCCACTCGACCGGCATTGGCCGGAGCGTACGAGTTATCGACGCTTAACGCTGATGCGCGGCGAGCTGTGAATCCGGATGCTGGTCGCATGCGTGCGCTCCTACCGATCGCCTGTGTCGTGCTCGTCGCGTGCGGCGTGCCGGCGAGCGCTGGGGAGCCGACCCCGGCACCGGTCACGGCGACGATCGCTCCGCCGAGCACATCGCCAGAGGCAATCCGCGGCGTCCCGCCGGTCACGGCTGGAGCGGCCGCCGAGACCGGCGTCCTCTTCGTGCGTGGCTCGGATGACTGGATCTACCGATACGACGGCGCGACGGGACAGCTCTCGCCCGCGATCAGGCACTCGACGATCCAGCGATCGACCTCGGTGGGCGCATACGCCGAGGGCCTCGAGGGCGGACTCCAGCTCCTGCGGTGGAACGGAACGATCGAAGCCGTGGATTGCGGGCCAGGACGCTTTCAGCTCGTCGGCCCTAACGACGCGTGCTTGTCTTACACCGATACTCGGGGTTCCCGCCCGGTATGGATCCGGATGTCCGGCGAGGCGCCCCGTCCATTCCTTTCGGGTGACTGGGGAGCGGGTGAAATGACCTGGTCGCGCGATGGTCGGAACGTCGCCGTGCTTCGGTCGTCAGGGGACCAGAGCCTTCGGACCCGACTCCATAACGCCCTCTGGATGGTCACGGTCGGCGGCGCCTCGAGGCTCATCTACGAACCGGGGTCGGCCGAGGCCTTCCTCTTCGGGCTCGGATGGTCACCGGACGGAAGATGGCTCACGGTCTGGGAGCAGCCGATCGTGAGCAACTCGTTGGGCGCCGACGGAGACCATCTTCTGCTCATCGACTCTACGAGCGGAACGGCGACCGACCTCGGGGTCACTCTGGCGAACCGCCGATGGCTGCAGTGGTCGAACGACGGGCGCCTCGCCTACGTGAGGGGCGGTGGTCGGGAGACATGGCGCGAGAAGGAGCTCGTGGTCCTCGCACCCGGCGGCGCCGGAATCCCGGTGACGGACCGCGGTCATGTCGGTCTCGCGCCGGCGTGGGAGCCGCCGCCGACCGGAAGCCCAGCGCTCTTCTGGGTAGAGGCGGAGGTCGGCGACGGCAACGGCGGCGTTTATGTCGCGGGAACGGGGCCGGGTGCGCGCTATGGCGTCGAGAAAAAGGGCGGCGCGGCGCCACAACGTTTGCCGATCGGCCAGATCGTCGAGGGGCTGCGGCCCTCCGACGACGGGCGCGTCACCCTCACTCTGGTCCGTCGTCCCACGCAGCCACCGGTCCACGACGAGCAGGGTGCGCTCGAGCTCTGGCTGACGAATCCGTCAACGGCCGCGCAGGTGCGGCTGATCAGCGGACTGGGCGATCTCGCATTCGGCTTTTACGGATCCCAGCCGAGCCTCTTCGACCTCGTCGCGTGGTCACGCGATCCGCGCTAGGCGCCACGTCCGCGAGCGACGCCGAGCACGATCGCGGCAGGGACGAGCCCAATCGCCGCGCAGGCGATCGTTTCCCTTGGCATCGCTTCTAGCGAAGCTGCGGCAGGATCGAGGTCATGAAATACGCGCTGTCCTCGAACTTCCCGAGCGCGTCGCGGGTCGGCGTCGGGGACGCGGCGTGGCGCTCGGGATTGGACCGCTCCGCGATCCGTTTCAACACCGGCGTCGGGTCGAGGCGCGCCGCGCGCGCGCTCAGGTATAGATCCCCCAAGGCCATGAGCCAATCCCGGTAGTCGACGCGCTGATCGTCTATCGAAGCCGCCGCGACCCCGCGCTCGAGCCACTCGGGCCGACCGCCCTGCTTCAGGATTCGGGACGCGTAGGCGATGTAATCACTGAGCAGAACGCGCGCTTCACGGTTGTGGACGATGCCGCGGATGAGGGCGCAGTGCGCTGGATCGGAGCGCGCGTAAAGATCGCACGTCTGGTCGAATGCGGCGAAGACCTCGTCGCGTGGACCGAGACCGACCGAGGCCGCGACCCCCGTAGCCTGGGGCAGCCGCCCCATCAGATTCGAGCGCTTTCCCTCCTTCGGCCCGAAGGCAGCAGCGAACGCGCGGTCGCGGGCTTCGCGCCAGATCCGGATCGGGCTATCGAGCCGTTCGAATCGCTCCTCGAGCGACCGGAGCGATGGCTCGTCCTTCATCGCGCGAGTCGTTCTGCGAGCTTCTCGATGAGTCGCCGCGCGACCTCGGTCTTCTTCAAGAGCGGCAGCCTTTCGACGCCATCGGCGCTCACGAACGCGACCTCATCGTCGTCCGAACCGAACGCCGAGCGTGGATCGGCCACGTCATTCGCGACGACGAGATCCAGTTTCTTGTCGCGCAGCATCCGGCCGGCCTCAGCGGTCGCGTCGCCAGTCTCGGCTTTGAAGCCGATGACTATCGTCCCCGGTCGTCTTGTCGCGACGATCGCGCTCAACAGGTCCGGGTTCTCGACGAGGCGGAGCCTCATCTCGTTCCCGAGGTCCTTCTTCTTCATCTTCTTGGTCGCGCGCTCGATCGGGCGGTAGTCTGCGACGGCCGCCGCCATGATCACGACATCCGCGCGCGGAAGCTGCGCGAGGATCGCGTCTTTCATGTCGTCGGCGCTCTCGACCGCAAAGGTCCGCACGCCGGCCGGAGGCACGAGGGCCGTCGGGCCGGTTATGAGGATCACGTCCGCTCCCGCATCGCGCGCCGCGGCCGCGATCGCGTAGCCCATCTTGCCGCTGGAGCGGTTCGAGATGAAGCGCACCGGATCGATCGCCTCGAGCGTCGGACCGGCGGTGACGACGACCGATCGACCTGCGAGCCCCTGGGATCCGCCCAGCGCGTCGTCGATCGCGGCCTCGATGCGCTCGAGAGCCGCGAGGCGGCCCGGACCGATGTCGCCCGAAGCGAGCGGCCCTGTCTCCGGGTCGATCACTCGTACACCACGCGCACGAAGTGCGGCGACGTTCGCCTGCGTGGCGGCGTTCTGCCACATATGCGTTTCCATCGCCGGGGCGACGATGACCGGAGCGGAGGTCGCGAGGACGGTGGTGGCGACAAGATCATCCGAGAAACCGTGGGCCAGGCGCGCCAGGACATGCGCGGTCGCCGGCGCCACGACGACGACGTCCGCTTGCCGGCCCATCGCGACGTGGCCCGCGGCGCGCTCGTCCTGCATCGAGAACATCTCGATCTCGACGGGCCGATGCGTCAGCGCCTGGAAGGTAAGCGGGGTCACGAACTCGGCCGCGCTTTTCGTCATGACCACCTGCACCGTCGCGCCCTCCTGCACGAGACGGCGCGCGAGCTCGACCATCTTGTAGACCGCGATCGACCCGGTCACGGCGAGCACGACGAAGTGGCCGGCCGCTCGTGTCACGCGTTCAGCTCCCAGAGCAGACGAAGCCCTTCGAGCGTCAGATCTTCGTCGACGCGCTCGATCCCTTTGGCGAGCGGCGCGATCGTCGCGGCGAGGCCGCCGGTCGCGAGCACTTTCGGCGTGGCTGGCCGGAGCTCCGCCGTGAGCCGCGCGAGAAGACCCTCGACGAGTCCGACATAGCCGAAGACGATCCCCGACCGCAGACAATCCGCGGTGTTCTTTCCGATCGCATTGGCCGGGGGCGTGAGCGGCACTCGAAAAAGTCGTGCGGCGCGCCCGAAGAGGGATTCGGCTGACACTTCGAGGCCGGGCGCGAACGCGCCACCGAGAAAGTCGCCTTCCTCGCTCACGATATCGAAGTTCGTGGTCGTGCCGAAGTCCACGACGATCGCCGGCCCGCCATAGCGGCGGTGGGCGGCGAGCGTGTTCGCGATGCGATCCGCGCCGACCTCGGAGGGATTGTCGACTCGCAGTCGCACGCCGGTCTTCACGCCGGGGCCGATGACGAGCGCAGGGCGATCGAGATAGCGCTCCGCCAGCCGTGTGAAGGAGGCCGTCAGCGCCGGGACGACTGAGCCAAGCACGAGCGCGTCGACGTCGTCGAGCGAGAGATCCTCGCGACCGAGCAGCGCGTCGACCATCACGGCGAGCTCGTCCTCGGTCTGATCCTGTCGAGTCGCGGTCCGCCAGGTCGAGACGAGCTTCGCCCCGTCATACGCGCCGAGAACGACGTTCGTGTTTCCGACGTCCGCGGCGAGGAGCGTGGTCATTAGTCCTTCGCTTCCGTCGCCCCGGTCCGCATCCCGCGCTTTCCCATGGCTTTCAGGCGCTTCGCGACATTCGCGGGCACGTATTTATCGATCGGAGCGCCGAACGCGGCGAGCTCCTTCACGCGAGACGCGGAGATGAAGAGGAACTCGGGCGCGGTCATGAGGTAGACCATCTCGATCTCGGCGGCGAGCGAGCGGTTCATGTTCGCCATCTCAAACTCGAACTCGAAATCCGAGAGGGCACGGATCCCGCGCACGATGAAGCTCGCGCCGCAGGTGCGGGCGAACTCGACCTGCAGCCCGTCGAACGCGCGGACCTCGACGTTCCGGTATTTCGCGCAAGCTTCGCGCATCAGCTCGATGCGCTCATCCGCTGTGAAGACCGTCTTCTTCGCGAGGTTCCGCCCGACGCCGATGACGACTCGATCGAAAAGGCGCGCGGAGCGCTCGACGATGTCGACATGTCCGTTTGTGGGCGGATCGAACGAACCCGGGTAGATGGCCACGCGATCACTCATGCGGTCGCGATACCTCCTTGGCGTGCACGCCGCACCCGCAGGGTAACGCTAGCCGGTGGGGAGCGGGGTGGCTGCGCGGAGGCGTTCTGTGACCGCACGCAGGATCTTCACCGCGATCTCGCCGTTCTGGTGGAGCATGTCTCGGAACTGGCTGTGTCCGAGGACGAGGCAGCGCATCGGTGTCGCCGTCTTTACGGTGGCGGTGCGTGGTCCGTTGTCGATGAGCGCGATCTCGCCAAAGAAATCGCCCGGGCCGAGGGTTCGTCTGCCCTGGACTGCATCCACTTCCGCACGCCCCTCGAGAATGATGAAAAAGTCCCCGCCGCTCTTTCCTCTTTCGGTGAGGACCTTTCCGGCGGGGAGGTCGACCTCATCGGCGCGCGAGGCGATGAAGGCGAGCTCTTTGTCGGAGCAGCCGCCGAACAGCGGCACCGAACGAAGTCGATCGACGCGTGCGTCGGCCACGGCGCGCAGTTTAGCCCTCGCTAGGCGACACGCCGCCCGGACGCGTAGACCTCCGCGATTAGGGGCGCACCCATGCGGTAAGCGAGCTCGCGTTCGTCGTCGCTGTCGAGGACGACGATGTCCGCGCGCCGACCGGGGATGAGGGCGCCGATGCGGCCGCCCCGCCCGAGGGCGTGCGCGGCGTTGATCGTCGCGGCGACGATCGCCTCATGGGGCGTGAGCCCGCAGAGGGTGACGCCCAGTGCGATCGCGGTGGGCATGCCCTCGAGCGGCGATGTCCCGGGATTGTGGTCCGACGCGAGCGCGACCGGAACTCGCGCCGAGATGAACCGGCGCGCGTCCGGCGGCGCGTAACCCGGAACTTCCGCGCGCGCGAGGGCGCGGATGCCCTCGGCCGAGGCGCGGGCCACATGGTCCGCCGATCGCGCGTGCGCACGTGCCGCGAATGCCGACGCGCCCACGTCGTTCAGCTGATCCGCATGCATGGTCACGGCGAGCCCGGCCTTCTTCGCGGCGGTGAAGAGCGGGCGAACATCGTCGATGTCGAACACACCCTTCTCCACGAACGCATCGACGGCCTCCGCAAGGTTCTCATTCGCGACGATCGCGATCGCATTCATAACCTCGCGGATGAAGCGCTTGCGATCGTCGGTGTACGGCGCCGGTAGCGCGTGCGCGGCGAGGTAGGTGACGGCGACGTCGATGGGCGCATCCGCTTTCGCGCGCGCGAGGAGCCGAAGCTGCCGCAGCTCCTCGTCGGGTTCGAGTCCGTATCCGCTCTTCACCTCGATCGTGGTAGTCCCGAGCTCGGCGGCGTCGCCGATGCGGCGCATCAGGAGCGTGAGCAGCTGGTCGTCGGTCGCGTCGCGCGTCGCGCGAACGGTGGCGTGGATCCCACCGCCGGCGGCGAGCACCGCAAGGTAGTCGGCGCCACTCCGGCGGGTGGCAAACTCCTCCCACCGTTCGCCGGCGTAGCAGAGGTGCGTGTGTGGATCGATGAAGCCGGGCATGACCACGCGGCCCTGGACATCGACGTCCACCGCCCCGTCCACGCGTTCGACCGCCTCGTGGGCGACGCCGTGCCCGGTCGCGACGATCGCGCCATCGCGCGCCGCGACGAAGCCATCCATGAGCGCACCGACATCGCCCGCGGCGGGCCCGACGCGCGGGCGCTCGTCCTTGAGTGGCGCGACAGTGAGCAATCGCGCGCCGTGAAGGACGAGGTCCGCCGCGGTCATTCCAGGAAGTGGCTCTCGATCACACGGTCTCGCGTGAACGCATCGAGCCGGAGCGAGTCGGCGGCAACTTGCAGGACGGCATCGAGCGGGATCAGACCGATGAGCTCGCCGCGCAGCACTCTCACGCCGGCGGCGCTCGCGCGTGACTCGACCTCTCGCCACACTGTCGCGAGCGACGTCACGGTGTGATCGAGAAGGTTCATCGACACCTGGACGCGCGGCGGGTCCGTGAGCGTGAACCCTTTCGCCTGCACCGCGGGCAGTCCTCCCGACGATTCACGGATCTCCTTCGCGATCCGTTGCGCCAGTTTGAGGTCCGTCGAGTCGAGCTCGATGTTGAAGGCGATGAGGAACGGGCGCGCGCCGACGACGATCGCGCCCGCGGTCGGGTGCAGTTGCTTCGGTCCCGCGTCGGGGACGTGTGTGGTATCGAGAAGCGCCGCAAGACCCTCGTACTCAGGCTTGCGGATGTCCGGTAGCCGAACGCGCTCTGGTCTCATCGCAGCCTTCGCGTAGAAATACACCGGCACACGATGGCGCGTCGCGACCTCGCGGCCGAACCGGTGCGCGAGATCCACGCACTCCTCCATCGTCATCCCTGCGAGTGGGACGAAGGGGACGACGTCGACCGCCCCGAGCCGTGGGTGTTCGCCCTTGTGCGTTTTCATGTCGACCTCGCGGTACGCGTGATCGATGAGCGTGTGCGTGGCCCGCACGACGGCGTCGGGTTCGCCGGCGTACGTGAAGACGGACCTGTTGTGATCGACATCGCTCGTTCGATCCAGCAGGCGAACACCATCGGTCGCGCGGATCGCATCGGCCATGCGGTCGATCACATCGCCGCGTCGGCCTTCGCTGACATTCGGGACGCATTCGACAAGCTTCGCCACCGCGCGAGAGGCTAGCGGTATCGCGCGCTAACGGCCCGCGGGCGCCTCCGCCATCTGTGGCATCTCGAGCGCGCCGGTCTGCATCGCGATCGCGAAGCCATCGTTCAGGCCCCAGTGCTCGACGATCTTGCCGTCCTTGAGCCGATAGACCGACCAGGACTCGATGTCCTTGATCGGTGTGCCACCTTCAGGCGCCCCGATGCCTGGGACGCCTCCCATGTATTGCGCGCTGAACGTGCTGCGGACGAACACCTTGTCGCCTTCCGCGAAGAGATCCTTGATCTCGAGCTTCCGGTCCTTGAACGACTTCATCGAGCCCTGGTGCGCGATCTTCGCGCCGGCCAGACCCTGCGGGAGGAACGGCGGCCGATCGTGCGAATGATCGTTCGGGGCGAAGTACTGATCGAGCTGGTCGAGCTTTTCGTCGATCCAGAGCTGTTCGACCGTGCGGACGATGTCCTTGTTGCGTTGCTCGTCACCCATGGTGCCTCCCCTGTACGGCCGCGCTCTAATGCCGGGCGGCCTCCGGCAATCTGCCCTCCGCGTTGCGGATCCGACGCGTCAGCATCGGCAGTAGCGCAAGAGCGATCTGTGGGTGGCTCTCGAGGATCCCGCGGAAGTGCCAGCGCTGGATCCCGAGCGCGGTGGTCGGCTCGACGGCCCGAGCTGTCGCGGACCGGGGAAATTCGTCGAGAAGAGCCATCTCACCGAAGACGTCACCCGGCCCCAGCGTCGCGATCTTCTGTTCCTTCCCTTCACGGTCCTGGACGATATCGACCTTGCCCGATCGGATGATGAACGCGCCGACACCCGTGTCGCCTTGGCGGACGATCTCCTGTCCCGGTTCGTAGCGCTGCTCCACCGCGGCGTTGGCGATGGCCTCGAGCGACCGCTGGTCGAGATCCTCGAACATGGAGACACGCTTTAAGAAGTCGATGCTCGTCGTCGGCACGGGCGCGATGCTAGCCGATACTCCCTAGTCATGCCCGAGTTCCGCATCGAGGTGGCCCACGACATCGCCGGCTGCGCGGCGACCGTCGCCCTTCAAGAGGACACCTGGAGCGGCGACGTGATCGTGCCGCCGCAGCTCATGCTCGCTGTGGTGCACAACGGCGGCTTCGTCGCGTGCGGATACGCGCCGGAAGACCCGAAGCCCGCGGGCTTTGTCTTCGGATTCCTTGGGATCCACGATTACCACTTCAGGCACCATTCGCACATGCTCGCGGTCCGGGATCCCTACCGCGGGAGCGGGCTCGCGCAACAGCTGAAGGAGGCGCAGCGCGATCACTGCCTCGATCAAGGAATCGAGATCGTCGCGTGGACGATGGATCCGCTCGAGTCGCGGAACGCGCGCTTCAATTTCGGGAAGCTCGGCGCGTACACCCGCACCTATTACCGGGACTTCTATGGCGCGATGCCCGACAAGCTCAACCAGGGACTTCCGTCCGATCGCATCTACGTCGAGTGGCCGATCGGCCACGATCGCACCTACAAACGCCTTCGTAAGGAAGACCAACCCGCGTCGCTGGAGGACGCGGAACGCGAGGGTATCGCGTATCTTCTCCGCGCCGACGGCGAACGTCCCGGTCGGCTCGCCGAGACGAAGAGCGCGTCGCATCTCCTTCTTGAGATCCCGCGGTCGTTCCAGGAGCTGAAGGCGCGCGACGCCAAGCTCGCCCTCGAGTGGCGCCTCGCCGGCCGCTCCGCATTGGAGCGCGCCTTCGGCGAGGGCTACGCGGCCGTCGAGTTCCTACGCGCAACCGACGGCCGAGGCGCGTACCTACTGGTCCCGCAGCCGCGCCGCGACTTCACCCTCGACACGGACGAGCCATGAAATTGGAGCGAGTCGAGCTTTTCGTGGTGCGCCTCCCGCTCAAGAACGCGTACGAGACGAGCGGCGCGCGCGAGACGCACATGACACGCGTGCTTTGCCGCGTCGAGTCGGAGGGCGCCGTCGGATGGGGCGAGAGCGTCGCCGGCGAGGTTCCGTGGTACTCCGGCGAGACCGCGCGGACGGTGCTCTACGCGCTCGAGAAATTCATCCTCCCCGAGCTTCTGAAGACGGACCTCACATCCGCCGACGAGGTCGATCGGAAGCTCGCCTGGATCCGCGAGCACCGGATGGCCAAGGCGACCGTCGAGATGGCGGTATGGGACCTTTTCGCCAAGCGCGCGAATAAGCCCCTGTCGGCCCTGCTGGGCGGGACTCGTGACCGCATCCTCTGCGGCGTCGCGATCGGTATCCAGCCGTCGATCGACGTTCTCATGGAAACGATCCGCCGGGAGCTCGAGGGCGGCTACCAGCGCGTCAAGCTGAAGATAAAGCCGGGTTTAGAGGTCGAGATCGCCGAAGCAACGCGGAAGAACTTCCCCGATCTCGCCTTCATGCTCGACGCGAACTCGGCGTACACGCTCAAGGACGTCGCGTTGTTCAAG
>Ga0209808_1000646_pt1 | contig 17137 bp, 17 predicted proteins | sample GraSoiAngelo_157_FD_186171 | JGI IMG/M metagenome (GOLD analysis project Ga0209808, IMG submission 186171) | Grasslands soil microbial communities from the Angelo Coastal Reserve, California, USA - 14_1009_16_20cm (SPAdes) (version 2) | ecosystem: Environmental > Terrestrial > Soil > Grasslands ... | reverse complement strand
ATTAGAAAACCGATGAAGAAACTGAGAAGACGCTGGTACGACTTGCGTTGGCCGCTGGCCAACAAATGTACCTTGATGTGATGGTCAAATAATGGTGAAATATAACAGCCGTGGGAAGCTCGCGGTCCGGCTGTATTGCGATATCGAAGTGATCTCCAATGTTACGGTGCCCAAGCCGGATATGAAATCGACTCTGAGGTTTCTCGGAACATACCGGATCCGAAACGTGGCGGGTAGCAAGCTAGGACGCTTACTGTGTAAAATTCCAGTATTTGCTCTACCCGTTCAATCCGGGCTTGAGAGCGCGTTTTTTTCATAAGGAGCATTCATGAGCCGATTACGCATTTTGTTGTTAGCACCTGGATGTAGTCCGGAAGAAGTTAGCATGCCTTATGTGACTTATTCTCATGCCGCAGCGCTTGCCCAACTCCATGACGTGACTTTGGTTCTTGGGTCGCCCACTGAAGAGGCTGTGCGCCGCGCAAAGGCACCCTTTCACAGCATCGAGGTGGTCCGGATGCCATCGACTGAGCGCATTTATGCTTGGAGTTTCCGTAGGATCTTCAAAGGTAACTATGACAGTCAGGCGGTGACAGCTTTCGTCTATCCATTTTCTCTTGCCTTCGAATGGCACGCCTGGCAACAGTTGCGGCGCCGCATCTTTGCAGGCGAGTTCGATGTCGTTTTGCGCATCATGCCGATGACACCGGTCTTGCCCAGTCCTTTCGCTTTCTTCCTTCGGAAGGGCCCTATACCGTTCGTGATCGGCCCACTCAATGGTGGTTTGCCCTGGCCTGCTGGTTTTCGCCAGTTGGAGAACCAAAAGGAATGGGTCTCCAACATTCGCAGTCTATATCGATATCTGCCTTTCGCTCGCTCTACCTATCGCCATGCCAGCGCGATCATAGCCGCCTCCTCGCAGACGTATGCCGAGTTTGCGGCATACAACGGCAAAGTGTTTTTTGTTCCAGAGCCGGGCATCGCTCGCTCTTTGTGTTACGGTGATTCGCGTAGTCCGGACCCTGGGGCTAAACTTGAGCTGCTCTTTGTTGGCGGCTTAGTTCCCCGGAAGGCTTGTGATCTTGCTTTGCGCGCGGCGGCTTCCCTTTTGCGCGGCGATTTGGCCCGCTTTACGGTGGTCGGTGATGGTCCAGAGCGGAACCGCCTCGAGCAGCTGACGAGGTCGCTTGGTATCGAGAAGGCTGTCCTCTTCTGCGGCTGGCTCAGTCATGCGGACGTCCTCAAGCACCTTCGAGCTGCTGATGCGTTGGTGTTTCCATCTCTTCGCGACAATGGTGCAGGCGTAGTTTTCGAAGCGCTCGCCACTGGTGCCGTACCCGTTGTTGCGGACTTCGGCGGGCCTGGAGATATCGTTCATCCAAAGGTAGGGTACAAGGTGCCTCTTACGAATGAGAGCGATATCGTGGCGCAGATGGAAAAGATTCTAACGGAACTGGCCCACAATCGGGATCGGCTAGAGCAGTTACGGCGGCAAGGAATGGCTTATGTGCAGGAGCGCCTAACTTGGAGTGCGAAGGCGGAGAGCGTAACTTCTGTCCTGAATTGGGCTGTGGGTCGGGGCCCGAAACCAGATCTCCCGCCGGCCAAGATGCTGCACCTAGAGCGTGCGAGCTGGTCTTGAGAACGGTAGCCCAGCAGTCCGGGGCGGAGACTGACAAGTGTACCGCAGAGGCCTTCGACCGTGGCGCACCGTTTGAATAATGAAATTACGGTCTTGTAGAATGTCCTGACCTCTCAAGACACATGAAAGCTGTAGAATTGAAACCATTAAATATCTCGTCCGCCCCTTGGTTTACCGAACCCTCTCCCCGAGGATGGTCCAATCTCTTCGATTTTTGTGGTGGAGTCTTTCGTCCTACTTCCCTCGTCTGGTTACGTCCCGGTTCGCCAGACGCACCCCACAAGTGCGCGGCTTCGGGGCGGCGCATGTCCCGTCAGATCTTGCGAAGCAACTCCAGAGTGTGAACATGTTGGCTCCGACGGAGATGTGTCGCGTCATGACCAAGTATGGGAGCGACAAGGGGCGCCTCAACAACTACACCCCTGTGTATTCGGCGCTCTTCAAGAAGCGCTGCGAACAGCCTCTACGGGTCTTCGAGCTCGGTTTGGGCACCAACAATCCAGATGCACCGTCGAACATGGGGGTGTTTGGGTCACCTGGGGCGTCCCTTCGCGGATGGCGGGAGCTTTTCCCCCATGCACTCTTGTACGGGGCTGATGTCGATCGCGCGATTCTGTTTCAGGAAGATCGGATCAAGACATTTCATTGTGATCAGCTTGACCGGTCGTCTATTCGGGAGCTTTGGTCGCGCCCGGATCTGCACGGCGGTATGGATATTATCATCGAGGATGGTCTACACACTTTTGAAGGTAACGTCTCCTTTTTGGAAGAATCACTCGATCACCTTCGTCCTGGCGGCATTTATGTCGCCGAAGATATTATGTGGAGCGACGTCGACAAGTGGTATGATCGGGTCGAAGCCGTCTACTCAAAGAAATACCCGACATATGAGTTCGCTTTCGTGGTCTTGGCGAACCGTGGGTCCAACAACTTATTAGTCATTCGTCATGCGGCGGACTAGATTTTATTCGCCTGAAGTGTGCAGCTCACTCTATGCGTTCCTCTGCAGCTTAAGACTCGCCGGCATGGGGAAGTTTGCGCCGTGTGAAGTTTCGCGGTCGGGCTTTCGAGGGGCCCCGAGATATCGTCCATCCAACGTAGGAGACAAGGTCCTCTTACCCATGAGAGCGATATGGTATCACAAATGGATAACATTCTGACCGGCCTCGCACTGAATCGGGCACTTCTTAATCACTTACGACGGCAAGGCATGACCTACGTTCGGGAATGCCTAGCGTGGGATGCCAAGGTAGAGAGGACAACTCGGGTTTTGAATTGGGTTCGTTTGACAGAAACGACGAGAAGCTAAATGCTTCATTTCGCATCTCGTTTCACAAGGAGCATGATCTGATGGCACGCCCGTGGAAGTCTCATGAGTTCGACTCATTGTACGAGCAATACATCTGTCGAGAGGAAATGCAATTCGGTGGGGCAGCTTTCTATCGACGATATCGCTCGCGTTACAAAGAATGCGTTCAGCGGTTTGCGGCGTTGGCTCCCCCTGATCCGATTGATGTCCTGGATGTAGGCGGCGGGCAGTTGGCCCTGATGTGCATGAAACTGTGGGGCGACAGCGGCACGGTGGCGGACCTTCCCGGCCCACATATGACGTACATGGCAGGGCACGGTCTGGAAACGGTTCAGTGGAATTTATGCAAAGCTGAGCCGCCTTTTACCGCGAAATTCGACTTCGTCTTTTTTGTTGAAGTCATCGAGCACCTGCCGATACCCGCTTACATCGCTCTAGAACGTCTGCGGAAGGTTATGCGGCCCGGCGGGGTCATCATTTGCACCACGCCCAATCTCTATCGCCTCCGAAACTTAGTGTTTATGGCGCTGGGGCGGCGCATCTTTGACTATTTTCAATATCCCGATGAAAATGTCTCGCTCAGTCATGTGCTTGAATATAGTCGCGATCATCTCGATTGGCAGATGAAGAAGGCCGGGTTCACGCGGTGCCGCGTAGAATATTCTCAGATGCACCATTCGCCGACGAATCCACTCTATCGACCACTCGCTTGGCTGGGCTATCCGCTACATCTCGTTCCTCACTGGCGCGACAATTTAGTTGCAACCGCGTACGCGCCTGCCGACACCAAGTAAAAGAGTGGGCAAACGATTGAAATGCCAGATCCGTTGCTGCGAGGATATTGCCGAAGTAGGCGGGCTGAGGTGAAATAAGAATTTGAGGACAGGTGGCTGAGTGGTTTAAGGCAGCAGCTCGCAAGGGTTGCTATGCGACCCAAGTCGCATCGGAGGTTCGAATCCTTCCCCTGTCCGCCAAGCATTAAAACAATGACGAAACATACGAAATGTGCGGGGTTCCCCACAGAAAACTTTGCTTGGGCCAAATAAGCTTTGAAAACACATTACACGCCCTTCTCGCAAAAAAGGCGAGCATTGCAAACTATCAACCCAGGAAGGGCAACTTTGCACATGGGTCCCTATCAACTTTTTTGGGAATCGGTTCTCTGCGGTGCGGCTCGACCTGGCTTTACCAGGTGTTGAAATGTCATCCGGACATAAAACTGAGTGATCGCAAAGAAATGTGCTTCTTTTTTTTCCGTGATATGCTGCGGCACGATCTCGACTGGTATGAAGCGCACTTTGCACCAGCAAATGGAGATGAACCGAAGCCGGTCCGTGGAGAGATCTCACCTGAATACGTCAGGCTGAAAGCGTGGCAGGTTAATCGGATCGCGAACTTGTTACCTGACCTTCGCACCATTCTAATATTGCGCCACCCGATCGACCGGGTGTGGTCTCAAGCACTCCTGGAGTTTGGATATCTGGAAGGGAAAGATGTCCGAAAAATTAGCTCGATTGAGTTTCTTCGCCAAGTTGAGCGGGCTCGCAACAGACTATCCTCGGATTACCCCCGCACCATAGAAATCTGGTCCAATGCCTTTGGGCGGGATGCCTTGCACATTGATCTGTTTGAAACACTGCAAAACGATCCGCAAACTTATGTCGATGGTATTCTCCGGCACATCGGCGCTTCAACGCCATGGGCCGTCCCGGCGCAATTCATCAACTCGAAAGTTCACGCAACTACCAGCCTTGTCCGTCAGCAACGGAATATCCCAGAGCTCGTCGAATGGTATATTGCAGATCGCTTGCTGGAGCCTACCGAGCGCTTGAATGACCTTCTGCAAGGGAAGATTGAGAACTGGGTGGATGAAATGCGAGAAATCCGCGGTAACACACGACTAAGCTGGCGAATTTTGAGAGAACTGAACCGAAAACTGCTGACCCTTCCGGAAAAGCTCGCTTATGAGGTTTACCACACCGTGCTTGATCTTCGATTGTGGCTTCGTTGGCGACAGCTTCAAAAAGGGTATATTTCGAATATTCGCGGAGCAACCAACCAATTGTCCTGCGCTTCAGACGGCGGCTGAAGCTAACCAAGTTACGGCATAACAAAGCCCTTAAGTATCGCCTAGTAAACCTCCTCCATGCCCGGCATAGCTGGAATAGTCAGTAAGCGACCCACTGCAGAGTGTCAGAGCCTCGTGAAATCCATGACCAATTCCATGGAATACGAGTCTTTCTATAATTCGGGTATGTACTCGGTCCCTGAGTTGGGGATTTGCGCCAGTTGGGTGGCACAGGAAGGTTCGTTTGGGGCCGGGCAGCCCTTTTTCAATGAGCGAACAGATGTTGTGCTTCTTTTCTCAGGCGAATGTTTTGCGGATCCCGAAACCCGAACCGCCCTCCAGCAAAAAAGGCATCAAGTTGGACAGGCTTCTGGAGACTGGCTGGTCCATCTCTACGAAGAAGAAGGCGATGGCTTCTTTGAAAAACTAAATGGCCTCTTCAGCGGTCTGCTTATTGATAAAAGGCAGAGCAAGGCATTCCTCTTCAATGACCGCTACGGAGTGGAGCGGATTTACTGCCATGAGACAGAGGACGCCCTCTTCTTTGCCAGTGAAGCCAAAGCGTTGCTTCGAGTTCTGCCGGAGCTCAGGGCATTTGATCGGGAAGGTGTCGCTCAGTTTTTGGCCTTCGGTTGTACGTTGGGGCAGCGGACTTTATTTCAAGGTATTGAGTTGCTTCCGGGAGCATCGGTGTGGTCCTTTGAAAAGGGAAACTGTGAGAAGAAGAAATATTTCTCTCCCGAAACTTGGGAATCTCATTCTATCCTTCCCCCTGATTCATTCATAACTGAGTTTGAAGAAACATTCAAACGAGTCTTGCCACGGTATTTTGAATCGGAATCGAAGATCGGTATTTCTCTGACGGGGGGTCAGGATTCGCGGATGGTTATGACCTGCCTGCCGAAGGCGGGAGAGAAGCCGGTTTGCTATACTTTTTCAGGAGAAAACCGAGACACTCTGGATGTTATACTGGCGGCACGGATAGCAGAGGTATGTGGCTTAGAACACCAAATTCTGCGCATAGGTCCCGCTTTTTTCTCAGACTTCGCCTTTCATGTCGATCGCACAGTTTACGCAACTGATGGCTACCTTGGAAGTTTGGGCGCTCATGAAATTTACTTGAACAATCAAGCTCGCGCGTTGTCTCCGGTGCGCCTGACAGGTGTTTTCGGCGGCGAAATCTTGAGAGGAGTGTCCATGTTTAAGCCGCTTCATCTTGCACACCGGTTAGTTAATGCTGACTTGGCCGAGACCGTAACTTCCTACACGCGCCGGTGGTCGCACGACGGTGAGCATCCTGTAACCTTTGCCGCCTTCCGTGAGGTCCCTGAGCAGCGGTTTGCAATCGTAGCGGCCAGCCGTTCCCAAGTCGCGTTCCGGAGCCCATACCTCGACAATGAGATCGTGTCTCTCGCCTATCAAGCGCCAGAGGCTATTCGAAGGTCGGCTGATTGCACTTCATCGCTGGTAAAGTCAAACAATCCGCTGCTGAGTAAATTCCCTACCGATATGGGAGAAATGGGCGAGGCCAGCCGGTTAGCCACGGCTTTGCGGCGCATCGCTGCCAAGGTTGCTTGTAAACTCGACTATCATTGCAGTGAGGGATTACCGCACGGTCTATCTAGCGTCGACCCTTTATTGACACGAATAAGTTCAGCCTTAGGGATAATCGGACTGCACAAATATTTGCCTTACCGAGTTTGGTTTCAACGAGACTTGGCACCTTACATCGATGAAATTCTGAAAGCTGTTCAAATTCGCCGTAGTTCACTGTGGAACCTCCGCTTTCTGGAGAATATGGTTTCGGATCACCTAAGCGGTCGCAGGAATTACGTGCAAGAGATCGATGCAGTAGTCACACTCGATGCTGTCGAACGGCTTCTCTTTCGAGACCTTCCCCGCGGCGCGACACTAAACCACCAACGCTCAGCTAGCGTTACAGCCGTCTGTAATAGCCGGGCGAACCAATTAAAGCCGTCGCGCTGACTCCCGGTAGGGCGCAACCGTGAGATTCCAGAGGTGATCGAATGGTACAACGCAGATCGGTTGCTGGATGTCCGCTGAACGCTTGAATGAGCTGCTGGACGTCCGTGTTTCGTGGGTGGACGAATTGCGCGGAATCCGAGGAAAGGCACGACTAAACTGGCGGATCTTAAGAGAACTGAACTGTACGATGCTCTCGGTTCCCGAGCGGCTCGCTTATGAGGCGTACCATGCGGTTCTTGATGCGAGACTTTGGTGGCGTTGGCTGCAGCTGCAAGGTTCGTACGACTGGCGCCGCGACAACCTAGGATAGACTGCATCGCCCCAGACCAGAGTTTGTCTGACGTAATGGGCTACCTTCGGGTTCACTAGATGGAAGCACTGCAAATGAAGAGCTCTGCTAAATTCTCCGGTTACAGATTTCTCATAATTGGTGGAACGAGCAAGGCGGGCACAACGTCTGTCTTTACTTACCTCGCAGGTCATCCGCAGATTTGCCCGGCCGAGAAAGAAACGCGGTTCTTTCTCGACGCGGACTATCCGCTTCCGTCAAAGAAGCGATACCAAAGGGATGGTCAGGAAAAATACCTGTCACTTTTTGGCTCTGGGCCACAAGAGAGCTGGAGATTTGAAGCCACACCCGATTATCTCTACTCTGCGAACACTCCGCATGTGATTCACGAAACGCTCGCGAGCGTCCACTTTATCTTCATTCTACGGGAACCAATTTCTAGGTTACTGTCTTGGTACCGTTTTGCCCGTAAAAGGGGTGTTATACCATATGATCTTACGTTCGACGACTATATTTGTATCCAGCAAGGTAATGGTACCAGTCTTCCGCGAGAGCGCGATCATCCAGCCTTCCATGCTTTAGAGCAGGGCCGTTACTCGGTCTATCTAAGACCGTACCTGGAGCTATTCGATAAACGCGTCGTCCATATTGCATTCTACGAAGACCTTCAGCGCGATCCGCTCGTGTTTATGACATCTATTTGCCATTCAGTCGGTATCGACACGGCTTACTTTCAAGAGTACCGCTTTGATGTTGTGAACAAGGGCTCGGACGTGCGAAGCCCTGGTTTACACAAAGCATATCTCGAGAGCCAGGAGCGGATTCACAAATTGGTTCGAAATATGCCGGTACTTCGCTTGCTGTTGCGGCGGCTTCGACCAAATGTGACTGCCACGTACGAGAAATTGAACGTCATCAGAGGCAAAAACGTGGCGATGTCTAACGCGACGAAGGACTTTATGGCGTCGTATTACGAGGAGGAACCAGCGAAATTGAGAGAAATGCTTGGAGTTGAACTGCCATGGCCGTCCAATCGGCGAAGCGGCTTGAGTGAAGCCGGCAGCGAGTTATCTGAACATGGAGCAGGATAAGCAGTGAACGCGTTTTCAAGTACTATTGGATCTATGCTGGGTAAGGTGGGCCGACAAGGCGCGGTGGTGTTTTTCACCAGGGGCGCTGCACTCCTTTTAGGAATTATCTCGACGATTTTGCTGAGCAGACTTCTTGGCACTGCTGGGCTGGGAGAATTCCGGCTTGGTTCGGTCCTCGTGCAACTCGTAACTGCATTTTGCGTGCTCGGCCTGGACAAGGCGTTGCTGCGCTATCTGCCAGTTCTCGAAGCTCGCGGAGAAAAAGGGCGAGGGTTGCTCGTAGCAGGTAGCAGCGTGGTGTTCATAATCTCGCTGGCTCTTTCTGCGGTTCTCCTGCTCACGGCGCCGATCATAGCAACGGCCTATTTTCATTCGCCGGCGATGACAAGCGTTATCCGTCTATTTAGTTTGCAGGTCCCGGTGCTGGCGCTATTTAGATTCTTCTCAGGCGCGGTGACGGCGGCGAAGCGCTTCGATTTTGCGTCAAAAGTTACGAACATCTTGTCCCCCGCAGTCTTCGTGTTTCTACTGACACTGCTCGCGTTCATTTGGCCGAGCGTGAAGGGTGCAATAGCCGCGCGGATTGTGGCCCAATTAGCCGCCGGCGGTGTCCTGGCGGTATTTCTTGTGCAGCATTGCGCGAAGCTCCAGACCGAGTCCTCTACCCAAGGAATCTTTAAAAGCTATCTGCTGCTTTCGATACCTCTGTTCGTAATCGGGCTTGGCTTTCAACTGTTGAATCAGATGGACACGATAATGCTTGGGCACTTTGTTAGCGCAAAGGATGTTGGGATTTATTCTGTCGCATTCAAAGTGTCCGCCTTTGTCCTATTAGGACTGGAGATTCTGCTTCCGATCGTGGCACCGTTATTTGCTCAATTTAAGGAGACTCATGATGATCAATCAATGGAAACATTATTTGTGACCGCCACGAAATGGCTGGGCTATTCCGCGCTCGTGATATTTGTCTGCATCGCAGTTTTCCGCGTCGAATTGCTGCAAGTCTTCGGGAAGGAATTTGCCGGGGGTTCCACTGTCTTGCTAATTCTTGCGGTTGGCCAGCTTGTTAATGCGGCTACCGGTCCCACCGGGGTGTTGCTTACGATGACCGGGAAACAAAAATGGGAGCTAACCAATACCATATCGATCGTGGCATTAAACTTTCTACTCAACCTGCTGCTTATACCAAGGATGGGAATGATAGGTGCAGCAGTCGCAACAGCTCTCAGCATTGCAACAATTAACGGCGTTAAGCTTGTGCAAGTTTATCTGCTTTTCGGATTACAAGCATACAACCTGAAATATTTGAAAGGTATTGTCGCAATCGGCACAGCCGGTCTGGTCGGTTACCTACTTCGCGGCTGGTTATTTAACGCCGGCTGCAGTCCGTATACGATTATTCCTTTGGGCGGAATAGCGTTTTTGGTTACCGCCGCGGTTGGATTCTGGCTTTTGGGATTGGATCGAGAGGACAAAATAGCACTAGTGGCTTTGCGAAGGCGACAACCAGGTGTCTCCGCTGTGTCCTCGGAGAGTATTGTTGAGACTCCTGTCTCTTAGCCAATTCGGAAGGGTCTCATGGTGAATGTTTTGATCGTTAAACTTGGTGCTACTGGGGATGTTGTGAGGACCACGCCGCTATTGAGACGGCTAAACGGCCAAGTAACCTGGCTAACGGAACGGAAAAACGCGGTGCTGCTGGAAGGCCTCGCGCCTAATTTGCGGTGTTTCTCATGGGAAGATCGCGAGAAAGTGTTAGATCGACATTATAGTCTCGTTATAAACCTCGAAGATACTCTCAGTGTTGCTCAATTGTTGAAGAACGTTGAGTGCAGTGCGATCTTCGGCGCCTACGCCGGTTCCGATAATTCTTTACAATACACGGAGAATTCCAAGTGTTGGTTTGACCTTAGTCTTATTAGTAGCTACGGAAAGCAGGCGGCAGACAGGTTGAAGCTCCAAAATCGGAGGACATATCAGGATATGGTTTTTGGCGGCTTGAGCTTGCGCTTTGCAGGCGAGCCATACTTGCTGCCGGAACCAATCGAGACTGGATTATCAGGTGACATTGCCATAGCCGCCGATTCCGGCCTTGTCTGGCCGATGAAGAAGTGGGCCTATTACGGCAAATTGCGAGAGGCGCTCGAAGCTCAGGGACTAACAGTCAATGTGCTGCCTAAGCGGTCATCCCTGCTCGAACACCTTGCTGACGTCAGGAATCATCGTTGTCTGATTGGCGGCGATAGCCTTCCGATGCATTTTGCGCTGGGAACAGCGACACCCTGCGTTACCCTCTTCACCTGCACCAGTCCATGGGAAATTTACGATTACGGCGCGCAGACAAAAATAGTTTCACCTCTTCTCGAAGAATTCTTTTACAAGCGCGGATATGACGAGCGCGCGACAACAGCTATAAGCGTCGATGAGGTGTTCAATGCGGTAATGCGTCAACTCGAGCCGATGGCTCCGGTCTCGGGGCGAAATGTTTCGAAATGAGCGCTGTTCCGGAAATCGGTGATCGGAGATCAGCGATCAGCGATCAGAATCCAGACATCCGTCCTCTGTCTTCTGCCCTCTGCCCTCCCGCTATCCACATCGCCCTTCTTACCGGCGGCGGGGACAAGCCTTATGCGCTTGGCATGGCAGCCGCGCTGACGTCCGCAGGCGTATCACTCGATTTCATCGGTAGCGACGACTTGCAGGTCGCTGAGGTTGTCGAGAATCCGCGAATAAGATTTCTTAATTTGCGAGGGGATCAACGGTCGGATGCGAGCCCTTTTACGAAAGTGCAGAGGGTATTAAAGTATTATATAAAACTCATTAGTTATGCGGCAACAGCGCAACCGAGGCTGTTCCACCTCCTGTGGAACAATAAATTCGAGCTCTTCGACCGCACGCTACTGATGTTGTACTATAAGTGGCTCGGCAAGAAAATTGTTCTTACCGTCCACAACGTGAACATCAGAAAACGAGATGCAAACGATTCCTCGCTGAACCGGTTTTCACTGAAAATTCAGTACCAGCTGAGCAACCATATTTTCGTTCATACCGAAAGGATGAAAAGCGAGCTCGTATCGGATTTTTGTGTTCCGGAGAGTAAGGTGAGCGTCATCCCATTTGGAATTAACAACACGGTACCGAACACTGGCCTTTCGAGCGCAGAGGCAAAACGGCAGTTGGGCGTAAACAGAAGCGATAAAACCATGCTCTTCTTTGGGAACATTGCGCCTTACAAAGGACTGGAATACTTGATCTCAGCTTTTGCAGGACTCTTAAATAAAGATCGAGGCTACCGACTGATTATCGTGGGCAAGCCTAAAGGGCGTGAGGACTACTGGAACCGAATCCAACAAGCAATTGCGCAGAGCGGCGTGCGTGGCCGGATCATCGAGAGGATTGAGTACGTTCCAGACGAAGAGACGGAATTATTCTTCAAAGCGGCCGACGTTCTGATTCTACCATACATTCGCGTGTTTCAGAGCGGCGTGCTTTTCCTGGGCTATAGCTTTGGATTGCCTGCCATCGCCTCAGATGTGGGGAACTTGAAAGAGCAAATCATTGAAGGTCAAACCGGTTTTGTGTTCAAGCCGCAGGATTCGTCCGATCTCGCCAGGAAGATAGACACGTACTTTAAGGCGGAATTATTTCACCGCCTTGAAAGCCGCCGGGCTCAAATTAGAGAGTACGCAAACAAACGATATTCATGGAGTAAAGTGGCCGCGATAACAACCCTGGTTTATTCAGATCACTTGAGGAGCTGATCTACCGCAAAAATATGGCCGACAGTGCGCACGGCAACCTCCTGATGACTCGGTTTCTTCAAGCGGCATTTCCTAGCTGCTACTTCATTATTGTTAAACGTCATCCAGTGGCAGTATGCATGGCCAGCCAGAAGTGGAAAGTGAACGTAACTTCGCTTTACCGGATGTTTGAACATTGGTTGGACTGCCATAGATTTTCGAGGAAGACAAGAAGTATCTGAAGCATGTGTATGAGTTGAAATCCGAAGATTACGTCAAGAATTCGGGCAAATATCATCGGGAAATTGCGGCCCTTCTTGGGACACGGGTCCCTGAGCCACCAAGGGAAGATCAGTTTCGGACGGTGACCGATTGGCGTGACCCGGCGAGGTTGCTAGTTCCGGAGCACCATATGGAGGAGACCACCGGCGTGCACAATGACAAGTATTTTGCGAAATGGCGTAATCTTGTCAGGAATTCTTTCTTTAAGAGTTACTATCGCTATATCGCCAAGAAGAACGAGCCGGCCTTTGCCAAGTACGGCTATTCATTAACAAGCGGACTTGGCCCAACTGGGGAATTAGTTCGGGGCGGTAAAAGAGGCGATGCCATAATTGGTCCCCTCTATTGTTGTCGGGCAAATGCCTGGGCGTTGATTCAGCGCATCGGGATGCATTGTAAATGGTATGGGAAGCGGAAAATCAGGCCAATATTACCTGAGTTTGTCGTTACCAGGACCAGACAAGCCCGCCAAAGGGAGTCTTTCGGCAAAACCTGAATCGGCAAAATTATGCCACAGGAACATGAACGGAACTGCAAGTACGTCTTTGTGTGCGGTTTGCACCGCAGTGGAACCAGCGTGCTCGGCCGGAACGTTGGAAGACTGGAAGATTGTACTGGCTTCAAGAATACCCCCTTCTACATCGGCACAACCATACCGATAGATGAGGGGGAACATCTTCAGGATGTTTATCCACTTGACCTTGAATGCGGTGGTCCCGGCAGGTTTGGGTTCGATCCGCGGGCGCATCGGACGGAACACTCAGAATTGCTAACGCCAGAAAATGTGGCGAGGCTTCAGGCGAGTTGGCATCGATATTGGGACAAGAGCAAGATGATCTGCGTCGAGAAAACCCCAGGGAATATTCTGATGACGCGGTTTCTGCAAGCAGCGTTTCCGAACTCCTATTTCATTGTGATCAGGCGACACCCCATCGCAGTCAGTATGTCCACTCAGAGAATGTGGAGTGTCAAGATAACATCTCTTCACCGTCTCTTTGAACACTGGCTACATTGCTACGAACTCTTTGAACAGGACAAGAACCATTTGAGACATGTGTATGAGTTAACCTACGAAGACTACATCGGAGATCCGGCGAAGTGCCACCAGGAAATAGCCCAGTTTATTGGCACCCAAGTTCCTGAAAGCGGACTGGAAGACGTAAGGCGAGCTAACAATAAAAAGTATCTTGACCGATGGTCCACACTCCTGACGCAATCTGGCACGCAGAGTTACTGCCGATATATTACACGGAAGTACGAGCCGCGAGTTGCAAAGTACCGGTACTCGCTGACAACGGGATTGAATTTGGCTGAGAAAGAGCTTTGCGCTAGGGACAAGACGTCCGCTGCGGTTGGCGCTCTATATTGTCTTAGGGCAGATGTTTCTGCTTTTTTGCGGCGTTTTCATACGTTGACGCCGAAATTACTAATCCAGGCGATCTTGCCCGACTTTATCCTGGGTAGAATCAGGCGTGCCCGCCGCAGTGCGGCCTTGAGGAAGGGGAAGCAGTGCTGAAGGATATGACAGCTCAGATCTGAGTGTCAGAGGTTCGAAGGCCCAAGACAAAGGACAGCGTAGCAATGTAATTCATTGCAACCCTAAAGCGACGAAAACCGAGAAATTAAGCCAATGCCGTCGACAATTACGCGAGAGCATCTTACCGCTTCCCAAACTAAGGCATCGCGAAAATTCTGGGGGATCCTTACGCGGAAGGAGCGCTGGGGGTTATCATGGCGCGGTTGGCTGCTTGTCACCTCGGTAGGTCTGGCGGCCGCTTATTTCGCGTTTTTGAATGTTTACCCTTTTCTTGCAACAACGCAGCGGGTAGATACGAATGTGCTTGTTGTTGAAGGATGGATACCCAAGTATGCCATCCGTTCAGCGGTAGAGGAGTTCAAGGCCGGTTCCTATCAACGCGTCTTTACAACCGGTGGTCCGGTCGTTGGAAATGGAGGTTACATCAATGATTACAACACCGCTGCCAGCGTGGGCGCCGAACTCCTAAAGAACTTCGGAGTTCCGAGTGAATCGTTGCAGATGGTCCCTTCGCGCGTGATGGATCGGGACAGAACATACAGTTCCGCAGTCGCATTGCGAAACTGGTTTCGTGATCACAATATGTCAGTGCGGAGCTTCAACGTTCTAACTCAAGACTTTCACGCTCGTCGGACGCGTCTCCTTTATCAGAAAGCGTTTGGCAAAGGGTTCACCATCGGTATCATCGCTGTGCCCAGTCCGGATTACGATTCAACGCACTGGTGGCGCTACAGCGAAGGTGTTGAAGAAGTCATCACCGAAGGCGTCGCTTACCTCTACGCCAAGTTTTTCTTTCTGCCCTGGCAAAGTGATTGATGAGGCGATGGATCGAGCTCTTGGCGGCCTGATGACAGTCTCGCACTTGCAGTCGCAAACGTGTTCGGGAACAGCATCGAAATAATAAAATTAAGAAGCTATAAAATAAATGTTGTGGGGCAGCGGGTTTCTCATTACCATAAGCAAAAGCTGAGTTCTACCGATGCGTTATAGGGCATTAAGTTCACGCGGTGCGGTGAAAGCATTAGCCCTTTTTGCCGGAATTATCGCAGCTATAAGTCTGGGGCCGATTGGATCCGCCCGAGCGACCACCATCGATCTTGACCTCGGAACCCCCCCCCATGTCACTTCCAACGTTACCAACTCTTTTGATGCACTGAACGGGACAGCCTTGCAGGGTCAGACTCTCTCGCTCGATTTCACGTTTTCGCACAGTGAGTTTGTCCGGTTGTTTACAGTTACGAGTAGTCCATTTGTGGCCCTCCTTAAGTTGCAAACAAATAGCTCCAGCATGGTCGACTTCCTGAGCGGGACAGGGTTTTTGGTCGACCAGCAGGGTAACCCGCTGCAGCAGCCTCAACAGCTAGGAAGCGCCTCCGGGAATAATGGCTTGCTCGCTGCCGGTCTCTTTCCGCTTTTGCCTGGAGATTTGCAGCGCCCTCTCGATTTCTTTGGAATTCATTTCGATCTGACACTTCCGCTTGGTCCATTCGTTTCCATCACCGGCGAAAAGTTTGAGTTTTTGTCCGAGCCCGGTCGTCCATTTGGCGTCGGCCCGGGGGTGCCGCCCGACATTGTTCCGGACTCCGGAAGTACGCTTCTTCTTATCAGCATCGCGAGTTTCGGTTTGTTCACTCTTCGGCGGCCAATTTAAAAGGCTTGGTAGCAACTGGAGACGAGGACGAACATTTCCGCGAATTATAGCGTCCGCGACGGCGGACGGCTCCTGGGAAAATGACGTTTCACGAAAACGCTTGGCAAACTTTGTAACGGTTGCGAGTCCTAAACATCCGAATTGCCACGTGGTGGCTGCGATCGCTCTTCGCCCTCAGCGCTTCACACCCCGCAAAAAACCGGACGGCGGAAGAATTGTTCCATTAATTGATTGTTCGAAGATAAGCGAGATGAACGTAGGCATCGTTAATAGGCGGGACAAGATGGCATCCATAGCAAAGACTGCCGCAAAAATTTAAACTGGTCAGATTTTTCTTGTTTGTTGTTGTCATCAAGCTTTCCGAATAATGGTTTCGTCTTGAGCAGCAAATCTGCCCACCCTTATGGATCTTGAAATAGCGTCCACTCGCGTGGTGGCCGCTCTGGCCGAAGGGGCGGAACTGCGGATGAAAATCGGCCGCGAGAACGGTCCGACAATCGTCAAAGCGGCTACGCTGATCGTGAGCTGCTTGCAAGCGGGCAACAAGCTTTTGCTGTTTGGAAATGGCGGTAGCGCAGCGGATGCTCAGCACCTGGCGGCTGAGTTTGTCGGTCGATTTGCCATTGAACGCGCAGGATTGCCAGCGATCGCTTTGACCACTGATTCCTCCATCCTCACCGCGGTGGGGAACGATTTCGGTTTCGAGCAGGTTTTCTCCAGGCAGATTGAAGCCCTGGGCCGTCCCAACGATGTCGCGATCGGCATCAGCACAAGCGGCAATTCAGCAAACGTCCTTGCCGGTCTAAAACAAGCGTCGAAACAAAACCTCAAAACAATCGGACTGACCGGCAAAGACGGGGGAGCAGTTGCGAAAGGTGTTGATCTCTCCATCACCGTTGCTTGTGCAAATACGGCACGTGTCCAGGAGTGCCATATCACGATTGGACATATTCTTTGCGAACTGGTGGAGACCGAATTGTTTGACAAGAGTAGAGAGGTATAAGGCGCGAAGATTTCGTTGTTGTCCCGGCGATCTGTGGTGATTCGCACGAACTCTGCATTCGTTTACTTCAGATTCGATCGCTTGGAACCTATATCTGTTGGCATGGCAGTGACACGGGCAGATGAGGGGACAGAAATCCTAGTACAGCTGCGGTGAGCGACCTCTTTTAACGAAGAGTCCGGGCTCAATGAGTGCAACCATATCGAACCGATTGCTCTGGCGTGGATTTCTCGAGTCTTCTACTCGATTTCCAAACCGTGGTGCGATTGAAATTGCCGGCCACGACGTTAGTTATCAACAATTGGCCCAACGAGCTAAACGTCTCGCTGCTACCATTCAGGAAAACGTGGGCAACAGCGCCGTTCCGCTCACTGGCGTATTTGGCTATCGTTCTGAGACGGCCTACGCCGGCGTCCTCGGTGCGCTCATGGCAGGTCACGGTTACGTGCCGTTAAACCGGACCTTTCCGGTGGACCGAACCCGCTCAATGCTGCAACGATCAATGTGTCGATCAATGGTTGTAGACCAAGGTTCTGAAC
>Ga0209808_1000644_pt1 | contig 17174 bp, 13 predicted proteins | sample GraSoiAngelo_157_FD_186171 | JGI IMG/M metagenome (GOLD analysis project Ga0209808, IMG submission 186171) | Grasslands soil microbial communities from the Angelo Coastal Reserve, California, USA - 14_1009_16_20cm (SPAdes) (version 2) | ecosystem: Environmental > Terrestrial > Soil > Grasslands ... | reverse complement strand
CAGATAACGCACGCAAAAATCAATTCCGAGCAATTCCGAGCGGCGATCCTGCTTTTCATGCGGGCTGACAGCCAGCGACTCTAGTGTGCGCGCAAGATACAGCGCACGCCTTTTTTTTCCTTTTTTTTTGTGCGTTACGTCGATCCTCAACGCTCGAAAAGCGTCCCAGATTGCTCACAGAATCCCGGCCCACTATCTTGACCGCCCGCGTATCAATTACGCGCGGTGTGACGCGTAGCGATTGCCGTTGCTCCCGGTCATTAGTCGAAATTCCGGGTATCGCCATATGCCTCGCCGAGCGGAGAAACATGATATTGCGGTGCTTCCAGGATGGCTTCCTTGGTCACGTTCACGAATACCTTGGATTCCTCGTAACTGATCCGGTCGATATGCTTCGGTGAAATCACGATCTCCTTGCGGGAATACCAATGGCCGGTCTCCACAACCAGGTGACAAATCGCCCAACTCTTGTCGTCGATGATAAAATCAATGACGTGGCCGATCGCTCCTTCGCTGGTTTGGATGGGGTAGCCGTTAAGAGCCTGTGTGCTTTGCAGATGAAGATCGTCGCTTGCTCCCTTATTCGGCGTAAGTGGCGGCGGCGGCGGAGCCTCGGGAAAACCGCCCACACCCCACGTTTCGCCCCCATCCCAGTATGCTTGATATTGTAGCGAGACTGGCTTGTGCGACTCAATCGCGGGACTGTTTTCAATCTGTTGTCGAGTTAGATTCACGGGGAGGCAGTCGGCGTCTTGGGGCAGGTTTCCGAAAGCATGGAGAGGAATCAGCACCAAGCGGCCCGATAGCCATGAAGCAGTGACCGCGACAACATAGCGGATAGCCCATTGTTGATCATTAAAATAGAAGTCCTTCAGATGGCCGATGTCGCCGTCAGAGGCGCCGAGCTTTTTTCCGTAAAGCTGCCTAAGGCTTCGCAACATAACTTTATCCTTTCTGAAGAAAGGTTTGATCTATCCAGACCGTGCGACCAGATACTTGAATTCGCAAGCGCCGGGCCGTCGCCGCGATCAACTCCAACCGGCTTTAGGGATTGTTGACCACCTGCGGGGCATGTTTGCTCGCTTCAAACTGGGCGCTCACTTTCTGTAGGCCCGCAGTAAGCGCTTCAATTTGCTTTTGCTGTTTGGCGATTGTCGCTCCTTGTTCCTCCATTCTCTGATGTGCTTTTAGAAACTCGTTGAGCAACATCGCGTTCACCTGGTCGTAGCGCACGCTGTAGGGTTTTCCTTCTTTATCGCGCACCACCAAGTCAGCGTTCACCTTTTCCACCTCTTCGGCCACAAGTCCGAACTGCGATGTGCCTGCTGCATCAATTTCCTTCTTGTAACGGAAGGTGACTGGTTTCAGCGCAAAGAGTGCTTCGCTAGCCTCGTCCATTGGCTTAATCTCCTCTTTAAACCGCTGAGAGGACATAATCGTGCCAAGCTTGCCGGCTGAGTTAATGAACACGGCGGCGCCGCCTGAGGACGTTTCTCCAAAGATACTGCCAATATAGCAACTGCTACTTACGTTGGCTCCGGCGACGTTTGCTCCAATGCAGATAACGTTACCGGCCGTGGTTACGTTCTGACCAGCACTATCACCTATCGCGATATTGTTGCTTCCGCTGGTGTTGTTAGCAAGCGCATCAAAACCGACGGCATTGTTGCGAATCCCCGTAGTGTTGCTACCAAGTGCATCAAAACCGAGGGCATTGTTTGAATCGCCATCGAGGTTGCTAAAGAGCGCCCCGGCTCCCACGGCGGTGTTGGCACCTGCTTGGCCCAACCCGCTGGAATCATTGTTCGCAAGCGCGACATCGCCAATGGCCGTGTTGGCAGAGGCGGTGATATTGCTTAACAGCGCGCTCTCGCCAACCGCGTTATTGCTGCCTCCGGTAGTGTTGAAAAAGAGCGAATTAGCGCCAACGGCGTTGTTGAACGCTCCGGTGCCATTGTTGGGATTCCCTTGATTCGAGAACAGAGCGGCCGTTCCAACGGCCGTGTTGTTTGGGCCTGTGTTGGTTAAAAGCGCTTCAGCGCCAACAGCGGTATTGTTCTCAGCGCTCGTGTTGCTAAAGAGCGACTGGAAGCCGATGGCGGTGTTATATGCTCCCGTATTGGAAACGAGGGCTTGATCGCCAACAGCAGTATTCTCGGGGTCGGTAATGACTACCCCAAAGGTACTAACGTCGGCACTTCCCAGCTGGCCGGTCGCAGGATTCACCAACACTGCTTGATTCGGCGCTGCAGGACTCATTGCGGTAATCCCCGCTATAAATACCACTGCGTGAATCGCCGGATCGCCAATGCGGATCGTGTTCGACTCAGCAGCGAAACCAATATTGCCAATGTCGATGTTGTTACTGCCTGTAGTGAGCGAAAGCCCCGCCTGATACCCTATAGCAATGTTGCCACTTCCGGTACTGTTGTTAAAGAGCGCGAACGCTCCATTAGCGATGTTACCGGCACCGATCGTATTGTTTAAAAGCGCGCCGGCGCCGGTAGCCGTATTGTTGTTGCCGCTGCCGTTGGCCAAAAGCGTTCCAGCGCCTACAGCTGTATTGGCGCTCCCAGTGCTGTCACTGAGCAGCGAGAACACGCCAATTGCCGAATTGTACGTACCACTGCTGAGACTTAGAAGGGCGCTCTGGCCTTCTGCAGTGTTCCCGCCAGGATAGCCGCCGTCTGGCGGCGGATTTACCGCCTGCGTGTTTTGGGCGAGTGCAAGGCAGACGAGTGCAAATGTCATTAGAACTGGTGGAATGCCTGTTTTCATATCCGGCGAGTTTCAGGAAAATCTCTGCAGCTTGTCGAGGCAATTCGCGGCAAGCGAGTGCTGCCAGAAATTTGCACGCGACACGCCTGCCGCTACAATCAAACCACGGCGGCTCAGTGGTAGAGCATAATGAACAACCGCTGGAGAGAACGTTGACTAAATGCCGGTAAACCTAGCCGGCGACACGCATCGGCGAGGGCTTTCTTGGCGTCGCGAACCTTGAACACACGATCGCCGTTCGTTTTGTTTTCGCACAGCTTTTCAAGCAGTGGCCGAAGCTGCGGAAAAATGGGAACCGCAAATCCTGTGCTTGTCTTGTGCCGGAACGTAATGAAACGGTCGGCATCAAAATCAATGTCCGAGCGCGTGAGCGAACCAGCCTCAGCCTGCGCTAAATCAGCAAGGCCCAAAAAAACTCCCGAAAAATCGTGCATTTCCAAGAAAGCGACCTCTGTCCGCCTCGATCCAGTGTTACTGTCGAAATACTTTACATTGACGGCGAGAACTTTAAGCTGGACGCCAAGTATCGGGCTGACATTATTAACGTTGGGGCGACACAAATGTCCACTGACGTTAAGCCCAACCTTCAACTTGAAGTTGCCCACGTCCTATTTATAGACGTTGTCGGTTATTCGAAGCAGTTAATCGACGACCAGCGCGACCTACAAGATCAACTTAATCGCATCGTCCGAGATACGCAGGAGTTCCGCGCTGCTGAAGCGGAGGGTAAACTGGTGCGATTGCCAACAGGAGATGGGATGGCGCTGGTTTTCTTTTCCCGTCCAGAAGCTCCTATTCAATGTGCATTAGAAATTAGCCGGGCGTTGTCTAGCTACCCACGGCTCCAGCTCCGAATGGGTGTTAACACCGGGCCAGTGAGTGGAACTACAGACGTCAACAACAGATCGAATATCGCCGGGGCTGGGATTAACACCGCAAAGCGAGTAATGGATTGCGGTGATGCGGGACATATCCTTGTCTCCAAACGCTCCGCGGAGGACCTCGCTCAGTATCGCTATTGGCATCCATACCTCCACGACATAGGCGAATGCGAGGTGAAGCGTGGCGAAACTGTTTCCGTCTTTAACCTTTTTTCTGATGACTTTGGAAGCGCTGCGCTGCCGGAAAAGTTCAAGCAAAAAAAGCGAAAGAGCGCTGCAACATTTTTCCACAAGCCAAAAAATATTGCGCTCCTAATTTGCTCGGGATTCGCCATCTCAGCGCTCGCAGTGTTTTTCCTGACACGCGAAGGCGCAGCGAGACGGGTGGAAAAATCGATAGCAGTCCTTCCTTTTGAAAATCTCAGCGACGACAAGGAAAACGCTTACTTTGCTGGTGGGATTCAGGACGACGTGCTGATGAATCTTGCAAGGATCGGCGATCTGAAGGTCATTTCGCGGACTTCGACGATGCAATATAAAGGTAATCCGCGCAATGTCCGCGAAATTGGAAAGATACTGGATGTAGCAGCGGTGCTTGAAGGAAGTGTGCGCCGATCCGGAAATCGCGTGCGGGTCAACGTGCAACTGATCAACACTTCCAATGACGAGCACATTTGGGCAGAAAACTATGATCGAGAACTAACAGATATCTTTGCCATCCAGAGTGATCTTGCGCTCCAGATCGCCTCTACCCTACAGAGCAAACTTTCACCAATCGAAAGAGCACGCCTGCAGCAGCGGCCCACGCAGAGCGCAGAGGCCTACTTGATCTATCTTGAGGCGCAAGATGCCCTAGGGCGTTCTCAGTCCGGCCCTGATCTCGAAAAGGTCGCGCAGCTTTATGAAAGAGCGATTCAAGCCGACCCATCGTTTGCTCTTGCTTTTGCGCGGCTATCTTATGTTGAAGGCACTCTCTATCAAGGAATCGTCGATCCGGTAGTTCTCGAAAAAGCGCGAGCTGCAGCAAATGAAGCACTCCGGTTACAACCGGCTTTACCGGAGGCTCACCTGGCGTTGGGCTACATTTATTATCGGGCCAATGGCGACTACGAACGTGCGCTTCAAGAACTCGCTGTCGCAAAAGCCGGTTTACCCAATGATCCGGACATTTTTCTTGTCATCGGGTCAATTGAGCGACGTCAGGGTAAGTGGTCGGAGTCAACGGCTGACTTCAATAAGGCCGTGTCACTTAGTCCTAAATCGAGCATCCTCTGGACAAATCTGGCGATCAATTACCAGTCGCTTCGTAATTTTCCCGCGGCAGCAAGTGCTTTTGATCGCGGAGCCGCGGCTGACCCGAACTTTTTCATGACTCGTTGCCTGCGTGCACGCCTGGATATCGATTGGAAAGGAGATACGGGTCCGATGGAGCGACTGCTCGCCCGGCTCCCTGAAGCATCCGACCCGGATGGCAAGGTCGCATTCGCCCGCTTTGAACTGGCATTATTCCAACGGAACTACAACAAAGCGATTGAGACCGTTAATAAAAGTGGAGTCGATAGTTTTTCGGGATGGAGTGCCGGGGTGCCCTTTCCAAAGTCATTCCTTTTGGCGGAATCCTATCGCCTGCTAAACGACGACGCCCAGGCGCGGAGCTATTTTGAAGACGCACAGCGCATCGTCGAGACTCAGGTGCGTGAAAATTCAGTTGATGCTTCGCGGCACGCTCTCCTTGGACAAATCTACGCTGGCCTCGGTCGAAAAGATGACGCAATCCGAGAAGGCAAACGAGCAGGTGAATTGCTACCGGAATCTAAAGACGCGTTGGATGGCCCAGTTATCACTTTGGCTCTGGCACAAATTTATGCCAGAGTCGGCGATTCGGACTCAGCCCTTTCACTGCTTCAGCATTCCCTTTCCTCGATCAGCGGCGTCACGATCCCCGTTTTGCGACTTGACCCCGCTTGGGATTCCCTACGTAGCGAACCGCGGTATCAAAAAATGGTTGCATCATTCACATCTGCCAGATAAAAAAGCCGCAATGGCACCAAATTGAACAAAAGATATGCCCACCAAAGATATGCCCAGCAAAAGTAGGCCCACCAAACCCGAAACCTACCCGGATTATAAGGCTCGCATCGACGCGGCCCTCACAGCGTCAGGAATCGCCAAAGATCCTATCGTGCTCTCGACTGAAATCCAGATCGCTACTCTGACGGACTCACAAGGTGTCGATAGAACACCGATTGCCTGGCTGTTATACGAGGGCGGGCACAAGATGTTTTATGTCACGAACGTTCCAAAGGGAACACACATCGAGTCTCATAGCCATACAGAAGACGTTTTCAGGTATATCCTCACAGGGCGACTTATCGTTGAGGTCAATAACAACTCTTATCTTATCAACCAAGGAATGTGGTTTGTCATCAAAAAGAACACTTCTTATGAGGTAACAACTGACAAGGGATACACAGCCCTCGCAGGATACCGATACGCGTGCGAAGTGAAGCGTGGCTAATCCAGGGCGTTTGTAAACGGAGGACCGGCCAAATCTTACGCCGTTCCTTTCGTTGCAAATGCCACCACGTTCTCCGGTTCATTGTCAGTCATTAACTCTGCCATGCGTTGCGAATGGATAGGCTGAACCCGGCTAGTCCAAGAAACTCCAAAAAATCGGCGCTATCCTGAGCATCGGCACTTAATGGCTGCGCTCGCACATCAGCAATGATCGCTTTGAACTCCTCGTAAGTCGGAGTCGGTCGGATTGGTTTTTCGCGCTTCGTGTGTCGCAGGTGCGCTGCGTGCGAAACGACTATGATCCGATCCCGCATCGCGAGGTCGAAGACTTCCTTGATGCACGACATAAAGAGATTTCGTGAGGCTGAACCAAAATGGTAGCGAGACAGCCACAGATCGAGGTCGCTTGGCCTAATTCTCGTGAGCTGGGTGAGTGCTCCGCTCGGCCAGTCCTGCTTAACTCTGCGTATAATGTAGTTCTTTCGTTCAATTGTCTTCGGCTTCTGATGCCGAATGGTTTCAAGATAACGATCGGCCAACTCGGCCAAAGTTACGCGCCCCTGAGACCGGTCGGTTTGGCGCAGTTCATCTTTTAACACTGCAAGGTTACGCCGAGCAAGAGCGGGGTCTGTAGTTCTCAAGAAACGTTTGATTTCCTTGCCGCCCACTTTGATGCGGGCATAATAGACTCGGTTCGATGAATACCGGTACAAAGGTTCGCCAACTTTCTGGAATACGCCGTTTTGGCTGTGTTTCTGCGTCGTCGTCATCCTTAAGTACACAGGTGTGCAAGGACGGTGGACAAGCGTCTTTTTGCAGATTTTTCTCAGAGTCGCTTTTCATAGGTAATTCGGGCGGTTAGCTCAGTGGTAGAGCATCTCGTTTACACCGAGAGGGTCGGGGGTTCGAAACCCTCACCGCCCATTTTTTTCCGTAAGAAGTGATCAGTGAATTGTGATTGGTGATCATTTCAATCACGAATCCGCATTCGCTGAGGCTACGGGGCGACAGATGAACACCAATGAACATGAATTTTGCGAACTGGCTGCTTCTTGATGTCGCAACCGCTTTATTTGTGCTAATTCGTGTCGATTCGTGATTAATGCCTTAAAGAAAATTCCGCCGATTCCAGTAACACGTTTCAAGTGTGCTGCTCCTTATTTCAAGGGGGCGGCGGCGTTGGCCTGGGCGCCGGCGTTGGACTCCTTGACGGGACTGGACTCACCTTGAAAATGGTTCCTTGGTTGTGAGCGCCGCCTTCTGTCGTCATGCCATAGAGCCATCCGTTGACGAGAATCACGTTGTCGATCGGTTTAGCGCCATCCCCATTATTTGTTTTCCCGCCAAAGCTGTAAAGGCGTTGGTAATTGTGACCATCGGTATTGATCAGGAATACAGTACCCAGATCATTGTCGCCGCCGTTGGCAGTCGTCCCATAGAGTTGGTCGCCCACCAGGAGAAGAGAGCCATAGGGATTCTGGCCATCGTGATGGGTTTCACCAAACTTATGAAGCAACTGGAATGATGAACCGTCAGTCTTGATTCTGAAGAGCACTCCGTCGTCATGATGTCCGCCGTTAGTTGTCAGACCATAGAGATGGTCACCTGACTGCACAACGTAACCATGATCGCTGGTCGCGCCGTCTGAATCTCCGCCGGCAAAGTCGTGCAGTTCAGTGTAATTGTTGCCGCTCGTGTCGATGCTGAACACGACGCCGAAGTCGTGCTCGCCGCCCTTGCGCGTCATCCCATACAGGGTGGTCCCATTGGGATCCAACGTCAGCCGCCCATGCGGCTCCTTGCCCGTTGACGATGCACACGCGAAAGAGAATAGCGTTTGGAAATTCGCCGGGGTGGGTGTAGGCGTCGCTGTAGGGGTAGGCGTTGGCGCGGACGGATCAAAGGAAAAGACGACACCCTCGCCGTTATCGCCTCCGGACGCCGTCATGCCATAGAGAATGTTGTTCGCGACTACGAAACAGCTATGCGACTCGTCGCCGATTGAGTTGTGAAGGCTCAGGAGCACCTGGTAGCCAGTGCCATCCTGACCGATCGAAAAGATGATCCCGTTATTGTGTGTTCCGCCTTCCAACGTGGTCCCGTACAATAGACCGTTTAACGGGGTCATCGCGTCGTGGCGGGGATTATCGCCGTCATCAGCGTCGTGACCGGCGAACATGTGATCGATTGAATAACTCGACGCGACATTGTTAGGATCGAAGTGGAAGATGACACCGTAGCTGCCGATGGGCGTGCCGCTGGGTGTGGGCGTGTTCAAAGTCGTGGTAGTCGTGCGCCCGAAAAGCAAACCGTTCACATAAGTCAGCGACCCCTTTGGCACGCCACCATCGATTGGCTGTGTCGTGCCGAACGAGTAGATCGTACTAACGGGAGAGGCCACGATGTCGCGAGGAATTGCCGCTATGGCCAGCCCAATAACCAAAACAGACGCAACGACGAACTTCCTCTTTCTGCTATTCATGGGCGGCAGCGTGTCCGAAGTTCTGGCGCCTTGGCAAGATTAAATTGGCGTGAAATCCGCGCGTCGCAGTTTGTGTCGATTAGTGATTACGGCGGCGCCCAGCGTCTTTAGAAAATCTCCTCGATATAAATCATCGCGAAAAATCTTCTCACGGCGATCACCCCGGCTCATCAAGTGATAGATTGCGCCTTGTATTGAATTCTCAGCTGGCCAGTTCCGGCACTGACGCCAAAGCGATGTTGCCGCTACGGCAGGCGCCGCAGGATCTCAATTCCTTTCACGGCAGGGTTAGCTCCGACTTGGTTCATGCCGATGAAGATGGCCGCGTCCTTCGTTGGATTAATCGCGATCACAGTGCCGAATCCTGACGTTCCTCCGTTCTTCACAATCACTGGATGCAGGTTCGGATTGCCTTCGCCCATATTGTTCACCCATGCCATCGCCTGCTTGTTGGATCCGTTCGGCATCGTGTAGATCGGCTTCTGCGCCAGCTGCATCGCCGCGATCAATTCAGCGGGAACGGGTTTACCATTCACTTCCTCATGGCCAAGGTTGGCCTCGCCAAAGCCGATCATGTCATGTGCCGTCGAGCGCAGGCCGCCTGCAGCGTACCAGGCGTAGACCGGCCAGTGCGGCGCATCGTGGCCTGCGCGGTTATGTCCCTGTGCCAGGCGCTTCTGCTGTTCGGGCGTGGGCCGCAGCGTCGTGTCGGCCATTCCCAGCGGCTGGAGAATCTCGGAATTCATCTGATCTTCCCAGGTTTTGCCGGTCGCGGTCGCGACCAAATAGCTAAGCAGCCCGATTCCGGCGTTTGAGTACCGATAGGGCGCAGGCAATTGGGTCGTCGGTTCGTACTGCGAAGCCCAGGTGAGAAAGTCTTTCATCGTGTAGTACTCGATGCTTCGCTGTTCGAGCCCGCGCGGCAGGTTGGTCGGATCGTCCGGCATTCCCGAGGTAAAGTCCGCCAGCTCCAGAGGTGTCAACTGCTGCGCCCGGAGCGTGTACCCTTCGGGCATGTATTTCTGAGCGGAAGTGTCAGGGACGATTTGGTTGCGATTGATGGACAGCGCGAACAGCGTGGTGGTGAACGTCTTGGTGCAGGAGCCGATCTCCAACAAGGTGTCGGGTGTGAACGGAGCGCCCGCGTCGGTAGCCTTTCCATACGGGAAGAAGTAGCGATGGCCATGCAGCGAAACCGCGACGATCGCTCCCAGATAAGGAGATCGGTTCCATGTGTGACCACGGGCCGCATGTTGTTCCTGGGCCAAGTACGGCTGCATGATGCCGTCGACCACTCGCTTGACCGCTGCTGCCTCGCCGCCCGCATTGGGCTCTAAATGCGGACCGGCGGCGGCGGGCGCTTGCTGCGCGGCAACCCTCGCCGCCGCCAAAACCGCGACTGTGACAATCAGGCTAAAACGAGTGGCGTTGCGATGCATAATCTCTTCTCCAGGCAATTATCTGTTTCCGAAAAACGACGATTTGTAATTTCGCCTAGACATCTTGGCAAGACTTTCCACGTCCATAAGCCGGAGAACGGGGGATGTGAGGGGCCCCGGTTTGTTTGAGAACGATGATCGGCCGCGTTTGGGACATATTGCCGACTCAAGTTCCAAAAACGCGGTCAGCTTTTTCTCTCTTACGTTTCTTCGGTGAACATTCCCATTGTATCTCTAATCTCGTCCCAATGACCGAGCATGTTGTTCAGAGTTGAATAGACAAGTCTTTGTTTGGTCCCGTCTTCTTCTGTAGAGAGTTCTTTTAGCCCTATAACAACAATAGGAAATTGATCGTCCTGGGTTAGTTTTAAACCATACGTTTTGTTCTTTTCGTAACCGTATTCGGTGGTGTCGCCGATATAGACGGCAGTGATAATGTTAACTGTCCTTGTCATTGGCTTTTGCCTTAGGGATTATTGACCACTTGTGGTGTCGGTTTATTCGCCGCGAGCTGCGCGCTCACTTTCTCCAAGCCAGCGGTCAAAGCTTCAATTTGTTTTTGCTGCTCAGCCATTTTTGACTCAAAGTCCTGCTTTAGCTGTTCCACTTTGTGATGTTCCTTGAGGAACTCGTTGAGCAACATCGCGTTCACCGCATCATAGCGGACGGTGTATGGTTTTCCTTCCGTGTCACGTACCACCAAAGCCGGATTTACGTTTTGTACTTCCTCGGCCACTAACCCGAATTGCCAAGTGCCTTCGGGGTCAATCTCTTTCTTGTAACGGAAGCTAACTGGTTTCAGGGCGAACAGCGCTTCGCTGGTTTTGTCCATCGGCTTGATCTCGCACTTAAAACGCGCCGAGGACGTCGCCACGCCAAGTTGACCGCTAGCGCTTACCACTACTCCCGTGCCTGTCACTGCGGTTCCATTGATTCCAGCGATAAATGTACTTGTCTGATTCCCACTGCCGATGCGGATCGTAGCCGACTCGCCAGCGACCCCGGGGTTGGCAATATCGATGTTGCTATCGCCTATGGTGAGATTTTCGCCGGCCCCGGCTCCGATAGCCGTATTGTTCGACCCAGTGGTATTATTGAGGAGTGCGCTGTCGCCCACGGCGATGTTTGAATTAGCAGTCGTGTTAGCGAGGAGCGCGCCGCTGCCGATCGCCGTATTGAATGCGCCTGTCGTGTTATCAGTGAGTGCTCCGAAGCCCATGCCGGTGTTGCTGTCACCCGTCGTGTTGCTACCAAGTGCAAAAACCCCGGTGGCCGTGTTACTGATACCAACGTTTTCTTGGAGCGCGAGCGCACCTACTGCAGTGTTGCTCATCCCTATCGTATTATTAAGAAGAGCATTGAATCCAATAGCTGTGTTCCCGGCGCCGGTGGTGTTCAAAGCGAGTGCGGCAACCCCTTCTGCCGTGTTGCCGCTACCACTGGTATTACTAGAGAGAGCACTACGCCCGACAGCTGTGTTGTCATCGGCGGTATTAGCAAGCAGAGCGCCATCACCGATTGCAGTGTTGTCGGTGCCTTCGGTGTTGCTGAAGAGGGCGAACGCCCCGTTCGCAGTATTGTGGCCCCCAGTCGAATTATTTAAAAGTGCTCCTGCACCGACGGCTGTATTGTTGTCCCCGATGTTGGCAAACAGCGTGCCAGCACCGAGGCCTGTATTGAATTGGCTGTTAGCATTGCTCTTAAGAGAAAACCAGCCAATTGCAGTATTGTATGTACCGCTGGTGAGGTTCAAAAGCGCATTCTGGCCCTCTGCGGTATTTGCGCCGGGGTAGCCGCCGTCGGGTGGTGGGCTAACTGCCTGCGCTCGCTGCAAGAATGCGACATAAGCAAACAGGAACGAAACAAGGAATAGACCGCAACGATTGATCGAATTTTGGACTGGAGTCATCGTTTTCATGAAATGAGTCGTAAGAAATCCTGTGGGATTTCGCGAGCCAAAAACTCATAGCGGCGCAGGTTGGGCCATTTCCGTTGCCTGGCCAATATCAATTATTTGAATCTGAACCCTTTGACGTCTCTTGCGAGTAATCGTCACGGCGACTTGACAAAATGCCTGTTGAGCACCTTAAGTCATACTGGATGAAGCTTACTCAGATTCGAAGATTTGGGCACGTCTTTGTGGCCCTTATCTGCTGCTGCATTCCGGTCGCATTTGCGTCGAGTGCAGCGGCCGCTCATTTCAGTCTTCCGGATTGGAGTGAGCTTTCGCCAAACAATCCTCCTCCGGCGCGTTCGTACCTTGCAATGACCTACGATCCGGTCAGCGGGAAGATCATTGCGTTTGGCGGATTCGACAGCACAGGCTATTTAAATGACACATGGAGTTTCGACGGCACGGGCTGGGCGCAGATCTCCACACAATCTGCGCCTCCAGCCCGCGCTGCGGCCCAAATGACCTACGATTCTGTCACTCAAAAGATAGTGCTCTTCGGCGGGTACGACGGAACCAATTACCTGGGCGACACATGGCTTTGGGATGGGTCGACGTTACAGTGGACGCAGGCGACGCCCCAGCATCACCCCCCGGCTGTTACCGGTCCGATGTTGTTTCCCGACCCGAATGGCAGGGCCGATGTTTTTGGCGGGTTCGACGGACAATTTTATCAGCTTACCATGTGGCAGTGGAACGGCTCCGATTGGACGCAGTTATCGCCACCGACTGTTCCGTTTGCTCGGGCTTCAGCGGCCGTCGCAACGAATACCTCCACGGGACAGGTTGTTATGTTTGGCGGTCTCGCTGATGTTAACCCGAATAACACCTGGACCTATGATGGCACGACATGGACTCTGCAATCTCCGGCTGTGCAACCTCTCTTAGTGTATGCCGCTTCTGCCGCTTTCGACCCGGGCCTGCAAGGAGTGGTTCTCTTTGGAGGTGGAAGCGGCGGTGTAGACCAGAACACTACGTGGTTATGGGATCAGGTTGTCGCCACGTGGAGACACCTGTCTACGGTGCAATCGCCGCCCGCGCGTGAAGGCGCTGGCATGAGCTACGACGCGGCCTTACACCGTGTGATTCTCTTCGGCGGTCAGGATAACAACGGATATTTCAACGATACCTGGGAACTCGTTCCAGCACCTACTCCTACTCCGACACCCACACCTACTCCAAGCCCCACAGCTACACTTACACCAACACCCACTCCATCCATTACTCCCGCGCCCAGAGCGACTCCCAGGCCTCGTCCCACGCCGCATCCTCGCCCGACACCACAATGATTCCGCATTTGTCGGACTCCTCCCCAACAAGCGGGCGGAGATTAGACGGAATAATTCCGGTAAATTCGATCCATAGTCTGTCACGATTTGTTGACTGACCCCTATTTTACCTCCTACGGCCTTAAGCAAACGTGTCGGGGCTTACGGGTTCCGCAGGAAGCCGTGAATGACATCATTCGCGTCAGTATAGTATCCCGTGATCGCCCCTGCTGGGTTATTGCTGTTGGCAACGGTACCCTGGAAAGCGCCAGTGCCCGCGCCTGGAGCGTCGAACGTCGTAAAAGTGCCGTTGTGAGCGCGCACGAAGCCGTGGTTCACATTGCTTTCGTCGAGGTAGTATCCCGTGATCGCGCCCGCTGGGTTGTTCGCGAAGGCGACGGTACCCTGGAAAGCACCAGTGCCCGCGCCCGGTGCGTCGAACGTGGTGAGCGTGCCGTCGGGAGCGCGCACGAAGCTATGAAACACGTTGCTGTCGTCAATGTAGGCTCCGCAGATCGCTCCCGCCTGGTTGATGCTTGAGGGGTACGTCCCTTGGAAGGAGTCGGTGGTACTGCCCGCGCCCGGAGCATCGAACGTGGTGAGCGTGCCGTCAGGAGCGCGCACGAAGCCATGACTCACATTGCTCGCGTCAATGTAGTTTCCCGTGATCGTCCCCTGCGGGTTGATGTTGAAGCCGAAGATAGGGGCAAAGGTACCCTGGCCGTCGCCTGTGCCCGCGCCAGGAGCGTCGAACGTGGTGAACGCGCCATCAGGAGCCCGCAGGAAGCCATGACTCACATTGCTGTCGTCAGTGTAGTATCCCGCGATGGCGCCTGCCGGGTTAATGCCACCGTAGCTGAAGGTGCCCTGAGGAAACGGTCCTGTGCCTGCACCCGGAGCATCAAACACAGTGAAACTGCCGTTAGCAGCGCGCACGTAGGCGTGAACCACATCGGTTGCCTCACTATACCATCCCGTGATCGCCCCAGCCGGGTTCTGGCTGTAGGCGCGGGTGCCCTGGCCAGCGCGAGTGCCCGCGTCCGGAGCGTCGAAAACAGCGATGGCGCCGTTCCGGGCCCGTACGAAACCGTGTCGCGCGAAGGCCGCGTCACGGGTAAATCCCGTGATTTCCCCCGCTGGCGTGATATCGAACGGGATGGTGCCCTGGTCGGCGCCTGTGCCCGCGCCAGGAGCATCGAATGTGGTGAAGGTGGGCTGGCGAGCAGTTGCGGAAAGGCCCAGCCCGAGCGTGGCCAGGCAAACCACGAGAGCTAAGAGGCCGATTGATTTTCTTAAGTATAGAGTTGTCATTTTTTTGTATTCATTTTTTTGGTTGAGGTTGGATTATTTAACTGCAATCCAGTTCCACGAGGAACCAGGAACAAACCTTTACAAGGCGCTTTGAACAGCGGCCTCACTTTCGGCTGACTCAGGGCTCCACGTGGATCATGGGATTGCGCTACTCCACGGTGATGTTAAATGTGGTGTCGATGGTGAAGTTGAACTCGTCGAATGTGCCGCCAACATGGATCGTATGGCTTCCGGGCCTGAGCGGTGCCAGCATCAGATAGACCCCGGCATCGACGGCGAGTGACGTCGTGCCGGCGGGCGCGCCGAGTACATTGTCCGCCGGCAGGGGGCCGAACTCAAACAGTGGCGACTCGACGCGATAGGCGGCCAAGTCTTGCACGGGCACGCCGTCAATCACGGCAATCAGCCCTGACGTGTGATCGATGTGACCATTCGCACAGGCTCGCATTTCGGCTTCGTTATCCCCGTGGAACGGGTCCGGCTCGAGGACCGAGCACTCCAAGTTGATAACCGGGAAGAAGAGTGACGTCCCGGCGGGAATCGTCACATCGATGGTAACTCCGCCTGCCGCGGCCGCGAGGAAGACTACTCTTCTTTCTTCTCCAAAGGCTCCTCCGCTAAATAACGGGTGATAGCCATTCACGACTGGAATGGAGAAGATGGTTTTCCACCACTGTGCTCCCCACTCGCCATAACTTTGGCCGCGATACATGCTGCCGGGTGGAATGATGCCCGGGTTAGGATTACGCCCTTGAGCGGGCGACGCTGCCACGAGCAGGGCCAGGACGGTTGCTGTCAGTGCCGACTTCAATGCGAGCGCGCTGAGGGTTGTATTTAAACTCTTCATGTTTCTTCCATTGGTTTGAAGACCGTGGTGGCCCTGTGGTTTCATTGTCATTTTTTTTGTATTCATTTTTTGGTTGAGGTTGGATTGTTTAACTGCAATCCAGTTCTGCGCGGAACCAAGAACAAACCTTTACAAGGCGCTTTGAACAGCGGCCTCACTTTCGGCTGACTCAAGGCTCCACTCGGATCCTGGAGATTGCGCTAAGCGGCGGTCCCAGCGAAGGTCCAGCCCCACGAGCTTCTTCAGCCCGGCCGAAGATACGTTGAAATGTCGGATGACGTAACCGAGGAGATTTTTAGGCAGTCCGCGACAGTTTGTCGAACTTTATTTCACGCCCTCCGCAATCCTCTGCGCGTTCTGCCGCACGAATCGCTGATTCGAGTTCCACAAACGCCGTTAGCTTTTCATCCGCTCGCGCAACGAAACGCTTCCCATCGCCGCGATGCGCGTCAGCAATCCAGATGAATAAAAAAATAGGGGTCAGTCAACAAATTTTGACAGACTCGCAGACTCAAGATACTCCCCGAACGTGGCTGCCACTCTCGGTCTCTGTGTGCGGTATCGGCGAACCTGCTGACTCATGTTCGCAGCGTTGCGCATCGCCAGTTTGTCGGCGATCCAGCTCTGCCCTCGCTACCGTTCGTTCTAAGAGCAAATTTGCCAAAGCCACCTTTCACACGTCAGAGCCTCAGCACTGCCATCCACAGGGCTATAGCCAGGCCGAAGATGATGTGATTGAACAGGCTTACGCGAGCCAGATGAGCATCACCCGGCGCATCCAGTCCCAGCCAGCCCATCCCCTGTGATGGGAACATCAGAAACCAGGGGAAGACCGTGGTGGCCGTTCCGTAGAGGATGGCGCCGAGGGCGGTCGGCGTCGCGTGCACCACAAGCAATAGGCCAAGGTACACAAGGGTCAGCACGATGCCGATCAAATAGTGCGCCGCTAATCCCAAGACTAGTTCTCCTAGCAAGGGCGGCGTCTGCAGAATGTCCGTGTGCCTGAACTTGCCCCGCAAGAGGTAGCCGATCCAGCGTCCGATCAAATCAGGGCCGGTCCGGCGCGGCCCCCGGCCCGCGATGCCGAGCCGGAGAGCGATCACGGCCACGACGTCCATGGTAACGGTGGCAAGGGTACCCACAATCAGGCCAACAATGAACGCACGAGGCAGAAGCATAGGGGTCAGTCAACAAATCTTGACAGACTCGCAGACTCAAGATACTTCCTGAACGCCGCCGACAGCCTCGGTCTCTGTTGACTCACATTCGCAGCGCTGCACATCGCCAGTTTGTCGGCGATCGAGCTCTGCCTCGCTACCGTTCGTTCTAACAGTAAATTTGCCAAAGCCACCTTTCGCACGTCGGAGCCGGGCAAGGAATCGAGTTCTCTCGCCGACAAGCCGGCGGCTGCCAGCCTACCCTCTAAGAGCCGCCGTGCTTCCTTCTCGTTGTGAACTTGGAAAAGCGGCGCGCTGCGATTGGTGCGATTTTTCCTCGTCGCAATTCCTTTCCCTGCCAGCTGTAACAAAGCCGCTACTTAGATAGTGAACGTATTATGTCTTCCAGAGGATATCTCGCTAAAACGATGGTAAGGAAGACCAGGACGACGGTCAAAAACGCAGTTACTATCGCAAACCACTTGATCCGTCGTGAATCAGTTTCCAGACTTTTAAGCGCTGTCTCGTGTCGCTTGAGGGTTT
>Ga0209808_1000637_pt1 | contig 17261 bp, 15 predicted proteins | sample GraSoiAngelo_157_FD_186171 | JGI IMG/M metagenome (GOLD analysis project Ga0209808, IMG submission 186171) | Grasslands soil microbial communities from the Angelo Coastal Reserve, California, USA - 14_1009_16_20cm (SPAdes) (version 2) | ecosystem: Environmental > Terrestrial > Soil > Grasslands ... | reverse complement strand
GAGACGCCGGCTTGGCAGGCCGCGGTATACGGTCGGACCGCGGACTTCGTGTTTCGGACGTGCCGGGCACTGGCACATCCGGCGTAGCGACAGGTCGTGAGTAAAACCAAGAGGTTCGAGCTTCAACACGGCCTTGAGGGAATACTGCGGACAACGAGTGTCGTTCGCCCGCGGGCATCAATCAGACGCTGACACCACTGCCGTGTGAAACGGCGGGTAGGGGCTTACAGATCAACCATATGCGAGCCGCGATCCCAATTGCAACAGGCACTTGATCTCACGTGATGTCACCCGATATCCCGCAACGTCACTCTCGGAGTGTCCCAATAGCGTCCCAGCGGCGGCCACCGCGCGTGCCGTCATAATTGGCCATGATTGCACCACCCCCTCGCCACCCTGAGCCGCAAAGCTCACACGAAGGGAGGCGACGACATGACATCATCCGCTCACTCGGCTTCGCTCAAAGCCGCGATTCTCACCGCCATTGCGCTCGCGCTGCTCGTCCCGCTCACGCTCCTCTCCAGTCTGGTCGCCGAACGCGTTAGCCAGCGCGACGCCGCGGTCCAGTCGGTGGCCCGCGGCTGGGGCGACCGCCAGTGGCTTGCGGGTCCCATCATCGCTATCCCGGTCACGATCGAGGGCGAGCACCCGCGCACGTGCGACTGGTACGTGCTGCCTGATCGCCTGGACCTGGTGGTAGAGCTCAAAGTCGAGGAGGAGCGACGCCGCCTCGGCGTGTATGAGGTTCCGGTCTATGTCGCCCGGGTACATGCCGTGGGTGAATTCGACCTCAACCGCGAGATCGTGCGTCTCACGCGCGGTGAGACCGCGTTGCACCTGCATCTTGACCAGGCGCGACTCCTGCTCCCGGTAAACGATCCGCGCGGCCTCCGAGCCCTCGCGGCGAGCGCTCCGGCGCTCAAAGACTTTGAACCCTCCGACGGATTTCCTCTTCCGGTACTGGCGGCACCGTTGGCCGGTGCCGCTGAGTTTTCTGATCGCCGCCAGGCGTTCGACCTGACCTTTGAGGTCGCGGGCACGCAGTCGCTCGGGTTTCTGCCGTTGGCCCGCACGGTGCATGTGGCTGCGCATGGCAACTGGCCGGATCCCGGCTTCACGGACGGCTTCCTGCCGCTCGAACGCCACATCGACGCGCACGGCTTTGCTGCCACCTGGCAGGTCTTGAACCTCAACCGCTCCTACGGTGACCGCTGGTTTCAGGGTTCTACCCCTGCGGCGACGATCCTCGCGAGTGGGTTCGGGGTGGAGCTGGTGCAACCCGTCGACATCTATCAGCGCTGCACGCGCGCGGTGAAGTACGGGGGCCTCTTCATTGCGTTGAGCTTCCTCACCTTATTTCTGGTCGAGACGTTGCTGCGTCGTCCCCTGCATCCGATTCAGTATGGTTTGATGGGCCTGGCACTGAGTGTGTTTTATCTCCTGCTGCTTGCGCTGGCGGAGCAGCTGGGGTTCCTTGCGGCGTACGTAGTCGCGACGGCGGCGCTCTGCGCGCTCATGGGGGTGTATCTAGCAGGCGCGCTGGCGAGCCCCCGTGCGGGGGCGGTGGCCGCGGGCGTGTTCGCAGCAACCTATGCGCTGCTCTATCTCCTGGTGACATCGGAGAGTCACGCGTTGCTAGCCGGCTCGCTGGCGCTGTTCACGTTGCTGGCGACGGTCATGCTGCTGACGCGCGAACTCGACTGGTACGCTCCAGCTGTCCGATACGAACGCGAGCCAGCGGTCTGACAACCTGTGCGGGAGCGCGCTTGGTTTCATAGCTGGAAGTGCACGATGATTCCGTGCGAGAAAGCACAGGAGAGTGGCATGGCCGCACGGGAGCGATTCACGGTTATTGGCCTGATGAGTGGCACGTCGATGGACGCAATCGATGTCGCGCTCCTCGAGACCGACGGCGACGCTTACCTGGCATGGGGGCCTCACGCGAGCACACCGTACCCATCCGACCTCCGCAGTGCGCTCTTACGGCTACCGGCGGACGATGTCGACGTTATACGTATAGAACGTGAGGTTACTGATTTGCATTCGCAGGCGGTACGCGCGTTTTGTGCGGAAAATAAAATCGATCTGGCCACCGTCGACGTCATCGGATTTCATGGTCAGACCATCAAGCATGAGCCCCAGCAGGGAAGGACGTGGCAGCTCGGTGACGGCCAACGCATGGCGAATACGCTCGCCAAGGTCGTCGTGAACAACTTTCGACAGAATGACATGGATCATGGTGGCCAAGGTGCGCCTTTCGCCCCGACTTACCATCGGGCGATCGTTCGCGTGCGAGGCGTTCCACAACCGATCGCCGTCTTGAACATCGGAGGCGTTTCCAATGTCACCCTTATCGACGGGGAGCTGCTATATGCGTGTGATTGCGGGCCCGGAAACGCGCTCATCGATGATTGGGTGAGCGCACGGTGCGGTGTTCCGTTCGACGACGGCGGAAGGATCGCGGCCACTGGCCGTGTCGATGAGCATGGCCTGGCAATGCTGTTGAGCAGCCCGTACTTTCGTCAAAGCGGACCGAAATCCATGGACCGCAATGCCTTCTCGTCCGACGCGATATCCGGTCTGTCTCCCGAAGACGGGGCCGCGACGCTGTCGGCGTTTACCGCAGCGGGCGTAGCTGCAGAAGCGCAACGCCTTCCACGGCAACCGAAAGAATGGATTGTTGTCGGCGGCGGTCGTTTGAACGACTATCTCATGGCCGAGCTGCGACGCCGGCTTGGCGCGCCGGTGAAGACCGCCGAGACGTTCGGTTGGGCTGGAGATGCAATTGAGGCGCAGGCCTTCGGCTACCTGGCCGTGAGATCGATACTGAAGCTGCCCCTCAGCTGGCCGGGCACCACGGGTGTCTCGGAACCGGTCACAGGTGGCGTCCGCTGTGATCCCGTCCCTGACGGCTCGCGCGCAGAAACGGCGCTCGAGTAGTAGCGCGCAGCAATCGTGAGTACTCCTTTTTCTGGAATGCGCGCGGTGTTGTTCGATCTCGATGGCACGCTTCTCGACACCGCCCCCGACATGGCTGGTGCGCTCAATGAGCTGCGGAAAGAAGAACGGCTCGAACTGCTTCCATTTGCAGAAGTTCGACAGCTCGTATCCTACGGTGCGACGGCGCTTGTGCGTCTGGCTTTTCCGCAGGCAGACGCGCCTGCCTTCGCGGAGCTACGTGAGCGATTCCTCAAGATTTATAGGGGGCGCTTGGCAATCGAGACTCGGCCGTATGAGGGAGTTCTCGATGCGCTTGCGCGCCTCGAATCAAAGGGAATCGCCTGGGGAGTCGTCACCAACAAGCCCAGTTGGCTGACCGAACCGCTACTCGAGCAGTTCGCTCTGCGGGAGCGTGCCCGAGTGATAGTGAGCGGCGATAGTCTCGCGGAGCGCAAACCGCATCCCGCTCCGCTGCAGTATGCGGCCGACAAACTCGGGGTAATTCCCGCCCAGTGCATCTATATCGGTGACGCCGAACGTGACGTATTAGCCGCTCAAGCTGCGGGAATGAGGGTCTTCGTTGCACTGTTTGGTTATATTCCAGCCGATGAGCGGCCACGTCAGTGGCCTGCAAGCGGTTGGCTGGATAGTCCGCAGGCGATAACGGAACTACTCGACTCGCTTATCCCTTAGCAGCGGCTGCGGTATGTCTCGGCGGCCATGAACTGCGTGCGAGGAAGATTCGGGATGCGGACGTCCGGTGCGACGATTTCAAAATTCTAGTTGATAGCGCCATCGGAATACTATCGACCTGATGGGCAGGGCATCGGTTGGAGTGGTCCGCAAATTGAACTGCTGCAGTCGTCCTCGCGCTGAGTGCGCCGAACACCTCGGAGCAAATGAAACAGAACACGGGTCAGCACGCAATCGCAGATAGCAGCTGGTCGGCAAAGAATCCCGTTGTGCATCGATCAGCTGATCACCTGGATCGTTGTCGCTCTTACGGTTTTGGGAATACTTGTCCGTTGCTCCACAGGACTCGAAGCTTCCCCTCACTGTCCAGCGCCGCATACCACTGCATGCTTCCGTTTTCAAAATTAACCCAATAGACCTCGGACTGATTCGTGCCTCGAAGCGTCTCGGTTCCACCATAAACCGTGTTTCGAATGGCGCCAAGAGGGCCGAGCAGAGCTTGAAGCCCCGACAGCTGCTGCTCGCAGGCAGCGAGAACGGCGTCGCTCATGACGCTATCCAGGCAGTTGCCGGACGCAGTCGTCATGAGGGCGGCGTTCATCTTGTTGCCCGTCGCTCCGCCGGCACCGACGCGAGTCACATCGTGGTCGACTGCTACGGTATCCTCAAAATCCAGATTCTGCGGTGTCGGCAGCACGAAGGACGGGTCGGCGGGCGGGTCCACGTGCCCCGCCGCCGCGACTATCGGAGGCGCGGTGGTCGGAACCGAGCTATCAACAGCGTCGATCTGTGCTGAGTCAATCCACAGTGATCCGTCGCCATGGAGCATTGCGCCATAGAGCAGCGTGGTCGCGCCGTCCGGTACGTCGATAACGATGAAATACTTCCGCCATGGGGTTGTGGCGACTACGGCTTGGCCGCCCAAATCGTCGAAGGCGAGCAGGACCCCCTGTGCACTCTCTGCGCGGAACAAAAGTGTCGCGCCGGCCCTTGCGTCCCGGCTCGCCAGGTAGGCCGAGAATGCGACGCGGCGACCTGCGAAGGCTCCGACGCGCGTCCGTTGCAAGACCGCGCCGTATCGTGACCCGTCAAGTGTGCGCGTCGACCGAAGCAGAGCGCTTGAGCCGCCATGCCAGACGCTAGCGTGATCAGTGACTAGTTCGTAGTCCGGCTCGCGACCGTCGCCACCGGGTTTTGCCCAATTGCTTCCCTTAATCCAGGCTCTCGGATATTCGCGGTCCGTCCGAGCGGTAGCTATTACAGCCGCGGGCTCCAGCGCAGCGTGCGGCGCCGCACCCAACCTACCGACGCGCCGCGCCGGCGTTTCACCGGCATTGACCGCTGATGACGCGCGCGCTGCCGCGCTCCCGTTCGACGCACTGACGGCTACGGGCACCGAATTGAACGCACTCCAACGTAGGCCGCCGTTCCGTTGAATCCAAAGGAAACAACCAGCCACGACTACGAGCAGAAGGCCGATGGTTGCGGCAATTGCGCTAAGCCGTTGACGCATCTACTGCCCCGTATTTAACCATCGGAAGATTCGGTCTGCTGAAATCTGTACCGCACCCTGCGACGATGCGGAACCTACCCCGACATTGTCGGTATCTCTTCGTTTTGGCACCTTGCTCGTCGTGACCACTCCAACAGTTTCCGGGGTCGGCTTTGAACGCGCGAGGCAAGGAAGCCCGTGAGAGGGAGACGTCGCGGTCATTGCGGTGGCCCAAAGAACGAGGTTCCGATCTTGCCATCTTGGGTCAATTGAATTTTCCACTGTACCGTGCCGTGCTCGAACTTCACGTCATAGATGTCGGCACCCGCGGGTCCTACGCCCTTGAATTGCAGCGATTGTAGGGCTCCCAGCGGCCTGAGCAGCGACTGGATCTGTGGCAACGCCTGTCGCGTTGCCTCCGTCAGTTCTGGACCCATTCTTCCGAAATCCGGTGTGCCGGCAATCAACTCGGTGATATGGCGGCGAAGTTCGCTCTCGGTGCCCGGTGACGGCGTTTGATTCTTGATCTTCAGGGCAAGGGCATCCGCCCTTTGCTTTGCCACCGCCTCGTCCATGCGCGTCGCAGTTTGGTCTTTTCCATTCTGATGCAGCACGAGATCCGTGACCGGCCCCGCGCCATCCGCGTGAAATGTGATCTGCGCATCGACGACTTTGGCAAAGAAATCCTGCTCGCTCTCCGGGAATACCTCCACCGCAGGTTGCCCCGGAAGCTGCGTCAGAAAACGATCGGCGTCGCGCCACACGCTCATCATCACGCCACTCGAGAACTGGTAGTGACCCGCATAACGGTCGAAGACGCCTGCCTGCAACCTTATGGGCTTTCGATCCGAGATCAGGATCGTTTTTTCTCCGCGCGCGATTTTTGACAGGTCTGTTGCGATCTCGGTGGCCGCGGGGCCATTCAAGTTCGCCAGGACGGCGACGACCACGTCTTCACGCTTGGCGTAAATCAGCTCGGTATTGAACCCATTTATGCCTCCTCCATGCGAGATGATTTTGTCGCCGGTAGGTGTAGTGGTTACTGCGAGGCCAAACGCATAGTTGTCCTTGAATGCGGTTGTCATCGCTTCAAGCGAAGCCGCTGAGAGCACTTTTCCGCCGAACAAAGCCCGCTCCCAGCGCATCAAGTCCCCGGTCGTCGAATACAGGCCGCCGGCTGAAAACGGAACGCTCATATCAATGTAATCGGCGTGCACCGTGCCGCTCGGACCAGGAGCATATCCGGACGCGCGGTGATCTATCAGGGCGGTAGTGGAGTCGTATCCGGTGTTCCTCATACCCACAGGGTCGAAGACATTCTGTTTCAGGAATTGAGCATAGCCCTGACCCGCAATTTTCTCGATGAGGTATCCCAGGAGCACATAGCCGGAATTGCTATATCGCATTTGGCTGCCAGGCTCGAACTCGAGCGGCTTATCGCGGAAGCTCGCCACGAGCTGCTCGGGCGTTCTTGCCGTAGCTTTCAGCGTGGAGTACTCAGGGAAGCTGGTGTAGTTCGGGACCCCGGACGTATGCGTGAGCAGATTGAAGATCGTGATCTTGTCCCATGCCGGCGGCGCATCGCGGAGGTACTCCTTGATCGGCGCCTCGACCTTGAGCTTGCCGCGCTCTTGCAGAAGCAGGATGCAGGTTGCCGTAAATTGCTTGGTGATGGAGCCTAGACGAAACTTTGTGTCAGGCGAGTTCGGAATGTTCCATTCCAGATTGGCGGAACCATGACCCTGGTTGATCAGCAGCCTGTCGCCCTTCGCCACCAGGACGGAGCCCATAAACTGATGCGTTGACACACGCAACTCGATGTCGCGCTTCATTCGATCAACATCCGTCTGTGCCGAGACCGCGGCTGCGGACACCAGCGATACACTTGCGACGAGGAGGGATGCTGCTATGCGAGCAATGATGCGGGTCGGTTCCATCGACTCCTCCCGTGTGCAGACCGCGTTGAACACCGATCGCTCGGGGTCGGCATTCGGACTCAAGGGCGGTGCCGCCGCCTCATCTGCAACATCGAGTAGAACGCCCCAGGCACGACCAGATCAAGGGAGTGAGCAAGGAGTTTGGGTACGTGCTCGGTACCCGAATCCTCTATACTGCGAAAGAGGATGGCAGAGCGAGGCTCGGCCGCGCCTGAACCAGCTCATGTGCCGTGACTCGTGCTGCGTCTCATTCCCTGAGCCACAGCGGACTCTGCCAAGCTGCCAGCGCCTCCAGGAAGGCGTTCAACCTCAAAGGTAGGAATTTCCGATTCGAGTAAACGGCGAAAACGGGGATTTGCGCGGAAGCCCACTTCGGTAGCAGCCGTATGAGTGCACCGCTCGCGAGTGCTTCGTCACAGTAGGTTGACGGCAGTAGTCCAATCCCGTGACCCCTATACACGAAGGTGCTGACCGAATTGAAGTCGCGACTAGATATCGGCCCCGAGACATGGATGCGTGCCTTTTTTCTACCGCTGACCAGGTCCCAGTCGGTCTCGTTATTCCTGGCGTTGAGCATCACACAGTCGTGCAGCTCGAGGTCCGCAGGCTCGACAGGAAGCTTTCGGCCTTTCAGGTATCCCGGGGCTGCCACGACATAGCGAATGCTCTTACCGATGCGGGTGGCGACCACGCTCGAGTCCTCCAACTCTCCGAAGCGGATCGCGACGTCAAGGTTCTCGGCAACCAGATCGAGGAAGAGATTCGTGATGAAGAGATCGATCCGGATCCGCGCATGAGCTTTCAGGAACCCCGAGAGGAAGTTCAGGAAGGGCGTCTGACCCAAAATGACCGGAACGGAAATTCTTAACATTCCTTCGGGCGTCTTCTGTCCTTGAGTCAGAACTCGCTCAGCCTCTTCCAAGAGGGTCAGCGGCTCCCGACACTGATTGAAGTACTCGCGTCCCTGCGCAGTCGGGGTCACCCGTCGCGTCGTGCGTCTCAGGAGCGACACGCCGAGGTTCGATTCCAGCACCGATAGCCGCCGGCTCACCGTCGAGATCGGCATACCCAACGAGCGGGCTGCCCGGCTGATGCTCTCGAACTGAGCCACTTTGACGAATATCAGGATGTCGTCGAGGTTCGCCATGGAGGTCACTTTGCCGTTTTTGGAAATTAAATTCCAGAGTTTCCCATCTAATCAGTCACGGTGGGCAGCCCGACAATACGTCCCAACAGGCGGGTGATTGGAACCCCAGGATCGACGGGCACACTCGAAGACGGGAGATTCATGTGACTACGAAACAGAAGACCATCATTGTGACGGGAGCCTCTCAGGGAATCGGTGCCGCGGTGGCTAACCTGTTCCTCGATCGCGGCTACAACGTGCTGGGTAACTCGCGCAAAATCAGTCATAGGAACGAGCTGCAGCGCTCGGACAGGCTGGCCCTCGTGGACGGCGACATCGGTCTGGCCTCGACGGCCGAGATGATCGTTGGTACCGCGGTAAAGCGGTTCGGCGCGGTCGATGCCCTGGTGAACAACGCGGGGATCTTCTTTTCGAAGCCCTTCATCGAGTACACGCCCGAGGACTTCCGGGCGTTGTCGTCCACCAATTTGGATGGCTTTATCTATACAACGCAATTGGGCGTGAAGCAGATGCTCTCGCAAAAGAGTGGCGGCAGTGTGGTGAGCATCACGACTTCAATCGTCGATCATCCGCTTGCGGATTTCACCGCGTCCGTCCCAATGATCACCAAGGGGGGTATCAACGCGATCTCCCGGAGTCTCGCGATGGAATACGCGCCGCAGGGCATTCGCGTGAACGTGGTAGCTCCAGGCGTTGTGGATACCCCGCTGCACAAGAACAGTCCCAAGGAGTTCCTGCGCACACTGTCACCCCTTGGGCAGATTGCGGGCGCCAAGGACATCGCGGAGGCCGTGTTCTATCTCACCGAGGCGAGCCAGATCACCGGCGAGGTGCTGCACGTTGACGGCGGCGCGCATCTGGGTCGGTGGTGATTTAGTCGCAGATGAAGGGCGGAGACAGGCGTTTCTTGCCGGTCTCCGGAAGAGGCCTCGAGTGATATCCCATGGGAACCGCGAATGTCCACGAACACAACGAGCGCTAGTGCCGAGCAACGGCTGAACGATCTTGGCATTAACCTGCCTCGTCCCCCAACCCCGCTCGGCGCCTACGTGGAAGCGGTGCAGGCGGGGAACTTGCTCTTTTTGAGTGGCACGCTGCCAGTGGAGGGAGGAGCCCCGAAGTTTGTGGGACGCATCGGAGGTGAGTTGAGCCTCGAAGACGGACGGCGCGCGACTCGCCTGGCCGCGTTGAACGCTCTTGCGCTCGTCAAAGAGCATTTGGGGTCACTGGACAGAGTGACGCGCGTAGTCCGTCTCGGGGTTTCACTCGTCACGACTCCCGAGTTCCGTGAGCACCCGAGGGTCGCGGACGCCGCATCGGAATTACTGGTCAGTGTATTCGGAGCTGACAAGACATCGACTCGCCTGGTCTTCGGCATGGCGAGCCTCCCGGTAGGGGTCTGCGTCGTGCTCGAGAGCATCTTCGAAATTGGTGACTGAGAGGTTCGTTTCACAGTGAACTTGTATGAGCGAGAAAGACGTTGCAACGGCTCCAGCGGGCAGTTCCGAAGGCCATATCAGGCGCCGAGATGGGCTCAAGCTCGTCGCCGCGGGGATGGCGGCATCGTTTCTGCCGCACACGTCTCGAGCCAAGACACTTAGCGAATCGTCACAGTCCACGCACCCTAAGAGCAGGAGAGAGCCCATGAGCAGCTACATCAAAGTTGGCCAGGAAAACTCAACGCCTATTGAAGTCTATTACGAGGACCACGGCTCCGGATCGCCGGTGGTCCTCATCCACGGCTGGCCTCTGAGCGGCGCGTCCTGGGAAAAGCAGACAGCGGCACTGCTTGCCGCGGGTCATCGCGTTATCACGTACGACCGCAGAGGTTTCGGCAGCTCCAGCAAACCCGCCGTCGGCTACAACTACGACACGTTTGCGGCCGATCTCGATGCTGTGCTAACCGCGCTTAATCTCACCGACGTTTCCCTTGTCGGCTTCTCGATGGGCACAGGCGAAGTCACCCGGTATATCGGCAAGCACGGCACGAAACGGGTTCGCAAGGCTGTGCTCGTGGGCACACTGGGCCCGTATCTCGTGAAAACGGCCGACAACCCGGAAGGCGTGGACAGGAGTGTCTTCGACGGTATCAAGGCGGCCATCAAGGCGGATCGGCCGGCCTTGCTGATGGACTTTCTGCGCAACTTCTATAACTACGATGTCACGGGAGGCAAGCTCGTGAGCGAGCGCGTCCTTGAGGACAACTGGAACGTGGCCGCCGCCGCGTCTGCGATCGGCACGCTAGCGTGCGTCGATGGGTGGATTGAGGACTTCCGCCAGGACATCCCTCGCAACACCGTACCGACGCTCATTCTGCACGGCGACGCCGATCGCATCCTGCCGCCAGACGCTTCATCCAGAAGACAAGCCAAGATGATGAAGAATGCCAGGTTCGTGGAGCTCAAGGGCGGCCCGCATGGCGTGCTGTGGACTCATGCGGAGCAGATCAACTCCGAGCTGGTGAAGTTTCTAGCGTAGCTCGGGGGTTGATGTCGTGCGGTTTGTCAGCGGCTTTCGCCGGCTGCTGACACAGCACATTCCTCCGGGGTGTTCGGCAAGCGCATTTGATACAGGAGAGATTTCCATGATTCGCAAAGCAAGAGCTGTCTGGCGCGGCAGCGGTCGTGCCGGAAACGGCGACCTTTCGTCCGACTCTGGCGTGCTTGCAAACACGCCGTATTCATTCAGAACCCGATTCGAGAACGAGAAGGGGACCAACCCTGAGGAGTTGATCGCCGCCGCGCACGCAGGGTGCTTCACGATGGCCTTGGCCTTTCGATTACAGGGCGCGGGGTACACCCCTACGGAGCTCAATACCGAGGCAGCCGTCACCCTCGAACAGGACAAGGAGGGCTTCCGTATCAGTCTCTCCGCCCTGACACTGCGCGCGAGCGTACCGAATCTGGATCAGGACACGTTCGCTCGGTTGGCGCAGGACGCCGAGCAGAATTGCCCGGTTTCCAGGGTGCTCAGGTCCCAGATTACACTGGACGCGAAGCTGGTTTGAACGTGGATCGGCGAATGTGCGACCAATCACGCGAAAGGAGAGGGACGATGAAACGGCTTATAGTTTCCGCTGTAACAGCGACTTTGTATTGCGCGGCGGTGCCCGCCGCTCCTGTTGATGAGCACGTTCGCGGCACGATCCTGTCTGTCACGCCCGAGACTTTGACTGTCCGCACTTCAAGTGGGGCCAGCGTCTCGCTCGCGCTGAACGGCGAAACCCACTACTTGCAGGTGGTGCGATCAAGCCTGGACAAGATCGAACCCGGTAGTTACATCGGTACGGCAACCAAGGACACTGGCTCGACTCTGGTCGCGCTCGAGGTAATGATCTTTCCGACTGCGATGCGAGGCCTGAACGCGGGTCACTTCCCCTACGATCGGCTCCCGGACACGACCCTTTCGGGAGGAACAACGACAACTACGAGCATGATGACCAACGGTAACGTTTCGGCGGTGACTGCGCCTCCGGCAGCGAACGTCAGCACTACGATGACCAACGGGCATGTCTCTGCAAGCGGGTCGCAAAATGGCGTGACGCACCTGACGGTCACCTACCAAGGCGGTCAGCAAACGATTCTGGTGCCCCCGACGGCGCAGATCGTCAACCTTCTTCCGGGAACGATTGCGGATCTTTCGAAGGGCGCGTACGTATTTGTCGATGCCGCGCAGAATAGCGGTTCTCTGACCGCGGGATTGGTTGCTGCGGGTGTCGAGGGATTGAAGCCACCCTTCTGACTCCGGTGCCATCAACATGCCGCTGCATCACCAGCCGACGCGCACTGCGGCGCACCCCGCGATAGTCCGCTTCCTACATTGGCTGTGGGTCTACGCGATCGGCTGTATGGTGTTCAGCGGGTGGCAGATTTACAACGCCTCGCCGAGCCTGCCGTTCAACTTTCCGCGCTGGACCGGGCTTGGAGGCTGGCTGGGGGGAGCGTTGGCGTGGCACTTCAGCGCCATGTGGTTGCTCGCCCTGGCTGGAATCGCCTATCTCGCTTACGGGTTTACCTCCGGGCATTTCCGACGAGATTTGGGGCTCCCCACGCCGCGTGCCGTGGCCCGGGATTTCTGGTCTGCGCTGACGTTTCGGCTTGGGCACCGGATCGGTCACTACAATGCGGTTCAGCGTCTGTTGTACCTCGGTGTGATCGGCGCACTTCTACTGCAAGTCGTCACTGGCCTCGCGATCTGGAAGCCGGTGCAGCTTGGCGCGCTGGTGAGTCTTTTTGGTGGATATCCGATCGCGCGAAACATTCACCTTACGACCATGTTCCTGATCGTCGCATTCATAGTCGTGCACGTCGTTCTGGTGGCCATTTTCCCGCGTACACTCGTCTCGATGATCGTGGGAACGCCGGCGGAACCGAAAAACCCAACATGAACGGGCTGCGGCGGTTGCCGGTTGTCAAATTCCAGGATATCAAGCCGGAACTTCGTCAGCTTCAGCGTCGGGCATTCTTACGGAATACCCTTTCATTGGGCGGTCTCGCTCTGCTTACCGGATGTGACCTGTCTACGAACTCCGGTGTCGATGCGGCCCTGAAGTCCATCCTGCGCTTTGACGACAGAGTGCAGGCCGCGCTCTTCCGCGGTCGACGTTTGGCTCAAACCTATCCGCCGGGCGCCGTGACCCGACCTTTTCGCTTCAACGCCTTTTACCCGAAGTGGCAGGTGCGCGGGATACCAGACGGCTGGCGTCTGGAGGTGGCGGGTTCTGTTTCAGAAAAGACTCCCTGGACAATCGCGGCGTTGCGCACGTTGCCGCAGGCCGAGCAGATCACTCGCCACATATGCATCGAGGGCTGGAGCCAGATCGGGCGCTGGAGCGGGGTGCTGCTGCGAGCATTTCTTCAACGGATCGGAGCAGACCTTCACGCACCCTTTGTGAGCTTCAGATGTTTCGATGGGTATTCGACCAGCATCGACATGGCCAGCGCACTGCACCCACAAACGATCCTGGCACTTGATTTTGACGGGCAGCCCCTCGCGCCCGATTGGGGTGCCCCTGTACGGCTGCGAATCCCCACCAAGCTCGGATTCAAAAGCGCCAAGAACTTGCAGGCGATCGAGGTGACTCGGAGCTTCCCGGGCGGATTTTGGGAAAATCAAGGCTACGACTGGTTTTCGGGCGTGTGATGGCGGGTGCGGCTAACGGAGCCACGACATGACGGTAGGGTGCTCAGGGTCGAGATCACACTGGACGCGAAGCTGGTGTGAACCTTGGATCACTCGACTCCCCTCTTGACTTAGCTGCGCGTCACGTAGAAGCACCGGGATCCGCGCTTCCCGCCCTACGTCTTCACCAAACACGGCACCAGCTCGTTAAGGCGCTTGGTGCTCACGCCATATAACGCGGCGAGCTCGGCATCGAGCAGCACCTTGTGGCCGCGCAGGACGTCACTCTCTCCGGGGCCCGATCTACCTTTCGGCTCAAGCGCGTAACGTGCCGTGTTGATCGCGATGACAGTTCGGTTCGGTTCGGTGCTGAGCTGATTCCAGGAACCGAACCTTCAGGAACCGAACTTCTCGTTACTGCATTCACCCACTTTCTGATATAGCCCTGGACCTAGCTGGCAGCCTTGGGCTTGTACGTGAACTTCTGACCCGCGGCCGCCGCTTGTACCATCGCACCGCCCTTGGCAATCGTAAAGATGGCCAGCCTCTAGCTCTCTCGTCCCAGTTCTCGTCGCAGCGCTTCCTCCCGTGCATCCTCAACGGCCAGCAAGACCGCATCGGGATCGGCGGCCGTCTCGTCTCGCGCGAAGACACCCTTGAGGGTGCTGTCCGCGGTCAGCTCACCTTGCTCGAACAGCGCCCACATCTCTCGCGCAAACTCGGTTTGCAGAAGCTCCGGCGCGAAGCGGCCGAGCGTGCCGCGGAGGTTGTTCACGTCCCGCTCGAGCATCGCGAGCGCAGCGTTATTGCCGGCCGCATTCACGGCCTGGGGTAGATCGATGATCACGGGCCCATCGTGCCCGATGAGCACGTTGAACTCCGAGAGATCGCCGTGGATGAGCCCGATGCTCAACATGCGCACGACCTGCTGGACGAGGTAGCGGTGATACTCGCGCGCAGTTCCGGGCGAAAGATCGACTTCGCCAAGGCGCGGGGCAGGGTCCCCGGCGGCATCGGTCACCAGCTCCATGATCAGCGTGTCGTTGAAATAACCGTAAGGCTTCGGCACGCGCACGCCGGCGGCGACGAGCTTGTACAGTGCATCGACTTCGGCGTTCTTCCAGGCAGCTTCCTGCTCCTTGCGCCCGAAACGCGTTCTCTTGCTCATGGCGCGCGCCTGGCGGCTGCCGCGCACCTTGCGGCCTTCCTGGTACCGGGCACGCTTCTGGAAGCTTCGCTGCGCCATGTCGCGGTAGACCTTCGCGCACCGCATGTGCGCCCCCGAGCGCACGAGATAAACCGTCGCCTCCTTGCCGCTCTTGAGCGAGCGGATGACTTCGTCGATCACGCCATCATCGATCAGGGGTTGCAGGCCGGCGGGTGTCTTCATGAATCCTCAATTGGATATTCGGGAACTGCTCGGTTGGGACGGTGTCGGATCAGTGACCCCGCGCAACCACATGTACAAAGAGTGGGTAGAATCCCACCCGCGGACGGTACGACGAGCACTAACCCTCGCCCCCGCACCAGCCCTTTCGGCGATGCGGCAACACCTCCAGAAAGAGAATCGAAATAAACGCTAACCTATTGTTGTTATTGGTGCCCTGGAGAGGAACCTAACTCAGGCGATTCGGCGAATAGAGTCAGGCTGTTAGGAAATCAGGGGCGCCCGTTACCCTCTAAATCCCTAAATTACCCGCTACCAGATACCTGCTTAAAACGATCTCCGGCCGCAATCGTAGCGGGTAACAACAACAAGCGCTTCCGCCGCAGTTCGCTCGCGTGCGTTCCCAGCCGGATGGATCAGCGGAGAGGAACGTAAACCCGTCGAACACCGACACACTGACCGCAGATGACCCGGACCAGCCGCACGGTACTGTCCGCTATTGGGAGGTCTGGTTTGGTGGGCTGTATCTACGTCGTCGGCGCTGTTGCGGCGCTCTATTTCAACTCGTTCGTACTGGTCGTGCAGTCGTTCCTGAAAATCCCGGTACTGCACATGCTGGCACCGAACGGATCGGAGCCAGCCTTTACCCTGACGCAAGGAATCGCGCTGGTCTTCTACCTAGTCACCAGCTTCCTCGCCGTCAAAAGGTTCCACCCCGAGCGGAACCCGACCGGGCTGCCGTGAAAGCAGTGCCGATCGGGTTCCGTGACGATGATGATTGTCGTTATTGACTATTACTCGTTTTCGTTAAGGCACGGATTGAGCGAGAGCACATTGCGGAAGTTGTTGTACCGCAGGGTAACCGCGGGACCGGGAATCGGATACGCGAGCACCAGCAACTGCCCATACTCCGCGGTCGACGTTCCACCAAATGTATTGGTCGTTCCCGGCAGGTGCGCGCCTCCCAACTGCCAAACGCAGCTCTGCGGATCGCCTCCCGTCGTGTAAATCGGGTAGAAATCCGCACCCTTCGGCGGATTCACGCAGCCCTGGCCGGGATTGGGATCGGCCGGATTGGCGATATGCCGCTGACAGGGTGGATTGGTGTTCGACTCGATGCGCGGCAGGTCGGCCTCAAACGCGACCCGGCTGTAGTTTCTGCTTTCGCCTTGCGAATCCCGGAAGAGAGGGCTCGTGAACTGCACCGGTCGCGCGTGGTACGCGCCATCGAGCGCTACGTTTGTGAACGTGCCCGGCCACACGAGCTTGTACGGTACGCCGTCAAAGTCGAAATCCGTACCAGCGCATCCCCCGATGGCCACAAACCCCTGACTTTGGTTGAAGGCCGCATCGAAGCAAAAAATATCGTCTTCGGCGCGCGCGGGTAACCCATTGTCCAAATCGCCCACGCCATCTCTTGTGCAGCTGCCGCCTTCAAAGTGGACACGGTTGCAGTACTCGAAGTGTCCGATCTCGTCGGAAAAGGCGACGTTGTACGAATGAGCGGCCCACGGAACCCGCGTGTGCTCGCTGGAGGTCGCGTACATCGGATGAAAATCACGGGTTAAGTTATGGGTTTGCGGATCGCAGTTGGTCCCGGCCGGGTCGAAGAGCACCTGGGCAAAGCCGTTCGTCGCGCTCGCCGTCATGAAGCCTGATTCCCCGCTGGTCAGATCCGTGATCGTAATCTTCAGTCCGTGCGCGGTGTCCTGCAGTGTAACGCGCAGCAAGTCCCCGGGGTTATACAAGAGCACGTCGGGTGTCAACGTGAATGTGGCGCCAGTGGCCAGCAGCGGGCTCGGTGGGGCCACGGGTACACCACTCTTGGTGATCCACGCAAAATTCACGTACTCCTCCCCGGCTGCCGCGTTGCATGCAGCGTTGTTGAGTTGGCCTGTATTCGCGTTCGTGGAAAGACTGTCAATGTTGAGCGCCGAGGACCATTGAGTCGGGCTCCCGGAACCGGTGAAATAAAACCCCATCCCCGCCGGATAGAATTGCATCTCCATGAAGGCGGTGCCCGGGTGTTTGCCGATGAAGTGGGCGTCGTTAGGATTGCTGCTATCGTAGATGTTCGCATCACTGTCGGGTTGACAGGGGATATTGGCGCCGACACCTGACCCACCCGGATTCGGGCTTGACTGGTCATCGCACACTGCGAGGCCGACCCAGAAGGCGGGGTGCAGCTGAAAATTGAAGGTCCCACCGCTGCCATCCTGGGCTGGGAGCGTCGGCGGGTCCTTGGGGAGTCTCAACAAATACGTCATTTGATTCCCCGACCCCGGCACGTTCGAATAGAACAGCAGCGACGGCTCATCGTGCCCGGTGTAGCTGCCGTTGTAGCCGATCGAGTCGAGAACCTCGGTGCACAAAGCTCCGCCCGAGTCGCAGTCGTGGGAGCGCCCCAAATCCGGCGCGGCGCCTGATCCGACACCCGCGTAACCGAGTGCGAGCAGGCCCGAGAGCGCGACAAGTCCTGATAACCTGAACATAGTTGCTTGCCCTCGTTGATGAGTTTGTTATGCGGAGGTCGCTAAGGATCGA
>Ga0209808_1000632_pt1 | contig 17315 bp, 13 predicted proteins | sample GraSoiAngelo_157_FD_186171 | JGI IMG/M metagenome (GOLD analysis project Ga0209808, IMG submission 186171) | Grasslands soil microbial communities from the Angelo Coastal Reserve, California, USA - 14_1009_16_20cm (SPAdes) (version 2) | ecosystem: Environmental > Terrestrial > Soil > Grasslands ... | reverse complement strand
GTCTCGTTTGTTCAGGCCGGCTCGCTGCGCGCGGCAGAGACAAAGATTTGGGAAGAATTCTCCGGCGAGAGAGCGTTTGCTCATGTTCAACGCCTCGTTGATTTCGGGCCGCGCCCGTCCGGATCCAAGGCTATCGAGAAATCCAGAGATTACATTGAGGATCACCTTCGTCGGTCTGGATGCCAGGTAACCCGTCAAGCATTCAGTGACGACACTCCGCGGGGCAAGATCCAGTTCGTAAATTTGATTGCCCAATTTCCCGGCCAAGGGAATGCCTCGTCCCCCGTGTTTCTGTTGTGCTCGCATTACGACACAAAAATGTTCGATACCATCCGATTTGTTGGGGCCAACGACGGCGGCTCTAGCACAGGTGTGCTCTTGGAATTAGCCCGGGTAATCGGGCAGCATCCGAATTTTGCTAGGAAAATTGAGCTCGTGTTTTTCGATGGCGAGGAAGCCTATGAACAGTTTTCTCAGAAGGATGGTTTGTACGGGAGCCGGTATTTTGCCAGGCAACTGAAAGCCGCCAGTGCGAAACAATTTCGCGGAGGACTCTTGTTCGATATGGTTGGCGACCGGTCGCTCGGCATCACGCTTCCCTCAGATTCCCCAGCGGAGATGGCGCGCGATATTTTTGCCGCGGCGGAGGCGCTAAAGTTGCGAAACTACTTTACTTACCTTGGCCAGGAGTTGATCGACGATCACGTGCCGCTGAACGCTATCGGGATTCCGACGCTCGACATCATTGATTTCGATTTTCCGTGGTGGCACACAGCCGATGACACAATGGACAAAATAAGCGCGCAGAGTCTTCAGACCGTCGGGGCCGTCGCCCTGTATTATCTCTCTGAATCTGCGCTGAAGCGTTAAGGTGTTAAAACGTTGAATCGTTCCTCCGCCTGTCATGTTGAGCGGAGCGAAACATCTCTGGCTGTTGGCTTGCGACAGATGAGACTCCAGAAATAACTAAAGATTCTTCGCTTCGCTCAGAATGACAAAAACGGAATCGCCATTTTAACGTTGTAACGAGTTAACGAATCACGGGTCACGTGGGCTTACCCAAATTTCTGCATTGCGTCTGGCAACGTTTCCCGGCAGTCTAATCATGAATTGTCGCCTCCATGGAGCGCCTCGCATCTACGTCCCATCCAACGCATAAAAGTATCGGTGTGCTCGGTCTTGGGATCGTCGGTCGCGCCGTAGCCGCACATCTTCGCCGCAGAGGGTTTCCGGTTTTCGTTTGGAACCGATCGCCGCGGCCCGTGCCAAATTTTGTCGGCTCGCCAGGGGAGCTGGCGAACCTTTGTGATTACATTCAGATCTTTGTGTCCGACGACGAAGCTCTGCTGCAGACTGTCGAGCCGCTAAGCGCAGACCTTGCGCCGCGTCACATTGTCCTTGCGCATTCAACGGTCGCTCCGGATTCCATGCGTGCTGCGGCGGAAATTGTCGAACCTCGAGGGGCACGGTTTATCGAAGCATCATTTACCGGAAGCAAGCTTGCGGCGGAAAAGGGCGAACTGGTTTATTACGTTGGAGGAACCGACGAGGCGTTGCGGGAAGCGCGTCCCATCCTTGAGGCCAGCAGCAAAGAGATCATCCACATCGGAGCGATCGGCCAGGCGAGCGCCATCAAAATTGCAACGAACATGATCACGGCCTCAAGCGTCCAGGCCGCGGCAGAGGCTTTGGCACTGGTGCAAGCGTTAGGCGTGCCGCTGGAAAAATTCCTCGAAGCGATGCGCGCCAACGCTAGTCATTCCACTACTTTGGCGATGAAACTGCCGAAGATGCTCGAGCGCGATTTTGAGCCGCACTTTTCTGTTAAGCACATGCTGAAAGATATGCAGATTGCCAATGAGATCGCTTTGTCGCGTTATCTGGACCTCGGACTGACCGCTGCGGCCCGGGACCAATTGCTAGAGCAAATGCAGTGGAATCACGGGGACGACGATTATTCATCGGTGGCGCGCAAATATTTACTCGAGGCGCGGTCGGCAGCTTCCGAAGAGCCGCGAATGGAAGCGCAGGACGAGCAAAGTGACGCCGGCGAATCAGTCACTGGTACGACCGAATCGGAGAAACCAGCTCTCAAACCGCAAGATGCAAATGCGATAAGTGCGCAGCAGCCTTTGCTCAGTTTCAGCGGAGCAGGCGACGGACCGGCTCATACAGCCTCACGATTGCGCCGTGGTTTCCTCAGACAACTGCTGAGCCGGTTTTCATCCGGACAAGGATGAGGCAGCCCTCTCAAACTGGGCAAGTCGCTTTCCTCGACCTCTCAGAGCGCGCGAAGTTTCAGATCACTGGGACGGACCGGGTCCGGTTTCTCAATGGGCAAATCACAAATAATTTGCGCAAAGCGACTGAAAAGGTCGCAATCGAGGCGTGCGTGCTCAATGCGAAGGGCAAGATGAATGCCCACATTTTCGTTAGCGCACTGGCCGAGTGCTTTTCGGTGGACACCGAGCCGGAGCTTCGCGAAACACTCCGCTCCCGGCTAGAGCGCTACGTCATTGCGGACGATGTTCAGATTGCGGACGTCACTGATCAATTCTCGCTGTTTCACGTTCTGTCAGAAGAATCGCCAAAACCCGAACACGGCCGGATCGTTTCCGTGCGCCGCTTCGCAGAGCGAGGCTGGGACATCTGGAGCGACGCGTCGCATCATGATGCTGTCAGACAACAATTGTCTTCGGCGTTTGGGTTTCTCAATTCTGTTGCGGCAGAGGTGATGCGGATCGAGCAGGGTATTCCGCGCTGGGAGCGCGAGCTGACAGAGGAGATTATTCCGATCGAAGCCAATCTGGAACAGCGGACGATCGATTACGAAAAAGGCTGCTACATCGGCCAGGAAGTGATCTCGCGGATGAAAATGTCGGGCCAGACAAACAAACGGCTATGCGGTTTGGTTTCGCCGGACGATGTCCCGCTCCAGCCGGAAATGAAACTTGCCGCTCCTTCGGCAGCGGGAAGAGAAGGCGGCTGGATCACGAGCGCCACGCGCAGCGAACGAATCGGAAAAGAAATCGCGCTCGGCTACGTGAAACGTGGTTTTAACAGCGCCGGCACTAAATTAGATGCGTTCTCGGCGGCAAATTCTGCTAAGCGAATTCCGGTCGAAGTGGTCCCGCTTCCGTTTCTCTGAAGCTAACGGACGGAATCGATGCCGTAGCTCAAAGACCACTCAGCCAATCGCGCGCCAGCGAAATATCGGCAGGCGTCAACGCATGTCCCGCGCTGAGAAATCGGACGGTGACGTCCGCGCCGGCAGTTCTCAGAAGTTCGACGAGACGCTGTGTTTCCGAGGGTAGAATGATTGGATCGTGATTTCCCGCTCCGATCCAAACGCGAATGTTCGCGAGTTCCGGTGGCTTGTGCGGCTCGAGCGGCACCATGGCGCGAAATAGAATTGCGCCGTCGAAAATTTCGGGGCGCAACAACAAAATGCTCGCGGCGATATTCGCGCCATTCGAGTAGCCGACGGCAATGATGTTCTTGTTGTCGATGTCGTAGCGATCCGCCGCAGCCGCGACAAAATCTGCCAGTTCGTGCGTGCGCTTTTGTAGATCTTCCAGATCGAATACGCCCTCAGCCAGCCGCCGAAAAAATCGCGGCATGCCATTCTCCAAAACTTTTCCGCGCGGACTTAGCAACGTGGCATTTGGGTCAAGCTCGCGTCCGAGCGGAATCAGGTCGCGCTCATTCCCGCCCGTGCCATGCAGGAGCAGCAGCGTGCGATTTGAAGAACCGGGAACGAACTCGTGAATAAGATCCGGTGTCATTCCTTTATAGGAGGTGCGATCGGCGGCAAAACTTTTTCGATTTGCGCGCGAGACGACTCCAGCCACGGCGGAAGTCGCAAACTTTCGGCGAGTTGATTCAAGTCTTCATCCAAGGTGAAGCCCGGCGGGTCGGTTGCGATTTCGAAAAGAATGCCGCCAGGTTCGCGGAAATAGATTGAATGAAAATAAATGCGATTAATCACCGGCGTGACGTTGTATCCGAGGGAAACAAGATGCTCCCGCCATTGTCGCTGTTCTTCAGCGTCACGGGCGCGAAAGGCGATGTGATGCACAGAACCGGCAGCAACACGGCCTGGGTGCGCGTCGGGCATACAAAGCAGGTCGATCACGCGACCCGCGGCAGTTTCATTCTGTGAAGCGAATCGAAAGCGATTATTCGACTCATCAACCAACCGGTAACCAAAACTTTCCGTCAGCAGTTCTGCAGTGCGTTCGTATCCCTCCAAAGCCGCGGAGACGCTGTGAAACCCGCGAATCGAATGTTCTGCCGGCACCGAACTGCCGTGCCAGTGCTCGACGTTTAGAGGTGCAGCCGATTCGACGAGTTCAATAAGCAGCCCGTCTGGATCGATAAAGCGAATCAGTTCCTCATCAAATCGCAGACTCGTTCTTTCCGCAGGCACATGTTCTTGCTTCAGGCGCTCCAGCCAGTGGCCGATTGAGTTTTTTGGAATTGCGAATGCCACAGCATCGATTTGACCTGTCCCGCGGATTCCGCGTCGCGCGCCCGGCCACGCGAAAAACGTCAGGATTGTACCGGGGGTGCCGCGCGCATCGCCGAAATAGAAGTGGTACGTGCTGGGATCATCGAAATTCACCGTGCGCTTGACGAAGCGCAATCCGAGCACGCCAGCGTAAAAATCCAGATTGCGCTGGGGATCACTGGCAATCGCGGTGACGTGATGAAGTCCCGGAATTCTGATCTCCATAAAGCCAGAGTCGGACTACGACCTTAGTTTTTATTCGGTTCCGCAGAAGCGATCATCTCGCGGGCATGGGCCAAGCCCATCGATGCGCCACGGCGTTGCGGAGTCATTGTTAGCGCACGCTCAAACTCTTTGATGGCTTCCCGCGGGTGATTTGTTTCGAGCAGAAGATCACCAAGCTGTTCGCGCGCTGGTACAATCGCCCCGGGTGTAACGGGACGTTTTTCGATGGCGTCTTCTTCATCGGCGGCCGCGCGCATTAGCTTGAGAGCTTCGTCGGTTTTTCCTTCAGCCTGCGCGACCCATGCCAGCGCTTCGTCCGTCTGCACGTGTGCTTGCGTCGCCCAGTAGTCGTCCCAGGTCGCGCGCAATTTTTCGTAAGCGCTTCTTAACTTTTCGATCTCCTCCCGCGCGGCAGCCGGTTTTCCGCTGCGGGCGAGTCCGACGCTTCGCGCCCAAAGTGTGACTGCCAGGACTTGCGGCAACGCCCCATCGACTGGAACCAGTTGCGCCGCATCTGGCCAGTGGCGGCGCTCGATTGCGTATCGCGCCGGCATGGCGCTGGCCGCGTAACCAACTTTGAAATCGCTGCCATCGAGTTTGGTCATAATGCGCAAGTCATCCAGAACGCGTGCGGCCTCGGCGTCACGGCGAAGCTGGAGGTAGGCATAAACCAGATAATCCATTGCGTGTAGTTCCTCGCCCTTGTCGCCTTGTTCCCGCGCAGCTTTTTGTGCCGCCAGGTTGGAAGCGATCGATTCCTCCCACATTCCCAGTCGCGTGTAGATGTGCGATGGCATGTGCAACGCGTGTGGCGCTGACGGCGCGATTTGCGCGTACGCCCTTGCTGCAACGACGCCCTGCCGCGCCATTTCTGGATTGTCGCAGGCGTGAATCAGGTAATGCGCGATGCCAGGATGCTGCGGATATTTCTTGAATAACGGCTCTAGGATCGCAGCGGCCTCCTTCTGTTTTGCATGGGTCGCATCGCTCGAAGGCGCCGAGGCGATGAGCGCGAGCGCATAAAAAATCTGGCACTCCGCGTCGTCCCGATAACGTCCCGCAAGGCTGCGCATGGCCTGCGTGTAACGATTCAGCCGTTCCTGGTAAGGCAGAGAATCGGAATTTGTGTAAATCAAACTCAGGTCGTCGATGAATCCGCGCTCGCGATCTGAGCTGCTGAGCCTTTTAGCCTGTTCGATTTCGGCAAGCCCACGAGCGACGTTTTGCGGCGCAACTGGGGGCTCCCACAGTTGATGGAAATAAGTCATCGCCACACCCCAGTGTGGCGCAGCGCAATTGGGATCTTTGGCTGCCACATCGCGAAATGCTTTTTCCGCTGCCGAGTATGCAAACGAATGCAAAAGCGCCACCGCTCGCTCGAAACTTTTCTGCACCTTGCTTAAGCACGAAGTAGGAAACTGGACGCTGCCAAGCTTCTCCGGGACAGGATGCTCATGTTCCGGGATGGTGGCCAGCGATTGCCAATCACCCCACAGCAGCAAAACAAAGCAAACCAGCAGTGCGAGCATCGCGCGCATTATTAGATTTCGAGGCGTCACGATCCTCATCATCACGCGTCTCCTTCGGATGATCTAATTGTTAATCGCCAAAGACAATCTTGCCACCGACCACTGTCATCACGATTTATTCGATCTTCCGGACTTGACGCTTTGGGCGAGTTCTGACGTGATCGGATGTCACACGACAATTTTTGAATCAACATCAACGACGAAATTTATTTTGCCCTCTCGCGACCTATTTATAGAATCCTCGTTACCCCTCGGACGAGCAATTAACCTTAACCCTTTGCAGCGTCTGAACCAGCCAGATCCTGAGCTCAGTTTACTTTTATTGGCAGCGTGGCGGGCCAACTTCGCCAGCGCAGCTGACGATTTATAATCATGGCAAATTTCTTTCCACGCTGGACAAATTGGCTGCCCATCAAGCTCGTGGTTTGCGGCATTGTCATCGTCTGCGGGCTGACTGCGGCGACATGGTATTACGGGACGCCGAAATATACGAAAGTGGGTTATCAACCGATCCAGCCGGTGCCCTTTCCGCACGATATTCACGTGACGCAACTGGGAATAGATTGCCGGTATTGTCACAGCTTTGTGGAAGTGGCGGCGCACTCGAACGTGCCCAATACCCAGACCTGCATGAACTGCCACACCCAGGTGCAAAAGGACAACCCAAAGCTTGAGCCGGTGCGCGAAAGCTGGAAGAGCGGCGACCCGGTCGAATGGGTGTGGATCTATCGCACGGTCGATTACGTCTACTACAATCATGCCGCGCATGTAAACCGGGGCATCAGTTGTTTCAGTTGTCACGGACCGGTCAATCACATGTCAACGGTATATCTGGGTAAGCCGCACAGCATGGCCTGGTGCCTCGAGTGCCATCGACATCCGGAAAATTTTCTCCGGCCTGAAGAGCAGGTTTTTAATCTCGATTGGAAACCTGAAGACGTGAAGCCGGCGGAGTTTGTCGCGAAATACGGTCAGCCAAAGGATGCGCACGAAGATTTTTCGAAGAAGAAGAAGCTCACTCAAGCCGAGATTGGCGAGACGCTGAAGGAGCGCTGGAATATTACTCCGACGCAAAATTGCCAGGGGTGCCACCGATGAAACGCGTCTTCCAACATCCGCCGGAGCCATTGCACGGAAAGCATTACTGGCGCGGCCTCGGTGAGTTGAATGATACGCCAGAATTTCGGCAATGGCTGGAACGGGAATTTCCCCCAGGCGCTGCCGAGCTCAATGGTGATGAATGGTCGCGCCGGGATTTTGTGAAATTAATGGCCGCGTCGATGGCGTTGGCGGGAGTTGGCCTAACGAGTTGTCGCCGTCCGGAACTGCATCTGGTTCCCTTTACGAAGAACGTGGAATGGACGATTCCCGGAAAATTTCTCTACTACGCCACCGCGATGCCGCGACGCACCGGAGCAATTCCGCTGATTGCAACGACGGTGGACGGTCGGCCGATCAAATTGGAAGGCAATCCGTTGCACCCGGCCAGCGGGGGCGCGACGGACACCTTTGTTCAGGCGTCAATTCTCGATTTATACGATCCGTCGCGCTCGCAACGCTTCGTTCAGAGAGGTAAAACGAGTAATCGCGCGGACTTTGACACGTACATCGGAACGCTTCGCAACACGCTTACCACTCAACAGGGCGACGGTCTGGCGTTTCTCGTCGGAGAATCGCATTCGCCGACCCGTGAACGCCTGCGGACCGAGCTGGAAAAAATATTCCCGGGCATGCGCTGGTGCGTTTATGAACCGCTCCTGAGCCAGGAGCAGATCGTTGCTACGCAAACGGCATTCGGGCCTGGTGCGCGCCTTGTTCCGAAATTCGATCGCGCTGATGTCGTGCTTGCTTTGGACAGCGATTTTCTCGATTGCGGGCAGGGAGATCTCGAGTCGGTGCGCGCATTCACTGCGCGACGAAGAGTGAACTCTTCAAAAGACAACATGAATCGCCTTTATGTCGTCGAGAATCGCTTCACTCTCACTGGTGCAATGGCGGACCACCGGCTGCGTTGTCCCGCAAGCCAGATTGCAGCGTTCGCGCATGCGCTTGCGCAAAAAATTCTCGGGGGCACAAACGATGCCGGATTGGGTGGGATTCTTGGAAGTGTACAATCTCCCGCAGGTCCAGCGACGTTTGATGAGCGATGGCTTAGCGAGGCCGCGAACGATCTTCTCGCAAAATCCAGCGCAAGTTTGGTGCTGGCCGGCCCCAATCAACCGCTCGCGGTGCAATTATTGGTTTATGCAATTAACGTTGCCCTGAAAAATGTCGGGCAAACGTTGGTAGTCCGGCAGGCGCCGCAGAATCCGCGCACGATCGACATCTTACAACTCGCGTCGGACATAAACGACGGCCGGATCAAGCAACTGTTTATCTTCGGCGGCGATCCGGTTTACAACGCAAAACGCGGTTTGGTGCAGGATCGCGAGACAAAACTCCCGCTGGACTGGGCTGATCTGCAAAAAAAGGTGCCGGAGATTGTGCGGCTTGGCTACCACCAAGACGCCACATCGACGCTCAGCCATTGGCACGTTCCACTGTCGCATTATTTGGAATCGTGGGGCGACGCGCTCACAGCCGGAGGCGATCACCTGTCGATCCAACCAATGATCCTGCCGCTATTCGGCGGACTTTCGGAAATTGAACTTCTCAACGCGCTGCTCGGCGGTCCAAAAATCGACGGACCAGAACTCGTGCAGGAAACTTTCCGTGCCACAAATCCGCCGGGCGATTTTCAAACTGCGTGGTCCCGTTTTCTTCACGATGGCTTTGCTTCGCATGTTCAGCCGCGTGACCAGACTTCTGCATTCAATGCAAATGCAGTTGGACCGGCGATGCGAAGTTCGTGGACGCTGCTGCCAGCGCCGACACGAGAGTCACCTGAGATTGTGTTAACAGCGAGTTATGAGATGGACGATGGCCGCTACGCAAATAATGGCTGGCTTCAGGAATTGCCCGACCCCATTACGAAGCTGACCTGGGACAATGCCGCTCTCATGAGTCCTGGGTTCGCGAAGGCTCTGGGAGTCCACACAGGCGAGCTTGTACAAATCACGATCACAGAAAAAAGTGCTGCTGCGGAACCAATCAAACGCGAGTTGGTGATCGCCGCGATCATTTCGCCCGGGCACGCCGACAATTCGATTACCGTCCCGCTAGGCTGGGCGCGGAAGATGCCAGAGTTCTACGAGCTGCCGTATGCAGGCGGAGCGCTAAAAGAGAGACCGGGCATCGCGGAGCAATCCGGCTTCAACGGCTACTTCTTGCGCACCGCGGCAAATCCGTATTTCGCTGTGGCTGGTGGACCGGGGATTGAGAGTGTGCAGGTGAAGAAGGTCGGGCGCACGTATCCGTTCTCAATCTCACAGGAGCAATTCAGCATTGAAGGCCGTGGGCTCGTCCGTGAAGCAACGCTGGAGGGTTACCGGGCGAACAAGGATTTCGCAAAGAAAATTCCAGGCGAAGAAGAACTGCCGCACTCGCCGCCGAGTATTTATTCGCATCCGCCTCTCGACGCGCCGCAGCAGTGGGGAATGTCGATCGACCTGAATGTTTGCACTGGGTGCAGCGCGTGCGTGATCGCGTGCCAGGCAGAAAACAATGTTCCCGTGGTTGGCAAATTACAAGTCTCTCATGGCCGGATCATGCACTGGCTCCGTATCGACCGCTACTACGCCAGCAGGAAGCCGTTCAACCAGGACCGCGGCGATTGGCCAGAAAATCCAGAGGTCGTGCATCAACCGATGCCGTGTCAGCATTGCGAGAACGCGCCGTGCGAGACCGTCTGCCCCGTTAACGCGACGATTCACAGCGAAGACGGTCTCAACGTGATGGCTTACAATCGCTGCGTCGGAACGCGTTACTGTTCGAACAATTGCCCATTTAAGGTACGCCGGTTCAACTTCTTTGATTACAACCAGCGACCGGTCGGCAAAAGGAAGATCAAAGGCGCATTCAGCGTCTACGAAGAATATTTCGCGCCGCTCACGACTAAAGGCGCGCCGGACACTATCAAGATGCAGAAAAATCCCAATGTCACTGTGCGCATGCGCGGCGTGATGGAAAAATGCACTTTCTGCGTCCAGCGTATTGAGGAAGCGAAAATTGCGGCGATGGCGCGTGCAGGCGCGTCTGCCGATAAGCAAATTCCGCGCGATTCGTTTACCACAGCATGTGCGCAAGCCTGCCCCACAGACGCCATTGTTTTTGGCGATATCAAGGATCCGGAAAGTCGCGTTTCAAAAATGAAAGGGCAGGATCGCAATTATCGTTTGCTCGACTACTTGAACATCATCGCGCGGACCAGTTATCTCGCGAGGATCCGCAATCCCAATTCAAAGATGCCGGACGCGGGCAACGTCGGAGTTGCAAGCTTGGTGGAGAAATTACCGGAATGATGAATCTTCGATTTTTGCTTTTCGATCTTCAGCTTTCACAATCGGCAATTGGCAATCGGTAATGGCAATTTGACCATGGACGGAGCAGCAGCACCACAAGCAACTATTGAGAAAGCCGAACGGCAGATCCAGCGCGCTCCGCTTGTTCTGAACCGGCGCAATTTTAGCTGGCTCACGGAGCGAATTTCCGGCGTCGTAGAAGAGCCTGCGCCACGCTGGTGGTGGGTGGCTTTCACGATCACCTCCAGCGTGGCGACGTTCGGACTCTTTTGTATTGGTTACCTGATTTCTACTGGTGTCGGCACATGGGGAAATCAGGTCCCCGTTGGCTGGGCGTGGGACATTACAAATTTCGTTTTCTGGATCGGTATCGGACACGCCGGCACACTCATCTCCGCGATCTTGTTTTTGCTGCGGCAAAAATGGCGTACTTCTATCAATCGTTCGGCTGAAGCGATGACCCTTTTCGCGGTGATTTGCGCCGCGATTTTCCCGGGCATTCATGTCGGCCGCTTCTGGATGGCGTGGTATCTGGCGCCGGTGCCGAATAACTGGGCCATCTGGCCTAATTTCCGTAGCCCGCTGATGTGGGACGTGTTTGCGGTCTCGACGTATTTTACGGTCTCGGTTCTGTTCTGGTACACCGGTTTAGTTCCGGATTTGGCGACTTTGCGTGATCGGTCGACTACAAAGATCAGGAAGTTCATTTTCGGATTTTTCGCCCTCGGCTGGCGCGGCGCAAATCGCCACTGGCGTCACTACGAAATGGCGTATCTCCTGTTGGCCGGACTTTCGACTCCGCTGGTTCTGTCGGTCCACAGCGTCGTATCTTTTGATTTCGCTACGTCGGTCCTGCCGACGTGGCACACAACCATTTTTCCTCCGTATTTTGTCGCCGGAGCGATCTTCGGCGGTTTTGCTATGGTGCTGACGCTGTTGATTCCCGCGCGTGCGATCTTCAAATTGTATGACGTCATTACGCCAGCGCACATCGACAAAATGGCAAAGATCATTTTGTTGACCGGCTCGTTCGTGGGCTACGCGTACACGATGGAATTTTTCGTGGCGTGGTACAGCGGCAATTCGTACGAGCGGTTCGCATTTTGGAACCGCATCTTTGGTCCATACTGGTGGTACTGGTGGTTTGGCATGCTTTTCTGCAATTGCCTCTCGCCACAGCTTTTCTGGTTCAAATGGTGCCGCCGCAACATCTTTGTCGTGTTTTTCGTCGCCATGTGCGTCAACGCCGGCATGTGGTTCGAACGGTTCATCATTATTGCCGGCGGTCTGATACGCGATTTTCTCCCATCGTCTTGGAGAGTTTTTCATCCGACATGGGTGGACATATGGACGTACATCGGCACGCTCGGGATTTTTACTTCGTTGTTTCTGCTATTCATCAGGTTTCTGCCGATGATCGCAATGTCCGAAGTGAAGACCGCGGTACCCGAGGCGGAGCCGCATTACGGTGAGCCGCCTGGTGTGCGATCCGTTTCTCCTGGCGGAAAGGAGCGCACACGATGATGAAGACTCCGTACGGCCACAGAGTGTACGCAATGGGGGCCGAGTACCCGAGCGCTGCTGCTCTCTATGAAGCCGCCGAGCGTGTCCGAGATGCTGGGTTCCGGCGCTGGGACGTTTACTCCCCATTCCCCATCCATGGAATGGACGAAGCGATGGGTCTCGGAAAATCGTGGCTGAGCGGCTGGGTTTTGTTCGGCGGCGTTTCCGGTTTGCTTACCGCGGCGCTTGTCGAATTCGGCCCGTCATGGGGTCTGTATCGACTCGACGTGCACGGCAAGCCTTGGAATTTTTGGACCGTCCCGGCGTTTTTCCCAATCATGTTTGAGTTGACCGTGCTCTTCGGCGCGTTCGCGGCATTTTTTGCGTGGCAGGTAATGAACGGCCTGCCGCGCTGGAATCATCCGATGTTCAACTGGGAACGCTTCACTCGTGTTACGAACGATGGATTTTTCCTGGCGATAGAAGCGCGCGATCCACGATTTACCGAAGATGGCGTGCGCCAACTGCTGGAACAAACCGGCGGAGAACACATCACCATCGTGCACGAAGACTAAATATGTTGCGCGGGTTTCTTGTGATTTTTCTTTTGTGCACCATCGCGATTGTCGCGGTGTTTGGATTTCGCGGGCAAAAGAGCACGCAACCGCCGACCGAAGTCTTCCCAGACATGGTACGCCAGATGAAAGTGCGCGCACAAGCGCCGCTTGGTCTTTTCGCGGATGGCCGTGGCCCGCGTTTGCCTGTTGCTGGCACCGTTCCGATTGGCTACGAAATGCCGAAGCCGAAGACGCCTCAAACGCAGCCAATCGAAGTCGGACCGTGGTCGCATCCGTACGCGAGTTTCAGTGTCGGCACTGACTATTACAATACGGGCAAAATGGGCGACCAATGGGGAACAGGCAGCCCGCTGGAGATGACGGGCGAGTTGATGGAGCGCGGACAACAGCGTTTCAATATCACGTGCGCGATGTGTCACGGCGCATCGGCTGCGGGCAACGGCATCACCAAGCAATACGGCCTGGCGACCGTGATTTCGCTCCAGGACGAGCGGCTCCGCAAAATGTCGGACGGCGAAATTTTCAACACCATCACTAATGGAAAGAATACGATGATGGCTTATGGGCCAAACATTATCGTCCCCGATCGTTGGGCAATCATCGCGTATCTGCGCGCCTTACAGCGCAGTCAAAACGCAGCAATTGGCGATGTTCCGGAGGAGCATCGCGCCGAACTCGACAAACCGGCACCACCGCCGCCGGCTAAAGGAAAATGAGCGAGCGTTTACAGACCGTCCCAACTCCCGAAGGCGAATATTTCGAAAGCAGCCGATTCGCCGGACTTTCGTTCCTGCTCGGACTCATTGCGGTAATCGCGCTCGTGCTCTGTGTCGTCGGGGCAGTCGTGAATCCGCATCAGTTTAGTTATTCCTGGCTGTTTGCGTTTGCGTTTTTCTTCACGCTCTGCGCCGGCTGCTTTTTCTGGACAATCGTCCATCACGCGACGGACGCCGAATGGAGCGTAGTGGTGCGTCGGCAGCTGGAAAATCTGGGCGCGTTGCTAACAGTCCTGGCGCTGCTCTTTGTTCCGATTCTTTTGCTGCGTCACCACCTCTAAGTGTGGATGGATATTCCGCCTGGAGCCGAAGAGTCGCTCGACACGAAGCGGGCTTATCTCAATTGGACTTTCTTTCTTGTCCGCGCGGTGGTGTTCCTCGGCTTTTTTCTATTGGCGGCGCTCGCCTTGCGCAGACTTTCTGTGCGCCAAGATAGCGACGGCAATCCGAGGTTCACCATCGGAATGCGCACGGTCTCGTTCATCAGTCTGCCAATGTTCGCGCTCTGTCTGACTTTCGGCGCATTCGATTGGCTGATGAGCCTTAACTACCGCTGGTTCTCCACCATGTTCGGGGTTTACATCTTCGCGGGCGCAGCGGGCAGCTCCATGTCGCTTCTCGTGCTTGTGATCACTGCGTTGCGTCTGGCGGGTTATTTGAAGGGCGTCGTGACCGCCGAGCACTATCACATCATGGGAAAATGGATGCTCGCCTTCTGCGTTTTCTGGGCCTACATCGGCTTCGGCCAGTACATGCTCATCTGGTACGCAAACCTTCCCGAGGAAACGCAATTCTTTATCACCCGAAATACTCAATCCTGGTGGGCATTGAGCATGCTGTTGGTGATCGGTCGGTTCTTCATTGCTTTTCCGATCTTGCTCATGCGCTCCATCAAGAAGCATCCGCACCAGTTGTGCATCGTGGCCGGATGGATTGTCCTCATGCAGATGCTCGACATCTACCTCATTGTGCTGCCTTCGTTACATGGCAGCGGGTTTCATCCCAGCATTTGGGATTTGCTTTCGCTCATCGCCATGGGCGCGACTCTGGGGTTCGTATATCTGCGACTACTGCCTAGGACTTCGCTGTTTCCCGTGCGCGATCCGCGCCTGATCGAATCTCTGCAAACCGTCAACTGACATGGCCGACGTTGAATCTATTCGCCAGATTGCACATTCGCGCGCTCCGCTGTCCACGTGGCTCGGCATCGTGCTTCTCTTCGCATTGTTCGGGGTCATTGTATTGGCAGTGATTGGACCCTTGCCGCGAGGAACCGATTACGAAGAGACGCGCGCGAAAAAGCGCATCGAAAATTTGAAAACCGCGCGCGAAGACGCGGAGAAGGCGCTGAACAGCTATGCCTGGATCGACAAGAACAAAGGCGTCGTTCGCATCCCGATCAGTCGAGCAATGGAGCTGACAGTTGCCGAGCTGGCGCAAAAAAAGCCTGCTACGGCGGGTCCGATCGCCACACCGCAAGCACAGGCTGCGGCGGCTTCAGCTTCGCCTGCACCGGCTGGCTCTCCAAAACCTGGCGCCGGTCAACCAGCCGCCTCGCCTTCAACGCCCGGTCCTGTCGCGGCGCCGGCAGCTCAGCCCGCTGCGTCACCTGCAATGCAATCTTCCGCCGCGCGTTCGCCAGCAGTGCAGGCAACACGATCTGCACCCGCTTCACCGGCACCCGCGACAACTCCATGAACGCCCTACGCCTGAACGCTTCAACTCTTCAACGCCTCAACGCGCAATGAACGCCACGGGAATTCCACTCAAAGAACCAGAGGTCTCCGCTGTTGCAGGAGACACGGACCAGTTAGAGCGCGCGTACATCGACGCATCAACGCGCGTGCCGGTACTGATGTTTTATACGTCGTCGATAGCGTGGCTCATCCTTGGCACGCTGCTGGCCGGTTTCGTTTCATGGAAGCTGCACTCACCTGATTTGCTTTCAGACATAAGCTTTCTGACCTGGGGACGTGTGCGCCCCGCCCACATGAACGTGATGGTTTACGGCTGGGCGTCCATGGCTGGAATGGGCACCGCCATCTGGCTGATGGCACGGTTGTGCCGAACCGTGCTGCGATACCCACTGTTACTTGTTGCAGGCGCTTGCTTTTGGAACTTGGGGGTATTGTTAGGCGTTGGCGGAATTCTTCTGGGCGACAGCACCGGCTATCAATGGCTCGAGTTCCCGGGCTACGCGGCGATTATTCTTTTCGTCGCGTACACGCTCGTTGCCTCGTGGGCAGTACTGATGTTTCGGTATCGGCGCGGCGACCAAATTTACATTACGCAATGGTATTTGCTCGGTGCATTCCTCTGGTTTCCGTGGCTCTACTCCGCTGGGCAGCTGATGCTCTTCGTCGTGCCGGTGCAGGGCGTATTGCAATCGGCGGTCGGCTGGTGGTACGCGAACAATCTACTCTTTCTCTGGTTCGGCGCCATCGCGCTCGGCACCGCGTATTACATGATTCCCAAGGTGATCGGCCGCCCGGTTTACAGTTATCATCTGGCGACAATCGGTTTTTGGAGTTACGCGTTGTTCTCAAGCTGGACCGGAATGCAGCGGCTCGTCGATGGACCGTTTCCGGCATGGATGATCACGGCCAGCATCGCCGCGACCATTCTGACGATGATTCCCGTCGCGACCGTCGGCCTGAATCATCACATGACCATGCAAGGCTATTTTCCGCTGATGCGGTACAGTCCTACGCTGCGCTTCACTGTGTTCGGCGCGATGTCTTACACGGTGTTTAGCGTGATCGGCGTGTTGATTTCGCTCCGCTCGGTCGCGCGCTACGTCAACTTCACACAAGCAAGCATCGCTTACTCCCATCTCGGTCTCTACGCATTTTTCACCATGGTGATTTTCGGTTCGATGTACTACATCGTGCCGCGTTTGATCGGTCGCGAATGGCGTTACGCTTCGTTGATCAAACTGCATTTCTGGGCATCGGCTTATGGCATCGGACTCATGACGCTGATGCTGCTCGCCGGCGGTTTTCTGCAGGGCGTGGACATGCAAAATCCCACGCTCGCGTTTAGCGAGAGCATCGAAACAACGTTGCCGTATCTTCGCGGGCGCAGCCTTGCCGGTATTTTGCTCACGGCGTCGCATTTCATTTTCGCATATCACTTCGGCCTGATGCTTTTGGGATTGGGACGCACATCAACTGTCCCCACGTTTCTCAACCCGGTTGAAGCCGAGGCTTCGGGAGGGCACTGATGAAAGGACTGGCCCCTCTCTTTCTCGGAATTTTCGGCACGTTCGCTTTTTCATGGGTCGGATTGACCGTTATTCCGAATTGGCAAATCGGACAGCTCAATCCGCAATCGGACGAAGAAGGCACCGATATTTATCCGCAGCCGCAATCGGGAATGTTCGAGCGCGGCGCGCGCGTTTACGCTGCGAACGGCTGCATTTATTGTCACAGCCAGCAAGTGCGCGCTGACTACGCGGCAGCCGACATCGAACGGAAATGGGGAAATCGCCGCAGCGCGCCGCGCGATTACATTTTCGAACAGCCGGTGTTTCTTGGAAAAATGCGGATGGGTCAGGACATCGCGAACATCGGCGCGCGCGCCCCCGCGGAACAAGCGAGCCCAGCTGGTGCTGCCGCTCCCGCAGCGTCGCCGAGTGGAGGAACAAGTCCCGCAGCCTCGCCTGCGCCGCAAGGAGCGGCGGTCTCCAGTCCGCCGCCGCCAGCAAATTCCCCTGCAACAGCTCCCGCCGCGTCTCCCGCTTCGCCTGCACCAAAAGCGCCAACGAGCCCTGCCCCGGCTGCTGCGTCGGCTTC
>Ga0209808_1000631_pt1 | contig 17317 bp, 12 predicted proteins | sample GraSoiAngelo_157_FD_186171 | JGI IMG/M metagenome (GOLD analysis project Ga0209808, IMG submission 186171) | Grasslands soil microbial communities from the Angelo Coastal Reserve, California, USA - 14_1009_16_20cm (SPAdes) (version 2) | ecosystem: Environmental > Terrestrial > Soil > Grasslands ... | reverse complement strand
TACCGGCGTGCCTCGCCTTCGGCACGGTGGAGGAGCGATTGTGCGGCGCCACCGCCTCGCGGGTGTTGCCCGAGCCGAGCTGAGTGCGTTGCGCGAGGTACGTGGCGGAGGGGTTCTTGTCCGCCTCCGGAAGCTCATCCGAGGTCAGGAGCACTTCGAGTCCGGGGGCGCTGCCTCCCTCGCCCGCGCTGGCGCTGAAGGTGAGCCCGAGAATGACGAGTCCGTGCAGGAGCCCCGCGAGGAACAGCATGGTCAGCAGCCGGTCCCAGACCGGCGCCTGGCCTTCCCGAAGTTTGAGCGCTCGCCGTGCCATCGCGTGGGTGCCCCTCAGCCTCCCGCCGCCGCCGCCGCCAGGCTCGCACGGCGCGGCCGGGCCGCGAGATGCCGCTCGACGGCGGCGATCAGCAGCTCCCCGATGCGGGTACCACACTGCTTGTCGAGCTCGCGGATCCCGGTGGGGCTCGTGACGTTGATCTCGGTCACGAACCCACCGATCACGTCGAGCCCGACGAACAGCATGCCTTTCGCGGCGAGCGCCGGGCCGATCTCGCGCGAGAGCCAGCGGTCGCGATCGTTGAGCGGGCGGGGGACCCCGGTCGCGCCGGCGGCGAGGTTGCCCCGATGATCCTGCGCCGAAGGTATGCGGGCGAGCGCGTACGGCACCGGCTCGCCGTCGACGAGCAGCACGCGTGCATCGCCCGACTCGACGATGTCGGGGATGTAGCGCTGCACCAGCGCGAAGCGCTGGCCATGGTCGGTGAGAGTCTCGAACACCACGCGGGCATTCGGGTCACCCTCGCCGAGCACGAAGATCGAGCGCCCGCCCATGCCGTCGAGCGGCTTGCAGACGATCCGGCGCTGCTCGCGCAGGAAGGCCGCCATCTCGCCCATGTCGCGCGTGATCAGGGTCGGCGCGCAGCACTGCGGGAACCAGGCCGTGTAGACCTTCTCGTTCATGTCCCGCAGGCCCTGCGGGCGGTTGACGATCAGCACGCCGGCGCTCTCGGCGCGCTCGAGGATGTAGGTGCTGTAGATGTACTCGGTGTCGAAGGGCGGATCCTTGCGCATCAGGATGCCCTCGAGCGCAGCGAGCGGCTCGATGGCGGGCTCGCCGAGCGTGAACCAGCCGGCAGGGTCCGGCCGCACCGTGAGCGCGCGCGTGCGCCCGAAGGCGACGCCGTCGCGCAGCAGGAGGTCTCGCAGCTCGAGGTAGGCGAGCGCAAAGCCACTCGCCTGGGCCGCGAGCAGCATCGCGAGAGTCGAGTCTTTGGCGTAGTGGATCGCGCCGATCGGATCCATCACTACGCCGAGTCGCTTGAGTGGGCTCATTTGCCTCAAATACCGCCGTTTCGGGCCCCGGGACCGATTATGCTCGTAGGCGGCTCGGATAGGTCTCCCTTGAGGCGTGGCGGGCGGGCGCAGAGCTGCGGCCAAGTTCGAAAAACGTGACGCGCGTGGCATAGCAGGGGGTGTACCGATATGTTAAAACCCGCCTGCGCTTGCCCCTGGCGAGGGGGCCCGTGAAACTAAATGGCTCGTGTGGACGGCGCGCCGTTGCGGCGCACTGGTTTCGCGGGATCGAGGCCCGCTACGCGCACGCGTGGCCGAGGGGCCGGCGCGGGCCGTCAATCCGCTGAGGATTTAAGGAGTCGCCGACTGTGAACGGCAGCAAGCTACAGGGTCTCAAGGTGCTCGTCATCGACGACAGCAAGACCATTCGCCGCACCGCCGAGACGCTGCTCGCTAAGGAAGGCTGCGAGGTATTCACGGCGGTCGACGGGTTCGATGCGCTCGCCAAGATCGCCGACCACCAGCCCGACATCGTGTTCGTCGACATCATGATGCCGCGGCTGGACGGCTACCAGACCTGCTCGCTCATCAAGCACAACAAGGTGTTCCGCTCCATACCGGTGATCATGTTGTCTTCCAAGGACGGACTGTTCGATCGCGCGCGCGGTCGCATCGTCGGGTCGGAGCATTACCTCACCAAGCCCTTCACCAAGGACGAGCTGCTCTCGGCGATCGAAACGCACATCGGGAGATGATCGCAATGGCCCTGATCCTGATAGTCGACGACTCGCCCACCGAAGTGCACGTCATGCAGAAGGCCCTCGAGAAGCATGGGTTTCGCACCGCCGCCGCGGCCGACGGCGCCGAGGGCGTGCGCCTCGCCCGCGAGATGAGCCCGGACCTGATCTTCATGGACATCGTCATGCCCGGCATGAACGGTTATCAGGCAACCCGCGCGCTGGCGAGCGATCCGCGCACGCGCACGATTCCGATCATCATGGTCACCTCCAAGGGTCAGGAGACCGATCGCATCTGGGGACTGCGCCAGGGCGCGGTCGATTACATGATCAAGCCCGTCTCACCCGATCAGCTGGTCGCCAAAGCCCAGGCGACGCTCTCCGCCTGAGCTGACCTCCGCGCCATGACTGAAGCCTCCACCCCACCTGAGCCCGAGCTGAAGTCGCTGCGGGACCGGCCGTTCGAGCTGCTCGCGCAGCTCGAGCGGCGCGGCCGCGCCGTGTCGGCGCAGGTGAGCCAGGAGGAGGCCGCGGGCCGCGAGTGGGTCGGCGTGGCGCTGCGCATGGCCGGGGACCTGTACCTGGTGGCGCGCGAGGAGACGCGTGAGGTGCTGGGCGTGCCGGCGAGCACCACCCGGGTGCCGGGCGCCAGGAGCTGGATCAAGGGCCTCGCCAACGTGCGCGGCCAGCTGCTGCCGATCATCGATCTCAGGCACTTCCTCGGCAGCGGTGTGACGCCGGTCACGCGCAACACGCGCGTGGTGGTGGTGAATCACCGCGAAATCCCCGCCGGGCTGCTGGTGGATGAGGTGCTCGGCTTCCGGCGCTTCGCGGAGAGCGAGTTCTCCGGGGATGCGCCGCCCACGGTGGCGCGCTGCGAACGCTATCTCGCCGGCGCATTTCGCCGCGGCCAGGAGCAATGGCCGGTGCTCTCGCTCCGCCAGGTGCTCGAGAGTCCCGCGTTCACGGAGGCCGCGGCGTGACGGCGCCCGCGCCACAGCTGCGCGCGCCGACGGGCCTTGCGATGCTGCTCGCGGCGGCGGTGGCGCTGCTCGTCGGCAGCGGCGTGTCGTACTACTTTCTCGAGGCGCGTCCCGCCGCGTCCGCTCACGCGGTTCCGGTCGATGCGCTCTATAACCTCGCGCTCGATGCGGGCAGCGCCCTCGCGGGGGATGCGGCAGCGCTGACCGGTTTCGAGCAGCGTCAGAAGCAGCTCGAGGAGGCCGCGGCGCGCGATCCCGCAGCGCCCTTCACGAGCGATGTGCGCTTCACGCGCCTGATGAGCAACGCCGCAGCGATCGTGCGCGCGCGGGGTGCGCTCGCGGGCGCGGGCGGCGCCGCGCGCGAGACCGCGACGCTCGTGCCGCGACTGCTCGGTGAATCATCGGCCCTCGCCGGCGGCCTCCCGGCCGGCACCGCCACCGCGGTCAGCGGCACGCTCGAGCGCTTCGCGGCGCGCGCGCAACGGCTGCAGCTCGACGTGAGCACGCTCACCCAGGGCACCGGCGATGCGGGACAGGCGGCGCAGCGCATCGCCGAGGGCTCGGACTACCTGGGCCAGGTGATCACGGGGCTGATGGGCGGGAATTCCGCGCTCGCGCTCCCGCGCGTGACCGCGCCTGAGCCCGCCCGGCACCTGAAGGCGCTCGATGGGATCTACACCGACCTCTCCGCCGCGGTGCGGCGCGCCGTGGCGGCCGCGCCCGCGTTGCCGGCGGCCCGGACCGCCTCGCGCGCCATCGAGATGGACGCGCGCGAGCTCGCGGGCACCGCCTCGCCCGCCGCAGTCGGCGGCGTGCTCGCGTGGGCGCCGCTCGTGTTGCTCGCGGCGGGTCTGGGAATCCTGCTCGCGGGGCTCGGGGCGACGCTGCGCATGCGGCGCACGGTCGAGCGCCAGCGTCTCTCCGCGGAGGCGCAGCGCCGCGAGAGCGATCGGAACCAGCAGGCGATCCTGCGCCTGCTCGACGAGCTCTCGAGCCTCGCCGACGGCGATCTCACCGTCCAGGCCACGGTGACCGAAGACATTACCGGGGCGATCGCCGATTCGATCAACTACGCGGTGGATGCGCTGCGGGGCCTCGTGAGCGCCATCAACGGCTCGGCCATCCAGCTCGACAGCGCAACCCGCCAGACGCAGGCGCTGTCGCAGCACTTGAGCCGCGCGAGCGGTGCGCAGTCGAAGCAGATCGCCTCGGCCACCGAGTCCGCCGCCAGCATGGCGAGCACGGTCGAGGAGGTGTCGGGCAACGCCGAGCGCGCCTCGGACGTGGCGCGCCATTCGGTGGAGGTGGCGCACAAGGGCGGGGATGCGGTACGCCGCACCATCGACGGCATGAACACCATACGCGAGACCATCCAGGACACTTCCAAGCGCATCAAGCGTCTCGGCGAGAGCTCGCAGGAGATCGGCAACATCGTCGAGCTCATCAACGACATCGCCGAGCAGACCAACATCCTGGCGCTCAACGCCTCGATCCAGTCCTCGATGGCGGGCGAAGCGGGCCGCGGCTTCGCGGTGGTCGCCGACGAGGTGCAGCGGCTCGCCGAGCGCGCCGCGAACGCCACTAAGCAAATCGAGGTCCTGGTGCGCACCATCCAGACCGACACGAACGAAGCGGTGGTGTCGATGGAGCGCAGCACCACGGACGTGGTGGGTGGCGCGCTGCTCGCCGAGAATGCCGGCGCGGCGCTCGAGGAGATCGAGCAGGTCTCCAATCAGATCGCGAGCCTGGTGCAGAACATCTCCGGCAGCGCACGCCAGCAGGCGCACGCGGCGCAGAACATCGCGCGCAACATGCAGGTTCTCAAGGAGATCAGCGGCCAGACGTTCGAATCGACCACCGCGACCTCGACGGCCATCGCCAAGGTCGCAGAACTTTCGGCGGGGCTGCGCAAGTCCGCCGCGGGCTTCCGGCTGCCCGGCAACGCCGGCGATCGAGCGAGCGCGACCGGCACGGTGCGGCGCCTCGAGGACACGACGCTGACCACCGCCAAGGTGCGGCAGATTTCCGCGCTCGGCGGCTCGTGACTCCTTAGCGAGAACGCTGCATGGCAGAAGTCGCTTCCCAGACCATCGATCTCGTCGGTCGTGAAGTCAGCGCCACGCTGGCGGAGGCCCGCGGCGCGCTCGAGGGCTATGTCGAGCAGCCCGACAACTCGCAGCTGCTCGAGACCTGCGCGCAGCAGCTGCACCAGGTGCAGGGCGTGCTGCGGCTGCTCGAGATCTACGGCGCGGCGCTCCTCGCCGAGGAGATGGAGCACGTCGCCCAGTACCTGCTGGCGACGCACGCCGAGCGCAAGAGCCAGGCGGAGAGTCTCGATGCGCTGATGCGCGCCATGGTGCAGCTGCCGAGCTATCTCGAGCGGGTGCTCGCCGGGGGCCGCGATCTGGCGCTGGTGCTGCTGCCGCTGCTGAACGACCTGCGCGCCGTGCGCGGTAACGCGCTGCTGTCCGAGGGGACGCTGCTGCTGCTGAACCTCAGGTCCGACCAGCAGCCGCAGCCGCAGGCCGCCTCTCCCGGCGAGCCGGCGCTCACGGTGGAGCAGTGGGCGCGGCGGGTGCGCGCGCGCTACCAGATGGGCCTCATCGGCTGGATCCGCGGCGAGCGCGTCGAGCAGAACCTCCACACCCTCGCCGCCGTCGCGGCCAAGCTCGAGCAGGTTGCCACCCGCCAGCCGGTGTTCCAGCTGTGGTGGGTGATCGGCGCGGTGATCGAGGCACTGCAGGAAAGCGGCCTCGAGAGCGGGCAGTCGGTGAAACGGCTCCTGGGCCTCGGGGATCGGGAGATCCGCCGCCTCTACGAACAGGGCGAGGCGCGCTACTCCCAGTCTCCCCCGGTCGAGCTGCTCAATAACCTGCTCTATTACGTGGGTCGCGCCGAGTGCGCCGGCCCGCGCGTGAGCGCGGTGCGCACCTCGTTCCGCCTCAGGGAGCTGCTGCCGGTCGATGAGAGCATCGAGCAGGAGCGCGAGAACCTGTCGGCGCCGAGCGTGAAGCTCATGCAGACGGTGGCGGCCGCGATCCGCGAGGACCTCTCCAAGGTCAAGGACGTGCTCGACATCTTCGTGCGGCGCGGCGCCGCGCAGCCTCAGGAGCTCAGCCCCCAGGTGGAGCTGCTGCGCAAGATCGGCGACACCCTCGGCGTGCTGGGCCTCGGCGAGCTGCGCGCCAGCGTGCAGAGCGAGACCGAGCGGTTACGGAAGATCGTCGAGGGCACGCTCAAGGCCGATGAGTCGACGCTGGTCGAGATCGCCGCCGCCCTGATCGGCGTCGAGGACAAGCTCGACGACAGTCTGGTCGGCATGATCCTGCCGAAGGACGCGCAGCTCCCGCGGGCGGCCGAGGACACCGAATTCCAGCAGGTGCAGGCGGCGGTGCTGCGCGAGTGCATCGTGAACCTCGCGCGCATCAAGGACGCCATCACCCAGAGCGTCGGCGGGACGCTGGACGCAGCCGGTCTCGACAGCTGGCCAGACCTGATGCGCGGCCTCAAGGCGGGACTGCTGCTGCTCGGCAAGGCGCGCGCGGTGGAGGTCATCGAGGCGATCACCGTGCAGCTCAAGCGCGTGATGCAGCCGGGCATCCACGTGCTGCCGCCGGGCTACATCGACCGGCTGGCGGACGCCATCGTCAGCGTCGAGTACTACATGGAGACGCTGCAGGCGGGGCGCTCGGATCCCTGGTACATGCTGCCGGGCTACATCGACCGGCTGGCGGACGCCATCGTAAGCGTCGAGTACTACATGGAGACGCTGCAGGCGGGGCGCTCGGATCCCTGGTACATGCTGGACAACGCCCAGGCGTGCGTGCAGGCCCTCGAGCAGCAGCCGACCCCGGGAGTGCCGACGGTCGAGCCGCTCGAATCCGCCGCCCTGGCGCGTACCGTGCAGATACCCAGCCTCTCGCCACCGCCCGGCAGGCGGCCGGACGCGGAAGCCGTGGACGCCGCGGCCCCGACGCTCGCGCCCTCGAAGAGGGGAGCGGCACCGGCCGAGCCCGCTGACCCCGAGCTGATGAAGCTCTTCATCGAGGAGGCGCAGGAAGAGCTCGCCCGGATCCAGCACTTCTTCTCTGTCTGGGACCAAAATCCCCTCGAGCGCGACGCGCTCATCACCGTGCGCCGCTCGTTCCACACGCTCAAGGGAAGCGGACGCATGGTCGGCGCGCGCGAGCTGAGCGAGTTCGCGTGGGCGATCGAGAACCTCATGAACCGGGTGCTCGATAACACGGTCACGCGCACCCCCGCGATACTCGAGGCGCTGCGCGCGGGGGTTGCCGCGCTTCCCGAGGTCATCACCCAGCTGCAGACGCGGGAGGCTCCGCGCACCGACGTCACCGCCATCTCTACGAGGGCGCATGCGCTGGCCGCGGGCGGCCGGGTGAGCGCCCCCGGCGGCTCCGATCAGGGTGACGAGGAAGCGGCGGCCGAGACGCAGACCGGCCTGGGCGCGGTCGCGGGGCCGGCTACGGCCGCTGCGCGCCGTAGCGCGCCGGCGAAGGCTGCGCCGGCTGCCCGCCCCGCCGCGCGCGCGGGAGCGGCGCCCCCGGCACAGGCGCCGGCGCGCCAGGCGCCGCCCGACGATACGCTGCGCGACATCTACGCGCGCGAGACTGCCGCGCACGTGGCGACGGTGCGCGGCTACCTCGAGCGCGAGTCGCAGCTGCCCGAGCCGCACCCGCTTCCTGAAGATGTTTATCGCGCCTGCCACACGCTCTCCGGCAGCTCCAAGATGGCGCAGGCCCGACACGGCATCCGTCTGGCGGAGCCACTGGATCGCTGGCTCCGCCGCGCGTTCAACAGCGGGCTCGGCCTCACCGACGGGGCGCTCACGCTTCTTTCGGACTGCATGGGCGCGATGGAGTCCGTCGCGAGCCACCTGGACGAGCCCACGGGGTACTTCGTCAGCCACTGGCAGCTGCTCGAGCGGATCGAGCGCGCCGACAAAGCGCTCGATCAGCGCATCGCGGCATCGACCGCACGCGAGGGCGCCGCGCCGCCGGCGCGTGAGCCCGCGGCCGCGGGCCACGCACCGCCGCCGCCCGAGGAAGAGGTCGTCGATTTCGACCCCGAAGTGGCGGCAATCTTCACCGACGAGGCGACCGAGCTCATCGAGCAGTCCGAGCGTGCTCTCACCGACTGGCGCTCGGAGCCCGGGAGCGCCGAGTTTCGCCTCGCCCTCAAGCGCCCGCTGCACACCCTGAAGGGCGGCGCGCGCATGGCGGGGATCACGCCCATGGGCGACTTGAGCCACGAGCTCGAGACGCTCGTGATGGCGGTGGACAACGGCACGATCGGTGCCGAGCCCGCAGTATTCGACCTGATCCAGGCGAGCCTCGATGAGCTCGCGCGCATGCGCGAGCAGGTCGTCAACGGCCGTCCGGTGGCGCCGCCGCGCGCCATGATCGCGAGTCTCCAGGATCTCTCGCGCTCCGATGGCGCTACACCGGCCGAGCCGCCCCCGGTTCCGCCGCCCGACGCCGCCCCTGCGCGGGGCGCCGTAGCCGCGGCGGCGCCCGCCGCGCCGGCAGCGGCGGAATCGGCCCGGTCCGACTCCTTCGGCGAGCCCGATACCATGCTCCGGAGGCTGAACGCGGAGCTCGTACAGATGGCCCAGCCGCGCGGCAGGCCGGTCCACGTCGAGCCGGCGGCCGGGGCGGATGAGACCTCGATCGAAATCACCCCGTCGTCCGCGCCCGGGAGCGCGGAGGCGGCATCACCCCCGGCGGGGACCGTCAGCGCCGCCGCGGCGCTCATCCGCCCCCGCACCGCCGAGCCGCACGCGGAGGAAGGCCTCCTTCCGCCGCAACCGGTGCCGCCGGGGCGCGAGCCCGGGGCAGGCGGGGAGCGCCAGGAGATGGCGCGCGTTGATGCCGAGCTCCTCGATCAGCTCCTCAACATCTCGGGCGAAGCGAGTATTGCGCGCGCCCGCCTCGAGCAGCAGCTCGGCTCGTTCGATTTCAACCTGGGCGAGCTGTCGCGCACGGTGACGCGCCTCAAGGAGCAGCTGCGGAGTCTCGAGATCGAGACCGAGGCGCAGATCCTGCACAAGCACGATGACGAAGGCCCGCAGCACCGCAGCCAGTTCGATCCCCTCGAGCTCGATCGTTACTCCTCCATCCAGCAGTACTCGCGGGCCCTCGCCGAGACGGCCAACGACGTTGCGAGCATCCAGCAGCTGCTGGAGAGCCTCGCGAAAGAAACCCAGACCCTGCTGCAGCAGCAGGCGCGCACCATCACCGAGCTGCAGAACGGGCTCATGCGCACGCGCATGGTGCCGTTCCAGCGCCACGTGCAGCGCCTCGCGCGGATCGTGCGCCAGGCGGCCGCCGACACCGGCAAGCGCGCCGAGCTCACCATCGAGGGCGCCTCGGGCGAGCTCGACCGCCAGGTGCTCGAGCGGATGCTTCCGCCGTTCGAGCACATGCTGCGCAACGCCGTGGTGCACGGCATCGAGAAACCCGAGGAGCGCGTGCGGCGCGGCAAGGCCGAGACGGGGCGCATTCTCCTCGAGCTGCATCGCGAGGGCGCCGAAGTCATGGTGCGCCTCACCGACGACGGCGGTGGCATGAACCTCAAGGCGATCCGCGAGAAGGCCCAAGCGCTCGGGCTCATCGCTTCCGGCCAGACCCTCTCCGACGAGGACGCCATGCAGCTCGTCCTCGAGCCCGGCTTCTCCACCGCCGGAGCGATCACCCAGCAGGCCGGCCGCGGCGTCGGCATGGACGTGGTCGCGACCGAGATCAAGCGCCTCGGCGGCGCGCTGCACATGGAAACCAAGGCGGGCGAGGGCACGGTGTTCACGATCCGTCTGCCCCTCACGCTCGCGATCAGCCACGCGCTCGTGGTGCGGGTCGACGAGGAGTACTACGCGCTGCCGCTTCCCACCGTCGAGGGGGTGCTGCGGCTGTCCAAGTCCGTGGTGACTTCGCACCTCGGGCGCGACGCCCCGGCGTTCGATTACGGCGGGCAGAAGTACCGCTTCCAGCACCTGGCGAGCTTCGTGGGGCTGCCGCCGTCCGAGCTCCCCGGGCAGGACGTCACCATTCCGGTCGTGCTGGTGCGCGCCGGCGAGCACTCCACCGGCCTCGTCACGGACGAGCTGATCGGCAGCCGCGAGATCGTGGTGAAATCTGTCGGACCTCAGATATCCAGCATCCGGGGCATCTCCGGCGCGACCATCCTCGGTGACGGCCGCATCGTGATCATCCTCGACATCGGCGCGCTGGTGCGTGCCGAGTGGCGGGCGCGCGCCCAGGCGCCCGTGGCGCCCAGGGAGCGCGCCGGGGACCGGCGCATCTTCGCCATGGTGGTGGACGATTCGATCACCGTCCGCCGCGTGACCCAGCGGCTGCTCGAGCGCAACGGCATGCGGGTGCTGACCGCGCGCGACGGCATGGACGCGGTGGCGCTGCTGCAGGACCACGTGCCGGACGTGATACTGCTCGATATCGAGATGCCGCGGATGGACGGCTACGAGGTCGCCGCGCACGTGCGCAACGACCCGCGCCTGAAGGACGTGCCGATCATCATGGTCACCTCGCGCGTTGGAGACAAGCACCGCGCGCGCGCCATCGAGCTCGGCGTCGACGACTACCTCGGCAAGCCGTACCAGGAGGCGCAGCTGCTCGATGCGATCGCGCCTCTGGTCGCGAAGCGGCGCGCCGCGGCGTCGGGCCAGGCTTACGCCGGCGCGGCCGGCGGCTGAGGGGCATCGGACTTCAGGCGTACCGTCAGACTGATTCATGGCCGAGCGCGTCAACGAAATCTACAGCCTCCTGGTGCCGCTCACCGAGGCGCGGCTGATCATCCCGCGCGCCTGCGTCGCGGAGGTGATCGGCTTCCAGACGCCCTCGGAGATGACCGGAGCGCCGCCCTGGTACATCGGCACGGTGCCCTGGAACGGCAAGGCGGTGCCGCTCGTGTCCTTCGAAGGCGCCTGCGGTCAGATGATTCCGCCGGCGAGCGGCCGCACGCGCATCGTTGTCCTGCACGCGCTCGGCACGCGCGTGGAGGGCGGCCACTTCGCTCTGGTGTCGCAGGGTTTCCCGCAGCTGGTGCGCGTGAGCTCGGATGTCGTGCGCCCCGACAACTCGCGCGTCTTTCCCGAGCGCATGCCGGTCATCTGCCAGATCCGCATGGTGAACGAGACGCCGCTCGTGCCGGACCTCGAGCGCCTGGAAGAGATGATCGCCGACGAGACCAGCATCGGCGCGTAGGCGCCGCCGGCGCGGGTCGCCGCCAGCCTGGGTCGCCGCTGGCGCGGGTCGCCGGCGGGCTGAAGCTGCTTTTGCGTGCCGGTATGGCCGGCGCGCGCGACAGGCACAAGAAGGAATTTCAATGAGCCTGACTCACCTCAAGCCATCCCTTGCGTCGCTCGCCCTGCTCGCCGCCGCCGCGGGCGTGGCCGCGCCTCCCCCCATCACGCTCGAGGTCGATGCCCGTGACGTCACGCGGGCGATCCAGCACGCGCATCTCGTGATCCCGGTCCATCCGGGGCCGCTGACCCTCGCTTATCCGAAATGGATCCCCGGCGAGCATGCGCCTGACGGCCCGATCACCCAGCTGGTCTCGCTCGCGATCAGCGCCGGCGGCACTTCGCTCCCGTGGCGGCGCGATCCGCTCGATGCGTTTCTGTTCCGGGTCGAGGTGCCGCGGGGAGCTGCGACGCTCGACGTGCGCTTCGATTATCTGTCGCCGCCCAAGGCGTTTGCGGACGGCTACGGCCGCACGCCGAACATGACGCCGCACCTCCTCATCCTGCCGCTCAACCATCTCGTCCTCTATCCGTACGATGCCGCGGCGGATACGGTTTCGATCAGAGCCGAGGTGCACCTGCCCGCCGGGTGGAAGTTCGATGGCGCGCTCCACCCGGAGCGGGTCGAGGGCGACACGCTTTTCCTCCCGGTCGTCTCGCTCTCGACGCTCGTCGATTCGCCAATCCTGGCCGGGGAGTACTTCAGGACCGTGCCCCTTTCCGAGGGCGCGGGCAGCACCCGCATCAGCATCGCCGCCGATGCGCCCGGCGATCTCGCCGTGAGCGAGGCGACGCTCGCGGGCCTGCGCAGGCTCGTGCCCGAGGCCGTGGCGCTCTTCGGGCCCGGTCACTACCGCGAATATGTGTGGCTCGTCGCTCTTGGCAACGACCTCAACCAGAACGGACTCGAGCACCACGAATCCACCGACATCCGCGACAACGAGGCGCTGTTCACCGATCCGGCGCGCCTCCTCGAGCACCGCACCGCCCCTCACGAGTATGTGCATTCCTGGAACGGGAAATACCGTCGTCCGGTGGGTCTGGCGACGCGCAATTACCAGCAGCCGATGGTCGACGATCTCCTGTGGGTGTACGAGGGCATGACGCGCTACCTCGGGGATCTGGTGCTCAGGACCCGGAGCCTGCTTGCCACTCCCGAGCAGGCGCGTGCGTACATCGCCCTCGTGGCTTCACGCCTCGACGTCGACCGGCCGGGGCGCGCGTGGCGCAGTCTCGGCGATACCGCGAGCGCACAGCCCGGGTACGCCGACGCGCCCGGGGAGTGGACGCCGATCCGCCGGGCGCGCGACTACTACGACGAGATGCTGCTCGTGTGGCTCGATGCGGACACGCTCATCCGCGAGACGAGCTCGGGCAAGCGCTCGCTCGATGATTTCTGCGGCGGCTTCTTCGGCGGGCCGGAGCGCTCGCCGGCGGTGCGGCCGTATTCGCGCACGGATGTCGTGGCGGCGCTCCGGGCCGTGGCGCCTCTCGACTGGGAGGCGTTCCTCACGGACCGGGTGGACCACATCACGCCCCGGGCGCCGCTCGCAGGGATCGAGAGGGGTGGCTGGAAGCTCGTCTATGACGATGCGCCGAATGTCTTTCTCAGTGCGCGCGAGAAGGTCGACGGGGCCGACAACCTGAGCCTGTCGCTGGGCCTCTGGGCCAAGCCCGACGGCGTGGTGAGCGATGTCGTGCACGACTCGCCGGTTTTTGCCGCAGGCGTCGCCCCCGACATGCGGGTCATCGCGATCGGCGGCCGCAAGTGGAGCGCCGAGGCCGCGCGCGAGGTGCTCGTCAGGGCGGAGAAATCCTCCGGCCCCATAGAGCTCGTGGTGCAGTCGGCGGATCTGGTCCGGGTGCTGCACGTCGACTATCACGGCGGCCTCCGCAACCCGCACCTGGTGCGCGGTGCCTCGAAGACTGATCTGTTGAGTCAGATTCTCGCGCCGAGAGCTGCGGCATCACGCTGAGGCGAGCCCGCGGTTACGGCGGCTGCGCCCTCTCGCGGACCCAGACGCACGGTCATTGCGTTTCCCAGGGATTGATGACCGGCACTCCCGCGGCGACAAAGGGGGCGGTATCCCGTGTTGCGACGGCGAATCCATGCAGGGTCGCGATCGCGGCGATCTGTCCGTCGGCTACCGAGACGATCTGACCGGCGGCTCGCGCACGGCCGACCAGGGGTGCATAGGCTCTCGCGGCCTGTTGGTCGAAGGGCAGAATGCGCGATTCAAACAGACTCTCTATCAGCTCGCTGAGCGCTGTGGCGAGGCCTTCTTTGCCCTTGCCCCCCGGGAGGATCTCAACACCCATCAGCAGCTCTGCGAGGCTCGTCGCCGTCAGATACAGGGTTTCGGCTACCTGCTGATCCAGCCAGGCCCGCACGGCCGGATTGCCGTTGGGCCTCATCGGCTCCGAGACGACGTTGGTGTCCAGCACAATCACTCGAACGTGGCCGGCTCAGCTGGGCCTGGATCGCGCGCGACATTGAAATCGAGACCCCCTAGGCGCTGACCAAAAGCGGCAAGCTCAGAGCCGATTTTGACCCGCTTCGAGGGACGAACCGCCTCCTCCAGGATCTCCCGGATCTCGGCTTCGGTGCTCCGCCCATTGCGAGCGGCCCGCACTCTGAGAGCGCGATGGGTCTCCGCAGGTAGATTGCGAACGGTGACGACTGCCATGACTTCACCCCTATACATTCGAATGCAATGATAGCAAGAACGTAGATATGAAGTCATCGTGGTTTAACACCCAACATTCGAATGCAATGATAGCAAGAACGTAGATATGAAGTCATCGTGGTTTAACACCCAGTGGTGGCTGAGATTTCCTGCCCTGAGGGCATGACCCACCACGCCCGGATCTAGTTATGTCAAATCAATGCCCAATGCGGCTGCGCCTAAAGCTCGCTGTTCCGCGCCGGATCCCCTACAGATCCCCGAACTCCCGCTGCAGCAGGGCAAGCGCGGCGATGGCAGCTGTCTCGGTGCGCAGCACCCGGGGACCGAGGCGCACCGGGACGAAGCCCGCCTCCACGGCCGCCTGCTGCTCGGCGTCAGTGAGTCCGCCCTCGGGGCCGATGAGCACGGTGATGGAGTGGGCCGCGCGCGGTACCTCATCGATGCGCGCGGTGCCGGCGGGAGAGAGCAGCAACCGGATGGCACTGGCGGCACCGGCACCGGCGGCACCGCCATTTGACGCGCCCGGAGGATGTAGAAACTCCGGCAGCGGCAGCGGCGGCACGAGCCGCGGCAGGCGGTTGCGGCCGCTCTGCTCGCAGGCGGAAACGGCGATAGCGCGCCAGTGGTCGAGCTTGCGCGCTGCCTGCGGTGCGCTGAAACGCACGACGCTGCGCTCTGTGAGGAGCGGCACGATGCTGGACGCCCCGAGCTCGGTCGCCTTCTGCACGACGAGATCCATGCGCTCGCCGCGTGAGACGCCCTGGGCGAGGGTGAGCGACAGCGGGGACTCGCGCTCGATCGCCTGTGCCTCGCCGACCGCGACCTCAACCTTCTCTCCGTGCACGGCCTCGATGGTGGCCGCGTACTGTCCGCCGCCGCCATTAAATAGAGTGAGCGCCTGCCCGGGCCGCAGCCGCAGCACCCGCGTGAGGTGGCGCGCGGCACTGCCGGTGAGCGCGATGCGCCCCCCGGCCTCGAGCGGCGCGTCGAGGTACACGCGCGTCAGTCGCATGTCGCGGATTCGATGCCCTCGCGCGCCACCTCGACCATCAGATCGATCTCGGCGGGCGTGATGACGTAGGGCGGCATGAAATACACGACGTTCCCGATCGGCCGCAGCAGCACGCCCCGCGTGAGGGCATGGCGATACACGCGTAGCCCGCGGCGCTCCTGCCAGGGATAAGGCGCGCGGCTCGCCTTGTCGGCGGCGAGCTCGATGGCGAGGATCATGCCGCGCTGGCGAACCTCGGCCACGTGCGGGTGATCGGCGAGTGCGCCGGCCCGCTCGCCGAGGCGCGCCGCGAGCGTGCGATTGGCCTCGAGCACGTGATCGTCGCGGAAGATGGCCAGGCTCGCGCGCGCCGCGGCGCAACCCAGCGGGTTCCCGGTGAAGCTGTGCGAGTGCAGGAAGGCATTGAGCTTCACGTACTCGTCGTAGAACGCCGCGTACACCGCCTCGGTCGTCATCACGGCCGACAGCGGCAGGTAGCCCCCGGTGAGTCCCTTGGACAGACACATGAAGTCGGGGCGTATCCTGGCCTGCTCGCAGGCGAACATCGTGCCGGTGCGGCCGAAGCCCACCGCGATCTCGTCGGCGATGAGATGCACCTGGTGGCGGTCGCAGGCCTCGCGCAGCAGCGTGAGATACACCGGATCGTACATGCGCATGCCGCCCGCGCACTGCACCAGCGGCTCCACGATCACCGCACAGGCTTCCTGCGCGTGCTTGCCGAGCGCGGCCTCCATGTGCGCGAACTGCCGGCGCGAATACTCCGCGGGGCTCTCGCCGCGCTCGCGCTGAAAGCAGTCCGGGGAGGGGACGGTGATCACGTCCATGAGCAGCGGCCGGTAGATCTCCTTGTAGAGCTCGACGTTGCCGACGGCGAGCGCCCCGAGCGTCTCGCCGTGATAGCTGTTCGAGAGGGTGAGGAAGCGGCGCTTCGCGCTCCGGCCCGTGTTGTGCCAGAAGTGAAAGCTCATCTTCACCGCCACCTCGACCGCGGACGAGCCGTTGTCGGCATAGAAGCAGCGGGTGAGGCCGGCGGGGGCGATCGCACAGAGCTCCTCCGAGAGCGCGATCACCGGCTCGTGGGTGAAGCCTGCGAGGATCACCTGCTCGAGCTGCTCGAGCTGCGCGCGCACCGCGGCGTTGATGCGGGGATTCGCGTGCCCGAAGAGATTCACCCACCAGGAGCTGATGGCATCGAGGTAGCGCTTGCCCTCGTAATCCTCGAGCCACGCGCCCTCGCCGCGGCGCACGGGGATCGGCGGCAGCTGCTCGTGGTCCTTCATCTGCGTGCACGGATGCCACACGTGCGCGAGGTCGCGCGTGATGTATGCGGTGTTGGCGGAGCTCATGGGCGGAATTGTGGCAGAATCCCGCGGGTCCGGATCTCGCGACCACCGCAGGATGGGAAGCGATGCTCACCGCCCCGACCCGCGTGCCTCTGACCGTCGATACCGGCACCGGACTGCTCAGCGGTGTGCGCCAGGTACTGTCCCCGAACTTCGACGCACGCCCCGCAGGTGCTACGCCCGAGGTCCTGATAGTGCACGGCATCAGCCTCCCCCCGGGGGAGTTCGGCGGACCGTGGATCGACCGCCTGTTCACGGGCACGCTGCCGGCGGATGGGCATCCGTTCTTCCGCGATCTCGCCACGGCGCGCCTGTCGGCTCATGCCCTCATCCGCCGAGACGGGCTGATCGTGCAATACGTGCCCCTCGGCGAGCGCGCCTGGCACGCGGGCGTTTCCGAGTACCGTGGCCGCTCGGGGTGCAACGACTTCTCGATCGGAGTGGAGCTCGAAGGCACCGACTCGACACCCTACACCGACGCGCAGTACCAGCAGCTCGCATCGCTCACGCTGGCGCTGCTCGAGGCCTATGCCTCGATGTCCACCGACCGCATCGTCGGACACGCCGATGTCGCGCCCGACCGCAAGAGCGACCCCTGGGCGACGTTCGACTGGCCGCGGTACCGTGCCCTGCTTCAAGTAAAGCGTGACGCTTCAGGCGTCGCATAAATAATCCGGTGCCCGCAGTGGCACTTGGGCCGTGAGTGTCAGTGCGCATCACGTTTCGATTCAGCGGTAAGGACGCAGTTGACGTTGACTATGAGGACTATCACTGAGGTGGCTCATGAGGATGCATAACCCTCCTCATCCGGGGCAGATTATTCGGCAGCTTTGTCTTGAGCCTCTGGGCATGTCGATGACTGAGGCAGCCAGCGCTTTAGGCGTGAGCCGCAAGACGTTGTCGGCGCTCTTGAATGGTCGAGCCGGCATTAGCCCCGAGATGGCGGTACGTTTGTCGATCGCCTTTGGGACGAGCTCTGAGAGCTGGATGAAC
>Ga0209808_1000630_pt1 | contig 17332 bp, 8 predicted proteins | sample GraSoiAngelo_157_FD_186171 | JGI IMG/M metagenome (GOLD analysis project Ga0209808, IMG submission 186171) | Grasslands soil microbial communities from the Angelo Coastal Reserve, California, USA - 14_1009_16_20cm (SPAdes) (version 2) | ecosystem: Environmental > Terrestrial > Soil > Grasslands ... | reverse complement strand
CTCGCCACTATGGTCCTTCCGCTCGCCTCGCTGTTCTTCTTTGCAAACTTCTGGGGGTTGCCTGAAAAGGTGGAGCTTGAGACAAGCCATCGGGTGGATCCCACGGACAGTTTTGGTGACGAGGACATTACCATCGTGGTCAATGTCTCGAACAAGACCAGCATATCGCTTGGAAACGTGGAGATCGAGGAGAATCTCCCGAGCATGATAAAACTGGAGAGAGGAACGAGTCGTGCGCTGACGCGGCTGGCTCCGGGTGAAAAGGCGGAGTTGCGTCTGGAGTTTCACAGTCCGATCCGTGGACACTACAGGATCGGGCCTCTGGTCGCTCGGGTTCGGGATCCTTTCGGATTCTATCTTGTCGAGCAGCGGTCGGAGGAGGAGGTTCTCTCGATAATGCCTAGGCCGGAGGGGATCAGGGGGGCGGAGCTGCGTCCTCGTCATCTGGGTCCCTGGCCGGGAATGATTCATGCGAGAATTCGAGGGCCTGGAACGGAATTTTACAGTATACGTGATTATGTGTCCGGTGATGATCCGAAACGAATCAACTGGAAGGCATCGGCCAAGCAGGGTCACTTGGTCATTAACGAGATGGAGGCGGAGAGGGTTACTGATGTGATGATAGTTCTCGACACGGACGTCAGCTTCTACGAAAGCGCGGAGGCGGAGTTGTTCGAGCGAGGAGTTAGAGCTGCGGCTTCGATGGCAAGCTTGTTGCTGAAGCAGGGAAACCGGGTCGGACTAATTCTCCAGGGAGAGGAGCGGGGAGTAATTCCGCCTCGTTTCGGTAAGAGGCACGAGCGGAATATTCTCTTTCTTCTCGCAGCCGCGAAGCCTGGAAGAGCAATGCTCTCGACTAGCTATGTGATGACGTTGCTCGCGCACTTGATGTTGCCTGCTATGGCCCAGCTCGTAGTCATCTCTCCGTTACTGGATTCCTCGCTGGTTGGTGGGATACGTGAGCTCGCCGCGACAGGTTACAGCATTCTGGTTGTCTCGCCTTCGCCGCGGCAACCTGCTAGGTTCGAGTCCGAAAACGAGGAGATTGCCTATCGCCTGTTGATGCTTGAACGATCCAATACTCTCCTGGCTTTGGAGAAAATCTGCGCAGTCGCCCAGTGGCCTGCAGGCGTTCCACTCTCAACCGTTCTCAAGGAGGTAAAACGTCCACGGCTAATTATACGAGTCTAGGATTGGGAACGAGGGTCGCATTTCTGCTGGTGAGGTTCCACTACATGATCTTGGCTCCCTGGATCGTTCTCGGAGTTCCGTCGCAGGTGTTTCTAGAACTCGGGACTCTCTTCATCCTGTTTATCATTGCTCTCGGATTGTCAGGGATGCTGGCAAAGCAACAAGTGCCTACGACTCTAGCCTCTGTAGGATTGTTGGTGTTGCTTGTGACAGGGAAGGTTGGGACAGATCTTGCAAGGGCTCAGTCTCCAGATACTGCGGTTCTCTTGCTTGAGTTTGTCACGGTCATATTTTTCATGGAGGCCTCAAGAGTTGTTATTTCCTATGACAAAGAGGCAGGGGAGCTTGCAGGCAGGACGGATGAATTGTCGCAAGCCGCCAAGGGACGACTGGTGATATGGGTCAGAGGCCAGCTGAGCAGGCAAGCGCGGCTCATCGCCGGAGCCTTAGGACTCTCGCTGGTGCTCCTTGTCTTGGGAGGACTCACGAGTGTATCGATTAACCAGCTGTCGTTCTCGGCAGTCCTTGTCTTGCTCGTGGTCGGAGCTCTTCTCTTCCTCATAACACAAAGACGTGAACCGGAGACGCGCTCGGTCCGGCTCGCTTAGAGCCTATGCCAATCTTATCGTCATAGCACGGAACCTGTGTTTCTTGCTTTCGCAGGGGTCCGAAGAGAGGACTCTTGAGGCGCGAGGGTCGGTCGCTAAGACCCCCTATTTTTCCAGGAACATTTTCTGTCTGGCATGGATTATCGGCGAAACAGACTGATCAGGGCACAGTCCAGGCTGAGATAGTAATCGAAAGATGGCGACAATTCCGAACGAATCTCGGGAGAGTTGAAGGGCACGTTCCAGATTCGAGATCAGGGCTGAAAATGGGCGAATCCGCGGACTACTCTTGAGGGTCTATGCTTGTGAAGGGTGTAGAAAATGGCCTAACGACAGTTTTCTGGTATGGGATTGAGGGCTCGCTCGAACCCCCGTGTTCTGGAAGATGCTATTAGTACGTTAGTCCAGCCATAGGCTTGTGAAAGAGCAGAGCCTGAAACAGGCCTTCGAATACACCCAAAAAAACAAGGAACCCTTCCTCCGAGACTTCCGCACACTCCTACGACAACCAAGCGTATCTGCCCAAGGGAAAGGCATCGCGGACTGCGCCCGAATCGTCAAGAAGAACATGGACTCAGCCGGCATAAAGACTCAGATTCTCCCAGAAAAAAACGGTAACCCGATCGTCTACGGAGAGGTAAAATCAAAATCTTCCGGCAAAACCTTGCTAGTCTACGGTCACTATGACGTCCAACCCGTCGAGCCGCTGGAAGAATGGGATTCCGGACCCTTCGATGCGAAATTGCAGGGAAAAAAGATTGTGTCGAGAGGCGCAGCCGACAGCAAAAATAACGTCATCAGCTGCATCAAAGCCACAGAGAGCTTTCTGAAGGCAACCGGTGATGTACCGCTCAACCTGAAATTTCTCTTCGAAGGAGAAGAAGAGATCGGCAGCCCCCACCTGCCAGGATTCATTGACGATAACAAGGAGCGACTGAAAGCCGACAGTGTTGTCTGCTACGATGGAGACTTCGACGAGACAGGCCGCCCAAAGATCAGCCTAGGCGTCAAAGGACTACTCTATGTCGAACTAAGATGCAAGAAGGCTAGAGAAGATCTTCACTCATCCTACGCTCCCCTCGTCGACAACCCAGCTTGGCGACTAGTCTGGGCAATGAACACGATGAAAAACCCAGACGGAAAGATCCTGATCAAAGGATGGTACGACAACGTCGAACCATTCACGCCCGCACAATCAAGGCTCGTCGGCAAGATTCCATTCCGAGGAGAAAACTATCTCAAAGAATGGGGCCTGAAAAAATTCCTCAACGCAAAAACAAACAGAGAGGCATTGAAAAAATACCTGATGGAACCAACCTGCACAATTTGCGGCTTCAAAACGGGGTACATCGGGCAAGGATCCAAAACCGTTCTTCCTGGAAACGCGATGCTGAAGATCGACTTCCGCCTCGTATACAACCAGAACCCGAAAAAACTGCTCGCCGTTCTAAAGAATCACTTGCATCAGCACGGATTTGATGACATCCAAGTCAAAGCGCTAGGATTTCTAGAACCCTCCAGAACAAAGCCATCGGCACCGATTGCCCAGGCTGCCGATAGGGCTGCAAAGATAGCCTACGGGCGTAGCCCTGTGGTTCTGCCGAGAAACCCGGCATCAGGCCCCGATTACCTATTCACGAAACGACTAGGACTGGACAGTATCTGGACAGGAAGCGGGCCACCCTCAGCTTACAGCCACGCCCACGCGCCAAACGAGTATACGACAACGGACGATTTCATAGCAGGAATACGATACATCACCGCTATAATCCACCAATACGCAAGTATAGTCTAATCCCTCTCCACACATCGGGCCTCACCGGGCTTTCTCTCGTAGTCCCAGCCATTCAGTTTCCACGTTAGAGTCCAAGGTACAGTTGGCTCTTGAACCAATCAGGGCAGATCGGGGTTAGGAACAGGCTAAGCCTCGGTTGCCATACATTATACTAACCAGAAAAGATTTCCAATTCCCGGAACTCGCGTAGTCATTCTGGGATCTTTACTGCGAACGCGTCAATGATTAGTTTCACGGTCCGATCGTCGTTGGATCAAAGATAGGGAAGCTAAGTGGGCGGGTCCCAGGCACAGCCCGAACCAAGAGCTGTCGTGCTCTTGGGTGGTCATCAGGTTGGAAACCCGGGATCCGACAGGATCAGAACGTTGGACCACGCCTAATAACAAGCCGTCACCTAACGAGACTTTTCAACCATTCAGTTCCAGTATATCTTGCCCTCCGCGTTTTATCGACATCCCACGCGAGTAACAGTCCCACGTCGTCAAAGTTTCGAAACGTTCTTATTGCATGGACGACCCTGTCTGCCTTGGTCATCAGGTTGAGGAGTCACGTCAGAAACAATCTAGCTGACACGCTTCACGGTTGCGAGCGCCAACCCAGCATGGCGAGAGCAACTAGTATGCTCTCCCACCTGAGGCTGGGAGACAATTCTAGCTGACCCCAATCAGCAATGGCCGACGACCGCTTCTGGCCATATTGCTGCTGGCATCAATCGCACTTGCCATACCGGCAACCGCGTTTGCGGCCTCCAACGCCAATGCATCAGCTGCTTCTCCGAGCATGTTTGACCATATTGTTGTTCTCATCCTAGAGAATCACAATTTGAACGAGATATACGGAAGCAGTTCTGCTCCGTATCTCACAGGGCTAGCTAACGCATGGTCTCTCTCTCAAGGATACAGCGCGGTAGACCACCCGAGCGAGCCCAACTATCTCGCTTTGGTCTCTGGACTCGCCGGAGATTGTAGCAATTCTTCTCCCAACATAGGGGGCTGTCTCTCAGGAGGCGGTAACAGCACCACCGACAGTGGACCAACTGCTCCGGGTGGATCGTATTCCTCAAACGCGGTTAATCTAATTGACAGGATGGAATCAGCAGGACTAACCTGGGATGCTTACTATGAGGGTTCTTCAGGTGGCTGTGACCAATCTTTCGGCACTGCGTACCACGCCAGCCTACTCTTCATGAACGACATTGTGAGCAGTTCGAACAGATGCTCCCACATCCACTCGTTCTCGACAAGCACCCCTACGAATCTTTTGACTGAACTCAACGGCGGGGGGGCGAACCTGATCTGGATCAACCCTGACAACAGCCACAACATGCACGACAACTCGATATCCTCAGGAGACACGTACATGAGCACTCTCATCCCGCAGATTCTCAGCTCCACAGTGTTCACCACAACCAAGGCTGCTCTCATCGTAACATTCGACGAGGGAAACAACAGCTACCCCAGCGACTATGTCTATACAATTCTCGCCGGACCCGCGGCGAAACTTGCTTACAAGTCAACGGCCCTGTACGATCATTATTCGTTACTCGCGACGATGGAGAAGAACTGGGGCCTCGCATGCATCGTCTCAACAGACTGCACCGCGACCCCCATGACCGAATTCTTTGGCACGACGACACCATCGCCACTATCGACAAGCTTTACGGTCTCACCAATAGCGCCGCTGGTGAACGCACCGGTTACTTTCACGGCCACAAGCAGCGGTGGCCTTTCCCCGTATTCCATCAGCTGGAATTTTGGCGATGGCGCGTCTGGAACAGGATCATCGATCGTTCACACCTTTACCAGTGCACAAACGTTCACAGTGACAGAAAAAGTGACGGACTCTTCTTCTCCCTCCCAGACTGCGACGAGCTCTAGCACCGTGACTGTCTTGGGAACCCCGCCTCCCCTCTCGACTGGGTTCACGTTTCTTCCAACAACTCCGTCGACTAATTCACCGGTCACCTTTACCGCCGTGACCACAGGCGGGACCGCACCCTACACTTTTACTTGGAACTTCGGCGACGGGTCAACGGGAACAGGAACGATTGTAAGCCACACTTACATGACGGCCCAGTCGTTCACGGTAGCTGAGACAGGGAAGGATTCGTCCTCACTGCAACAAACAGCGACGAGCTCACAAACCGTTTCCGTGATACTACCTCCAACGGGGAACTTTGGCAATTGCTCAAACCTTCCTCAGGGTTGGAGTTGTGGCAATGCTATTCCATCAACCAGCTCCGCCACGATTGTTAACGGCGTACTAGAGACTCGCCAGTCAAATCCAGGCCAAGGAAGCGACACCATCTACTACTACGCTACGACGCAGAAAGGAACATTTCCTTGGAGTCCATGTCAGGCTCCAGTGTCAGGTGTCATTCCTACCGGACTATCAAGTGTGAGCGCAAACTTCACGGTTCTCTCCTACAATCCCGGCTCAAGTCCAAGCTCAGATAGATACCATATCTATATCGCGCTCTATTACTGGCTTCCAAACGGACCTGTTTCTGCAGGCGGTTCCACGTATCAGTGTCTCGACACCCAGGTTCGAGTAGAGAATGTAGGTGGAATATTCAGCACAATTGGTTCTACTGCAACCTACAACCCGGGAGACTCATTCGGTTGGGACCAGGTTACTCTGCAAACTAGCCTAGGACAATCGGGCACGCTAACCGCCAACGTCCTGCAACAGTGCCAAGACGACCTAACGGCATGGGGACTACCAACCACTACTCCGTGTGAGCTTGCTGGGATAGAGATAGGGACGGAGGGATTCCAGTTCCAGGAACTAGACGTGAACTGGTACAATGTGAAACTCACGACAGCAGCGCCTCCAGCGTTGACCTCTGGCTTCAGCTTCGCGCCATCTTCTCCACTAATAGGTCAAAGCGTATCATTCGCTGGCACTGCCAGCGGTGGAACAACACCCTACGCGTACTCGTGGAGTTTTGGGGATGGTGCCACGGCCACCGGACAGAATTCAAGCCACGCCTATTCCTCGGCCGGGACCTACGCTGTAACTCTGACCGTAACGGACGCTAGCAGCCCGCAACAAAAGGCTATTGCAAGTAAGACTGTAACCGTAACTATCCCTGCGTTGGCTGCCTCGTTCACGTTCACACCATCATCGCCTCAAGTAAACAGCTTGATCACCTTCACAGGATCCGGCGCTGGAGGAATAACACCATACACGTATTCCTGGATGTTTGGAGATGGCCAGACCGCATCAGGGGCGACGGTGACTCACGCGTATTCGACTGCAGGCAGCTTCACTGTAACGCTTACTTTAACGGACGCGGTCAATACCCAAGTTATTTCGAGTCAGGGCCTTGCGATTGCTCTGGTTCCTATGACGGCAAACTTCACGTTGAGCACTAGTCCAACTGAGGTCAACGTACCTGTGTCTTTTAGTGCAACGGTTACTGGGGGAACTCCTCCATATGTGAGCTTCAGCTGGAATTTCGGGGACGGCTCAGTTCTGGGCTCGGGTAACACCCCCACGCATGGTTACACTGCTGCCGGAACCTTCAGCGTCACAGTCACGGTAATGGACTCAGCCGGCAAGACTGGAACATCATCCGCTCAATCGGTGGTCGTCAAAGCGGGTCTCGGCGTGTCAACCGCTACCGCCGGTCCAAACCCAGCCAACACCGGACAAACGGTCAACTTCATCGTAACGACTTCTGGAGGAATTGCACCAGTCACGTGCACTTGGAACTTCGGCGACAGCGCGAGTGGCACCGGATGCTCGACCAACCATGTCTACATCACAGCCGGGAATTTCACAGCGATGGTAACAGTGAAGGACAGTCTAGGCGTCGCAATATCAGAGAGCATCGTGGTGAAAATTACTGTTGCTCCCCAATGTACCGTTAGCCTAGCGTTCAGTCCCGCCACGCCCGAGGCTACTTCCCCGGTGACTTTCACCGCCACAGCAACCAATTGTAGCGCCCCGGTTTCTTTCGTGTGGGCTTACGGAGACGGAAGCGCAGGGACAGGTATCACTTCGACTCACGTCTACAGAACTAGTGGGACCTTTAGTATCACCGTGACTGCCACTGACTCGTCTTCGCCCCCCCAGAATGCGACCAGCTCGAGATCAATCACAGTTGTTGCAGCTCTAACAGTGCCATCTGCTATGGCTAGTCCAAACCCGAATGATGCGGGCGTTCCTAGTAACTTCTCGGCCAGTACCAATGGTGGTGTCGGAGGGGTCTCTTGCAACTGGACCTTTGGCGATGGCGCATCAAGTACTGGATGCTCGGCGACACACGTCTACTCTAATCTAGGAACCTTCACGGTCGTCGTGACTGCGCAAGATAGCCTAGGAGTTACTGCATCCAAGACAGTTTCAGAGGTCGTCAACGCGCGGCCAACCGTTAGCTTCACAATCACCCCGACGTCGGCGATAAGTAGTCAATCGGTGACCTTCACAGCCACCATCGTTGGTGGAACGAATCCGTTCACTTTCAGTTGGAACTTTGGAGATAATAGTTCCGGGAATGGAAACGTCGTCAGCCACACTTACTCTGTTCAAGGAACTTACACAGTCACGCTTACAGTTAGGGATGCGAATGCTCAAACAGCAGCCTCAACTCAGACCCTCTCTGTTGCACCATCGCCTCTGACCGCCAGCTTCGCGATGACACCATCATCAGGACTAATAGTTGGACAACTCGCTAGCTTCACTGCTTCCGTCTCTGGCGGGACTTCTCCTTACACGTTCAACTGGAACTTTGGTGATGGAACCACGGCTTCAGGAAACCCGGTAAATCACAGCTTCAATATGCCTGGGACTTACACGGTGACAGTAACGGTAACGGATGCAAACGCAATGACCGTTACGGTACCGGCCGGGATCTTGGTTAATCCGCTTTTACTTGCAGTAACGATCAGTGGACCCACGACTGGAACAGTAGGCAGAGTGGTCACGTTTACTGCGACTGGATCAGGAGGGACTACACCGTACACATTTGCGTGGGCGGCACAGGCGCAAGCTTCTCCACGACTTACAGCACGGAAGGAACCTTCACCGTTTCAGTGACGATCACCGATGCCAATGCGAACACGTCTATTGCTTCACAGAGTGTGACAGTAGTAGCTCTTCCAATTACCGCAAGCTTCACAGTCTCAACCAGCCCAACAATTGGTGTTCAAGTTACCTTCGTTGCATCTGCTTCGGGAGGCACTGGTGGATACTCGTACGCTTGGAATCTTGGCGACGACAACACCGCAACAGGAAACCCAGCATCGCACACATACGCAACTGCCGGGTCATTTACAGTAGCACTGACAGTTACGGACTCAAGCATGACCCAGACAACCATCACCCAGATCATAACAGTCTCTCAGTCTCCCCCTGCCCCCCTCTCAGCGAGCTTTACAATGAGTTCGGCATCCGCTCAGGCCGGACAATCAGTCACCTTCATGGCAACTTCTAGCGGAGGGACTTCTCCGTACCTCTATTCGTGGAGCTTTGGCGCCTCATCAGTCTCGACTGGAAACCCGGTCTCTCACAGTTTCACGACGGGGAACTACACTGTTACTCTGACGGTTACGGACAGTTCCGTCCCCAATGAAACGGCAATTGCCTCCCAAACCATCACGATCACAACAAGACTGCTTACACTGGTTGTTCCTGCTTCTCAGACTGTCAACGAAGGCTCTTCACTCGCCTTCAACGTCTCAGCGACAGGCGATCCCTCGCGGACAATCAATCTTGCATGCGATAATTGCCTCGCCATCGGAGCAACTTTCACCCTGAATGGCGGTCTCGGTTTTGCTTCCGGGAACTTCACCTGGACACCATCTGAAGGTAGAGGACCAGGCACGTACATCATGACCATATCTGCATCAGACGGGACGCTAGTCGTCTCGGCCAACGTTAGTATCCTCGTCAATGAAGTAATCGAGCAACCAGTACTAATCGTTCCAGGCCCAGTTCACGTTCGGCAGGGAGAATACCTAAGTTTCATGGTAAATGTGACTGACCCCGACTGGGCAGCGGACAATATGACCTTGGCCGCCAGCGGACTTCCCGATGGTGCGAGCTTCGATCCCTCTACTGGATTCTTCAACTGGAACGTCAGCTCTGTGCAACCAGGCCTTTACACCATCACGTTTACGTTGACCAGTGACGGCTCAATGGTTTTCCAAGACTCGAAGGTCCTAATCATTCATGTGGACAACGGAAACGGCCGCTGTTTCATCTGCGAATTCTTCTCTACTGCCGGAACGGTTTTGCGCACTTCGACTGTGACAACCAATCCTTGGTTGCTTCTGCTTAGTGGAATGATTGGACTGACAACTACCCTTGCCGTGGGCACTAGGCGGGCCCGAGCACAGCTTCGGAGATCCCGACGACTAGTTTGCGGGTAACGGAAAGAGTAAGCATTTTTTTTCCTCCCTAGTCCGCCCGATGGTCAGAAGAGTCAGCAATCAGTAAGAACGGCTATGGGCATCTCTAGCCTCTGCCAGTCTATTGTAAGAGCGCCTGAGAACAAGAATTCCGAGCAGGTAACATATTGCCGTGCCTAGCCCGAACCAGAAGAGATCTCCGTAGACATTGGAAACACTTACGCCGCTGGTTTCTAGTACTCCGATCCAACCGAGTGCATTCAGAAACTTGCCGCCTAGATGGTATGCGAGATAGGTGGAGACGAACACACCCGTCAGCGGGTATTGCCACTTCCAGCTCCTTTGAGACGAAGCAGCTCCGACAAGCCCGATCACTAGAGCTGCCATGACTCCTTGGAAGATGAGAGCCGATCTGAGAAAGTCTAAGACTAGGCCATTGCTCGAACCATACTGAGCGATCAAACTGGCCGTCGCTCCTTTTGGATTTACGGCGAGTTCGAGGGCGGTATTGACGGCGAGATATTGAGGGATGGAAAGGAGAAGATTAGCGAGGGCGGCTAGAGCGTATATTGCGAGATGTTCGCGGGAATTTACTTTCAATAGCTCCCGCAATGACATGTAATCTGGGAGACTCGACTTCTTGCCGACTTCTAAAGGATGGCGCTCGAGGGAAGCCTAAGACAGCTTTCTCAGCTGTTATCGCAAATGCGCGGGCTTATGTAGCCCAGAAAGCGGCCCTGCTCGTGTCTGGACAGGGCACGTCACAGCAGGTCATTGATGACCGATCTTCTGATTCTACATCTAATCCTCGCATTCACGGTCGGTGGCGCATGGGTCAGTTCGGCTACGCTAATCGCTGAGAGATATGGTAGCGCACTCGGAGGTCTCGTGGGCGGGCTTCCTGCAATATCCATAGTCTCGTTTCTCTTCATCGGCCTCAACCAAGGAGCAACGACTGCATCGCAGGCTACGATAGTCTTCCCTCTCGCCCTCAGCTTTACAATGTCATTCCTACTCGTCTACGCGGTTCTTTCGGAAAGAGGTTTCCCGTTAGCGTTTGTCGGTGCGCTACTCGTCTGGGTCGGCCTCTCAACGATCACAGCTTATCTTGATTTGAGAAATCTCTTCTTCTCGGTCGGAGTTTTTCTTTCCGTCTGCAGTGTCTACTTCTATCTGTTCAAGATGAAAATGAAGCTTCCCTCCGTCGCAGGTGCGAAGATCGTTTACTCTCTGGCTCAAATAGCATTCAGGGCTTTGATAGGTGGAGGCATCGTTACTCTGGCAGTTTTGTCAAGCCAGCTCGGAGGCCCTGAACTAGGCGGCATAGCTTCATCGTTCCCGGCAATATTCAGCCTCACCCTCTTTTTCACATACCGGACCCGTGGGATGGCGCTGTCGCGAGCATTGACGAAACCGTTGTTTATATCTGGAGGACTAACCGCTTTTCCCTACAGTCTTCTCGTAGGATACCTATATCCAATTTTTGGGGTAGGGCTTGGAACAGTGGTTGCTTTGTCTTGCTCTGTCCCTTTGGTTGTGTCGGCCCACTTCCTGATCAACATCAGGAAGATTTGACATTAGTGAAAAACATTCTCGCCCAAAAGACTTAGCAAGTCAACGGCTTCTCTTCGGCTCGGAGATTGGCTGGAGCTTTCAGCAGGGGTCAATATTATTCTTCCTATCGCTTGATGGTTCCTTTTTGCTGCGATGTATACCTGATGCTATCTCTAGTATGTCCTAAGTACGCTGTTTCCTTCTTATACTCGTGCGTTTTTATTCCTAGCGGGCTTCCCGGGGTCTTAACCTGATGACCACCCAAGAGACCTTAGGGTCCTCTTGGTTCGGGTTTTGCCGGGGAGCCCGTCCCGTTTGCAGTAATTTTCCGGCGCAGTAGTCTCGAATTTTTGCCAAGTCTCTGCAAGGAGAGAATTCTTAGCATCCCTCCCAGTTTCGTGGTGGCCAGTGTGGAGCTTTTTTTGACGAAGCCGGACTCTTTGGCCGTCGGATCTCATCCGCGGCCTACGAATTCACGAGCTTTGAGGGGTCTTCCGGGAAGGAAGGAGGACGGAGGTAATTTCCGACCTGAACAAATGGATCAGATTCGGACGTGAAAGTTTGGCTGTCCGACAACGCCGAGTCGCCGCAGTAGGAGAGGATGAGGGCGAAGAAAATTGTTCGTTGCACGCTTGACTCGGAACCCAAAGTAGGACGGGACGTCTCCATTGGTCAGGCCTATGCCTCTTGCGATTTTTCATATTAAGACTTGTGGTGCACCAATGCCTCACGAGAGGCTACGGATAGAAGTAGTTAGCCGTTGATACCTACGGCGATCAGGGACACAGCGCCATCTTGATTGTTCAACGCTTTTGATCGCCCTTCGACGAACCGATTGCTCTGCGACAGCTTCGAGATCAGTGATTCTGCTTTGGTGAACCAGTGTTGGGGCCGAAGAATGAGGACATGAGAGGCTGAAGCACGGAGAAGGCGATTAACGATTCATTTCCCTTCTTAGAACGACCAGTCTCAGCTTAACGTAATAAGCAACCCGAGCATGTTCGATTGTCTCGTGCCCTCCCGTCTCATTGCGCTTGAAGGCATTGACCAAGCAGGGAAGAAGACTCAGACGAGACTCTTGTCGGCAAGCTTGCGCCGTGAAGGGTTCAAGGTCGGCACTCTAAGCTTTCCAATCTACTCTACAAGTTCAGGGCGACTTATCCGATCCTTCCTCGCCGGGAGAGCCAAAACTTCACCGCACGCATTGCACTTACTTTATTCCCTTAACCGTTGGGAAAACATGGAAACGATCACTGGCGCTCTAAAGAAGAATGATCTTGTTATCTGTAACAGATACACTCCTTCCAACTTGGCTTACGGCGAGGCAAGGGGCTTGAGTGTTCAATGGCTCGCAGGCCTCGACGCGGGTCTGCCAGAGGCTCGTGCCGTCTTTGTCCTGGATGTTCCCATTCCGAAGTCGTTCTCAAGAAAGACCCGTCGACGGGATGTCAACGAGCGAGACCGAGCGTTCCTAGAGAAAGTGCGGAGAAACTATCGTTCGCTAGCCCACAGATTTGGATGGCATATTGTAGATGGCACGAGGCCAGCTGTCGAGGTTCACGAGCGAATACTTCTAGGGCTGAGAAGCGCGTTTCTCTAGAGAGCGCTAGTCACTTGGTCTTCTTGTGAATTGTCCGAACTTTGTAATCTCGCTAGCCATTTCAGTAAGTCGCTTGTTGGCCTTGAAATGGACCGTGTCCGCTTCATAATCTCCATCGCTTTTCAACGCTCCTGCCTTTACGCCTGTTAGAATCTCGATACCCTCGTCTATCGTGCTTACTGGATAGATGTGGAACCGTCTCTGCTTGACAGCTTCCACTACTTCCTCGCTGAGCATTAGATGTTGTACGTTGCTCTTTGGAATTAGGACTCCCTCGTCACCCTTCAAGCCTTTTGCCTTGCACGTATGGTAGAATCCTTCGATCTTCTCGTTCACTCCTCCAATTGCTTGAACCTCGCCCTTCTGGTTCACAGATCCGGTAACAGCGAGGTTCTGCTTGATGGGAAGGTCGGAGAGGGCTGAGAGGATCGCGTAGAGTTCGGTGCTGGACGCGCTGTCACCGTCGACTCCACCGTAGCTTTGTTCGAAGACTAGCCTGCAAGCCACGCTCAGTGGTTTGTCGCGTGCGTACTTGTTTTCCAGATAGCCTGATATTATCAGGACCCCCTTCGTGTGTAGTTGTCCGCCCAGCCTGGCTTGGCGTTCGATGTCGATGACTCCTTCTCTTCCAAGTCCAACGCTAACGGTGATCCTTGATGGTTGGCCAAAGTCGAAGTCGCCCAAGCTGATTACAGATAACCCGTTTACCTGACCCGTTTTTGTCCCAGAGGTGTCGATGAGTATGATGCCTCTCTCGATCATCTCTTTGGTCTTTTCATCTAGAAGATTGGAGCGATAGATCTTCTCCTTAAGTGCCTTTAGAATGTGGGTGTCCTTGATGTATTTGGACTCGTCTTGGGATGCGTAGTGGTTGGCTTCTCTGACTAGATCGGCGATCTCAGGGAATTTCGTAGAGAGCTTTGTCTGGTCCTCTGCAAGTCTTGAACCATATTCGACCACCTTTGCAATCGCGGCCGCTTCAAGATGGCTGAGATTCTCCTTCTCGCATAAAGTATGGACAAACCGGCCGTAGGTTTTCATGTTCTCGTCGTTTCTCTCGATTGTGTCATCGAACTGGGCTTTGACCTTGAAGAGTAGGCCAAAGTCGGGGTCGGCGACGTAGAGGGCTTGGTAGATCTGATTGTCGCCCGCCAGCACAATCTTCACGTCCAATGGTATCGGTTGTGGAGTGAGACTCTTCGTGCTTGCGACTCCGAGTCTCTGGCCTGTTTCCTCGATGGCAATGTTTCCGTTCTGAAGCGCTCTCTTGAGACCCTCGTACGATAACTGGCTAGTCAGGAGCTCCCGGGCCCCGAGTATGAGAAATCCACCGTTAGCCTTGTGGATCGATCCTCCTTTGATCAGGGTGAAATCCGTTGAGAGAGTTCCGAACTTGGCTTCGCTCTCGATTCTTCCAAGGAGATTCGTCACTGTCGGGTTGTCCTCGGCGATCACCGGTGCACCTTTCAAGTCGGAGTTGTCAACGATGAGGTTGACCTGATATCTTCTGAACAGAAGGTCAGGCAAGTCTCTCTCTATGAGACTAGGTGGTGTGTCAGAATCCTTCTTCTGCTGTTCCGCTCCACTCAGCGCGAACAATTCGGTGTTTTCTAGAATATCGTCTCTCATGTCATTGAGGTACTGTATCACTTCTGGTTGATCCTGATAACGAGAGGTCAGCTTGCTGATCAAGCCGCCCATGGAATAGTGCACCGTGTCGTCTCTGAGTTTTTTCAGCTCATCTAGAGTATTGGCTTCTAGTTCGTTTACTTGCTTCCCTGCTTTGTCCAGCGCGGTTCTTACCGTCTCTCTGCTCTGTTCGAATTTTTTCTTCGTGCTCGCGGGTAGGGCGTCATATTCCTCTTGACTGAGCGCTTTTCCCGCCCGGATGGGGACTATTCCAATGCCTAGCTGATTCATCCGAACGGCATAACTCGACTCTTTGGCTACATCGTTGAGCTCGTTGAGAATCTTATCTCTCTCTTCCACGGATCTTTTTGTTATGCTGTTTGTTCGGGCTGCAAACTCTTCGCTCTGAAGAGCTGCAGGGACGGCTCTCTTGACTTGGTCTATGAGATTCTTCAGATCTTTCTGGAAGATCTTCGCTTTGCCCGCCGGGAGCTTGAGTGCCTTCGGCTCGTAAGGATTTTGGAAATTGTTTACGTAGCACCAGTCGGGCGGAGTAGGTTTGGTCTTTGCGATTTTTTCCAAGTAACTTCTAGTCGCAGGCCTCTTCCCAGTGACCGGGGGCCCGGCCGCGAAGATGTTGAATCCCTTTGCTTTCATCTCCACTCCGAATACGAGAGCTTTGAGTGCACGATCTTGTCCTACGACTCCTTCGAGGGGAGAGAGTTCTTGGCTGGTCTTGCATTCGACCTTTCCGGGTGGGCATTCGAACCGCAATTTTTCCGGAGAAAGTTCGCTAATCGCCAATTCGGGTTTCCAGAGGCTCATTGACTAAGTAGTATCTAAAGAAAACCCGCCATTAACCGAGTATTTCTAACCCCTTTCATTGGCTGATCTTATACGGCCACTGCCGGTTATCTGATTTTGAAAAGACTTGAGCGATCTCTTGGAGAGACATCCACCGAATTTCGACAAGCGCATCGAGTACGGCTCGGATCCTCAGCACTTTGCTGAATTGCGTTTACCTGATGGCGCGGGTCCGTTCCCGTTCCTATTGGTGATACATGGGGGTTTCTGGCAATCCGCCTATGACTTGAAGCACATTGGTTCCCTGTGCGCTGCACTCACCGACAAAGGAATCGTCACCTGCAACCTCGAATACCGACGGATCGGAAACTCTGGTGGCGGCTGGCCTGGAACCTTTCAAGATGTCAGCCTCGCGACTGACAATATTATGGATACAATCTCTTCAGATTCACGCGTCGACGTTGCCAGGGCAGCGGTCATGGGACACTCGGCTGGAGGGCACCTTGCACTATGGCTCGCAAGCACGCATCGCGTTCCCAAAGCGTCACCTCTGCGGAGGGCTCAGAAGTATCGTTTTGTCCGTGCGGTTTCTCTCGCTGGCGTATCCGACCTTCGGGCAGCCTGGAGGCAACAACTGGGAAACGGCGCTGTTGCCAAGCTCATGGGTGGATCGCCAGACCAGTACCCCGAGCGATTTGATGCCGGGAGCCCTATCGAGCTCCTGCCAAGTGGATCGAGACAAATTCTAATCCACGGAACTGAGGATGACATCGTCCCGTTCTCTCAGTCCGAGAAGTTCGTCGAGAGAGCTGAACAGCTGGGTGAACAGCCCACTCTTGTCAAACTAGAAGGCGTTGGCCATTTCGAGCTGATTGATCCAGAATCAGATGCATGGTCCAAGGTTGTCACTGCTGTTCTTCCAGTACTAGGCATGTAATGAGGCACCAGACGGTCTAGAAGAGAGGTAAGGCTTTGATATTCTCGGTTATTTTACGTACGTTTCGATTTCAATTTTTGGCGGCTCGTAGTCGGTGAGTTTTCCTCCCAGGAAGTCTTCGTAGGCTTTGAGGTCTAGCAGACCGTGGCCACAGTTGTTGAAGGCGAGTACTTTCTCCTCGCCGGTCTTCTTGCACTGGATGGCTTGGTCTATGATGTATTTGATGCAGTGAGCGGTTTCAGGTGCCGGGATGACTCCTTCTGTCTGCGCGAAGGTTCTTGCGGCTTGGAATACTTCGTTCTGGTGGTAGGCAACTGAGTGGACGTGGCCTTTGTTGATGAGGTAGGATAGCGATGGGGCTTTTCCGTGGTACCTGAGGCCGCCTGAATGAATGGGAGGAGACTGGAACTTGTGCCCGAGAGTGTACATCTTTAGGAGCGGTGTCATTTCGGCAGCGTCTCCAAAATCATACGTGAAAGTTCCGCGCGTTGTGGATGGGACGGCCTTTGGTTCGCATGCCACAAAATCCGCGTCGAGTTTCCCTTGGAGCTTGTCGCCGAGAAATGGGTAGGCGAAGCCTGCGAAGTTGGAGCCACCGCCGATGCATCCCGCTATTATGTCTGGCTGTATGTCGATCGATTCGAACTGTTTCTTCGCTTCAAGGCCAATAATCGACTGATGAGTCAGAACATGGTTCATGACCGAGCCAAGGCAGTATCTCGTGTTATCGTGAGTAACGGTGTCTTCGAGCGCTTCGCTGATTGCGATGCCGAGAGTTCCTGGATGGTTCATGTCTTGGGCTAGCAAGGACCTCCCAAAATTCGTGTCCTCGCTGGGTGAGGGCCGAACCTCCGCTCC
>Ga0209808_1000626_pt1 | contig 17350 bp, 21 predicted proteins | sample GraSoiAngelo_157_FD_186171 | JGI IMG/M metagenome (GOLD analysis project Ga0209808, IMG submission 186171) | Grasslands soil microbial communities from the Angelo Coastal Reserve, California, USA - 14_1009_16_20cm (SPAdes) (version 2) | ecosystem: Environmental > Terrestrial > Soil > Grasslands ... | reverse complement strand
CTGCGCAAGACGGCTGCGGTTTTTTTGGGCGACCTTCACTGCGCCAGGGAGACGACAGCCTGGCGGCGCGGCGGGAGCATGTAGTGGATGCCTGGCTCGAGCCGCCCCTGGCTGTCCAGTCCGCCGGCCTGGAGAAAAGCGCGGGTGCGGGCGTATGCCTCGTCGATCAGGCGATCCACCTGACTGAAATCCGTTCCGGCCGTCCCAAACTCGACGTTGGGAACCAGCAGGCAGATCTCCGCCTGCTGGGCGAAGCGCTGATACTCTTCCAGCATTCGCTGGCCGAGCATGATCTGGATGCTCTGCGCCAGGATGCCGGTCAAGCTGTGGTTCGGGGGCCGGCGTGGGTTCGAGGTGCTGTTGTCGATGGCGACGATATGGGTGGCGCCGAGCTGGATCGCCTCGGCCAGGCCGACGTTCTCCGCAACGGCTCCGTCGACGAATTCCTCGTTGCCAATGCGATAGGGGTTGAAGAGCCCGGGAATCGCGGACGATGCGGCGACGGCGTCCGGCACGCTGCCCGTCGTAAAGATTTCCTTTCGGGCTCGGGTGAGGTTGGTCGCAATTACCGCACAGGGCAGGGTCAACTGCTCGAAGGTCGCTGGCAGGTTCATGGCGGCCAAGGTTCGCAGGTAGCGGCTATCGAAGAAGCTGTTGTGGCTGCGCATGTAGCGGTACGCCATCCGCAGCGGGTTTCGGTCAAACAGGTCGCGGTTGCGGATCGATCCCCAGACGCGGGCCAGCTGTTCGATCGTCTGGAGGTCCGGTTTGGCGGCCAGCGCGACCGCATTGAACGCTCCCGAGCTGCAGCCGACGAGCCCGTCCGGCCTGATGCCGGCTTCGAGCAGGGCCTTGAGCACACCCACGCTGCAGGCGCCACGGCTGCCCCCGCCTCCCAGGACGAAGATGAGGCGGCGTGCTCGTTCCACGGTTTGCGAGTTCGATGGGCGGCGTCGTCGCCACCAGGACAGCATGGAGGGGGATCGCCAGAACCCAGTTTCCGCCATGGAGATTACGTTTCAGATCCCGATCCGAACATGCGCACGGCTGAGTGTAACGGGTCGGTGGAAGTCAGCCGGAATCGGGCCGGAAGCATGTGGACGCTGCGTTGTCTGGCTAGAAGAGGGTGACGACAGGGCGAACGCGGCCAGCCGCGTGTTAGTCTTGGAGTATCACTTTTTCTGCCTATGCGCTGTCCGTACCTTGAGCAGATCCTTCGCAAGCGCCAAGCCTTCCTGAAAGTCTTTCAGGCAGACTGCCACGTCGACCGCCGGGTCCACTACTTTTGGGGAGTGGCGAAGTGGCCGTCGCCGCCCTGCCTGGGGAAAGTCGCCACCTGCGCCCTGTACCAGGGCGCCCGAGCCAGCGAAGATCAACGGCTTCGCCGGCTCATCGACTAGTCCAGTCACCCAGACACCTGATTAGGCGACTGCTGCCGCCGCGCTGACTATGCTGACAGCGTGAGTCCGGACGTCATCGTGATAGGCGCCGGCGCCATCGGAACATCGATTGCCTTCCAGCTCGCAAAGGCCGGGCTGAAGGTCATGGTCTTCGAGCGCGGCCGGGTTGGCGGGGAAGCCACAGGGGCGTCGGCAGGAATGATCCAGCTCAACCCTGACCGCGGCACGCCGCCGGCATACGCTGCGCTGTCGACTGAGAGTGCCCGTCTCTTCAGTGCACTGGCGGCTGAGCTGCTGGAACGCACCGGGATCGATATCGGCTATCGTCGGGCTCCGCTGCTCCACGTCACGCTCGATGAAGCCGAAGAGGCGCGGCTCCGAGGGCACCGCGCCTGGCAGCTCGACCATGGCATGACTGTCGGCTGGCTCGACGGCGCTGCCGCATTGGATCTCGAACCCGCCCTGAACCCGGCGGTGCGCGCCGCGCTGCTCTATCAGGACCACTACCAGGCCCTGCCGCGTGCCCTTGCGCAGGCGCTAGCGCGTGCCGCGACCGACCTCGGCGCGGTCGTTCGGGAAGGCGCAGCTGTCGATCGGCTCCTCACGCAGGGCGATCGTGTGATTGGGGTTGCCCTGGGCAGCGAGACGATTCGTTCGGCGGAGACCGTCGCCGCGAACGGCGCCTGGGCCTCGGCATGGGCGGAGGCACTGCATACGCCGATCCCGGTGCGGCCGGTGCGCGGCCAGATGGTGGGCCTGTCAACCACCGCAACTCCGCTACGCCACGCGATCAGCTCCAGCAGCGGGTACATCCTGACCAAAGCCGACGGGTCGACCATCGTCGGCACGACCGTCGAGGAGGTTGGGTTCGACGCGCGGCCCACGACCGCAGGGGTCGCCGGATTGCTGGCCCTGGCTCCACGGCTCGCGCCGCGACTGGCCGATGCCACCGTCTCCGGCGCGTGGGCCGGTTTACGGCCAGGCACTCCGGACGGTCTCCCGTTATTGGGACGGCCGCCCGGATGGGGCGGAATCGTGGTGGCTGCCGGTCACTTCCGCGAGGGGATCTTGCTGACTCCGATCACGGCTGAGCTGGTCCTGGACCTGCTGGCCCGGCGACGGCCTCGTCTTGCCCTCGATGTTTTCGACCCCGGACGGTTCCGTATCCGTGCCGCCTGACATTCCGCGCGCCTTCGAGCGGCGGGCCGATGGCTTCCGCCACGCCGCCGGTGGCGGCTTGTGGCTGGCACCGCTGGTTTACCTCGAGCACGCCCGCTTCGGTCCGGGCTGGTATGGCAAGGTGGTCAGCGCCGACCCCAATCGGCTGCTGGCCTGGGCGGTCAGCAAAGCCATCCCGCAGCGAGCGCTACAGTTCAAGTCACTCCCCGACCTCGACTCACCCCTTCACCGCCGACGGCGTCTGCCCGGTTATCACATCGACCTTTGGGGGGCTCGACTGGCGCTGGCGTACGATCCGCAAACCATCGCCCGCGCCCGGGCCCGCTCCCCAGCTCCAATCCCCTAATAGCGCTCGATTGCTTTCAGCCCCGATCCCGTGATGATGAGAACTGCGCCGGCCGGAAGATTGAGCACGCGGGCCCCCACGATCGCCGCGGCGGAGGTCGGTTCGATCAGCATCCCAACCGTGGCGGCCTGCCGCCAGGCCTGCTCGATCGCGTCATCTGGCACGGCGATCCAGCGACCGCCGCTGTATCGGACCGCGGCGTAACTGCGCTCTGCCCGGGTCGGCTCCGGGATGCGAATGCCATCCGCGATCGAGGGTTGGCGCACGACGGGCGCGGGGCGGCCGATGGCGGCGCCCCGAACCAGGGGCGCGCACGCCTCGGATTGCACGCCATGCAGTTTTGGCGCCTTCGCCATGCGGCCGGCGGCCACCAGATCGGCAAACCCCATCGCCAGCCCGATCAGCATGGTGCCCTGGCCAACCGGCGTCACGATGTCGTGCAGCTCGTCGCCGAGCGCCTCGAATAATTCGTACGCGATCGTCTTGATCCCTTCGAGAAAGGCATCGTCGCGAGCGTGGCCGACGTCGTAGGCATCTCTGGCGGCTATCAGAGCGGCCTCCGTCACGGCGGAGCGCGGGCCGGATATCTTGACCAGCTCGGCGCCCAGGACCTGGATGGCTCGCGCCTTCGAGGCCACGATGTCATCCGGTGCGTAAATCCGCGCTCGCAATCCGGCGGCGGCGGCGTAGGCGGCGATCGCCGTTCCGGCGTTGCCCGATGAGTCTTCGACGACGATCCGTGCCCCGGCTGCGCGGGCGGCCGTGATCGCGGTGGCGGCCCCACGGTCTTTGAACGACCCGGTCGGGGAGATGCTCTCGAGCTTCAGGAGGAATCTCTCGTAGGGCACGATTGGGGTGGCGCCCTCGCCCAGCGTGACCGGTTCACCGCGAACCGCCAGGTCGGCGCGGTAGCGCCAGAGCCCTCGCCCGGACCGGGTCCCGGGCTCAGCCGTCTGGCTCACGAGAGGATCTTCTGGAGGGCCGGATCGAGGAACTCCTTCGTCAGTGGGAAGGGCTCGAAGCTGCTCACCGTGCCGTCACGGGCGACCAGGACGCTGACCGGCAAACCGGTGCTGCTGAGCGTGACACCATACGCATCGCTGGCACGGCCATCGGGATCCAGCACCGGGACCGGCTGCAGGTCCAACGACTTCCAGAATCGCCTCACGGTGTCGGGTGATTCATCGCCCCAATCGATGGCGACGACGGTGAGGCCTTCGGCTCGATGGGCCAGGTACTCATCGCGGATGAGCGGCAGCTCGTTGCGGCAGGGAACGCACCAGGTTGCCCAGAAGTTGATCAGGACCGGCTTTCCTTTGAGGTCGGAGAGCGAGACCGGCTGGCCGTCGAGATCCTTGAGGCTGAAGGCCGGCGCCGGCATCCCCACCTGGACGGGTCCGTGGGTGGTCGGCAGGGTCGACTCATCACTCTGGAAATGGGAGTCGAAGGGGGTGGTGACGGCGACAACAGGGAAGAAATCATTGAACACCGTCAGTCGGTTGGAGAAGATCAGGATGCCCATGCCGATGAGAAATACGGCCGCGACCGCGTTGAGGACGCGGTAGGCGCCTCGTACCCGCGCCAACCCCTGGGTCAGCACGCCGGAGATTCCGGCGGCGATCAGAAATGGCAATCCCAGGCCGGCGGAATAGAAGGCCAGCAGCAGCGCGCCCTGGGCCGCCGTGCCGCTGCTGCCGGCGCGCAGCAGGATGGCGGCCAGGATCGGACCCACACAGGGTGTCCATCCGATCGCGAAGGCGAGACCGATCACATACGATGCCCAGGGGGCACGGGGAAGCCGATGGGCGATGTCGAAGCGTTTCTCCCCCATCAGTCCGGGAATGCGGCCAAGCGCCAGGAGCGCGATTCCGATCAACACCAGCGCAACGCCGGCCACCTGCAGCAGGAGTGGACGGTAGGCCTTCAAGTCCGCGCCGATCAGGCCGAAGGAGGCGCCTAGTGCGACGAACGCCGAGGCGAACCCGGCGACGAACAGCGCGGCGTTGCCCAGGACTTGGAGTTGTTGGCGGAGCGTCATTGTGGTGCCCGCCGCGGCCGCGCCCATATAGGTCACGTAGGCTGGTACCAGCGGCAGGACGCAGGTGGACGCGAACGATAACAGTCCGGCGAGGAACGCCAGGGCCAGGTCGACGATCATCCGGCCGGCTTAAGCTTCTCGGTCGCGAGCTGGCGGTTTTTCGGTTGCGAGCTGCCGGACCCAATCCCGCAGCCGCGCCGGGGCATCGTCGGTGCAGCACTCTTTGCGAACCAGACGCTTCATCTCTGCCTGGAAGTCGAAGACCTTCTCACAGGGCGGGCAATCGTCCAGGTGCGCCTTGACGCTGCGGACCTCCGCATCGCTTAGCTCGCGGTCGATGTACACCGAAAGTTTTCGCATCGTCTGCTCACAGTGGTCGCCCATCAGTGTGCTCCCACGGCCACCGGCCGGGCCCTGGGCCGGCCGGAATACTCCCATAACTTCTTCTGCAAGGCCTGGCGCCCCCGGTGCAGCCTGGACATGACAGTGCCAATCTTGATCCCCAGGATCGAGGCAACCTCCTTATAGGAGAAGTCCTCGACGTCCACCAGCACGACCACCATCCGCATGGGCAACGGCAACTCCTCGAGCGCGTGCTTCACCTCATCGCCAAACCCCCGCTCGACGATGATCTCCTCCGGGGACATGAGATGAACCGGCATCCCCTCCCGTCGCAGCTGGTCGTAGATCGAGAAGTCGGTTCCGGGCTGATCGAGCGGCTCGGTGGGAGCGGGCCGCTGGCGCAACCGGTTGCGGAACACGTTGGTCATGATCGTGAACAGCCAGGCTTTTTCGTTTGTGCCCGGCTTGAACCGATTTCGGTAGCGGTAGGCTCGCAAATACGTTTCTTGCACCAGGTCCTCGGCGTCCTCTGGCTTCCTCGTGAGGCGCAGCGCGCTCCGATACAGCGCGTCGACGTGCCTCTCAAAGAGCGAAAAGTCGCTATTCATGCCAACGCCTCGCTGGTCCATTCTATTCCGGCGAATTTGTCCCGCCACCCTGGCCTGGAGGAGCGCCCGGTCGCGGGCCGCGACCCCGGCCCCGACCTCGACGGCGGCGCCGGCGGTTCGAATCCTGCGGCGGACGCTCGTCTCCCTTTGGGGGGGAGGGTCGGTTTCCCGATTCTCCCTCCCCGCTCGTGGGGGAGGGTCGGGGTGGGGGGTTCGGCCGATGCCCCCGCCGCGATGGCGCGACCGGTGGTCGTGCCTGCGCCTTACCCTGCACCGACTCGGGTTGGGCCGGCGGCAGGCCGCGCCCGCCTCGGCGCCGCCGGCGGCCGCGACGTTGCTGATCGGCGGGTTCTGGACGCCCACGCTCTGCGCTTACCTCCTTGCGTGGCTGCTCCGGCCGCGCGGGGGCGGGCACGATGCGGGCTAGCCCGCGGGGACGGCGGCGCCGGCTCGGCTGCTCGCGTGGACGTGCATCCTGATGCCTGACCCGCTCTTCGAACTCTGCGAGCCACTCGTCCATCGGCCGTTTGATCTGCGGTCGCGGCGCGCGTGGCTCTTCCGGCCAAATACGCGGCCGGTCAGGGCGAATGGCTTCGGGCGGTGGGTCGGCATCGGTTGGTTCCGGTTCGACCGCGAGCTCAGGCGGGAGTTCCGACATCTCTCGAAATCTTACCCGTGGTCTGTTCACGAACCGGTTGGCGACTCGTCCAGTTGACGAGGAAGCGGCGGCGGAACCGGTCCAAGGCGGTGATCACGGCGCGGCCGAGCAGCGCGATCAGGATGACGTTGCCGGCCGCCCGGAACGAGTCGTAGACGAGCGATGTTGAAAGGTAGAAGGTCCCAAAGCGGCGCACGATCTCGCCGACTGCAAGCCCGGGTACCCAACTCAGCTGGGAGGAAGCCGGGGCGAGCAGCAGTGGCCATTCCCAGAGATCGAGCAAAAGCCCGTAGGCCAGGCCTGCGACCGCGCCGTAGCAGCACAAGAGCCCGATGCCCAATCGCGAGGTGGATCGCCCACTCAGGCGGCCGAGATACCCCGCGCCCATACCAACCCAACCGGCTGCAAGCATCTGGTACGGCAGCCAGGGGCCGAGTCCGGCCGTGAGCACGGCTGAAAGAAGCAGCGTCAGCGCCCCGCTGGCGAAGCCGAAGCTGGGGCCCATGGCGAAGCCGCCAGCAATGATGAGGAAGAAGATCGGCGAAAACCCGAGCAGGCCGATGACGATGACCAGCCGCATCACGGCATCGACCGCGACCAGTGCGGCGAGGATCGCCAGCAGCCGAGTCGAAAGTCGGTGCGTCTGCACGGCCACCGCCAGCACGACGAGCGCCGAGACGGCGACCAGTGCGCTGAAGAGCAGCACCGCCTGCGGAAATCGTGAACCGAGGAGAAGCGGGGCGATGAAGAGCATCACCCCGGCAGCGGTGATGCCCACCAGCACGGCATCCTCGACAGCGGTGCCGAAGGCACGGCTCAAACCGGAACCTCTTCCGGCAGCAGCCACTGGCCGCCCAGCAGCTTGTTGATCTGCGTGGAGAAGACCAGCGAGTCACTGAGCACGCCGCGCGGCGGGCCGTCCGCATAAATCTCGCCGTCGGCCATCAACAGGACGCGGTCGGCGGTTCGCGCCGCCCATTCGACGTCGTGAGTCGCGACCAGAATCGACGCCCCGTTTTCGGCGCGCGTCCGCAAGAAGCCGCTCAGCGCCCGTTTGACGACTGGATCCAGTCCTCGCGTCGGCTCGTCGAGCAGGAGAAGCTCCGCTCGGGCGGCAACCACGGCGATGGCCAGCTGCTGCCGTTCTCCGGAGCTCAAGTCGCGTGGATACCGGTGACGCCAATCGCGAAAGGGGGCAATCGACGCATCGGCCAGACCGCGAAGCTCGTCCTTCACCGTCGGCGCAAACAGCAGCGCATCGGCATCCTGCGGAACGTACCCGGCCCCCACGTGGACCTTGATGTGACCGCGCTGCGGTCGGAGGATGCCCGCGATCAATTTCAGCAGCGTGGTCTTCCCCGAAGCATTGCGACCCATCAACGCCGTCACCTGGCCACGACGCAGCATCAGCGACACGCCCTCGACGGCGCGCACGCCGTCATACGAGTAGGCGACGCCCTCGAGTCGGCACATCACCTCGCCTGTGCCATGAATTGCTGGTGCGATGGGCGTTCGGATTGGTAGCTGCGTCGTGTGGATCCGTGCATCCCGTAATCCCAGTGGGATGGGCGCCCAGCCCGCCCGAATCGCCAGGTCCACGACTGGCGGGCGGGCCCCTCCGTCCGCCACCGCTGCCCTCGGCGCCTGGTCTTGCATCGACCCGGATTCGAGGGTCCAAATTCGGTCAACAAACGGAGCGATCCGCTCCACGCGATGCTCGGCGATCACGGTCGTCATCCCGAGCTCCGCGACCAGTCGCAGCACGACCTGGAGCACATCCTCGGCCGCCTGCGGATCGAGTTGCGACGTCGGTTCGTCGAGGGCAAGCGCCTGTGGATGCATGGCGAGGGCCGCGGCAATCGCCACCCGCTGACGTTCGCCGCCGGATAGGGTGCCAATCCGACGGCGTCGAAGCGCGTGGATGCCGACCTGGTCAATCACCTCCTCGATGCGTTTACGCATCAGCGACCGCCCCAGGCCCAGGTTCTCGAGGCCGAAGGCGAGCTCGGCCTCGACATCCTCCAGCACGAACTGGGCGTCGGGATGTTGAAAGACGAAACCGATGCGCGCGCCCAGCTCGCGCGGGAGCTGCGCCCGTGTGTCGAGTCCACACACGATGACCCGGCCGCTGAATGCTCCACCGGTGCTGTGCGGCACGAGACCGTTGAGGCAGCGAAGTAGGGTCGACTTTCCGCTGCCCGATGGTCCGCGCAACAGGATCACCGCCCCGGGCTCGACACGAGCGCTGATTCCCTGGAGGGCCGGCGCGCCCGCCTCCGGGTAGCGGTACCGAACGTCGTCAAGCGTGATGATCGGCATGGTCCGTTGGAGCCAGGGCAGCCGTGACCGCCGGCGCGGCCAGCAATACGACGGCGATCAGGCTCACCGAGGTCGGCGCCGTCGGCGCCAGGTCGACGTAAGGGTTGTAGGGCGTCGCCGGGAACACGAGCGTCACGGTCAGGGCGGCCAGCGACGCGATGATCGCGGCCGCATCGAGCGCTGACCACTGGAGTGGACGGTAACGCGAACGATGACGGCTGCCATAGCCACGCGCGTCGAGCGACTCGCCGTACTGGAGTGCCTGCTCCAGCGTGCTCAGCAAGAGGGGGACGAGGACCCCAGGGGCCGATTGCCAACCGGTCCGGTGACCGCGGAGCCTTCGCGCCTCGCGGATCGCTTGAAACGATGCCCCGGTCTTGGGGGCAAAGGCGAGTGACAGCGCAAGTGCGGTGCCGGCGCGATACAGCGGCCGAGGAAGCAGCGACAGTAGGTCCGCGCTTCGAACCGTCGCCGAAAGGATCCCGAAGATGGCGACCGTCAGCAGGAGGGCGACGCCGGTCGACACCCCATAGAGGATGGCCTCCCAGGTCCATGCCCCTCCGATGATCGGGATTGGCGGAAGGTTGACCAGCACGTGATGGCCGAACCGGCTGAGCGCCGCGCTGAACAGGATGGGGACGATGGCGAGCGTGGCACCGACTTTCCACGACGTCGAGCCTCGCCGGCCTCGGTATGCCAGCCACACGTTGATCACGACCAGGAGCAGCACGCCCTGAAGAAAGGGGCTTCGGTCGATGAACGCCGCCGATAGGGCGGCGATCGCCCACGAACACCAGGCCAAGGGGTTTCGGATCATGGCCCGCGTCGCCGCAGGTTGATCACGCCCAGGCTGAGGAGTAATGTCGCGGTCCCACCCACCAGCAGCCATGGCCACATCGCGGCCGACTTCGGCGTTTGGCTCGTCGAACCGGTGATGGCCAGCACGGACCGGCCGCTCGTCGATACGCTCGGGGCTGCCGCCTCCAGGCTGGTCGGTGCCGGCGTCGAGGCCGCGGTCGGCAGTGCCGTCGCTGTTGGGGCGGCGCGAACCGCCGCCGGCGCACTGGCCGCGTGGGTCGCGGCGACGGGCGGCACCGCCACCTTGCAGACCTGGCCGAAGCCGGTTGACGGGGGCGGCGCGCCGTACGCTGACGTGTAGGTCCAGCCCTCGATATCGCCGTCGCGGAGCCTGTAGCCGCTGACGCCAGTTGATCGTGCGACCCATCCTGAGGGTGTGACATACCAGTCGGACCAGTTCGGGCCGGACGTGGGACCAAAGCAGCGGTCGGGAACGGGGGTGGGCTGGCGATCGAGCTGGCAGACGGTATCGGCCCCGCCGCCCCAGTTGTATATCTGGGGCGGCTGGCCAGAATTCACGCCGGCAAGCTCCAGCAGGGCGAGGCCGCTGATGGCTTCTTGCGCGAACTCGACGCATTTCCAGAGCACGCGCGGGCCAGGCCACCCGGCGCCGTGCTCGATCACGAGGGCGGCGCGATGGGTCGCGGCATGCGCGGGCGCGTGCCACAGCACGCCACTGGATAGCGCCAACCCCAGCGCGATGGTCGAGCGGACTATCGACGGCGCGCGCGTCGGCGAGACCTCATGAGGATAACGGCGCCCAGCAGGAGGACGGCAAGACCGGCAACCGATGGCCGGATCTCAGGCGACGTGCCCGTCTGGGCCAGCCGCGGCGGCGTCGCCGCCGAGCTCGTCACGGGCGTTGGTTGCGGTGCCGGAGTCGCCGTGGTGGTCGTCGAGCAGGCGAGGAGCGGCACCGCGTTTTCGGCGAGACCACTGATGGTCAGCGGACGCAGGAGGAACGCGGCCGGTGCGAGCGTGGTGGCGAACAGCTTGCTGTACGGGTTGGAAATGGCTCCGGCATCGGCTCCGCTGCCCAGCTGCAAGCCTGCCAGGTGCGTCAGCGCCTGATCCAGTTTCGAGCGCCAGCTCTGGTTGGTCTGCTGGTTCGCGGCCACAATCGCCTGAATCGCCAGCTCGTCCGAGTTGCCGTCCGGGGCAGCGCCTGCCGTGTCCGCAAATCCTCCCTGGCCGAAGACCGATTGCAGATACGCAAAGCCGTGTGTGATTGCCTCATCGTCTGATGGCACGCCGTCGCTCAGCAGGGCCTGGATGACGAGCGCGGTCGTGTTGGAGTCGGTGTACTGGTCGCCAGCGAAACTCCATCCACCATCCGCCTGCTGGTGGTCTTTAAGGAATGTCACCGCGTCCGGGCCGACGGCCTGCTTCGCGGCGCGTAGGCCGAGGATCGCCAGCGCATCACTGAAGATGTCGGCGCCGTACTCGCCATTGGTGCCTTTGGCGGCCTGCAGTTGCGCGATGACCACCGCGGTTGGGCCGGCATGCGGCTGCGACGCGCGCGCGAGCAGCAGCTCGCCATTCGTTCCGACATCCGTGCTGACGGCGGTCTTGAGGTAATCGGCCAGCGACTCGGCGCCGGTCTTCATCGCCGAGGCGTCCTGGCCGGCCGCCGCCAAGCCAAACGCGACCTCCGACGAGCGGGCGATGGGATTGCCGCCGCTGCCGATCTGTCCGTTGGGCTGCTGCTGGGTGCATTGCAGCCATTGCAGGGCTCGCTGGGCATTACTCGTGAGCCGGCTCTCCGCGCCGGCTGTGATCGAAGCCAACAACAGCAGGGCGATGGCGATGACATTCGCGGTCGTCAGTCGTTTCATGTGAACCTCCAGAGCAAGAATGCGCAGCTGGAGGCCGATCGGAGTCGCCAGAAAAACAAAACGCTCCCAGACCTCGACGGCGGGAGCGATGAAGATGCCTGGCATCTCCCTCTCAGCCTCGAAGAGGGTCGTGATCCCCGACAGGCAGGTCTCCTGGCTCCGGATCGTCGCCGTTGGACTCCTTCCCAAGGCCACGGCCTCGGTGGATCTCGTCCACGGCTCCCCGGTTACAGTGACGGGTTCGCGCCGGATTCACACCGGCTTCCCTTTTCAGCTCTCATCGAGCCACCTGTCGGCGTTCTTTACTTGTCGTGGCGCCTGGCCGGCATCACCTCCCCAAAGGGTGACCGCAATTATAGGATGCGTGCCGGGAAAAAGAAACGCCGTCCGAATGCCGGACGGCAGCCGATCAGTTTGCCGCGACGCTACTGCTAGGCGACGCGCGACTGCTCGAAGTAGACTTCCAGCTCCTCGATGGTCGGCACCCGGTTGATCTCGTCCGGCTCAACGTTCATGAATTCTTCCTGGGCCGTGAAGACGAGCTCGATCAGGTCGGGAATCGTGATGCCGGGTGCATACGGCACGCTGAAGGCGCGCAGCTGCTCGACGAGGTGGCGGGGAACGACGGTCCGTTCTGCCAGATTGAGCTCTTCGAGCCCCCACAAAATCCTGTCCAGCCCGTAAAGGCTGAGCTTGCGCTTGGCCTCCTGGGCACGGGTCGCGATGACGCGCAGCGTCGTGCGTTGGGTCTCTGCTTGGATCGCTTCGTACATCGTTAGGATGGTTCCTCCGACGCTTGCCGTGGTTGGGGTCAGCGACCACGGTACGTGCCTGTTCCCACAGCCAGCAAATAACTTTCGTTAAAACATGTAAATAGGCGACCCGCTGTCACCGGCAGGCTTTCGAAAACTCGCGGGATAATACCCACAATGGCGTACATCGACGCCGACGCGGATCGCGTACCCGGACGGGATGCCGTCGAGCTGTACACCCGCACCTACGGCACGCTGCTGCGCAGCTCTGGAGAAACCAAGCTCAAGGTGCTGGAACAGTCGCACATCGGCATGCGGTCCAGCCTGCATCCGAAGGCCGGATCGGCCGAGCCTGACACCGGTGCGCTGATCTACGCGCTGCGCCGTCTGCCCCCCTGCATTACGACAGTGCGGCGGATCGTTCTCGGCCAATCGGCCGAGGTTTTCAAGCGGATGCTCAACGTCGACGTCGAGCGCTGGGAGATGCAGAGCTCGCCTGGTCGCCGCCGCCGTTATTACTACGACGGTAAGGAAACGCTTGCCGTCTACATCGCCAGCCCGTCGGACATTGATGATGTCATTCCGCAACTCGTCGCGCTGCAAATCGAATGGAACAAGTTGCACGCCTTGCTGAGCGCCGAAGATCTGAGCGGATTAGAGACCGTCGCGGAGCAGTTCGAGGTTCTCGAGCGGCTTGGAATCTCCGAGGACGACGCGATCCGACTCGTCGAGATTTGGACCGACCTGCTGAGTCCACTGCGCCGCATCCAGGCGGACGAGAAAGACTTCACCGTTCGGATGCTCGGCGGTTCGGAGATCGGCTACATCAAGGCGACACGCCGGTGGTGGGCGCCGATCGAGTCGCTGATGCAGAGTCAGGGGGTTGGCGACCGTCCGGTCTATTTCATATCGAGCAATACCCATAGCCTCGTCAACCTGCTGAGTGGCTCGGCGCGACGGCACCAACAGGAAATCGTCGATTACATCGAGCGCAGCAATAACCTCGAGCTGGTCCCGGAGCTGCGCAAGCTCCGCCAGGGGCAGTCGCGTGGCAACTGGGACAACTTCCTCTATTACGCGGCCCGGGCGTACTATGGCCAATCCGCCGAAGCCGGACAGCGGCGGGCGCAGCGGACCAGCGAAGAGGAGGCCCGCGGCATCTTCTTCCTTCCGAGCCACGCCGGCCTTGACGTTGCCGCGCAGGTCATCGTCCTGGATCGGCTGGTGGCGAGCGATCTCGACGCGCGACTCGGCGATCCGCCGGCGGATCGCTTGAAACGCAGCCCCGCGGTTTTGATCAATGTCAACTACCCGTTGGGCCTCGGCGCATACAACGTTCTCCGCGAGGTTGCGGTCAGTGTGGGGACGCTGCGCGGCGTCTACGTGCTCGGCAAGGCGGCCACCTTGAACGGCAGCATCGGCGACGTCATGATCTCCAACGTCGTCTTTGAAGAGCATTCGGAAAACACCTACTGGCTGGAAAACTGCTTCAGCTTCGACAGCGTGGCTCCTTTCCTCGTGTATGGCTCGGCCCTGGACAATCAGCGCGCCGTGACCGTCAGAGGCACCTTCCTGCAGAACCGGGGCTACCTCGACTTCTATCACCGCGAGAGTTTCACCGTGGTTGAGATGGAAGGCGGCCCCTACCTCAATGCCCTGTACGAAGCCGCGGAATCATCTCGCTACCCGATGCGCGAGAACATCAACTTCACCAAGCTGCCGTTCGATCTCGGCGTCCTCCACTACGCATCAGATACGCCCTATACCCAAGCGCGGACGTTGGGGGCCCGCGGTCTCTCCTATTACGGGATGGATTCGACCTATGCGTCGACCGTGGCAATTCTCCGGCGGATCCTGGCCCAGGAGCGGGTCCTTACGGCCGACGTTGCGGCGCAACGGTGGGCGGACGCGGAAGCGCGTCAGGGCGCCTGACATTTAGCGGCACCGTAATGCGGCGTTGATAGGCTGCGGTCAGTCAGAAGCATTTCCCCAGCCCCCCTCCTCCCCCACAATAGGCCGCCCTTAACCAGCGGCCTTTTGTTTTGGTGGACGCGTTCTCAGGCAGCTCGCCTTCGCTGACGGCTCCGGCTTTCCTCCTTGCGGAGGGCCAGCCCTTGAAGCGCGACGTCGATTCGCCGGTCTGACGGGTCGAGATGCTTGGCACCCGTCAAATGCCGGTGGGCGGCGATCAGGTCGCCCCGTTGCATCTCGGCCAATCCCAGCTGCAGCGTAAAGCCTGGGTCGACGGGGCATGCCTTCACGGCTTCTTCGAGGTACAGGAAGGCGTCGTCGCGCTGACCGATCTCCCAGAGCAACGTCCCCAGCTCCGCCAGGATCTCGGGCTCATCGGGCGCCACATTCAGGGCTCGCACGTAAGCCAGGCGGGCCACCTCGGCATGGCCGAGCAGGCGATGATCTCGACCGATCAGGTACCAGGTCTGCCAAGAGGTCGGCGCCAGCAGCATGGTGCGGGTGTAGGCGGCCTTGGCCCGTTCCCGATCGCCAACTGCATCACAGGTCAGGCCCAGCCGGAAGGCGACGTCCGGATGGTCCGGATCGATGCGACTTGCTTCGTCGAGCACCTGTCGGGCGCGGGCGAAGTCGCGGGTGCGATGGCACAGCGTTCCCAGTCGAAGCCACGGAAGGGCTTCCTCCGGGGCGAGCGTGGCAGCCGCCTGATAACAGACCAGGGCCTCGCGCACGTTGCCTTCCGATTCCGCCCGCCGGCCGGTCTCCAGGAGACGCTCGGCTTCCGCGGTCATCGATCAGGAATAACGCGCGCCGCCGGCCGCTCCTACGCTGGCCGCGCCTGGTCGAGGAAACGGAGCAGCTCCGGCTCCTCCATATCCTGCGCCGGGAGCACCGGCGTGTACTTGAGGCGTGTCGCCAGCTTCATCGCCAGCTCCACTTTGAAATCGACCGGCGTGAAGCCCTTGTCGGTGAAGATTCCGAGGCTTCGGTCGCGTATGACCAGAGCGGCGCCCTGCTTGCGCGCCAGCACCGTCATCACGGCCGTCCCGCCGTTGGCGCGGGCGCGAGCTGCGCGACGAGCCGCGCAAGCTGCGTCGGCTTGAAGGGTTTTTCAACGGTCGCCAGCGCTCCCGCCGACAGCGCACGATTCGGGGTAACAACATCGCGAAACTCGGTCATCATCACCACCGGCGGATTGGGGGAAAGCGCTCTCAGCAGGTCAAAGGGGTCACCATCCGGAAGGCTCGAATCCAGCAGCACAAGGTCAGGCTGCGTCGTCCTGGCGGCATCGAGCACCGCCGACGCGCTCGATTCCCAGCGCACCTGGTGTCCTTCGCGCTCCAGCTTGAAGACGATGATCGACGCGATATTGGGCTCGTCCTCGACGAGCAGGACGCGTGCCATGACGCGGCACTAATGTTAACGGGTGCCGTCGCCATCATCCAGCGCCCATACCATTTATCTGGCACACGGCGCATCGGGTGATGCCTCCAGCATGCGACCCTACGTTCGGGCGTTGGCCGCGCGCAAGCTGCCGGCCGCGGCCATCGATCTGCCGCGCTCGGGCCGCTCGGTGGTCAAAGCCGAGAAGGCGGTGCCCACGTTCATCGAAAAGGTGCCTGCGGGGTCGATTGCCGGTGGCCATTCTTACGGCGGCCGCGTCGCCAGCATGGCCGCCACCGAGGTGCGTTATGCGGCGTTACTGCTCCTCAGCTATCCGCTCCACCGGCCCGGGCACCCGGAGGACCTGCGCACCGAACACTGGCCCCAGATCGCCTGTCCGGTACTCCTGCTTTCGGGAGAATCGGATCCATTTGCCAGAGTGGAGCTGCTGCGGGCATCGGTCCGGTTGTTGCCGAAGGCCGAGCTCGTGACATTTGCCGGCGTGGGCCATGGTCTCCTGCCGGTGCTGGACGACGCGATGGACCGCGTCGCCGCGTTTGTTCGCAGGCATCGACTCTAATAGGCTTGGAGAATGCCGCTATCGACGACGCGCTGGCCCGGACGTTCCGGTTCGTCGCGCGGGTCCTCACGTCACCCGCTGATCGCTTAGCCGGTGAAGCCTTCAGGCAGCAGGACCTCGCCCTTGGTCGTCTGGACGTAGACCTGCCAGTTGTAGTAGCCGAGAAAGGCATGCGAGTCATCGAACATCTGCTTGGCGTATAGCTGGACCGCTCGGACATATAGCCAGCTCGGGTTGTAGGCGTAGATGGCGCCGGTCATGTTTTGGGGGGCGCCGTGGACGTGCAGGTAGCGACCGGCAGCGAGGATGGCATCCCGCGGATTGTTGACGTCGCCCCGACCGTAGCTCGCCCACGTCGCCGGCATGAACTGCATCGGTCCCTGGGCCCCGGCGGAGCTGAGACCCTGGATCCGGCCCATATTGGTCTCGATCAGGTTGATAGCGGCGAGATACTGCCACTGGACACCCGAGCTTTGCTGGGATTCACGGTAGTAGCTGAGTAGCACATCCGACGTCGGCGGGTCGATGATCCGCCAGTGCGGCAGCGTCGTGCGTGCCCCGTTCAAATCATCGATTTGCTGGGCAGCCGACAGGTTGTCCTGAACGACCGCCCGCAGGGGTGCGGGGATGCTGCCGAGGACTGCGCCGACCCAGTCCCGATGCGCGGCAAGCAGGTGATAGGCCTGCTGCTGTCGCTGGCCGAGAACCACGTACTCCTCGGTTACGGTGTCAGGAATGCGGATCGCCTGCTCCACCCCGGCGAGTTCGATCGCCAGCGACGCCGCATCAACGATGTTCGCTGGTGAGGCGGGTGTCGCCGTCGGCGAGGAAACGGGCTCGCTAGGAGTGGCCGCAGGCGAGGCGGCATGCGACGAGGGGATCGGCTTTAGGCTCTGAGACGCCGCCCCGCACCCGCTCAGGCTGAGAGCCACGACGGTGGCGATGACTCGAAAGACAGGGCGCATTTCGCGCTGGGAAGTCTAGATGTCGGCGACCGCTGAATCAATGCCCGGGGTACTAACGTTTCTGTTCAGCGCCCGGCACGATCCTGGCAGAAGGTCGGCGCCGGCCCGACGTTGCA
>Ga0209808_1000625_pt1 | contig 17384 bp, 16 predicted proteins | sample GraSoiAngelo_157_FD_186171 | JGI IMG/M metagenome (GOLD analysis project Ga0209808, IMG submission 186171) | Grasslands soil microbial communities from the Angelo Coastal Reserve, California, USA - 14_1009_16_20cm (SPAdes) (version 2) | ecosystem: Environmental > Terrestrial > Soil > Grasslands ... | reverse complement strand
TGTCGTGTCGCTTTCGTCGCGACCCCGCGGTGTGCGGTCCAGTAGGGCGTAGTAAGCCATCGCGGGCTCGACACCGCGGGCCGTCGTCACGTATGTCCGATAAACGGTCCCGTCCGATAGCGCGTACGCGCTCAAGCCCGGTCCCTCGGAGACATACCCGAGGACGTCAGTCCCGCACATGCCCGCAAGCTGCTCGACGGTGGGCGGGATCTCGCCCTCGAGGAACGGCTTCAGCTCCTCCTCGGTGCTCAGGAAGCCGAGGTCGCGGTTGAAGTCGCTGCTGCCGCTCGAGACCCAGTCGATGCCCCAGCCCATCCGCTTCCTGTAGGCGATCAGCTTCGCGAGCGGCGCGCGGGAAGCGAGCAGCAGGGTGGTGTCCCTGGCTTTCAGGTGGGGCACCTGGGGGGCGAGGGTGTCTGCGATCGAGGAGCAGACCGGGCAGCCGGCCTCGTAGGGCGGCCCGAACATGAAGTGATAGACGAGCAGCTGGGACCGGCCGTCGAAGAGATCGCTGAGGGTCTTCGTGCCGGCCTCGGTCTGGAAGTGGTAGTCCTTTTCGACCGGCACCCAGGGCAGCCCGCGCCTCTTCCTGGCCAGCTCGTCTCCCCGGCGAGTGAGCTCCTTCTCCTCTATCAGTAGCTCGTCGCGTTCCGCCTGCCACTCCTCCTGCGTGCCGATTCTGTGCTCCGTCATCAAGGTGCGACCTCCTGTTTGCCTGCGCAGCGCCCTCCGAATACCCGAGGGGTGTTCGGATTGTGGGAACTCGGGTCCACCAATTGTTCTGTCTCAGGACATCGTAGACGCGGCGTTCGCTCCAGCCCCTGGTAGCTGCATTCAGCGTCGAGCGTTAGTTCGGGCAGGATCTTAGAAGGGCATCGGCACCCGCGCCGAGCGGGTAATTGCGGCTTAGCGAGATGAGATATTGGAACTGATGACTGGCTCGGGGAATCTAAGTCGAAACTTCTACAAACACATCAAGCGACGCGGCCTTGAGGCCAGAACATCTCTGGAATGGGATCGAAGCATCGTGAAGATGCTCACGGCGATCTTCTCGCCGGATGTCCAGATTCTCGACGTGGGCTGTGGTTATGGTCGGATCGCCATCCCGCTCGCCGAACTTGGATACCAAATCAAGGGTCTGGATCTCTCCCCCCAATTGATTGCTGAAGCGCAAGAAGAAGCCACGAAGCGGGGGCTTGATATCGAGTTCAGCGTTGGTTCGATGACAGAGATGCCCTATTCAGACGCGTCATTCGATGCAGCTTTGTGCTTATGGTCCGCGTTTAATGAACTTCTTGACGTCTCCGAGCAGGCTAAAGCTTTACAGGAGATGTATCGAATCCTCCGTCCCTCAGGACGCGCAGTAATTGAGGGATCCATATTTGAAGAAGCGACCGAGGAGGAGGTCCGCACAGGACTACGCCGTGGACCCGGAAATCGTATTTCATGGGATGTAATCGAAGGGTTACCCAATCCACATTATCGACACGACCCCAAGTCCCTAGCCGACCTCTGCTTAGGAGTTGGTATTACTGGTTATGAGATCGTCGAAAGGCACTGGGCTGGTAGACCGCGACAGGTTCTCGTGATCACGAAACAGCAGCCGGCTGTTGGAGGCTCTCCTCTAGCCAACTAATGTAAACGCAGTAACACGTCCCCTTGTCGACCACTCATGTCCATCAAACCAATACTCATCGGTGGTGCATGTCGTGTTTCGCTGGTTCAGCCGGCGCCACCGAGACTTCGACGTCCGCCGGCCTGATCCACGTGATCTCCCACGCGCGAGCCAGAGCGCTCGCGTAGAGCGGAACCAGGGTGAACAGCATCGCTCGGAAGATCAGGTCGCCGCCGCGGCCCGGCCGCCACCGACAGCGATACGAACAGCAGTCCGATGAACGCGGCCGACGCCCCGGCGCTCGTGGCGAAGAAATCCCTGAAGCCGGCAACCATCGAACCGACGGAATCGCTCAGCCCAGGGCTTGACAAGTTCAACCGTCTGGCCCAACATGCCTAGACATGTCTAGTCCGGAGGTGGAGGAGCGTGATGAACAGAGCTAGAGGCGGCGGGCTGGTGTCCCTTCTGGTCGCGTTGGTGGCGGTCGCGGCTTGCGGAGGCGGTGGCGGGAGCTCGGCATCGACCCCAAGCTCCTCGACCAAGGAGCTCGTCGTCGTCAACACTGGCGGCGATTGGGGGGCGTGTCAGCGAAAGTCGTTCTTCGATCCCTTCACCGCGAAAACAGGGATCAAGGTCATCGATGGCCCATTCCTTACGGATGGACAGATCAAAGCGATGGTCCAGTCCAAGCAGTACAACGTGGACGTCGTCTACCCGAGCGCAAACCTCGCCCTCCCCAGCGCCGGCAAGAACAGCCTCGAACCGATTGACTACAAAGTGGTGAACAAGGGCGAGCTCGCCGCGGGGACATACACGACATACGGCACCTCGATCGACATCTACGCGTGGGCGATGGGTTATCGCACCGACAAGTTCGGCGGCCAGACACCGAAGACGTGGGCGGACTTCTTCGACACGAAGAAGTTTCCCGGCAAGCGCGCGATGCCGGGTGACAACGATGTCCCCGCCGTTCTCTACGCCGCCCTTCTTGCTGACGGAGTGGCGCCAGACAAGCTGATTCCGCTCGATGTCAACCGTGCGCTGAAAAAGCTCGGCACCATCAAGAGCAGCATCGTCTGGTATGCCACCGGCAGCCAGGGCCAGGATTTGCTCAAATCCGGCGAGGTGGCCATGGGACAGGAATATGCCAACCGCGTCACCTCTCTTCGCGATGCCGGCTCGCCGGTCGACATCAGCTGGGACGGCCAGGTCGTGGCGGGCGATCTGATGGGCGTGCCGAAGGGCGACCCCAACGTCACCGCGGCAATGCAGTTCATCGCGTTCGTCACCAGCAAGGACGTAAACGGAACTTTCTCCTTCTGCGCAGCGGGTGCGCCCAGCAACGTCAAGTCGACGCCCAATCCGAAGATCGCGAACGACCTTCCGACCACACATCTCAATCAAACACACGTCGTGGAGACGAGCGAAGCCCTCGCTGAATACGTCGCCGCTCACCTCGACACGATCACGACATCGTTCAACAACTGGCGCTCAAGCTAGGGACGGCATTGGCACAGACCCCGCGCATCACCGGCTCTCGCCGCCGAGGCGGGAGCCAGGCGTGGTGGGGACTCCTGGCGCTTCCCGCGGCACTCTTCATGGTCTTCTTCTTCGCCTGGCCGCTGGGTCAGATGATCTTCCGCAGCTTCATGGATCCAACGCCAGGACTCGACAACTACGTGCGCTTCGCCCAGACCCCATCCGGCGTTCGGTCCCTGTTCGAGACCCTCGGCATGTCCGCGCTTGTGACGATCATCTGCGCGGTGGTCGGCTACGTCTACGCGTATGCTGTCCGCTTCGCCTCACCGCGAATCGCCGCTGTGTTGCTTTTCGCCGTCTTGTTTCCGGCCGGGGTCAACCTGCTGGTTCGAACGTTCGCCCTGCAGGTCGTGCTGCGCGATACCGGGATCATCAACCAGCTCTTGCTGCGCATCCACTTGATCAGCGAGCATCTGACGCTGATCAGAACAGAGACTGCGGTGGCGCTCGGCATGACCTGCATGCTGCTGCCGTACATGGTTCTCCCCGTCTACTCGGTCATGCGTGGAATCAACCCCGAATACATCCAGGCCGCGGCCGGCCTCGGCGCGCGGCCGATCGTGGCCTTCGCCCGCGTCTTCCTACCCATGAGCCTGCCTGGGCTTTACGCGGGCGGCTTGATCGTGTTCGTCGCCGGGCTTGGCTTCTACGTTGTGCCGCAACTGCTCGGGGACAATGCCGGCGGACGGTTTCTCAGCCAGTACACGGCGGACTACATGGCTCAGGCGGAGTGGGGCTACGGGTCGGCGATCGGGACCATCCTCCTGCTGGTCACGCTGACCACACTTGCGACCGCCGCCCGGGTGCTCAAGGTCGGCGAGATCCTCCGCCAGTCTTTCGGCGGCGCCCGATGACGACACGCTCGTGGCAGTGGCTGTGGCGTGCCTGCGCGGTCCTGACGGCCGCCATCCTGCTCGCTCCGATCCTGGTCGTCGTGCCGATGAGCTTCACGAACTCGTCCACCCTGGCCTTCCCTCCGGAGGGGCTTTCCTTGCGGTGGTACGCGGAGCTGCTCACGAACCCGCAGTGGACGCTCCGGATTCCGGTCAGTGTCGAGACTGCTTTTGCCACCGCCGTTCTCGCGACGCTGCTGGGGACGCTCGCGGCGCTGGGCATGACGCGGGGCAAGTTTCCTGGGCGCGCGCTCCTGACGGCTCTCTTCCTCGCGCCGCTCGTCGTCCCCATCATCGACCTCGCCGTAGGCGATTACTTCGTGTGGGCGCTGGGGTGGCAGGTCGGTCCCGTTGGCTTCGGCGGCAGCTTGGCGGGGACTGTGCCCGGTCTCGTCCTCGCGCATACGGTGCTCGCCTTTCCCTTTCCATTCCTCACGGTGAGCACCAGCCTCACCACCGTGGACCGGACGCTAGAGCTGGCGGCGGCGGGCCTTGGAGCCAACCCGTGGAAGACGTTCCAGAAGATCACCCTGCCGCTCATCCGCACCGGCGTGATCACGGGTGCGATATTTGCCTTCCTGACCTCATGGGACGAAGTCGTCGTCGCGTCCTTCCTGGCCAGTCCGCGCGTGAGCACGGTGCCAGTTCAGATCTTCACGGAGTTGCGCCAGTCCTATGACCCGGCGGCCGCCGCGATCTCGAGCGTCCTGCTTGCCGCGGCGGTGGTCCTGGTGGGTCTGCTCGCGCTGATCCCGTTGCTCGCCAGGCGAGCGTACGGCCGGTCGACCGACAACCTGGCCGAAATCGTGAGCGGAGAGCGCGGCGTGGTCGCCGCCACGAGCTGAGCAGGGTATGGCATTTCTGGAGATCCGCGATCTGACCAAGGTCTACGGAGACAAGGTCGTCCTCGACGGCCTCAACCTCTCCGCCCAGGACGGCGAGTTCATCTCGCTGCTCGGACCGTCCGGAAGCGGGAAGACGACCGCGCTCAGGCTGATCGCCGGGTTTCTGCAACCCGACGGCGGAAGTATCGCGGTCAACGGCAAAGACATCACGAACCTGCCGGTGCACCGCCGAAACATCGGCATGGTCTTCCAGAGCTATGCGCTGTTCCCGCACATGACCGTGGGCCAGAACATCGCGTTCGGCCTGGAGCAGCGCCGCTTCATCCGCAAGGAGATCACCAAGGCGGTCGACGAGTCGCTGGACATGGTGCGCCTGAAGGGCTTTGCGTCCCGCCGGCCCGCGGAGCTATCGGGGGGGCAGCAGCAACGGGTCGCGCTGGCCCGTGCGCTCGTCTTCAAACCGCAGCTGCTGCTCCTTGACGAGAGCCTCAGCGCGCTCGACAAGAAGCTTCGCGTGCAGATGCAGCTCGAGCTGCGGCAGATTCAGAAGGAGGTTGGAGTCACTGCCGTCTTTGTCACGCACGACCACGAAGAGGCGCTGACGATGTCCGACCGGGTGGCCGTGATGCGGGACGGCAGGATCGTGCAGCTCGACACACCTTCGAATGTTTACCGCGCACCGGTGGATGACTTCGTCGCTGAGTCGCTGGGAGAGGCGAACTTCCTGCATGGGGTCGTGAGAAGCAAAGACGGATCCGGCTTTGTCCTGGACCTTGGCGATGGCATCATCCTGCCGGTCCCTACGGATCGCCCGGTCCAGGTTGGCGAGACGCTGACGGTGGCCATCCGGCCGGAGGACATCGAGTTCGCGCCTGCTCGATCCACCGGGTCGAAACTGGTCGGCCGGGTGCGATCGATCGCATTCGCCGGCAACACGACGCTTTACGTCGTCGAAGCGCTCCACCGCGAGATTCGAGTCAGGCGGCCGAACACGGCCGGCGTGAAAAACGGCGTCGCCGTGGACGAGGAAGTCGCCCTCGCCTGGGACTCCTCAGCCGCGCTGGTGCTGGCGTGAAGCTGAAGCACGAAGCGATCGCCGAAGCGCTGGCCGCCGAGATCCGGGCCGGCTTGCACGACAGGGGGTCTCGCCTGGCCGGCGAGCATGAGCTCGCCAAGCGATTCTCGACGAGCCGGACCACGGTCCGCCAGGCCCTGGCGGTTCTTCACGAGGCCGACCTCATATCCACTGCGCCGGGGCGTGGCTCGTTCGTCATGTACGACGACCGCCCTCTGGATGACCGGCTGGGCTGGACCCGAGCTCTCGCCCGTGAAGGCATCAGCCTCTCGGTTCGCGTGGTCCGGATCGAGCTCATCCGAGACGAACAGCTCGCCGAGCAGTTGCACGTGCCGGGCATGGAGATGATCGCGATCGATCGCGTGAGGTATGTCCCGGACGGCGCTGCGGTCTCGCTGGAGCGAAGCCGAGTCCCCGCTGCCGGCAAGCTCAGGGACCTTCCGTTGAGCGGGCTGCACCAAGACTCGCTGCAGAGCACGCTGCGAGATGCGGGGCTCGTGCCACACCACGGTGAGGAGCTGGTGGATGTGGGTTTGTTGACGAGGGAAGAGGCGAAGCTGCTCGGCAGGCGCGCGGGAACCGCCTTCCTGCACACGCGGCGGACGACGTGGACCAGGTCTGGACATTGGATCGAGCACGTCGAGAGCCTGCTCGATCCGCAGCATTTCCGGTTGCGCTTCCGGTTGGGTGACGGACAGTGACGCGGTCTTCGGAGCTGAACCTCGCACTGGGCGCTCTGTACGGCCTGGCGATCGGCGACGCGCTCGGCATGCCGACGCAGCTCCTGTCGCCCGAGGACGTCGATCGTCGCTTCGGCATGATCACCTGGTTCCAGCCGGCGCCCGACGACCATCCGATCGCGGCCGGTCTTCCCGCCGGTCACATCACCGACGACACGGAGCAGGCGCTCCTGATCGCGCGGCTGTTGATCGACGGACACGGACGCATCGATCCCCACACCCTCGCCAATGCGCTGGCTCACTGGGAGCGCGAAATGGTGCGGCGGGGATCGCTCGACCTGCTCGGACCGTCGACCCAGCGCGCAATCTCGGCGGTCGCCGCGGGCACCTCGGTCGAGGAGGCGGGCCGTTTTGGCGACACGAACGGCGCCGCGATGCGCGTCACCCCAGTTGGCATCGCGAGACCGGTCGAAGACTTCGACGGATTGCTCCAGGCGGTCGTCGATGCCAGCGGCGTCACGCATAACACCACGCTCGCTCTATCTGGCGCCAGCGCCGTGGCGGCCGCGGTCAGCGCAGGCGTTGGCGGGGCAAGCCTCGACGGCGCGATCCAGGTCGGCCTGTCAGCCGCGCGTGCGGGGCGCAACCATGGCGCCTGGGTGGCAGGGGCCGACGTGGCCGCCAGGATCGATGCCGCGCTGGACGGCGTCCGCGGGCTGGCCCGCGACGAGCTCGTCCGGTTCATCCGCAACGTCGTCGGCACCAGCGTCGCGACGCAAGAATCGGTGCCCGCCGCTTTCGCCGTCCTGCAGGCGACCCAAGAGGCCGGCGCGTGGGAGGCATGTCTTCTCGCGGCCTCGCTGGGCGGAGACAGCGACACGATCGCGGCCATGGCCGGCGCCATCGCCGGGGCGTGTCAGGGCATCGACGCATTTCCAGCGGACGCCTTGGACCTCATAAGGACTGTCAACAAGCTCGAGCTCGAACCGATCGCCGAGCAGCTCCTTCGGCTGCGGAGAATGGACTAAGCCTCCGGCCGCCACTCCTGGTTGACCGGTCCGAGGATCGAATCCTCGAGCTCGAGCATCCGCTCTCGCTCGGTCTCCATGTCCTGCTTGCGGAGCTCCTCGTAGGTGAGTCGCTTCGGTCCACCACGTCGCCGGTGGCGCGCATACAAGTAGAGGAAGAGCGCAAACGCGAGGAGCGGGGCCAGGAAGAAGGACATGCCGCCCGCGAATCGCAGGCCGTCGGGAGGCGGCTCGCAGGCTCCGGGGGCGAAGCTCAACAGGCCCGCGGCAGCAGGCGCGTAGACCACGCCATGCTGCGCGTCGAAAGCGGCCCCATGCGTGACCGGCGTTCCCGAAACGGATCCGATCAGGTGCCCGTCGCCGTAGAACGCGCTCACGCTGCTGTCGGTGTTGCCATGCGGCGACGCCACCACGAAACGATCGGCGGCTGCGTCGTACGTGACGATGTCGCCGCCCGCCACCGCGCGGCTCACGTCGAACGCGTTGTTCTGCAGGTTGACCACCGCGACGCTGCTCCGGCAGGTGGTCAGGGCAAGCTGCCGGCCCGGGTTGATCGCGAGCCCGTATGGGTGGCAGCCCGCAAGCTTGATCGTGCTCACGACCTTGCCGTCCGCCGGGTTGATCTTCAGCAGCGAGTCGGTGCTGGGCGTGGTCACGTAGAGCATTCCGTCCGTCGGGTCGTAGCGGGGCTGGCCGACAGGGGCCTTCAGCGCGAACCGCTGCTGGGCCTGGGTGCCCGCCACGTCGACCGACACGACCTCGCCCCCGATTCCGGTCGAGACGAAGACGCGCTGCAGCCCGGCGCTGTAGTCGAGCAGGTCGGCGCTGGTCTTGTCGACTGAGATCTTGTCGATCACCTGCATGGCGCGCGGCGATTGGGGGTCGGTGTCGACCACCACAAGATTGCCGTCCGCCATCCCGGCGTAGAGGCGATGCAGCTTGGGCGCCACGCCAAGCCCGTTCGGCGTGCCGGCCACGTCGATCGTGCCCACGAACTGAGGCTTGGCCGAGGACATGTCGACCACGGCGACCTTGTTGTTGGTGCGGTCGGCCAGGTAGATGCGGTGGGCGGTCTGGTCAGCCTCGACGCCGTCGAACGAGCCCGCGGCGAGAGCGGGCAGGGCGACCTGCCGCACAGTCGACTGGCAGCTTGTGCAACCGCTCAGGGCCAGGACTGCGCCGGCGTACGCAGAAACCCACAGCAGGCCGGACACGGCAATGGCCGCGGTGGAACCGCGCCCCTTCATACACCCGAAAACGTGCCGGTACCGAGAAGTACGGGCAGTCGAGCGCTAGTTCTCCCCAGGCCCGGGCAGGGCCGACTGCCAGACGCATCACAGGGCCTTCCCGGGCTGGGCTTCGGGGGCCCTTCGCGACACCGCAGATGGCGCCCGGCGGCGCGTCGCCAGGACCGAGCCGGCGAGGACCAGCGCGAAACCAAAACCCATTCCGAGGGTCAGGTTCTCGTGCAGGACGGCGACGCCCAGGATGGCAGCCACCGCGGGGTTGACGTACGTGATCACCGTGGCTCGAACCGGTCCGATCTCAGCGATCAATCGGAAGAAAAGAAGGAATGCGATCGCGGTGCAGACGACAGCCAGCACGGCGACGGAGCCGATCACGGCAAGGCTCGGCACCGAGTGCGGCCACTGCAATGCCGCCACGGGCGCGTATCCCACTGCGCACAGCGCAAGCGCCACGCCGATCACGGTCACTGAGGGCACCCCGGTGAGGTAACGCGCGAGGATGGCCGGCGCCGCGGCGTAGCCGACCACCACAAGAACCATCTGGACGAGCGCGACGCCATCCGTTGCACGTAGATCGAATCCGACGATCAGTGCGACGCCCGCCAACCCGATCACGAATCCCGTCAAGCTGCCGAGCTCTAGATGCTCGCGATTGCCCAGCGCGGTCGCGATCGCGACGCCGACAAGCGGCACAGCAGAAATCAGCAGGCCGGCGAGCGCGCTCGAGATGCGCTGCTCAGCGCTCGACAGGAAGAACCATGGACCGGCGATCTCGATCGCCGCAAATGCGATCAGCGCGACCCAGCGGCTGCCGATCTCGCGCAGCCCTCCGCGCGCGAGGGCAAAGGGCATGAGGATCAGCGCCGCAATGCCCGTGCGCACGAAGACGAGGGTCGCCGGAGTGAGCTCGCCCACCGCGATGCGGATGAAGAGGTAGGGAATTCCCCACAGGACGCACATCGCGGCGAACAGCAGGAGTCCGCGGCGAGTCATCAAGTTGTAAACCTACTGGCTCGGCGGGAGCTTCCGTATTCCCTGGTTGAAGAACGCGACCGGGCGTGGTTAGACTGGCCGAAAGACCAGCGTTTCTTAAGCCGCCGTTCAGTGGGGGGAGACGACATGAAGAGCCTGAGATCGGTCTGGAAACCCTTAGCGGTCACCATGGGGGCGTTGGTGGCCCTTGTGGCAGGCGCCGGCCCTGCCCAGGCGTCAGTCGTCCAAAGTCAAACCAACCTGGTGCAGCCGGCACCCTTCCCCCAGAACAAGCAGAACGAGCCCGCCATCGCGCAGAACCCGACCGATGCCACGAACCTGGTGGCCGGGGCAAACGACGAGATCGATTTGCCGGGGTGCACCACCTCAGGCTGCCCCTTCGTCACCAACGTTGGCCTTTCCGGCGTCTACGTCAGCCACGATGGCGGCGCCAGCTGGAGCCAGTTCTCGGCTGCGGCCGGCGGTGACAATACGGCCAGCTTCAACGGCGGCAACATTCACACCCTGCCCGGCTTCGCCAAGCTGGCTCGCCAGCTCGGGGTCCCCGGTCTTGCCTCGGACGGCGATCCCACGATCGCCTTCGCCCTGGACGGGACTGCGTACTACGGTTCCCTCGCCGGCGTGCGCGGGGTGGTCACCAACTCGGAGCTGATCACCGTGTCGCGCTCCACCGACGGTGGCACCACCTGGTCTGACCCGGTGCTCGCCACCAGCCGGACAAACCCGGTGGACTTCAACGACAAGATCAACCTCTGGGTGGACCGCAGCCCGAGCTCGCCCCTGAAAGGCACGGTCTATGTGAGCTGGACGCTCTTTCAAGGCGGGCCTGGCCGCGCCGAGCCGATCGCGTTCTCGCGGTCGACCGACGGCGGTCGCACCTTCTCGCCGACACAGCAGCTGACGCCCGCCCACAACAACAGCAGCATCGGCGGCCGGCAGGGTTCGGCAATCCGGACGGCGCCCAACGGTGACGTCTACGTCTTCTTCGAAAGCGGCACCCAGATCAACGGCGCCAAGACTGACGCCCAGATGTTCGTCAAGTCGACCGACGGAGGCGTGCACTTCAGCAACCAGGCGGTCGCCAGCACGGTGGTGCCCATACCATCACCGCTGCCCGGCACCAGCTTCCGCAACGACAGCTTTCCCTCCGTCGACATTGGTCCTGACGGCAAAATCTATGTTGCATGGGCCGACTATCGCAGCGGGCGCGGCAAGGTCGTGCTCACCACCTCAACCAACGGTGGCGGTACATGGACAGCCGCTTCGCCAGTGCTTGATGTGGCGGGACGCAGCGCCTTCTTCCCGGGGGTGGCGGTGTCGCCGAATGGGCAGAAGGTGACGGTCGCGACGCAGGCCGTCGACGCAATGGCGGCGGGGACCCATCCAGGTGCCGGTGTCGTCCACTACGACAGCTACCTCGCGGAGTCGGTGAGCGGGGGTGCTTTCTCGTCAGAACACAAAATCTCGGCCTCTTCTGACCCGGACGGGTCGTCCACGAACGGGCTCACGGCCCAGTTCCTGGGCGACTACAACACGCTGATCAGCGACAACGACCACGCCTGGTTCATCTGGACGGACGCGCGCGCGGCTACCCCGTGCGCCGCCGTGGACGCGTTCCGGGCGGGAACCGGCGGAGTACCCAACGTACCGGCGTCTTGCTTGGGGACCTTCGGCAACACCGACATCTTTGTCGGTCGGGTGAGGCTCTAGAAAACGCTGAAGGGGGCGCGCAAGCGCCCCCTTTTCATGCCTCGACGAAGATGGTGGCGGTTTCCTTCAGCGCCGCCGGGGAGCGCGCGGACAGGTAGGCGTAGAGCGCCGCGCCGAGCACGAGCCAGGCCAGGTCGATCCACGGTGCGGCGTTGGCTGGGGCGGTCAGGCTCACGATGCCCAAGCCGGCGAAATCGATGCCGAACGACGCGAGCAAGACCGGGATGAAGATCACGACCCCCAGCACAGGCACCACCACGTTCCAGATCGGGTTCAACTCGTCGCGGCGTTCGCGCCAGTAGAAGACGAGGTTGCTCAGGTTGGTGAGGATGTAGATGACGACCACGATCAGCGTGACCATCGTGCCGAGTAGCGCAAAGGCGTTGAGCGGGCTGCTCAACACGAAACCGAGAACTACGGCGATCGCGATCCCGAGCGCCCCCTGGACGTGGACCGCCACGTAAGGCGTCTTGAATCTTGGATGCACCGTCGCGAGGCCCCGCGGCAGGATGCCGGCGCGACCCAGCGCAAAGCCCATCCTCGTCGCCGCGTTGGCACCCGCGTTGGAGTTTGCAATCGCGCTGTTGATGATCGCGAGCAGGACGAGGATCGAGAACGGACCCCAGACCTTGGCCGCCAGTCCGTCCCAGGGATCGCCACCGTTGAAACCAAAGAACCCGTTCTTGGGATCCGCCATCTGGCTCGGCCCGAAATAAACGGTCGCGGCGTAGTAGCACACGAGGTAGAAGAGTCCGATCAGCACGCACGACCAGACGACGGCCTGGGGGATCGTCCGGCGAGGGTTCTTCGCTTCCTCGCCAAGAGGCGCCGCGGCCTCGAACCCGATGAACGCGAGCACCGTGTAGACCATTCCCGCGAAGACCGAGCCCAGTCCGCTCGAGTTACCCGTGCCGGGGCTGAAAACGCTGAGTGTGTTGTTCGACCCGGCGGCGATGATGAGCGTGACGGCGAGCGCAAGAAAGACCACGATCTCAAAAGCGCCCAGCGCGACACCGGCTTCGGTCGAGATGCGGATCCCTCGGTAGACAAGGACCCAGACGATGGCGCCCGCGAGCGCGGCCAGCGGCGCCCACAACCAGGTCGGCGTGTTGAAGTGGCTGTTGAGATAAACCGAAAGGACGTTGCCAAAGATGAGGTACAGGAGAGGAGCGACGAGCGGCTCGGCCATCATGAAACCCCAGGCCACGAAGTAGCCTACCGTCGGATGCAGGCCGCGGGCGTTGTACGTGTACAGCCCGCCTGCCGACGGGAGGTGTCGGGCCAGCTGCCCGATGCTGATGGCGACCATCAGGCATGCGACGAGCGCGAGCACTACGGCCAGCGGTGTCGACCCACCGGCGTAGGTGGTGGCGAAGATGATCGAGAACGCGACCGCGGCCGCCGGCGCCATGTGGGTGATCGACTGGAAGAGGACGGGTGCCAGCCCTATCGCGTCGCGCTCCAACCGGGCTGCACCAAGTTGACCCTGCGTGCTCATGCTTCCCTCCCCTTTTTTTGAGTGGCTCGGAGATAGCACCTCGTCGAACGGCCGTCAAGTATCGCCCGACCTGAAGCCGTTCTCTAGGTGATGTTCATGCGATTCAGGCTGACCCGCCTGATGATGTGGATGGGCCTTGCCGCCGCGGCGACTTACTTCTTCGATCCGGACCGGGGCGAACAGCGCCGCAAGGACTTGAGGAAGCGGGTCGACAAGATGCGCAAGGTCGGCGAGAAGGCCAAGCTCCAAGCCGGCTTGTAGCCCAGTCGGCCGGAAAATGTTCCGGTGCATCAACGTGCCCAGGTCCTCGGCCGGCGCGCGCTGAACCGCGCGCTGCTCGCCCGCCAGTTCCTTGCTGAACGCCGGCGCGCCTCCGCCGCGGCCACGATCGAGCACCTGGTCGGCATGCAGGCCCAGGCCCCGAACCTGCCGTACGTCGGCCTCTGGTCGCGGCTGCAGGGTTTCCGCCATGGGGAGCTGTCGCGCCTGATCCAAGACCGGAAGGCGGTCCGCATCTCCCTCATGCGCAACACCATCCATCTCGTCACGACGCGCGACGCACTGGGTCTGAAGCCTGTCTTCATGCCGCTCGGTGAGCGCGGCTACATGCGCGGCAGCCCTTGGGGCCGCGATATGCGGGACGCGGACATGGCGGCCATCCGTCGCGCCGGAAGCGAAATCATGGCCGAGCGGCCGCGCACGATCGCGGAGTTGGCCAAGCTCCTCGCCCAGCGATTTCCCCAGCACGACGGACCTGCTATGGCCTACGGCGTTCGCTACATGGAGCCCCTCGTCTTCACTCCGCCGCGTGGCGTCTGGGGAGGAAGAGGCCTCGTCACGCTGACCACCTTTGCGGCGTGGCTCGGACAGCAGCCCGGTCCCGCGTTTGCGGTCGAGGATCTCGCGCGCCGTTACCTCTCCGCGTTCGGGCCCGCCTCGGCCGCCGACATGCGGGCATGGTCCGGGCTCGCCGTGCGTGACGTTTTCGAACGGATGCGACCAAGCCTGAAGGTCTTCCGCGACGAGCAAGGCGCCGAGCTCTTCGATCTGCCGCGTGCGCCGCGTCCCGATCCCGAGATCGCCGTGCCCGTTCGGCTGCTGCCGGATTTCGACAACATCCTGCTCGGGCATGCGGACCGCACAAGGATCCTGCCGCCTGGCAAGCATCTCGGCATGTTCAGCAGCAACGGTGTGATGCAGGGCAGCGTCCTGATCGACGGCTTCGTCCGAGCCATGTGGGTGCCGGCAAATTCAGCCCTGGTGATCACCCCGTTCGAGAAGCCCATCCCGAAAGCCGAACGCCTGGCTGTTGTCGAGGAGGCGTTACTGCTGGCGGACTTTCTGAACCCAGGCGAGAAGCACGACGTCCGCTTTGCGCCGGTGAGAAGCTAGGCCATCACCGGGACCGGACTCGCGTGCTCCGCGGGCGCGCGTTCCTCCTGCGCAAGCGCCGCCACCGCCGCCTGGACAACCTGGGGATTCCACTGCGTGCCCGCCCCTCGGCGAAGCTCCTCGAGAGCCGACTCCCAGGTCCGCGCTCCGCGGTAGGCCCGAGCCGACGTCATCGCGTCGAACGAGTCCGCGACCGGGATCACCTGCGCGATCAGCAGCAGGCGCCGCCCGACGGTGCCGTTCGGATAGCCTCGGCCGTCGTATCGCTCGTGATGCGTGAGCACCAGGTCGAGCACCTTCGCGTACTCGCTGAACGGCTTCAGGATGTCGAAGCCGAGGCGCGGGTGCGTCTGCATCACGCGGCGCTCCGCGTCGGTCAGCTTGCCGGGCTTGAGAAGGACGGCGTCCGGGATGCGAATCTTGCCGATGTCGTGGACCTTCGCGGCGAGTTCGATCATCTGCACCTCTGGGCCGTTGAAACCAAGCCTGCGCGAGATGGCGTGCGCGTAGATCGCGACACGCTGCGAGTGCTGATATGTATACGGGTCACGACGGTCGACCTCGTCGGCCATGCGCTCCATCGCCCGCATCGCGTCGCGGCGGATCTCGATGCGCTGGCGCAACGAGTGGTAGGCCAGGACAGCCGGCACCACAGTGAGCGCCAGCAACCACGGCCACCGGGCCGCTGCATACGCCGCGATGGCGCCGATCAGGTACAGGATCGCGAACTGGGCGAGAACGACCTTCTGCGTCGTGCGCATGATCGCGAGGGGGTTGCGCGACGTGCCGAACGCGACGGCGGTCGCGACGAGGACGTGGTTGGTGACATAGAAGGCGGCCGCGGCGGCGATCACCGCAAACGCGTCCTGCCCGCGGTTGATTCCGCCGCCGGCTGTAACGCCTGCGGCCAGAAGCACGAGGCCCGCCGCCCAGGCTGAGAAATACAGCTGGGAGGCGTTGAAAAAGAGCGAAAGCGCGACGACGCCCAGGGGCGGCTTCTCGCGGTTGGCAACCACTCTTCGCGTTGCCGCGATCGCAATGTCGACCCCAGAGATGGCCGCCACAAGGGCCGCCGCCTGCACCACCGGCAGCAGCAGGACCGCGGCGAAAAAGACCGCGGTGACGACGCTTATCTTTTCGCTCAGGCTGACGTGCAGGGGGAACCGCAGTGCGAGCAGGCCGCCCGCTGCCAGCGTCGCGATCACCCACCCGTCGACGGCCACCCCGGCCAACAGCGAGAACGTCGCGGTGAAGAGCGCCGCGGCCGCCAGGCCGACGGCCAGGCGGTAGATCTCAGATCGCCGGCCCGGCGCCAAGGTCTACGCCTGGCGCAGGACGAACTTCAGATGCGTAGGCGTGCTGCTGGTGCCGTAGCTGTAAGCGAGCACAGTGCCCGATCCCAGCAGGCCGGTCGTCACCTGGGCCAGGTACGAGTACCTGAACAGGAGACCTGTCGGCGTCGTGATCGCCATATCGACCGCCGTCACCGGGCGGCCGCTTGAGTCGTAGGCGCGCTTGGCCGTATAGCTCGCGAGGGGCAACCCGAGGCTGGTGGCGTACGCCGTCCAGACACTGTCGTAGACGAGCACAAGGTTCCCGCCCGGGGTGATGACGGGGACGATCGGATCCCAGTCGCAGTGCGTGTACGCCGCCTGGGCGGCCCCCGGCGACGCAAGCATTAGCCCAACCGCTGTTGTGGCGGCAATAAGCGCCTTCTTCACGATCCTTCCCTCCACGGACTGAACCCCAGACTTGGAAGATGAACGCTAATGGCGGCCCGGTCGATCCCCTGTAAAAAAGGTGTAAGTGATAGTCCTAGACGGCTAGGTCCTTGCGCGCGAAGCGGCGATCACTGCAAGGAAATGTCTGACGACTACGCCGCCCAGCGCACGTCGGGTCCGCGAGCGTAGACATTGGCCAGTCGCTCGGGCGGGATGACATGGACCTCATCGCCGACTCTCAACACCTGCCATTCCCCTTCATGCACCATCCGGTGATGGAAGTGGCAGAGCAGGACGAGGTTGCCCAGGTCGGTCGCACCACCTCGCGACCAGAACTCGATGTGGTGCGGAGTCGACCAACCCACAGGCCGGTCGCAGCCCGGCCACCGGCAACCCCGATCTCGCACCTGGAGCGCCCGCCGCGTCGCCGGCGAGATGGTGCGGGTGGCGCGGCCGACGTCGACCACGACCGAGTCCGCCATCAGCACTCGCGACATGGTGCAGTCGCAAGCCAGGCGTTCCACGGTCTTGCCCGAGATCGGCAGTCCCAGCTCCAGCTCCGCCGCCGGCTGCCCGAGCTCGCCTTTCAAGCCCTCCAGCGTTGTGGTCAGGGTCACGTGCGGCCGGACGCCCTTGCGCCGCGGCAGGCGGCCCTCGTTCATGTGGTGGTCGAGCAGCTCGGCCAGCGCGTCGGCCATCCGCTGGCCGTGGTTGCGCGTGTCCTCCGGACCGCGCCACAGCGCAAGCGCATCCAGAGCGGTGCGGAAGGCAGCTCCGGTCACCGGGTCGAGCACGCCGTCGACGGAGTGCATGCCGTCGAGCATGGGGTCGACCTGGAGCCAGCGCCGCTCGAAGTCCTCTTCGCAGTCTCTGTCAAAACCATCCGGATCGGCCACGTGCCTGGCGTGGCGGCAGCAGAGGCGCAGGTTCTCGACCGAGAATCTCCGCGCGTTGTCCACCATCTCCGCCTCGTTGGCCGGCTCCCACCTGTCACCGAGCTGGTCGCGGAGATGACAGATCGCCGCCGCCGCCTGGTAGCCGATCTCGCCTGAGCCAAGGGCGGCCGAGGTCTCGGGCAGGGAGTCGAGGTGCTTGCCGACGCAGAGCCGGTCGCTCGCCGAGCTGCGAGACATGCCGCAGGTGCGCGC
>Ga0209808_1000618_pt1 | contig 17548 bp, 15 predicted proteins | sample GraSoiAngelo_157_FD_186171 | JGI IMG/M metagenome (GOLD analysis project Ga0209808, IMG submission 186171) | Grasslands soil microbial communities from the Angelo Coastal Reserve, California, USA - 14_1009_16_20cm (SPAdes) (version 2) | ecosystem: Environmental > Terrestrial > Soil > Grasslands ... | reverse complement strand
GCCCTCGAGCTTGTACGGATTCGTCCGCGTCGTCCCGAGGATCGTCCCGCCACGCGGCAGGATGCCCGAGATCTCCCGCGGCCCCAGCGGCTCCAGCTCATTCTCGACGAGCCCGCGCCACCCGTCCCGCACGCCGACGACCTCGTATCCACGCTGAAACGACCGGCGCCCCACCGCGCGGATGACCGCGTTGAGGCCCGGGCAGTCTCCTCCACCTGTCAGGACTCCGATTCGCTTGGGCATCGGGGCCATTCTGTTGCACGAGACCTCCACGTGCCGGGCTCTGCCCGGCACGTCGATACGGCCGAGGGTGAGACGACCCGTCGAAAGTCGTCATGGCAGGCGCGACGCGCCTGCCGGACTTTCGACGGCAGATGCCGAAGGTGGGAGTCGAACCCACACGGGGCGTGAGCCCCACCGGATTTTGAGTCCGGCGCGTCTGCCAGTTCCGCCACTTCGGCGCGAACGAAGAGTAGCCCCGTTCGGTCGCCGCCAAGACTTGCAGGCTCGGCAAGACCGCGCTCTTGCCGAGCCTCACCTCGGCTCTTGGGCAAGGAGGAGGGGGCTCACGGGGGAAACCCGGTTTCCCCCGTGCTCGTCACACGGGGCGTGAGCCCCACCGGATTTTGAGTCCGGCGCGTCTGCCAGTTCCGCCACTTCGGCGCAGGAGGGAAGAGTAACCCCGTTCGGTCGCCGAGAACCTCTGCGCGGATGACGCACCTCGGCGAACGCTCCGAGGCGAGCCATTACGATGCCAGCGGCCACTCCTTGCGGCGTGGCGCCCAGCTTCTGCGGAGGAAAGGACCCACCATGCATCGCCAGAAGATCTCGACTGTGCCAGGGCTCGCCTTGCTCGCACTCGCCGTCGCCCTCGCGGCCGGCTGCGGAGGCGGCGGGAAGAAGGCCTCGAGCACGACGACCGCGTCCACCGGTACCACCACCAACATCCAGGCCCCTGCGAACATCAAGAGCGCGGGCAAGCTCGTGTTTTGCAGCGACATCACGTACCCGCCGGAGGAGTTCTACAAGGCCGGTACCACTACGCCGCAGGGTTCCGACATCGACATCGGGAACGAGGTTGCGAAACGGATGGGAGTCACTGCCCGCTTCGACAACACAGGCTTCGAGGGCATCATCGCGGCGCTGCTCTCGAAGAAGTGCGACGCGATCATCAGCGGGATGAACGACACGCCGGAGCGGCGCAAGCAGGTCGCGTTCGTCGATTACCTCAAGGTCGGCCAGTCGTTTCTGATCGCGAAGAGCAATCCGAAGCACATCACCGACATCAAAAGTCTCTCCGGGAAGGTCGCCTCGGTCGAGGTCGGGACGACGAACAAGGACTACCTCGACGCCCAGAACAAGAAGCTCACGGCGCAGGGCGTTAAACCGTTCAAGATCATCACGTTCCCAAAGGACACTGATGCGGCCAACGCGCTGAAGACGGGCAAGGTCGACGCCTACTTCGCCGACTCCCCCGTTGTCGCCTACTACGTGGGCAAGGATCCTTCGTCCTTCTCGTTCGCAAAGAACCCCGAAGTGGTCAACCCGATCCCGATCGGGATTGCGATCCGGAAGGGTGATACCGAGCTGCAGAACGCCGTCACCCAGGCGATCAAGGCGATCTACTCCGACGACACGATGAAGCAGATCATCGCGAAGTGGAAGCTGCCTGCCTTCCCCGTCAAGACGTAGTGAAGTCGCATGCTCGCGGCGTTCGAGTGGCACATCCTGTGGCAGCGGATCTTCCACCCTGACCACGTCTTCGTCCTCGCTCTCTGGCGAACGATCTACATCTCCGTAGCGGCGCAGGTCTTCGGCGTCCTGCTGGGCCTGATCGCGGCCCTGATGCGGATGTCGAAGATCTGGCCGCTGCGGGTGCTGTCAGGCCTCTACGTGCTCGTTTTTCGCGGCACGCCGGTGATCGTGCAGATCTTCTTCGTCTACTTCGGCGCCAATCTCCTCTTCGGCTTCAACCTGATCCCGCGCACGGCGAACTTCGGCCTCTTCCAGCTCGACGGTGCGGCGTTCGCGGGCATCGTCGCGCTGTCGATCAACGAGGGCGCGTACATGCGGGAGATCATCCGCGCCGGGATCGACGCGATCGACAGGGGCCAGATGGAGGCGGCGCGCTCGCTCGGCATGCACTACCGCCTGGCGATGCGCCGGATCGTCCTGCCGCAGGCCGCTCGGGTGATCGTGCCGCCGCTGGGGAACGAGTTCAACAACATGCTGAAGACGTCCTCACTGATCTTCTTCATCGGCGTGACGGAGCTCTTCGGTGACGCGGAGATCCGCTACTCCACCACCTTCAAACCCGTCGAGTACTTCACCGCGGTTGCCTTCTGGTACCTGGTGCTGACGACGATCTGGAGCGTGATCCAGGCGCAGATCGAGCGGAAGCTGAGCGTCAGCGAGCGCGGTGAGGAGCCGAGCTTCCGCGAGCGCGTCTTCCAGGCGTGGGCTCCCGTCGCAGCGTGGGGGAGGGGCGCCCGGTGAGCTCGAACGGCTTCGTGATGAGCGCTCACGAGGTGCGGAAGCGTTTCGGCCGCCTCGAGGTGCTGAAGGGAGTCTCGCTCGAGGTCAAGCGGGGCGAGGTGGTCTGCGTCATCGGACCATCCGGCTCCGGCAAGACGACGTTCATTCGCTGCATCCACCACCTCGAGAAGATCGACGGCGGCCGGATCGAGGTGAACGGCCACCTGATCGGCTACAGGGAGCAGAACGGGAAGCTGATCGAAGATTCGGAGCGGAGCATCGCCAGGCAGCGCGCGGAGATCGGCATGGTCTTCCAGCGCTTCAATCTCTTCCCCCACAAAACGGCGCTCGAGAACGTGATCGAGGCGCCGGTGCAGGTTCGCGGCGTCCCGAAGCGGCAGGCGATCCAGCAGGCCGAGGAACTGCTGCGTCGGGTCGGTCTCGCAGACAAGCGCGATGTCTACCCGGGCAAGCTCTCGGGCGGCCAGCAGCAGCGTGTCGCGATCGCGCGCGCTCTCGCGATGCGGCCGGCCCTGATGCTCTTCGACGAGCCGACGAGCGCGCTCGACCCCGAGGTGATCGGCGAAGTCTTGGACGTGATGAAGGAGCTCGCGCTCGAAGGCATGACGATGATCGTCGTCACGCACGAGATGGGCTTTGCCCGCGAGGCCGCCGACCGCGTCGTGATGATGGATGACGGGCGGATCATCGAGGAGGGCACGCCCGAACACTTCTTCCGCGAACCGCGCGAGGAGCGGACGAAGCAGTTCCTCTCGAAGATCCTGGTCTAGCGGTCGGTCGTTACGCGAATCGGGAAGTACGGGGGTGACAGGAGGAAGCCGACGCGGGGCGGGCCCCCGGCGCGGCCGTGCGCCATCTCCAGCGCCGTCCCGATCCCCTGTGTGGGAACGAAGCCGAGCTGCCGCGCCGCGACGGCGTCCCGGCAGCCCGCGACGATGACGGCGCCGAGGCGGCCGAGGGCGGGCGCGCACGCGCTCCAGTCGGCGAAGGGGAGCAGCGGGTGGCACGACCGCCGGCCGCGGTAGGCATCGATCGCGCGCGGGTCGTCGGCGGCCTCTCGCTCAGCCTCCAACAGCTCGACTGACTCGCGCCCGAAGCGGGTCGTCGCCTGGAAGAAGGCGCGGTAGGGCTGCTGTGTCGGGTGGGAGAAGCGCCGGTGGAAGCGGTGGAGCACGATCGCGGTCCCCCCGTCGGCGAGCGGAAAGCCGTCGCGCCACATCCTCAGCGCAAGCCCGAGCGCGAGGTATGCCGCGAGGAGCGGATTCGGGCGCTCGCGTGGCAGGAAGGGCGTCGTCCGCGGAATCCCGATCACGATCGCGTCGAGCTGGCCGTCGAGGGGCGCCGAGCGCGCCTCGACGCCACGGAGCAGCGCCTCGGCGTGCGCGACCGAGGGCGGCCCGCCGTAGGCCGCCGCGAGCGAGAGGTCGCGCCGGACGGAGCGGATGATCCGATCGCGCGCCCAGGCCGGCAGCAGCCCGAACGGTTGGCGCAGGGGCGAGCCCACGATTCGCTCGAGCGCTTCCTGCTCGTAGGGATAGCCGCGGGCAGCGCCGGCGAGCCGCGGGTGGTTGAAGGTCAAGGACGCGCCGATCAGCGGGACGCGCCGCGACAGCTCCCGCTCGATCGCGACGCCGAGCTGCCAGCCCTGGGAGGCGCTGGTCTCCAGCAGCGAGTAAGCCCCCGCGGCACGCAGCGCTTCCCGGCCTGAGGCGGCGAGCAGCGCCGCCGGGCCGCCGTGGAGGACGGTCTCGGCGGCGGTGACCACGACGATGACGTCGGTGTCGAGCAGAGCGGGATGAACGCGCAGAGGAATCCGCCCTGAGTGTCCGATCTCGACTAGGCCCGGGTCCTCCGCGTCGTGGATGGCGACGCGGCCGCGGAAGCGCCGGGCGAACTCGGGCGAGACGATCCCAAGCTGCTCGAGGTCGCGGTCGGCGAGCCGGCGCGCGAGCCCTCCGGCAACGAGAAGTGTCTGGTTCTGAACCGGAATGCCCGCGCGTTCGAGCTCGTCGACCACGGCGCGGATCGCCGCCCGCCGCGGGTCGTTCTGGGCGGTCGGGATCGGCAGCGACGGCGGCTCGATCACGACGGTCGCCCGGCCGCCGCGGCGGACGAGCGCCTCGAGGGGCTCGCCGACGAGGGGGAACCGAAGCGCGTCCCGCACGGCCGCCCCGACGTCGGCGATCGCCTCGCCCGGCGCCAGCGGCCGCAGGATGACGGCGTCGTCGGGCGCGTTCACAACCATCAGCCGCGAGCCCGCGAGCATCGGCACGCGGTTCACGGCAGTGCGCGGTAGAGCCTGTAATAGGTGGGGCGGAAGCCGAGCCGCGGCCAGTGGCGCGACGAGATCAGGTTGACGGAGCGCCAGTCGGTCGTTATCGAGCGGAAGCCGTGTTCATGTGCCCAGGTCAGCGCATGGCCGGTCAGCGCCAGGCTGACGCCGGTCCGGCGCGCCGCCGGCAGCGTCGCCGCGTGCGAGAGGTCGATGTTGTGTTCCGGAACGCGCAGATCGCCGGTCGGCCGCCGGTAGAGAACGGCGTGCCCGAGCGGCCGCCCGGCGCGCTCGGCGACGAAGTGGGTGTGCAGCTCCGGGTCGTCCCAGAGATCTCTCCAGTCCGCCCGGAATTCCTCGTCGCTCGGGATCGCCAGCCCGGAGAAGCTCGGCGGCCCGGCTTGGTGCTCCCAGAGGCTGCGGTCGAGCCGTGCGACCAGCTCGAGATCGCCGGGCGTGCCCGGGCGAATCCGGACGTCGGCCTCGACCGGCTTCATTGCCGCGGTCTCCCGCACGGCCCAGACGTACTGCACGCCAAAGGCCAGGCGCAGCCAAGGGTCGGCGAGCGCCTCGTCGCTGGCCGGGATCAAGGCGAGGTGACGCGTCGCCCCGGCCGCGACCCAGCGTGCTGCGAGCGCCGCGTACAGGTCGCGAATCGCCTCACCTCGACCGTCGGCGGCCGCGCAGCCGGCGAAGTCCACGATGGCGCGCCTGTCGCCGAGCTGCGCGTCCTCCTCGACGCGGCCGATCACGTAGGCGACGACCTCGTCCCCGCTGAGCGCGACGACGCCGGCCGCCGCCTCGTGATCGAGATCACGTTCCAGCTGAGCGCGAAAGTCCGAGACCTCCGGCAGCAGCCGCTCCGCCTTGCGGTGGCGGGCGTGGCGGTCGGCGAGCAGCCTCTCTGCAGCGGCGAGATGCTCGTCTTCCAGCGGCTGGACTTCGATCCCGGGCATCGGCGCGGGACGATAGCTTTGACCCGTGAGCCCGAAGACCTTGACCGGCGAGGAGCTGCAGCTCGACGACGCGCCTGTGCGCGAGTCCGAGCTCTTCCTCGTCGACGGCAACAACCTCGCCTACCGCGCCTTCTTCGCGCTGCCGGAAGAGCTCGCGACGAGCGAGGGCTTCTCGACGAACGCCCTGCTCGGCTTCACGAACATGCTCTTCAAGCTGCTCGCCGACTACAGGCCGAAGGGCGTCGCGGTCGCCTGGGACACGCGGCCCGTGCACCGGCACGAGCTGCTCGACACTTACAAGATCGAGCGGAAGCCGATGCCCGGGCTGCTCTCGGAGCAGTTCCCATTTTTCCGGCCGATCGTCGAGGCGTTTGGCTACCGCAACCTCGAGTTCGAGGGGTGGGAGGCCGACGACGTGATCGCGACGCTGGCGACGCTCGCCGACGAGGCCGGGGTCAAGACCACCGTCGTCTCGACCGACCGCGACGCCTTCCAGCTCGTCTCCGACAACGTCGCGCTGATGATGACCCCGCGAGGAGTCTCCGATGTCCACGTCTACACGCCGGAGCGCGTCGAGGCGCGCCTCGGGATCAGGCCGGACCAGGTGCCGGACTTCATCGGGCTCAAGGGCGATCCCTCGGACAACATCCCCGGCATCCCCGGGATCGGCGACAAGACTGCCGGCCAGCTGATCGCCCAGTACGGTTCGCTCGAGGAGGTGATCGAGCACGCCGACGAGTTGACGCCGGCGCGCTCGCGGGCGGTCAAGGAGCACGCCGAGCAGGCGCGGGCGGCGAAGGAACTCGCGACGATGCGGCGCGACCTGGAGCTCGACTGCGATCCGGCCGAACTCGTACTGGCGCCGCCGGACCGCTCGCAGCTGAAGGAGATGTTCCGGCGCTTCGAGTTCCGGAACCTGCTCAACCGGGTCGACGAGCTGGACGAGGCCGTGCCGGCCTCGGCGCGCGAGGTCGAGGGCGTGGCGGTGCCGTGGCGGGAGGGCGAGCTCGTCGGCTCGGGGGGCTTCGCCGCGGACGCCGAACGCGCGGCGCTCGCCACCGAGCACGAGGTCCTGGTCGGGCCGCGGCCGGAGCGGCTCGAAGGCGAGCTCGTCGCGCACGACGCGAAGGCGCTTCGCGTCTCGGCCGCCGACGACACGATGATCGCCGCGTACCTGATCGAACCGAGCCGCGCCTCGTACGAGCTCGACGATCTCGCGGCGGAGTACGGCGTCGAGCTGCTGCCTCAGCCGGAGGCCGAGGAGGAGACCGCCCGGCTCGTCCGTCACGCCGCCGCGACGCTGCGCCTGCGCGAGCCGCTGCTCGAGCGCGTCCGCGAGCGCGGCCACGAACAGCTCTACCGCGAGATCGAATTGCCGCTGACGCCGGTCCTGGTCGCGATGGAACAGGTCGGCGTCAAGATAGACACCTATCGGATGGGCGAGATCACGGCGCGCCTTGCCGACCGGGTCGAGGAGCTCGAGGCGAAGGCGCACGAGCTCGCGGGCGAGGAGTTCATGCTCGGCTCGACCCAACAGGTCGCCCGGATCCTGTTCGAGGAGCTGAAGCTGACGCCCGGGCGGAAGGGCAAGACGGGCTACTCGACCGACACCCGCGTCCTGCGGACGATCCGCGGCGAGCACGAGATCGTGCCCGTGATCGAGGAGTGGCGCGAGTACTCGAAGCTCCTGAACACCTACCTCGGGCCGTTGCCGTCGCTGCTCGGCGAGGACGGCCGGCTGCACACGACCTTCAACCAAACGGTCGCCGCGACGGGCCGCTTGTCGACCTCGAACCCGAACCTGCAGGCGATCCCGATCCGAACCGAGCTCGGCCGCGAGATCCGCTCCGCGTTCGTCGCCGAGCAGGGCTGGAAGCTCGTCTCCGCGGACTACTCGCAGATCGAGCTGCGGATCCTCGCGCACGTCTCGGGGGAGCCGAAGCTGCGTGAGGCGTTCGCGCGCGGCGAGGACATCCACCGCGCGACCGCGGCCGAGGTTTTGGGGGTCGATCCCGCCGCGCTGACGACCGCCCAGCGCTCGATCGCGAAGATGATCAACTTCGGCATCGTCTACGGGATCTCGGCATTCGGGCTCTCGGAGAACCTCGAGATCCCGCGGGAGGAGGCGCAGGCCTACATCGACGCTTACCTGGCGCGCTTCCCGCACGTGCAGGACTTCATCGAGCGAACGATCGAGCGGGCGCGCGAGGACGGTTACACGACGTCGTTGCTCGGGCGTCGCCGGCCCGTGCCGGAGCTGCGGGCGTCGAACCGGCAGACACGCTCGCTGGGAGAGCGGCTGGCGGTCAACTTCGTCATGCAGGGCTCGAACGCGGACATCATCAAGGTGGCGATGATCGCGATCCACCGGCGGCTGCGCGAGGAGGGGCGCGCGGCGCGGCTCGTGCTGCAGATCCACGACGAACTCCTGCTCGAGGCGCCGGAGAACGAGGTTGCGGCTGTGAAGGACCTCGTGCGCGAGGAGATGTGCGGCGCGTACGAGCTGGACCCGCCGCTCGCAGTCGACGTCGGCGCCGGGGACGACTGGCACGAAGCTAAGTCGTGAGCCGGCCCCAGACGCAGCAGCCTGCTGAAGGTTCGGCGGCCGAGCCCGTTCGCGACCGGTGGTCCCGATGGGTGCTCAAGATGCGGGACGACAGCGATCCCGACGAGCGGCGGCGTGCCGAGTTCGAGCAGCTGCGCGAGCGGGTCCTCTGTAACGCCGACATCCGTCAAGGCGATGTCGCCCTCGACGTCGGTTGCGGCGACGGCTGGATCGCCTTCGCCGCCCTCGAACGCGTCGGCCCTGACGGCCGGGTCGTCTTCGCCGACGTCTCGCAGGATCTGCTCGATCACTGCCGCAGCGTCGCGGACGAGCTCGGGGTGCTCGCCCGCTGCGACTTCGTGAGAGCCTCGGCCGACGAGTTGTCGCTCGCGGACGCATCGGTCGATGTGGTCACGACGCGCTCTGTGCTGATCTACCTCGACCGCACGGGCAAGGAGCGTGCGCTGCGCGAGTTCCACCGCGTTCTTCGTCCCGGCGGCCGCCTCTCGATCGCCGAGCCGATCAACTCGTTCGCCTACCCGGAGCCGGCAGGCTGGCTGGTCGGGTACGACCTTCGCGAGATCGCCGAGCTGGCGCAAAAGGTGCGTGACGCCTTGTCACCGCCGGGCGAGCGGACGCTGATCGACTTCGACGAGCGCGACCTCCTCGCTTGGGCCGAAACGGCCGGTTTCGATCCGCTCCTTCTCGACTACGAGGCGAAGCTCGAGCCGGGATCGTGGATGCACGGCTCGTGGGAACGGGTGCTGAATCTCGCCGGCAACCCGCTCGCCCCGACCTTGGGCGAGGCGATCGAGCGCGCATTGGCGCCAGAGGAGGCGGACCGATTCGAGGCGCACCTGCGTCCGCTCGTGGAAGCGAACGCAGGCCGCGGGCGGATGGCGTTCGCGTTCCTCCGCGGCATCAAGCCATGAAGGTCGAGCTCGCAGACAACTACGGGCTGTTCGTCGAGGAGCTCGGCAGCGGCTTCCCGGTGATCGTCCTCCACGGCGGGCCGGGTATGGATCACACCATGTTTCGGCCGTATCTGGACCCGCTGGGCGATGAGTTCCGGCTGATCTACGTCGACGAGCGCGGCCAGGGCCGTTCCGATCGCGTCGATCCCACGACGCTCACGCTGGACGTCTTTGCCCGCGACGTCGATCGGCTCGCCCAAGTCCTCCGGCTCGGCAGTTTCGCCCTGCTCGGCCACTCTTTCGGCGCCATCATCGCGACGTATCACGCGACCGAGATCGACACCGCGGCCGCCTACGTCATCTCGTCCGGCGGCGATGCGAGCGAAGCGCTGGACGCCGATGTCCAGGCCTCGCTGGACGCGCTGGGAGACGACGGCGACGCGATCGCCGCCTCCTGGGAGGCCGAGAAGACGGTCGAGACCGAGGAGCAACTCAAGCAGCTCCTGCGGGACCAGATGCCGTTCCACTTCCACGGCGAGCCGCCGTCGGGCTACCTGGCGGAAACGGTCGGTTCGCCGGACGTCCTCCGCCACTTCGCCAAGATCGGCTACGGCGCCTTCGACTACCGCCAGAAGCTGAGCGGCGTCGACAAGCCGACGCTCGTCATCGTCGGCGAGCACGACCGCACGACGACACCGCGAGCGGCGGACGTCCTGCACGAGGGCATCCCCAGCAGCGAGCTGGTTGTGATCCCTGCCGCCGGCCACATGAGCTTCGTCGAGCAGACCGAGCTTTACCTCGCGGCTGTACGCCGCTTCCTGAGCGGCGTCGCGGTCCAAGCCTGACCAAAACCCGGGGCTATACTGACCGCCGCTTTGGCGAACGAGACAGTCAACCCCGAAACCGAGACGACGGAGGCCCCGGCCCCCGCCGAGGAGCTCGACGAAGCGCCGGCTCCGGCCGAGCAGCTCGACGACTCCGCGTTCTGGACGACTGGCCCCGAGGGCGAGCTCGTCCCGAACTACGACGCGACATTTCCGACGATCAACGAGGGCGAGGTCGTCCACGGCACCGTCGTGCGGGTCGACAAGGACGAGGTGCTCGTCGACATCGGCTACAAGTCGGAAGGCGTCATCCCGGTCGCCGAGCTCTCGATCCGCCGCTCGGTCAACCCCGAGGACGAGGTCCAGGTCGGCGAGGAGATCGACGCCCTCGTGCTCACGAAGGAGGACGCCGAGGGTCGGCTGATCCTCTCCAAGAAGCGGGCGCGTTTCGAGCTCGCCTGGAAGAAGATCGAGGGCGCCGCCGAATCGGGGGAGCCGGTAACCGGCAAGGTGATCGAGGTCGTCAAGGGCGGCCTGATCCTCGACCTCGGCGTCCGGGGCTTCCTGCCGGCCTCGCTGGTCGACATCCGCCGGGTCCAGGATCTCGACGAGTTTCTCGGGCAGGAACTTGGCGCCAAGGTGATCGAGCTCAACCGCTCGCGGAACAACGTCGTGCTCTCGCGCCGCGCCGTGCTCGAGGACGAGCGCAAGGAGCAGCGGCAGCAGATTCTCGACCGGCTGAATCCCGGCGACGTCGTCGACGGTCAGATCTCGAACATCGTCGATTTCGGCGCCTTCGTCGACCTGGACGGGATGGACGGACTGATCCACATCAGCGAGCTCTCCTGGAGCCACGTCAACCACCCATCCGAGGTGCTCGAGATCGGACAGGACGTGAAGGTGAAGGTGCTCGACATCGACCGCGAGCGCCAGCGCATCTCGCTCGGCCTCAAGCAGACGCAGTCGGATCCGTGGCAGCAGGTGCTCGACACCTACAACGAGGGCGACGAGGTCGAAGGCAAGGTGACGAAGGTCGTCACCTTCGGCGCCTTCGTCGAGATCCTCCCGGGCGTCGAAGGGCTCGTGCACATCTCCGAGCTCGCCCAGCACCATGTCGAGAACCCGCGCGAGGTCGTTTCGCAGGGCGACGAAGTGAAGGCCAAGATCATCGAGGTCGACGGCGAGCGCCGCCGGCTGTCGCTCTCGCTCAAGCGAGTCGAGGGCGGCGGCGTCGTGGCGCGCGCCGACGACGCGGAGCCGATCGAGGGGACTCCGGACTTGGACCTTTCGGAGGAGGTGTTCCCCGAGGCGCCGGCAGCCGAAGCGATGGAGGCCCCGGCAGACGAACCAGTGGAGGCCCTGGCAGATGAACCAGTGGAGGCCCCTGCCGCCGAAGCCGTAGATACGCCTGAGGCCGAAGCCGTGGAGACCCCAGGCGGCGAGGCTTCCGAGACGGCACCGCCGGAGACGGGTGATGTGCCGCCCGAGGTCGTCGACGAGAGCATCGAAGCCGACGCGGCAGCGCCGGACGAGCCGGGCCCCGGAGATTCCGAGGGCGAACCGCCCGTGGCGCCCGACCCGACGGAATAGGAATGACGCGACCCGTCGCGGTCGCGATCACGGGCAGTATCGGGGTCGGTAAGACCGAGGCCTTGCAGGCCTTCGCACGGCACGGCGCGGCGACGATCTCGAGCGACGACATCGTCCACCAGCTCCTCCGCGAGGATGCCGAGGTCCGCACCGCGCTCCTCGAGCGCTTCGGCACGGGCATCCTGGACGATGCCGGCAACGTCGACCGCGCGGCGATCTCGTCGATCGTGTTCGCCGACCCCGAGGCGCTCGCCTGGCTCGAGGCGCTCCTCCATCCCCGCGTCGTCGCGCACTACCTCGACTGGCGGGAGTCCCTCGCACAGCTGCCCGAGCCGCCTGCCGTCTCGGCCACAGAGGTGCCCCTCCTGTACGAGGTCGGCGGCGAGACGCGTTTCGACGCCGTCGTCGCGATCACCGCTCCCGACGAGGTGCGCCGCGCGCGCGCACGGGTGAGCAGCCCCGAGCAGCGGGAGGGCCGCCTGCTTTCCGACGAAGAGAAGCTTGAGCGAGCCGACTTCGCCTACGTCAACGAGGGCACGCTGCAGCAGCTCGACGATTTCGTCGCCGAGACCATGCGCGCCCTCGTTGCGCGGGTCGCGCCTTGAGACGCATCGCGGCCCTCGCCGCCGTACTCGGCCTCGCCGCCGCCGGCTTCGCCTACGTGCACGTGACCGAGCCCGGCTGGTGGGTGCGGCTCTGGTACCCGCTCAAGTACGAGACGATCGTTCGCGGCCATGCCCGCAACTACCGCCTCGACCCCGCGCTGCTCGCCGCCGTGATCTACCAGGAGAGCAAGTTCCGTTCCGGCGTGAAATCCAATTCCGGCGCGATCGGGCTCATGCAGCTGCTGCCCGACACCGCGAAGGGGATCGCCGTCCACACGGGCGGAACTCGGTTTCGCGTCCGCGACCTCTACGACCCCGAGCTCAACGTCCGCTACGGCTCGTGGTATCTGCGCCACCTATTGGACAAGTACGGGGACGAGCGCACCGCCCTCGCCGCCTACAACGCCGGTCAGGAGAACGTCGACGAATGGCGCCGTGACGGCAAGGGCATCGCGTTTGCCGAGACCCGCCACTACGTCAAACGCGTCGAGCGCCTGAAAACCCTCTACCGGCGCGGGTATGCGAAGGAATTGGGCTCAGCATCACCATGATGTTTGACAAACGCCATAGTGATGTCATAATGACATCATCATGCAGTTACGACCGTTCATCGAAGGGCTCCAAGCCGACCTCGAAGAGATCGCCGCCGTCGGCGACGACGCCGTCGGCGAAGCAGCTCGCAGGCTGACCGCGGCGGTCGGCGCTTCCGCCGGTCTCCGCCTCCTTGACGCATTGACCGAGGCTGCGCTCGAGCTCTCGAGCCAGCTCCCGTCGGGGCATGTCGAGATCCGCATGTCCGGCCAGGATCCATCACTCCTTTACGTCGAGGACGAGCGCCAAGCGCCCGCGCCTCCGGCCGCGGAGGACGCGTTGGTCGCACGGATCTCGCTGCGGCTGCCCGAGGGTCTGAAGGTGGCGATCGAAGCCGCCGCCACCCGCGAGGGCGTTTCCGTCAACTCATGGCTCGTGCGCTCGCTCGCCCGTGCCGTCAGCTCGGGCGGCGGCGGGCGCAGGGGCCCAGGCAACCGACTCACCGGCTTCGGCCGGAGTTAGGAGGAGAGATGTTCTTGCATCCGAAAAAGCTCCGCCCGGCCGGCGCTCTCGACGTCATCCGTCGGGTGCGCGCTCGCAAGTCATGAGGCGCGAGACGTTCGAGACTCCCGGCGAGCTGACGCTCGACGTTCACGTCCCGGCCGGTCGCATCGAGATCGAGACCGTGGACGCAACGACCACCGAGGTCGAGCTCGACGCCCGCGGCAGCTCCGATCAGGTGGCCGAGCTGCTCGAGGACGCTCGCATCGAGCTCCGCGAGGTGCCGGGCGGGCACGAGCTGAGCGTCGACGTCGAAGGGCGGCGCGGGATCGGCTTCGGCTTCCTGCGGAAGCTCGACGTCCGACTGGCCATCCGTACGCCTCATGGAGCCAACGTCCGCAGCGAGAGCGCGACCGCCGATTTGCGCGGGCGCGGCCGGTTCGGATCGCTCGAGGCCAAGGCGGCGTCGGGCGATGTCGACTTCGACGAGGTCGCAGGCGACGCGCGCGTCGAGGCCGCGAGCGGCGACGTGCGGGTCTCGTCCGTCAAGGGGGACGCCGACGTCAGCACGGCCTCCGGCGACGCCAAGCTCGGCCGGGTCGAAGGAAAGCTCTCCGCGCGGGCCGCGTCGGGAGACGTGTCCGTCGACGAGGCCGGCGGTGGCGTCGAGGTGAGGACCGCCTCCGGCGACCAGCGGATCGGCTCCGTCGCTGCGGGCAGCGTCGACGTCCAGTCGATGTCGGGCGACATCAGCATCGGCATCCGCCAGGGCTCCAACGTCTGGGTCGACGCACGCGCTATGAGCGGAGATTTGAGGTCAGAGGTCGAGCTCGGAGATGAGCCGCCGGCAGAGGACGCCCCCCTGGTCGAGCTGCGGGCGACATCGATGAGTGGCGACGTCACGGTGCGCCGGGCGCAATGACCGTCGAGGCCGGCGCCGCTCCGCGGTCGGGTCTCGTGCCACGGCTGCTTCGTGAGAACCGCGACTTCCGCGGCTTCTTCACCGGCCAGGCGATCTCGCTCGTCGGGGACCAGGTCACGCTGATCGCCCTGCCGCTCGTCGGCGTGCTCGTTCTGCATGCGGGCGCGGCCCAGATGGGCTTTCTGACGACGGCGGAACTCCTTCCGAATCTGCTCTTCGCGCTGCACGCCGGGGCCTGGATCGACCGACGCGGTCGCCGCCGCCAGGTGATGATCGTGGCCGATCTCGGACGCGCCGCGGCGCTTGCCTCGATCCCGATCGCGTACGCCTTCGACGCGCTGACGCTGACGCAGTTGTACGTCGCCGGTTTCGTCTCGGGAACGCTCAGCGTCCTGTTCTACGTCTCGTACAGCACCCTCTTCGTCTCGCTCGTGCCGCGCGAACGCTACGTCGAGGCGAACTCGCTTCTACACGGGAGCCGTGCGCTCTCGTTCGTCGGCGGCCCTAGCCTCGGCGGCTTCCTTGTGCAGTTGCTCTCCGCGCCCGTCACGCTCGTCACCGACGCGGTCTCGTTTCTCGTCTCGGCGTTCTCGCTGAGCCGCATCTCGCCGGTCGAGCCGCCGGCCGACGCCGAAGGGGGCGGCCGACTTGCGGCGGGCGCGAGGTACATCCTCGGCTCGCCAATCGTGCGTGCGTCGCTGCTCGCGACCGCGACGATCAACTTCTTCAACTTCGTCTTCTGGGCGCTCTTCATCCTCTATGCGACGAGATCGCTGCACGTGCGGCCCGGCCTGCTCGGACTGGTCCTCGGCGCCGCCTCGCTCGGAGGCGTGATCGGCTCGCTGCTGACGGGGCGGATCAGCCGGCGGATCGGGATCGGGCCGGCGTTCGCGCTCGGCTGTGTCGTCTTTCCTGCGCCACTCGTGCTCGTGCCCCTCGCAGGCGGGCCCGAATGGGCCGTGCTCGGCTTTCTCTTCCTCGCGGAGTTCCTCTCGGGCTTCGGCGTGATGATCCTCGACATCTCGGTTGGCTCGATCAGGGCTGCGCTCATCCCGGATTCGGTCCGCGCCCGCGTCACGGGCGCGTATCTGCTCGTGAACTACGGCGTGCGGCCGGTCGGCGCGTTCACCGGCGGTCTGCTCGGCAGCCAGCTCGGGCTGCGGCCGACGCTCTGGATCGCGACCGTCGGAGCGATCGCGGGCGCGCTGTGGCTGCTGCCGTCGCCGATCATGCGCCTGCGCGAGCTGCCGGAGATCGAGGTGGCCTAGTCGACGCGGTCCTCGACCTCGTTGGCCTTTGCCGTCAGCGCCGCGAAGCCTGCCTGTAGGAAGTCGTTCACGGCGGCCGCTCCCAGGGACCAGGTCAAAAGCCGGCCGAAGCGAGGCGCCAGGATCTGGGTCGACGCAAGGCCCGCCGCCGTCCACGTGCCGATGCAGCGGGTGCAGGTGACGAGCTCGCCGATCGCCTGCTCCATGCCGCCCTCGACCGGCTCCTCGTCTCCGCTGTGTGCGTGGCCGCGGACGAACGGCTGGCGGATGAAGCTCGTCACCTCGTCATGAGAGAGCGTTCGCGCCGCCTTGAACGAGGCAGCCGCGAGCACGGCGAAGTCCAGCGGCGTCTGGCATTGAGGATCGCGATCGAGCAGCCGCCCGAGCGCGCCGGCGGTCGCGAGCAGGCCGGCGAAGGCGCCGGCGATCCCTGCGTAGGAGCCGTAGGGCGGGCGCCTTTCGAACGCAGACATCGCAGCTAGCCTGTTCCTGATGGCCGAGTTCAAAACATCCGCCGCCTACCAGCCGACTGGCGACCAGCCGGACGCGATCGCCACCCTGTCCGAGGGGCTGCGGGCCGGCGAGCGCTACCAGACGCTGCTCGGGGCGACCGGCACGGGGAAGACGGCGACGATGGCGTGGATCATCGAGGAGGTCGGCAAGCCGGCGCTGCTGATCGCGCACAACAAGACGCTCGCGGCACAGCTCTGCAACGAGCTACGCGAGTTCTTTCCGAACAACGCCGTCGAGTACTTCGTCTCCTACTACGACTACTACCAGCCCGAGGCCTACGTGCCCCAGGCCGACCTCTACATCGAAAAGGACTCGTCCCAGAACGACGACATCGCGCGACTGCGGCTCGCCGCGACTTCGGCGCTGTTCACCCGCCGGGACGTGGTCGTCGTCGCGTCCGTCTCGTGCATCTACGGGCTCGGCTCGCCGGAGGAGTGGCGCGAGCGCGTGCTGATCCTGAGCGTGGGGGAGGAGCACGACCGCGATCTCGCGCTGCGCAAGCTGATCGACAGCCAGTACGTCCGCAACGACTCGGTGCTCGGCCGCGGCCGCTTCCGGGTCAAGGGCGACCTGGTCGAGGTGCAGCCGGCGAACTCGGAGACCGCGTACCGGATCTCGTTCTTCGGCGACGAGGTCGAGCAGATCAGCCACTTCGACCCGCTCACGGGCGAGATCTACGCGCACCTCGACAACGTTGCGATCTGGCCGGCAACGGAGTACGTCACCTCCAAGCCGACGATCGAGCGCGCCGTCGACGAGATCCGCCACGAGCTCGAGCAGCAGGTCAAGCAGTTCGAGTCGGAGAACCGGCTGCTCGAGGCCCACCGGATCCGCCAACGCACCGAATACGACCTGGAGATGCTGCAGGAGCTCGGTTTCTGCAACGGGATCGAGAACTACTCGCGGATCCTGGAAGGCCGTGCGCCCGGCACGCACCCGTTCACGCTGCTCGACTACTTCCCCTCGGACTTCGCCGTCTTCGTGGACGAGTCGCACCAGACGGTGCCGCAGCTCGGCGGCATGTACGAGGGCGACCGCTCGCGCAAGCAGACGCTCGTCGACTACGGCTTCCGGCTGCCCTCCGCGCTCGACAACCGGCCGCTGCGCTTCGACGAATTCCTGGAGAAGGTCCCCCAACTCGTGTTCGTCTCAGCGACGCCGGGCCCGTTCGAGCTGCGCCACTCGACCCGGATCGCCGAGCAGCTGATCCGCCCCACCGGAATCGTCGATCCCGAGGTCGAGCTGCGCGCGACGAAGAACCAGATCGACGACCTGCTGAACGAGGTTCGTCGCCGCGAAGAAGTGGGGGAGCGTGTCCTCGTCACGACGCTGACGAAGAAGATGGCCGAGGATCTCACCGACTACCTGCTCGAGTCCGGCGTCAAGGCGCGCTACCTCCACTCCGAGATCGACACGCTGGAGCGGATCCAGATCATCCGTGAGCTGCGGCTGGGCGAGTACGACGTGCTCGTCGGCGTCAACCTTCTTCGCGAGGGTCTCGACCTGCCAGAGGTCTCGCTCGTGGCGGTGCTCGACGCCGACAAGGAGGGCTTCCTGCGCGGCAAGACGGCGCTCGTTCAGACGATCGGCCGCGCGGCGCGGAATACCAAC